>Ga0164293_10002851_pt1 | contig 14689 bp, 16 predicted proteins | sample GEODES118metaG_FD_111487 | JGI IMG/M metagenome (GOLD analysis project Ga0164293, IMG submission 111487) | Eutrophic lake water microbial communities from Lake Mendota, Wisconsin, USA - GEODES118 metaG | ecosystem: Environmental > Aquatic > Freshwater > Lake | place: USA: Lake Mendota...
AGCTAAAAGCGCGCTTGCTGTTTCTGCTTTTTGCCATTTTTGTATACCGCATTGGTACACATATACCTGTTCCCGGTATAGATCCCGGACAACTAGCGAACATGTTTAACCAGAACGAAGGTACGTTCCTCGGATTGTTTAACATGTTTTCCGGTGGCGCTCTTGAGCGTATGAGCATTGTGGCATTAGGAATCATGCCGTACATCTCGTCATCGATCATCATGCAGTTGTTAACGGCTGTTAATCCGTACCTAGCGCAGTTGAAGAAAGAAGGCGAGTCCGGTCGGCGCAAAATCACTCAGTACACGCGCTATGGAGCCTTGGCTCTGGCGGTGGTTCAGGGTACGGGTATGACTGTCGGGTTGCTTGCACCCATGGCCTACAATCCTGGCCTTGGTTTTACGCTAACGGCTATCGTATCGCTAGTCACTGGGGCGATGTTTATGATGTGGCTTGGTGAGCAGATTATGGAGCGCGGTGTCGGAAACGGGATATCCATGCTTATTTTTGCCGGTATTGTTGCCACACTCCCTGCTGCGGTTGGAAGTTCGCTGACCCAGGCGTATGAGGGGCAGATCAGCGGTTTGCTGTTGTTTATAGTTGCCATCATTGCTGTTGTTGTAATTGCTGGAATTGTTTTTATCGAGCGCGGACAGCGTCGTATCACTGTCAATTACGCAAAGCGTCAGCAAGGCAATAAGGTATTTCAAGCGCAGTCCAGTCATCTGCCGCTGAAAGTGAACATGGCGGGTGTTATTCCAGCAATTTTTGCCAGCAGTATACTCTTGTTTCCTGCGTCAATAGGGCAATGGTTTGGCCAGGCTGAAGGTGCTGAATGGTTGCAAGACATGGCTCTATTGATCGGTCCCGGTCAGCCTCTATATGTGATTCTGTTTAGTGCGTTGATCATATTTTTCTGCTTCTTTTACACCGCGCTAGTGTTTAACCCGCGGGACGTGGCAGACAATCTGAAGCGCTCAGGTGCATTTATTCCAGGCATTCGTCCTGGCGATCAGACGGCTCGTTTTATTGATGCAGTGTTAACCCGGTTAACAATGTTCGGTGCAATCTACATCACGATTGTTTGTTTGTTGCCGAACTTTTTTCAGATGATGGCCAACGTGCCGTTTAATCTGGGTGGCACAGCCATGTTGATCGTCGTTGTGGTAAGTATGGATTTCATGTCGCAAGTCCAGGCGCATCTGATGTCTCATCAATACGATTCGCTGATGAAAAAATCCAACCTCGGTAGTTTTGGGCGCGGTTAATTGGTTTGGCGGGTGACGCATATAGGTGGTCGCCGAATGGAGAAGAAAAAGTGAAAGTCAGAACATCAGTAAAGAAAATTTGTCGTAAATGCAAGGTGGTGAAGCGCAACCGCGTGGTACGTGTGATCTGCTCTGCTGAACCCAGACACAAGCAGCGTCAAGGCTAAGTATCTGGTTGATTTTTATATCTCCAGAGTTTATCCTTTGCGCCCCTGAAAATAAGGGCTCATGCACTCTGGTACATGGGTAATTAATAAGATTGGAGTTAAAATATGGCACGTATTGCCGGTGTCAACATACCAGATAACAAGCACCTGGTTATCTCCCTGGAGTATATCTACGGGATTGGTGCAACACGCGCTAAGCAGATCTGCGAGCGAGTGGGTATTGCCCCGTCGACAAAGACCAGTGCTCTGTCACCAGAACAACTCGATATCGTGCGTGCCGAAGTTGCTAAATTTACCGTAGAAGGCGACCTGCGTCGTGAAGTGTCGATGAGCATCAAGCGTCTGATGGACCTTGGTTGCTACCGTGGCATCCGTCACCGTCGTTCTCTGCCAGTGCGTGGTCAGCGTACCAAGACTAACGCTAGAACACGTAAAGGTCCGCGTAAGCCGATCCGTAAATAAGAATTGATGTCTCGGTCTTAATGAAAGGTCGGGATTACAAGATAAACGCTTTAATCTGATTCAGGAAATATCTATGGCAAAGCCAGCAGCTAAAGCAGCCCCGAAGAAAAAGGCGCGTAAAGCGGTTGTTGACGGGATTGCATTTATCCATGCTTCCTTTAACAATACGATCGTCACAATCACTGACCGTCAGGGTAACGCCCTGAGTTGGGCCACCTCTGGTGGTTCAGGTTTTCGTGGTTCGCGAAAGAGCACACCGTTTGCTGCTCAGGTAGCTGCGGAACGAGCGGGCAAAGCAGCTATCGAGCTGTACGGGCTGAAGAACCTCGACGTAAAAGTTAATGGTCCAGGTCCCGGACGCGAGTCAGCGGTACGAGCCTTGAACACATGCGGTCTTAAAGTGGGCAACATCACTGATGTAACGCCCATTCCGCACAACGGATGTCGTCCCCCGAAAAAGCGTCGCGTTTAATCGGATACATTTTTGGATCAGTTACAGCTCATTCCGGCTTAGTGCCGAGATTAGTAAAACAGGAGTCAGTATATGGCCCGTTATCTAGGCCCGAAATGCAAACTCGCCCGACGTGAAGGAACAGATTTGTTCCTGAAGAGCGGTGTTCGCCCGCTGGAAAGCAAGTGCAAAGCAGAAACAAAACCTGGCCAGCATGGACAAGGTCGCGGTCGTCTGTCTGATTACGGTGTACAGTTGCGCGAGAAGCAGAAAGTACGTCGTATTTACGGCATTCTTGAGCGTCAGTTCAGTACGTACTACAAAGAAGCAGCACGACGCAAAGGTGCTACAGGTGAAAACTTGCTACAACTTCTTGAGTCGCGTCTGGATAACGTTGTCTATCGGATTGGCTTCGGTTCAACTCGCGCGGAGTCGCGTCAGTTGGTGTCACACAAGGCAATCCTGGTGAATGGTACGGTTATAAACGTTCCTTCTTACCAATTGTCCGCAGGCGACGTCGTGTCAGTGCGCGAGAAGGCAAAAGAGCAGTTGCGTATCAAGGCGGCGATGGAGCTTGCTGCGCAGCGCAGTGCAAGCGACTGGATTACCGTAGATACCAGCAAGCAACAGGGTCATTTTACCCGCAAGCCGGAACGTGCCGACCTGTCAGCTGATATTAACGAAAACCTGATCGTAGAGCTTTACTCTAAATAAGTCTGAACAGGTCTTCGATCCCTCCGACGAGGGGAAGGCCTCAGTCCAGTAAACTCAAAGATTGCCAGGCTAATTGTTAAGGGTGAAACCATGCAGATTTCGTTGTCGGATTTTCTTACACCACAGTTGATCAAGGTTGAAGAGTTTGACAAGTATCATTCAAAAGTGGTGCTTGAGCCTCTCGAGCGTGGTTTTGGCCACACTCTTGGGAATGCGTTAAGAAGAATCCTGCTGTCCTCAATGCCCGGATGTGCGGTGGAAGAAGTAGAAATAGACGGTGTTGTGCATGAGTACAGCAGCATTGAAGGCGTTCGTGAAGACGTCATTGAGATTCTGTTGAATCTTAAAGGCGTGGCGATTATTTTGAACGGCCAGGATCATGCGGTTCTAACTTTAAACAAAAAGGGCGCTGGCGCAGTGACTGCAGGCGACATTGTTGGTGACCACAATGTCGAGATTGTGAATCCGGAGCATGTGATCGCCAACTTGAATTCTGCTGGTGCTCTCAACATGCGTATCACCGCTCGTAAAGGGCGTGGTTATGTGCCTGCGGATGCGCGTCGTCGTGACGATGATGAAACCCGCGCAGTTGGCAAACTAATGCTTGATGCAACTTACAGCCCTGTGCTGAGTGTTGCCTACTCTGTTGAAAGTACGCGAGTTGAACAGCGTACGGATCTCGACAAGCTAGTTATCGATTTGAAGACGAATGGCACTATTGATCCTGAAGAAGCCATTCGTCGTGCTGCAACGATCTTGCAGCATCAATTGGCTGTATTTGTCGATTTGCAGAGCCATGAAACTGCTGCTGCTGTAGAACCAGAAGATGAAATAGATCCGATTCTGCTCCGCCCGGTTGATGATCTTGAGTTGACTGTACGTTCTGCAAACTGCCTGAAAGCGGAAGACATTTATTACATTGGTGATCTGATTCAGCGCACTGAAGTAGAACTGTTAAAGACTCCTAATCTCGGTAAGAAATCGCTGACTGAGATCAAGGACGTACTGGCAACCCGTGGTTTGTCTCTGGGTCTGCGTTTGGAGAACTGGCCACCAGCCAGCCTGCGTACTGAAGAGAAATCGAATTAATCATAACGAGTCAGCCGTGAGGCTGCGGTTAGAATAGGAAAAGAGAGATATGCGTCATCGTCATAGTGGACGTCAACTGAATAGAAATTCTTCTCACCGTAAGGCCATGTTCCGCAACATGACTGCGTCTCTGGTTGAGCATGAAATCATTAAAACCACGGTTATCAAGGCAAAAGAACTGCGAATGGTTGCTGAGCCCCTGATCACTTTGGCAAAAAACGACAGCGTTGCTAACCGTCGTCTGGCATTTGCCCGACTGCGTAGCAAAGAAGCTGTTGGCAAACTCTTTACAGATCTGGGTCCGCGTTACCAAGGTCGTCCTGGAGGGTACATCCGTATTCTTAAATGCGGGTTACGTACCGGCGACAAGACTCCGATGGCATACGTTGAACTGGTTGACCGTCCTAACGGTGTCAACGCAGGCGCCGCTCAGGAATAAGATAATTGCTGATGTATGTCAGATAAAAAAGCCGGGCTTGCCCGGCTTTTTCGTTTCTTTGTTTATTACACGGTCTTTTTTTGAAACTCCAGCTTTATTGGGGACGCTCACTACTGATTGTCTTTATGCAGAAAAATACTGATAAATAGCATCGGCCACAATCCCATGTGGATAAACGTATCCGCTGTGTTAAAGACGTAATGCCAATAGGGAATGCCTTTCAAATCAATGAAGTCGATGACGCTACCGTAAATAAGCCTGTCGAGGATGTTGCTCATCCCACCACCAGCCACCAGACCAAAACAAATGAATTCATAAACCCGCACCTGTCTGCTGCGCCACAGATAAGCAATCAGTCCCGCAATCAGTGCAACACTGAACAACGCAAAAACCCAGCCGTGTCCTTGCGCCATCCCAAATACGCCACCCATATTGCGTATGTGCGTAAAGTGGAGAAAGGCACTGATCTCGAGGCTGTCGCCTTGCGCTATTGCTTGCTCAATCAGGTAACTGCTGAATTGAGAAATACTCAGGCACACTAATGCGATCGAGGAGAACCAAACAAAGTGTCTGGCTTTCTCCGGATGCCCTGGCTGCAACAAAAAGTCCTTCAAATTCATATCTGTTTCATCCCGGGAATACATCAAAGCAGTGCAAAAAATGCCCGCAGTCTTGCAGCGTTTTTGCCAACATCGCTGACACCGACGCGTGAAGTAGAGCGCGCATCCAGCAAACTACCTTCAGGTGTTTCGGTGATTCGAATGACGATATCGTCTTTGAATCTGAACCAGAAGGTGGTGTCAGTGGCTTCAATTCGGCCTTGTTCGGGAGCCGAGGCAACAAGATCCCAGCCCAGCGTATCAACCGCTGCCCGCGCTCTTTCAAACACGGCAGACGGGGGTTCATTAAACACTTGAGTAACCACGTCGGGATAGGCTTCAGTTTGGCGCTGAGCATGCTCCTCGGGCGTCATGTTGCGGTTGCCTGTGCCATAGACAGTTGGATTGGAGTTTTCTCCTCTGAGAGGCAACACATCAATAAATGCTGGAGGATTGACAAGATCAGTGCTGATGTCATGTATCGGAGGAATTGTCTGTCCTTCGCCCGGCAGATAGGACTGCGGAATATACCAGGCAATAGCAGCTGACAGAGTTGCTGCGCCGGCAATTGACAGCATTCGGGACAGCTTCTCAAGGCGTGCCTGTCGGCCGAGTGCAAGCAACAGCAAGGTGATGGCAATACAGCCATAAGTTATCCAGGCGACAAAGGGTTGTGCGCCGCGGAGCATGCCGAAGCCTTGTGAAAAATTCCACATACCCAGCCAGACGCCCATCGGGGCTGCGAGTGCAAAAAGTGCCAGGCCGACACCCGCGGCACCCGCAATAAAAGTTAACGCGGTGAGTAATAGTTTAAATTTGTGCTGGTTGCTGTTGTCCATGCTGGTGCTCTCGTTTTTCCGGGTATTAGCCGTGATGGTTATTTTTGATGCTCATAAGGTTGATCGGAATACACGCTGATGCGCCGCGAACCATCAGCGTAGATGTTGATAACGCTGCGCGCACAATTATGCATCGCGGGGGCGTTCCAGAGCTTGCTTAAATTTCTGCTTTCAACATCACATAACAGTGTTTTGATCAATACTCCGTGACTGACCAGCGCGACGTCTTGGTTGTCTGCGCTTTCCGCCAGTATTAACGATAAGCGTTGTAATGCACGCTTTTGAACTGCTGCAAAGGTCTCCGCTCCACCCAGATCAAAAGCGTCCGGTTGATTCCAGAACGCAAAAAAGCTAGCAGGATCTGATTCCTGTATATCTGAATACAACCTGCCTTCCCATGGGCCCATGTGTATTTCACGCAACTGATCGCAATAAATAATCTGTTCAGATAAGTCCTCAAATAATATCTGAGCGGTTTGTCGTGTGCGGACGCTGCTGCTGCAATAGACCTTGCTTATGCCAGAGTCATTCAATCGTGAACGAAGGATGCGCGCTTGAGCGATGCCCTCGCTGGTGAGTATTGACTCCATCTGGCCCTGGGCACGCTTTTCTTTATTCCAATTGGTTTCGCCATGGCGGATTAGATGTACCCGCTGAACAACAGGGTTGTTTTTCATTCAGGATCCTGTGCGATTACTTCGTGTGCGGCTGACCGCATCGAGCCAGCGAGACTTCTGTTGTTCTCGCCATGTTTCGTCAGCAGAGGGCAGGAAGGTGCGATCGAGCTTCCACATCTCCGCGATATCATCAGTTGATGCATACAGGCCACAGTGAAGACCTGCAAGGCATGCAGCGCCAAATGCCGTGGTTTCGGTCAATTGCGGGCGATCTACCGGCAAGTTCAAGAGGTCGGCAAGTCCCTGCATCACAAAGTTGTTTGCAGCCATCCCCCCGTCGGCGCGGATCCTGACCGGTTGCAGACCGTCAGCCGCCATTGCTTCAACAAGGTCGCGGGTCTGGTGACAGACGGACAGCAATGCGGCAGTGACAATGTCCTCCAGTCCGGTGTCGCGTGTGAGCCCAAAAATGGCGCCACGCGCTTCTGAATCCCACCAAGGTGCTCCCAATCCGGTAAACGCAGGAACAAACATAATACTGTCGGCATATCTGGCGCGTGCAGCCATCGCTTCGGTTTCGTGACTGCTGGCAAAAAAATTCAGTTTGTCACGCAGCCATTGCACGGTTGCGCCCGCCATAAAAATACTGCCTTCCAGCGCATACGTTGGTTTTCCGTCTAAACGCCATGCCACCGTGCTTAACAGGTTATGTTTGGATTCTATGACCTGGCTGCCGGTATTGACCAACATAAAGCAGCCGGTGCCGTAGGTGCTTTTAGTCATGCCGGGTTGAAAACAGGCCTGACCGAAAGCGGCGGCCTGCTGGTCGCCAGCGATACCGCCAATCTGTATGGATGCACCAAACACATCAACGTCGGTTTTACCAAAATCGGCTGCACTGTCCAGTACATCTGGCAGCAAACCCGGCGGAATATCAAACAGTGCGAGTAAGTCCGCGTCCCAAGTTTGAGTGTGAATGTTAAACAGCAAGGTTCGCGACGCATTGCTGGCGTCTGTGCAGTGGCGCTTGCCGCCGGTCAGTTTCCACAGCAGAAAACTGTCAATGGTGCCAAAAGCCAGGTGGCCCTCATGTGCCAGTTGAGTGGCACCGGGTACATGATCCAGAATCCAGCGAATTTTGCTGGCAGAGAAATAGGAGTCAAGCAGCAGTCCGGTGCGACTGCGGATAAAATTTTCTCGGCCTTGCTGCTCCAGCTGCTCCTGTAGGCGCTGGCACCAGGCCGAGGTTCGCCTGTCCTGCCAGACAATTGCCCGGTACACAGGTTTGCCCGTGCGTCGGTCCCACAACACGGTGGTTTCGCGCTGATTGGTGATGCCAATTCCGGCAATCATGTCGGCTGATATACCAGCGTCTTTTAGTGCCTGATGACAGCTGAACAGGGTGGTTTGCCAGATATCCTCAGGTTCGTGCTCTACCCAGCCTTCCTGAGGAAAATGTTGTGTGTATTCCCGTTGGCCTACACCCAATCGTTTGCCGTCCCGGGAAAAAACAATGGCACGGCTGCTGGTCGTACCCTGATCAATGGCAAGTAAAAACTGGTGCATGATTTTGTTGTTGGTTTCCATTTTTAAAGCACATGTTACCATCGCGCAGCTTGCCAGTTGGCTGTCGGTACTGGCAAGCTGTTTTGGGCAATTCAATATTCGAATCACGTGATATGTCGGTGGCGTTTTCCATGATAGACCTTCTGGTGATAGGTGGCGGAGTGAACGGTACGGGCATTGCTGCCGATGCCGCCGGTCGCGGACTTTCCGTTGTTTTGTGCGAACGCGGTGACCTGGGAGGCGCTACATCGTCAGCGAGCACTAAACTGATCCACGGTGGACTGCGCTACCTTGAAACCTACCAGTTCCGCCTGGTGCGCGAGTCGCTGGCCGAGCGTGAAGTATTGCTGCACGCTGCGCCGCACATTGTCTGGCCGCTACGCTTCAGATTGCCCCACCACAAAGCACTCAGACCACAATGGATGATACGGTCGGGGCTTTTTCTCTATGATCATTTAAGCAAGCGCGTCAGTCTGCCGGCATCACACGGACTAAAGTTCGAGCATACCGATCCGTTGAAGCCTGAGTTTGAGGCGGGTTTTGAGTACTCAGATTGTTGGGTTGATGATGCGCGGCTGGTGGTGCTGAATGCCATGCAAGCCCAAAATCATGGCGCTAGTATCATGCCCCGCACCGTATGTGAGCATATCGAAGCATCACTCGACAGCGTCAGCAAACAAATGGTGTGGACGGCCACATTGCGGGATATCAACAGCGCTCAGGAGCAGACGGTCAAAGCTCGTTGTGTTGTCAACGCGACCGGCCCCTGGGTTGGCAAACTCGGCCGTCAGTTGCAGCCGCAGACACCGCCCGCGGATGTGCGGCTGGTAAAAGGTTCGCACATTATTGTGCCCCGAATGTACGAGGGTGAAGAGGCTTATCTTCTGCAGAACCCCGACGGCAGGGTGGTTTTTGTCATTCCTTATGAGAAGCAGTATTCGTTGATCGGAACTACTGAGGAAGACTACACCGGCGATCCGTCAGCAGCAGCAATTTCTCCTGCTGAAATCACGTATCTACTCAGCGTCACCAGCAGCTATTTTAAAAAGGTGCCGGATGCCTCACAAATAGTGCATCACTTTTCCGGCGTAAGGCCGTTGATTGATGATGGAGACGAGAATGCCAGCAAAGTGTCGAGAGATTACACGCTGGAACTCAGTCGCTCTCCCGCGCCACTGTTGACCGTGTTCGGTGGCAAAATTACCACCTACAGGCGCTTGGCCGAATCAGCCATGGATCAGCTGCGTGCGGTGTTTCCTGACATGGCGCGCGAATGGACCCTGGGGGCCCGATTGCCAGGAGGGGATTTTGAGTCGCAGCAGCAGTTGCTGATTGATCTCGCGGCTGAGTTTCCATGGCTTGACACTGATCTGCTGGAGGCATGGATTAAACGCTATGGCACGCTCATCCGTGTCATGCTGGGGGATGCAAAAACGCCTGATGATCTTGGTGTGTGTTTTGGCGCAGATTTGTACGAATGTGAGGTCAGATATCTGATGCGCGAGGAGTGGGCGCAGACGGCCGATGACATCATGTGGCGCCGCACCAAATCAGGTTTGCGTTTAAATGCTCAGCAGCGCGCTAGCCTGACCCAATTCTGCGAGTCGGAACAAACACTTAAGGCAAAGGAATAACAATAATGACAACAACAGACAACAGCAATTCCATGCAGTCACGCATGGCTACGCCTGCGATGCTTCCAGCGCTGGTTATGATGATTTCTCTGCTTATCGGCAATGCCGCGTTTGGTCAGGCGCCGCCTGCACAGGTGACAGGGCCTGTGCCAGCAGCCGCGCATGGCGACCCCGGTCGCAACAGCCAGCTCAATCCCAATGCTATTGTTGTTGAGGGGATAAACTACATCGAGGAAGAGTTCTTTATTGAAGGCACAGCAAACCGGTATACCACGACCGAGTTGCAGACCGGCGAAATCACCGACAGCGGCCATGCCTACAAAACACGCTTTATTGTGCGCCGCCCGGCAGATGCCTCTCACTTTAACGGAACGCTGATTGTTGAGTGGAACAATGTCACCGCCAGCCGCGATCTGGACATTGACTGGTGGCAATCCGGAGCTCATCTGATGCGTGAGGGGTATGCCTTTATTGCGGTGTCCGCTCAGCGCGTCGGCGTCAATCATCTGCGCGAGTGGAGCGCGCTCAGATATGGCGATCTGGATGTCACGCATGCAGGCATGGTCACCGATGATGCGTTGTCCTACGATATTTTCAGTGCAGTCGCCAAGGCAGTAACGCGCGAAGGCGAGACTCTGCAGGCAGGCGCGCCAGACGTGCTGTCGGGTCTGCGCCCCTCAATGATTATCGCCACGGGGCATTCACAGTCAGCCAGCCGGCTGGGCATCTTTATCAACAATATTCATGGGCTGGATCCGGTTTACGACGGATTTATGGTGCACGGCGGCGGTGGACGAATCCGCGATGATCAGCTGGTCAAGGTGTTCAGAGTGATGGCTGAAACAGACATGGTAAGCCGTGCAGCAACACCACAGCCGGACTCCAACCACTTCAGGCACTGGGAGGTCGCCGGTACTTCGCATGTGGATGTGCCATTTGAACTGGAATTTGCCATGATGTCCGCGCTTGAAGAGGGGCGTCAGTTGACAGACCCGCAGCCGCGCAGCCCGGTTTGTGATCGCCCAACCTACAGTCATGTGCCTTTCAGGCACGTCATGAATGCCGCGTTTGAACACCTGCGATTGTGGATAGCGGAGGATATTCCTCCGCCTCGCGCGCCCGCGATGCTGCTTGCTCAGGCCACTGCGCCGGTGAGTTTTGCCCGAGACTCCTATGGTAATGTTCTGGGTGGTATCCGTCTGGCGGAACACGCAGTACCCACGGCCACCAATACCGGCGTCAATAGTGGCGAATCGTTCTGTCGTCTTTATGGTTCTCACGAGCCATTTGCAACAGACATGTTAAAAATTCTGTACCCAACGCGGCAAAGTTATGTGGATGCGGTTCGGCAGGTTGTTGAGCAGAATGTGGCAGACGGTTTCCTGTTGCCAGCCGATGCGCAGGAAACCGTGCTCAAGGCCGAGAATTCCGCCATCGGTCAGTGGTGATTTATTCCTGAAGCCAGACGTCTCTGATCCACTCGGCCATATTGGCCCATTCTTTGTTGCCTTGTGGATCTTTGCCCAGTTTTAAGCCGTTCCAGTAGTGCACGTCCCCTTCTTCGCCAATGCAGTAATAGCCGTCACCAAGCTGGCAGATGGGGATCAGGTGGCGAGGCATGCCATCATTCCATGCCTGTGCTGCCACTTCCGGCAGATAGGTATGCGAACGCGGATCAGCAACAGTGACAGGCTCCAGCGTGCCGTAGACCACATCACTGGCGTCCAGCAGATATTCACGTAAGTCATCGGGCAGTGCCATCAGCAGTTGCTCCTCGATTTCGACCAGCAGGTCTTCATCGGGCAAATCCAGTGGCACTGAAATTTGTTCGTTTTTTTCCCGTAATAGCTCAATGACATCATCCATTTTTAGGCGTCCGGTTTGCGTAGTCGTAAAAGAAATTGATCGGTGCCGCGATTCAACGCGGGATCAAAAATAGATCGGCGAGGATTGTCACGGGCATTAGACAGCAGATCACTTTCTGCCTCGAGTAAAAAACCTGCCCGGGTGACCGCATCATACGCTTGAGACTTCTGCATACGATGTAAACGGTTGTTGTCGTTTTCAGCGGTGCCGATGTGATCAATAATGCCAACTATTCCGCCCGGTTTTACAATCCGGTAAAGTTCAGTGAGCAGCTCATGGGCTGCGCCGGGGCTGCGATTGTAATAATCGTGCAATATCTGCGAGACCATCACAAAGTCAACGGAAGCATCTGCCAGGCCGGTTTCGCTGATGCGCTGATGGATCAGCACTACATTCGCAAGTTTGCCATCGCGTATTTTGCCTTCCAGCGCTTCGCCCTGAGTCATGTCAGTGCGATCTTGATCATAACGTGAAGCGGTAGGCGAATTCTGCGCATACACAGTACCCTGATCGCCGACCGCTCGTGACATCACAAAGGTGTAATAGCCACCGGCGGCATAAACATCAAGTACCGTCATACCTTGTTCAAGACCCAGAAACTGCAGAACTTCAACCGGTTTGCGGTCAGCGTCACGCATACGGTCTGAAATATCGCGATCGATGCCGCGCAGACTTTGAGCAAGAGCGGCGGCGTCAAAGGCCTGTGCCAGGCTGGTTGCCGGCGCAGACAACAAGACCAGATTCAGTAACCAGAAGGTCAGCAGACCTGTGCTTAAGGTTTTGCAGTGTTGCAGTTTGAGCTGAGTTTTCATGTTTGTCAGTCCTGTTTACAGGGGCCATCTTGTCATTATAATCACGTACTATTTACTTATCGCTCAGGAAAATCATGACCTTGTTGCTGCCTGCCATAACCCGCGAAACCCGCGCCGATAAACCGGTTGATGCGGCTGTGATCTGGCTGCACGGTCTCGGGGCCGATGGCAACGATTTTGCGCCGATTGTGCCTGAGTTGCGACTGCCATCATCAATGTCAGTACGATTTATTTTTCCGCATGCCCCCTCCATACCCGTCACCATTAATGGCGGATACATCATGCCGGCCTGGTATGACATCAAGCAGGCTGACGTCAGCCGTCGGGTAGATGATGTGCAGTTGCGTCGCTCTGCGGCTGCCGTGCATGCCTTTGTCAGACAGCAGACAGAAGCGGGTATTGATTCGCGTCGCATAATTCTGGGCGGATTCTCTCAGGGGGGCGCTGTTGTCCTTGAAGCTGCGCTGAGTTGTCCATTGCCTCTTGCAGGCGTGATGTCTTTATCCAGCTATTTTCCAACCGCTGACAGCGTCACGGTGAGTGACGCGAATCAGACATTGCCGGTACTGATCTGTCATGGCAGCCAGGATACAGTGGTAGACGAATCACTTGGAAAACAAAGTGAGAAGGCATTGCGGGAGTTGGGCTATCAGCCTGAGTACCACAGTTACCCGATGCCGCATTCTGTTTGTCCACAAGAAATACGCGACATTTCAATGTGGTTGCAGCGATTGTTGTCCTGAGCGGGTCCTGAGCCGGTTCTTGGTCTCAGTAGCCGATGCCCCGAGCCATCAGATACGCCAGCACCGGAATGGCTATCAGCAGGGGGATCAGCGCCTTTTGAAGACGACGCAGATTTTTGCTCAGCGCGATTGCTGTTCCGGTGTCCGCAGGGTGTTGAGTGGATAGACGATGAACGCGGTAGCCGTTGTAAACAAATAACAAAAACATCAACCCAAACAGCCCCAGCTTGGCATGAAACACCGGGTTATTGGTGTAGAAAGTAGAAGGTTTAGCCCCCCAGAACCACAACGTTGTGCCCGCCAGCGCGAGCAGAATCATAGCAATCCCTGTGAGTGCATAAACACGTTTGAGTGCCAGCAGATCCTGCACGGATACCTCGTCGGCGCTGGCAAGCAGGATCACCATAACGCCCACCAGCACGGCCAGTAACAGCAACAGGTGAACTGCGCCCACAAAGGCTGCCAGCATATCAGTGTCTCCTGTGTTACTTGCTCGACCCGCCGGGCAAGCTGATTTGGTAAGGTTCCAGCATTTTTTTAAGCAAGCCGCTTTTCAGTGCTGCCTGGGTATCGGTGTATCCACCAACCGATTGTTTGCCGATAAATACCTGGGGCAAGGTGTTACTGCCCGTCAGTTGCTGCAACTCCTTGCGCAGATGCTGATTCAGCGCAGGTTCTCGATACTCGCCGGAGTCGAGCTCAATCAGGTGGAAAGGGATATTCAACTGCGTCAGCAGTTGTTTAGCTGCGTGGCAGTACGAGCACCAGGACAGGGTAAACAAAGTCACCGGTTGTTTGGCGCCGGCCAGCAGCGCATTGACGTTATGTTGAGGTCTGAAACTGTTGTCGGTCATGTCGAGTCAGAATCCGGGTCAGGGGAGTTGGTAGTTATTGTGCCATAGTCGATTATGTTAATCTGCGGGCGCTTGCAGTGATGTTAACGAATGGGTAAAGAGCACATGTCCGGTCAGCCAGCGAAAGACGATACCAATATTGCCTCAATGGGACTGAGGGAGCGCAAAAAGCTCATTCGGTTGCAGCGTATTGTTGCTGCGGCCAGAGACCTTTTTATTAGGAAAGGCTTCAGTAATACCACCATTCAGGATATCGCCGCAGAGGTTGACGTTGGTCTGGGCACTTTGTACCTGTATGCAAAGAGTAAAGAAGACCTGCTGGTCATGGTGTTCAAGGACGACATTCTCCGAATGATCCAGACCTCTTATGCCAGTATTCCTGCAGATGCGCCTTTGCTTGATCAGTTGATGGCGTTTTTTGATGTTCACATCCGTTACCACGCTCAAGATCAAGTGTTGTCACGGACGGTATTGAAGGAGCTGTCCTTCTCAACCACCGAGCAGCGGCGGCAAGATATTGATCAGATTACGCAAAGTACCTACTCCAAGCTGATGAAGCTGATCGAGCG
>Ga0164293_10002854_pt1 | contig 14674 bp, 24 predicted proteins | sample GEODES118metaG_FD_111487 | JGI IMG/M metagenome (GOLD analysis project Ga0164293, IMG submission 111487) | Eutrophic lake water microbial communities from Lake Mendota, Wisconsin, USA - GEODES118 metaG | ecosystem: Environmental > Aquatic > Freshwater > Lake | place: USA: Lake Mendota...
AATTAACATTGGCGTAATCATTTACACGAAGATCGGAACCAAAACTTCAATTCTTTTAGGAGAATTCGAGTTTTGGAACGATTTTCAAAGAATGAACCCAGATTGTGATTTCTATTTTATCTCAATATCAAAGAACACAACAAAAAGTATTATTGACCATCAACACCTACTTAACTTTCCAGTTAGGATAATACAGGTGTATGATCCGACTGATTTGTCTAAATTGAATAATCTTTCAGGAATATTCTCATATATGACTAGGAATACCTTCTTTGGAGGTCAAATGAATCCATCATGTGTTCATAACTATGCAATATCTGCTTATTGTAGCAATACTCTAAATATTCCCCTGTTCATCAGAACTCCTGATTCCGAATATCCTTATTTAGATTACAAGAAAATGGCGGATGTTCGAATAGAGAAGGCAACTCCTAGTACGCCAAAGTTCATTAGAGAAAATCAACGTTTCCTTGATATCATGAATACAGATATCAAATATGACAATGTATATTTTGTAGCTAATGGATCTCGTCATATGTGTGATTGGGTTAAAGATATTGTGTATCATGATATTCCTGAGATTATGAGAGTAATGGAACCTCAAGAGATTTCAGATCGAACGCTATACGTATCGGATGATGTTCTTTTTAATCTACATATCAATAGAGGACGTTATGCAAACTTAACTACCGAAGTAAAAAACGATAAGATTTTATTCATTGGATTTTTATCTGGTTCTGTTGCAAAAAATCGTTTGGTGGCTTTAACTAAAATGCTTAAGGCTAAAACTCATACAATTCCGATGGATATCATTGGTCCAGGAGCAGATCTTTTAGTAGATGATATTGTTCGTGATGATGTTACTCTTATAGATCGTTCAGTTTTTGGTGATGAATTTTTTAGACTACTCAATTCATATTTGGGGTATGTATTTATTGGTAAAGGTAATGCAGTAAATAAGTATGTGAACAAAACAATTTACGATTGCATATCCGCAAAATGCCCGATCATCGTTTATTCGGCATGTGATGTTAATCAAGGAATATTCAAAAGTAATGAGTATTACTTCTCTAATGAAGAAGAGCTCGTTACCATCATTGATAAATTAAGAGATCCTCAAATTCGTAATCGTTGGATCGCTGAACAAAAGGCAGATATCGAAGAAAAACTAACACATAATGAAGAGATATTTAAGTTCTCTCAGTTCTGTAAACCTACTGAACAAGTTGTTAATAACATTAGAATCGAGCCACTATTCTAGATCATATTAAAAATAAAAAATGAACATATTTGTACTAGACCAAGATCCGAGAATTGCTGCACAAATGCATTGTGACAAACACGTTCCCAAAATGATTATTGAACATGCACAAATGATGACTGCTGCATATTACTCTACATTAGGTATTAGTCGAAAGAAAGAAATTCCAGATCAACAATTTGCAGTAAACGAAATGTTTGCTGGTTGGCCTAGAAAAAATGCAGATGGTTCTGAATGGCATTATGCAATATCACATGTCAATCATCCATGCACAATATGGACTCGAACTTCTATCGAGAATTTCAATTGGTTACTAGATTGCACCGAAGAACTTTGTTACGAATTTACTCGTCGTTGGGGTGGAAAACATTCAATCGAAAAAATCGTAGATTGGATGCGTCAAAATCCTCCTAAGCTACCATCATCCGAACAAACTCCTTTTGCAATGGCTATGCCTGATTGTTTTAGATCTGAGGATGTGGTACAATCATATCGAAGTTATTATGGAATGAAGACTTCTTATATGAAAGTCGTTTGGGTTCGAGGAACTCAACCGGATTGGTGGTCTATCGAATTTGCACGAGAATGCATAAATCATTACAATTACAACAATCCAAATTTACCCGCTTTGACGTTTGGATAAATAAAAAAAACCGACACGAATGCGTCTATTAACAAAAACCGAATTTGATGCTCTTGTTCTTAATGAGTCATATGATGATTATAAGAAAAGCATTAATGAGAATATCAAATATCATATCGAAAATGAGCTAACTATTTCTGAATCAATATTTAGAGTAGGTTCTGAAGCTTATTTAGATTTCGTAAATGAAATGAGAGCACTTTGGAACGATGGTAAAATATCAGTTTCTGAAGATGACCAATTCATTCTAGAAAAATTATACACCGGTCAAAAAGGAACTTATACTGACAGAGATTCTGGAAGAAAGAAAACTGTTAATTTTGATGATCCTCAATTATCTCCAAACGATATTGATACGCTCTATTATGTTTATCGTCCTTCACCATCTGGAGAAAAAGATAAAGAGACTGGTTTAACAAAAGCTATCATGATTGGATTCGGTGAAAAACCTGGTGCTGGAAAAGATGATGTTCGAGATAAACATCAAGATCCAGGAAGAAGAGCTCAATTTTTAGCTCGTCATAATTGTAAAGAGAAGAAAGATGAATATGCATCTGGTTGGTGGTCATGTAATATACACAAATTCTGGAAGCAATTAGGACTTAAAACTAACGATCCATGGTAAATAAAGACTGCAATTGCAAGAATTGCGAATGTAAAGAGAGAGAAGCTTTTTACAAAACCTTCGAAGATTCACTCCCTTTTATTGATACCTACTCAGATGGAAAGCTTATTCGTAAATTTCCTAAAGAAACTGAAGCACATTTGCTTAAATGGCACATTGACGATGAAGATCGTGTGGTATATCCAATAGAAGATAATGATTGGCAATTTCAATTTGATAATAAGTTGCCTATCCCATTTGATGATAGAATTGAAATTTCTAAGGGAATTCAACATAGAATAATAAAAGGAACAACCGATCTAATCATCGTAATCGAGAAATAATGGCTATCATACAACAAGAATTTCAGCACGATCCATGGAAAATGCTTATTGGCTGCATAATGCTTAATCAAACTAGCAATAAAAATGTACGTCAAGTAATATACACATTCTTCCAAAGATGGCCAAATCCTCAATCTGTTCTTCGAGCAAATCCAGATGATATTCGAGATCATATTCGACCTTTAGGATTCTATAATCGTCGAACTGCTACTATTCAAAAATTCTCACAGGATTACATTACAAAAACCTTCAATCGAGTAAGTGAACTACATGGTATCGGCAAATATGCTGAAGATTCCTATGAGATTTTCATTAAAGGCAATACCAATGTTGAACCTACCGACAAGATATTAATCAGATATTTAGCCGGTGAATTCATTGACCAGTAACCGGAATATATAACTAGAACTAAAATCAAATATTCAATATGAGTAATTTAATACCAAACTTCAATGAGTTTATCAATGAAGCTGCTAAATACACAGACAATAAAGCTATTGCCGTTTTAGCAATGCAAGGATTTTCTTTAAGAGATCAAATACACCTATTCCATTGGCAAACCGAAGTCGGCGATCAACACAAAGCTTTAGGCGATTATTATGAAGGTTTTCTTGGACAATTAGATGGATTAATGGAAGTTATCATGGGAAAATATGGTAGAATTTCAGTTAAATCAGTTGGAACTCCAAAACCGCTAATCGATCTTTCCGAGGTTAATATTGAGGATTTTGTTAACTCTAAAGTTTCTATTTTTGAAGATGCTAAAAAATTATTTGCAAAAGATTCAGAGATATTAAATATCTTAGATGAAATTATTGCAGAAATTCAAAAGTTGAAGTATCTTCTAACAATGTCTTAAAAATAAATCAATAATGAATAATCACATCCCATCATTCAATTCTTTTATAAACGAAGGTAAGGAAGTTCCTATTGAAGTTTCTCAAGGACAACAAGCCTATTACAAAGGTCTTCCTAAATCCACTGCACAAAAGAAGAAATCTCAAATCACTGCACAAGCAGAGAAGCCTTCAGACGATCCTTCAGCATATAAACCTTTACCAGGAGATAAAAAAGCTCAATCTAAAGGGTTAGTAAAAACATCTTCTCATGTGAAGAAATATAGAGAGATGTTTGGTGAGGCGGTTAATGAAAAGGAAACTACCGAAGATCAACTTAAAAAAGGAGCTATCGAAAATCCAGATATTGAAAAGGCTTTAAAGAAGAAAGTCGAAGAAACTGGAGTTGATATCGATATCCTTCGTGTAGTTATGAGAAGAGGAATGGCTGCTTGGAAAGCCGGTCATAGACCAGGAGCTACACAAGAGCAATGGGGTTATGCTAGAATAGCTTCCTTTGTTACTAAAGGACCTACATACAAATCAACCGATTCTGATATGGCTAAAGTTGCCAGAGATCGAGGACAATTATAACTCGAATATATAAAATAACAAAAAATTAGAAAAAATGCAAAAATTCACAGAATTCGTAAAAGCTCGTGAAACTTCTATTGAAGAAAATGCTAAGGCAGAAACTGCAGCAAAATTCAATGAATTGTACGAAGCAAAATTGAAAGAAATGGGAGCTAAATCTCCTTTAGATCTTTCTGAAGAAGATTCTCAAGTTTTCTTCGAATACCTTAAGAGTTTAAAAGAAGCAGAATTAACTAAAGCTGACGTTAAGAAAGCAGTTAAAGATGAGACTAAAGATCTTGAGAAAAAAGTTGATGCCGCTGAAGATAAAGCTGAAGCTGCTGAAGATAAAGCTGAAGCTGCCGAAAAAGATGCAGAGAAAGCTGAAAAGAAAGCTGGTCAAGATGAAGTTACTGATGAAAAATCTTTCAGAGAGTATGCTACTAACTTGCTTAAAACTGCTCATCCGGATGATTTCGATCAAAAAATTGCTGATAAAGTAATTGATGGTATCATTGCTAAAGTTGAGGATAATAACTGGGGTGAGGCTATCGGTCGTTTAACTTCTGGTCTAGGAGGATAAACCAAAACAAAACTCCTAATATGAAACACATACACACATTTGAAAGCTTCTATAACAATCAAGATAAATTTGTTAACGAAAAATCAGAGCTAGCAGGGTTGCTTGCGAGAATTGATAAAAACAAACCACTTAAGGTTGACGACGTTACTACTATCCAATCAGGAAAGCATAAAGGTAAAAAAGTAAAAATCGTTGCTGATCTAGGTGGCGGTAGTTACGCATTGGAGTTTTTGAGCTAAATAATAAATAAATATGAAACATATTAAAACATTTGAAAGCTTCGTTAACGAAGCAGTTAAATTCAATCCTAGAGATTTAGATCAAGGAACCTTCTTTGATTTTATTGATAGTATGGATGCAGAAACCATTGAAGACTATGGAGTTGAAATGGATAACATGACTAAAGGCTATGAGGCCATTGCTAAGGCATTAGGTGGTAACTTGAAAAACGTTAACTTTGGAGATTCTGAGAATAATGAATATGAATTCTTCAAATTCTTATCAAACGTCTCTTACGGAGAAACTGCATTTGATAAAGGAACTAAATTACCAGAGGTAAAAATACTTAAAACTTTCACTATTCCTTCAGGATGGAGAGATGGTGATAATCAAGCTACATTAGTAGAAATTCCAGGAGTCGCTAAATACGTCGTTTGGTTAGATGGTGATGATTTCTCTAATTTTGATTATTGTGCTTACAAATCCTCGGATCTTCCTAAAATTGCCAAATGGGCACAAGACAATTACGTAGAATAAAACATAAATTATGAAACACATTAAAACATTTGAAAGTTTCGTTAATGAAAACCGAAATGATGCCGAGCTAGATTCTTTAATTGCTGAAGGAGCTTTAGCGAATAAATATGCTAGAACCGGTGGAGATCTAGGAGATATGGATATTGATCCAGATCTTCAAGATATGTATGATGATATTTGTACCGAACTAGGAGTAAGTGATTTATCTCAAGTATATCAGGTTGATTCCGAAACGAATGAAGACGATCCTCTTTCTAGAAAGATTTATAATTATCTTCAAGGAAACTTAAACCCGACGAAAACTATAGATAAGCACACCGAATCTATGGGAGTTGCTACTGTATTAGATCCTATAAAAAATGTAATTCGTTACGATGAATATGGATTTGTAGCATTCTATTTTACTGCAGACTCTAAGTTCTAAAGATCTTATAAAACTTATTAACAAAGAAGGATTTGGCCGCTTAGCGACTGAATCCTTTTGTTTTTTAGATACATAAGATATAATACGATAAATATAATAAATTAGCTTATGTCTAAATCTTTTATGAAGTATCAGGATTTCGTTGATCCCAAGAGATCAGGGAAATATCAAAGCATCGTGATTTTCGATGTTGATGATACGTTAGTCGTGACTAAATCTCAGATTAAAGTAATAGATACAAAATCCAAGAAAACCTTCACTCTAACTCCGGCAGAATTTAACGAATTCGAAAAGAAACCTCATCATGAAATGGACTTCTCCGATTTCAAAAATCTAGATATCCTTAAAGCAGGAACTATTATTGAAAACATCTTCTCGATTCTTAAAAAGGAAATGCAGAAAGGCGGAAGAGTTGGTATTATCACTGCAAGAGATGATCGTAACTTAATCTATCAATTTCTACTTCATCATGGAGTAGTGGTTAACCCAAATTACATATTTGCGGTTAATGATCCTGCATTAGATTTTAAAGGAAGTGTTGCCGAAAAGAAAAAATCCGCATTCATTGAACTTATTAAAATGGGTTTCCGTGATTTCACATTCTACGATGATGATGCAGAAAATATAAGAATTGCCAAAGAGTTAGACGGAGAAATTGAAGGAATTCATATTAAGACTAAACATGTAAAGGTAAAATGGAACACCAAAGATTAATACACCGAAACGATCAAAAAATTGACACATTTGCAGAGATTGTTGAATCAATCGCTACTTTATCCGCCGCTTCAACTAAGAAGGTTGCATGTATGGCTATCCACAAAAATTTTATTAAGATTGCATCCTTCGGATATAATGGATCTTACGCTGGTGCTCCTATCAATCCTTTAACTGGAACGGATGAAGATTCACTAGAACCATGTCATTCCGGATTTATACATGCCGAAGTTAACATGATTTCGAAATTTAGAGAATCCGATCCAGAAAATTATATCGTTTTTCTAACTCTCTCACCCTGCAAAATGTGCACCAAGATTCTCGTTAACTCAGGATTCAAAATGGTTTACTGGTTAGAAGATTATCGAGAACAAGAACACCTTACCATATTTGACGAATGTGGAATACACTATGGAAACATAGACAAACTCAAAAAAGATTATTTCAAACTAATAAAATGAAATACACTCTAACTATTATCAAACCGGATGCAATCTCTCGTGGATTAGAACCTAAAATTACCAAGCATATTACCGATTCAGGTTATCAAATTGCTGCTCGTAAAAGAATGCACTTAACAAACGAAGATGCGTATGATTTCTATGAAGTACACAAGGATAAACCTTTCTTTAGAGCTCTTATTGATTACATGACTTCTGGACCTTGTGTTTTTCTAGTTCTTCGTAACGAGAATTCTGAAAATGCAATCGAAGATTTTCGTAAGTTGATAGGATCTACTGATCCAGCAGAAGCAGAAGAAGGAACTATTCGCAAAATCTATGCAGAATCCCTAGAAAGAAATTCAATACACGGTTCAGATTCCCCTGAATCAGTGATTAAGGAATGTGATCTTATGTTCCCTGAGTTATCATTTAATGTATAAGTAAATATCCGTAAAGAATTATTCCGTTCAACTGCGATCACAAGAGATATCCAGATAGATCATCTAATATAACATAATAATCCTTTATTATAAAGCCAGGTTCAAAAAGCCTGGCTTTTATTTTTTGATATATACTAAAAATACTCTGTAACATGAATGGAGAGATGCTCGTAGTAGCCAATAATTTCCTAGTAAGACTTAATAAGGCAGGATTCATTGCTAGCGATATCCGAGTAAGATCTATTGCACACAATGATACATGTTCAATAAGAACAAACTTTGCGAATTACGCTCAGTTTAATTCTACGTTTAATGTAGTTCTAACCGCTGCTCGTCCATGGGAGTATATTGGAGATTATCCTTTCGTAGAATCTATGAACATCACATATCCTAGACTTGGATATACAAATCTTTTTAGATGTTATGATATATTAAATAAAAGAAAGATAGTTCAGACAATTGGAGTTTCTCAAAACAGCCAATCGGATAGTCCTTTTATCGAAAGATCCGAATCGGTTGCTGTTAAAGTTAGAAGTCTAGATAGAACGGTTGATACCCTCAATAAAGAATTTAATCTCTATAAAACTAATGCAAATGCAACATACGCAAAAGTTCTCAGATATTATGTTGATCGTAATTACGTCAATGATAATTATGTAGAGACCAAAACGAATTTACTTACAAAATAATTAAATACATAAATGGCTACAGGACCATACACTAATTTCTTAAAGTTTCGTTTAAACCGAACTAAGCCTCTAAATTATTCTGATTTAGATAACAACTTTAGATTCCCTAATCAATGGGGACCTAGCCAATCATACTTACAAGGTATGATGGTAGTTTCATATGATTTCGGATATACCGCTTCAGATTCAATATCTATGTGGATTGCTAATAGCGATCACACCAGTACCAATCTCAATGCTCCAGGTTTAACTGGTGGTATATGGACGGCAATTTCGGTTCCTAGTGCTGGATATATCGGACCAACCGGTTATCAAGGGTTTCAAGGGGCTCAAGGTGCTGGATCTCAAGGATTTCAAGGACCACAAGGTACTCAAGGACCAACTGGATTGCAAGGTACTCAAGGATTCCAAGGTACTCAAGGATTCCAAGGACATACTGGATATCAAGGAAATCAAGGTTTTCAAGGTATTCAAGGAGCTAAAGGAGATCAAGGATTTCAAGGGGTTCAAGGAACTACTGGTTCTCAAGGATTCACCGGATTCCAAGGTTTTAAAGGAGATCAAGGTTTTCAAGGAGATATTGGATATCAGGGTAGAACTGGTTTTCAAGGAGATCAAGGTTTTCAAGGAGATCTAGGTTTTCAAGGAGATCAAGGTTTTCAAGGAGATCAAGGTTTTCAAGGTTTTCAAGGAGATCAAGGGTTTCAAGGTGCTAAAGGTGCTAAAGGAGATCAAGGACCTCAGGGAGATCAAGGTTTTCAGGGCCTTCAAGGATTCCAAGGACTAACCGGTCTTAATGGTATATCCGGAACTTCCGGAGTACAAGGTTTTCAAGGACCTGTTGGAACTGGAAATCAAGGTTTTCAAGGTTTTCAAGGTTTTCAAGGTTTTCAAGGACCTACTGGAGTAACTGGAACTGGTGTTAGCAACATCACTAGTGCTGGTGCGGCAGGCGCTTTTGCTCAGGTTCCTGATGATACTAGTAAAGCTGCTTTCGGTTGGATAAGAATAAATATTAGCGGAACAGATTATTATGTACCGGCTTGGCAATAAAATATTACATACAACAAAAGCTCTAGATTAATCTAGAGCTTTTTTCATTTGAGTGGAAGTGGAGCTGGAGGGAATCGAACCCTCGTCTTGTTCAGCTAATACCAAGAATTCATTCACAGGCTTAGTTGGTTTATGACACCAACAAACTTTTGTGCATTTTGTTTTTTGTGTTGACTTAATGCTCGGTCAAGTTTACTCTTTGGTATGAACCAAATTTCACAGAACAATTAACAGCGATCTTAAGGGTATTTCAGGGTTACTGATTGTTCTCGATGGTACTTCTAACCCTTTTTCCCGATGTGCACATTTCTTTAATATCGGTAAGTGCGACCGATTGGTTAGGCAGCGATTGCTACTTCACCACCAACGAATGCCATAGCATCTTCGAAGGTCCAAGTTGACTTGTTGTCAGTTATTGTTTTGATAGGTGATTAAAGTGTTTCCATCTAACACTGCCTGCATTCAAAGAACTACGACTGCCAATCGATGCCTGGTCAGCCCCATATTTGGTTGTTATATCTATTATATGTATATTCAGATACAAAAAAAAGGAGAGTACGAATACTCTCCTTAAATGCGATTGTTGTTGGTACAATTACTTGGTAGCAGTTGTATCGACACCAGCAGCGATAGTATCAACTGAAGTTGAATCAGTTGCTACCGAAGTTGAATCTGTTGCAGTTGCAGTAGATTCAGCCGTTTTTCCACCACAAGAAGCCAAGGCTAAAGTTGCGATGAATGCGAAAGCGATCATTACGTTTTTCATAATAGTTATTTTTAAATTGATTAGGGTAGTTATATGTAAGCTAGAGTTTGGTTGTTTTGGTGTGTTAATAAGTTTTTTAAAATAAATGACAAAAAGTTTTTTTATTCATAAAAAAGTATTATATTTGTATATACCAATTAATTAAATTATATGAATATAACAAAACAAATTGAAGAGAAGATCGAAAAAGATCCAATTTTTGCAGAACTTTACGAACAACATGAATCGGCTAAATTTCATCGATTAATTAACAAGACAATTGGTGTACGTGAAGCACTATCTAACTTCTTTAATGAAACTCAGATAGACAAAAAAGAAAAATCTTCATATAATAAATTACATAACGTATAAACATGGGAAAGAAACTTACAAAATCCGAATCTGAACAGATAACTAACCTTGCTAAGGAGTTTGCTCAGTTTTGGGAAATCATCAATGATCGAGAAAGAGAAATAACTCGATTAGATGAAAGAAAGACCGAGATTCAAACTGAACTTGGACAAATCCTTAATAGAATTAACGAAGTTCGAAATGAGGAAAAAAAATTCACTGATAAATTAAAGAAAAAATATGGAAATTGTGAAATCAATATGGAGACGTTTGAAGTCTTTGATATCGCCGAAGAAACCGCTAGACCAAAAGACAATATCACTGATATTTAATACCTTTAGGTTTACGAGAGGAAAAATGATCGGAGGATCTAAATCTCTATACAGAGAAGCTAACCCAGGAAACGAAGTTTTTTTCAATGCAAATATCTTCACCGTTGAAGATGGTAAAATTTGGTATGGTGATATTGATTATACCAAAGATCAAGAAACCCTTGAAAAAATTGCTACTAAATTAGAGCGTAACATCTACATCTTAAGAGAATTAGATGGTCGTTTCGAAAACGAAAAACTTGAAGCTAATCAAATTAAGAAAAAAGCTATTAAGCTTATTCAACCTACAAAATTCTAATAAAATGGAAGAATTAGAAGTAAAGAAAAAATATCAATGGACTACCGGTCCCAGATCAAATCAATTAGAAGTTTATCTTGCAGAAGATGATACGCACATCTGGTTTGAAAGTGGAAGAAGTATCCCAAAAGAAATGATGGATGTTCAACTTCGTCAGATTGAAGATTCCATGTATCAAGCCCTAATTGGTGCTCAATCCGAAAGAGAAAGAATCCAAGGTTTACTTGGTAATGATGCTCCTTTATCTTTAGGAAATATAACACCTGAACAATTGGGAAATACTCAACCAACTCCTGCTCCACAACCAGAACCAGAACCCGTCAAAGAAGAAAATCCAATAGCTCTTATTCTAGAAAAACAGAAAAAACTAGAAGTGGTAGATATTAAAATGAATATGCCGGTAGAAATACCATCGGCTAAAGTCTATGAATTTCTTACAATGATGTTCGATGAAGATGAGGTACTCGATATCTTATCGGCTAAAATTACAGAGAAATTCTCTATTGAAGATATCCAAACTATCGTTAGGAATTCAATCATAAAATATTATACAGAAGAAAACAATTCAAAACCAGAATAATATGCGCAAACCACAATCTCAATCAAGAGCACAAAGACGTGCTTATGAGGCATTCCTAAAGAAAACTAATCCTGCTGCCTATAAGCAATGGAAATCTGAAGCTATCGAAAGAGGAAATCAGATACATGAAGCTAATGCTGAAGCAGTAAGAAAAGCCGAAGAAGAACATTACGAAAAATTACAAACTTCTCTTATTGCATCAATGAGAGCTGATGGTAAAACCGATGCTGAAATAGATGAGTTTATTGCAGATTGGGTACAAACCATCAAACTTTGGGGTGTGGATGAACGACCTAAAAGATGGAGAGAAATTCGTAGAGAAAAAATCGCTAATGCATAATGATATCCATTGAACTATCAAATGCTTCAAATGGTCTAATCAAGAAAATTACAGATACTAATTATAACGGTGCCGGTGAACGCTTTGAAGAGGTTCTCGTTTATCAGATAGATAATAAAGAAAATCGCTTCGAAGCTATCACCGAATTTTTGTACGAAATATCTGCCGATCTAGGATTAGATTTAGGAAGTGATTTTTCTAATGCTCAACTGAGTATTAGTGTAGATTGGGGAGATGAATACATTCCAAAGGATGAAGAAATTGACACAAGAATAAAAGATCTACAAGACGAAATCAAATTTCTTAAGCTTCTTAAGAAATCAAAAGAAGGAAATATATAAACAATGCCAATTCTATCAAAAAACGTTTTTCTTGTTAAGTGCGAAATAGAAGTGTTTGAATCTCTTTATTCTAAGAAGAAGAATTTAGAGGTTATAAACTACCGAGAAATTCGTGAAAAGATGCAGAATTCGGATTATCAAAAATTTGAACCGTCTGATGATGTAGTACAACTACAAATAATCAAGAAAATAAACACATTCAAAGATTGTAAGAGAACTGAAACTCTTTACATTCATCGCGAAAAAGTCGATAGAGACTTTATTCATCGAATAAAAGGACTGCTTAAAACATCTCCATTTACCATTGAATATCATTTACTACACGATGGTAAGATGGAAAGAGGAATTAAGCGTGAGTTCGACACCATCAAAGAACTATAAATGATTACATCAGATATCCTAGATAAAAGATCGATTTGTCATGGATTTATCTCATCTACGAGTAAACCTGATGTTCTAATTCCTTTCAAAGGAGTGATTGAGGATATCCAATTCCATGAAAACTTTCCCAGATACTCTATCAAAATTATCAAATTTTACGACAACATCTACTTTCTAAAGGAATTTTTAGGAGATGGATTCTATCAGCAAAAGTTTGAAGGGAAACCAAAACCGGTTTCTATTCCGAATACCGTTAAAACTGTTCCTGAATTAGAAGATTGGATAGATTCTTGTCGCTTTGTAGTTGAGACTAATTTTGTTGTTAAGACAAAAAATGAAATGATGGAAATCTTCAAAAAATTACAAGAATATCTCATCGCAAAAGCATATCGAGAAATTCAACAATTCTCAGTAAGACCTTTACTTGAATCTCCTCTACGTCTAGAGTCAAAAATTGAACTTAAGGCTAGAATTAAGAGAATGTATGGAGATAAATTCAAATCAATTGAAGATCTTGATTCCTTCTTAGATTGTATATAGTCTGAGATTGAATGAGAATATATAATAAAATAGTATTCCCAAATTATGGCAGCATATACCCCACAAAACATAAATGCAACTGAGTATTATGGTATTGTAGGAGCTACAAGTACAGGCGGTGGATCTCCGATTGTAGGTAAATACTACAACGGAGAATACGATTGGCCACCACCAAAACCTGTAAAGGCTCAAGGAGAAGAAATCAAATCGGCTCTTCAAGGAAGAAAGGCACCTAGTTCTATATTCAATAGATATGCAATATTCTTCTATAACAACCGAATTGGTTCTGTGGCTACCACCCCGGACGAATACATCGATAGTGCTTCATGGTATAGAGATCCAGAAAAGAAGAAGATACAAAATCCTACGGCTGCACAAATTATCAAATGGGCACAAGCCGGAAATACCAATCAAGTAGATTATGCTTGGGAAGATTTCCTTTGGTGTAAGAATTATGGATCGGTTCCCAATAATTACATGATTACTTTGCGTCGATTCAAAATGCCGGTAAATGATGACCTTTTAGATGCAGATAAAAACCCTACACCGGATGTTGGGCGTATGATTGCATGGATAGATGGTGAATCTAATACCTGGGAATCTGTTGGTTTGAAATGGACTCATAATGTAAAATGGAAAGCTCTAGAATCTCAAGTCCAAACCGTAGAAGCGAGTAAAACCAGTTACGGTAATGAATTTGGAGCATTATCAAATAAGATGCCGATTGCTGCTGCTATAGGACAAAACCTATCATATTTAACGCAATCCGGAAATAAACAAGCGTCTTTACAAGGTAATAAAGAAGGCTCTACGTTTGATCCATACTCAGACCCTAGTAAAGTTTATGGACCTATTAACGTAATTGATAAAATGATTATTCGTGATAAAGGTCTAGAATTTGCGCAAGAATTAACACTCAAATTTGAATTTGAACTTAGATCAATTGATGGAATTAACCCCAGAATTGCCATGTTAGATTTATTATCTAACGTAATGGTAACAACCTTTAATAAAGGTTCTTGGTGGGGTGGAGAGATTCGTTATACTGGTGGAGCAAATACTCGTAAAATAAAACCATTAGGAAATCCTAAAATGTTAGCAGAAGGAAATTATGCTGGATATCTAAAATCTCTAACCGATGGAATCACTGCAAGATTAGATAGTTTGACTGGTGGAAAAGGGCCGACATTAGAAGGTCTTGGTAATGCGGCCAAGAATCTAGGTGGTGCATTAGCAGCTAAAGTAGTTGGCGGTGCTCTAGATGATATGGGTAGACCAGATCCTTCAGCAATGAATGGTATTCAATCTTTGTTGAGTGGAGCTGATACCGGTGAATGGCATGTTACAGTTGGAAACCCAATGAATCCAATCATTATGTTAGGAAACCTTTGCCTTGATAAAAC
>Ga0164293_10002857_pt1 | contig 14671 bp, 17 predicted proteins | sample GEODES118metaG_FD_111487 | JGI IMG/M metagenome (GOLD analysis project Ga0164293, IMG submission 111487) | Eutrophic lake water microbial communities from Lake Mendota, Wisconsin, USA - GEODES118 metaG | ecosystem: Environmental > Aquatic > Freshwater > Lake | place: USA: Lake Mendota...
CCGTGGGTTACCAGCCCACCCTCGCCGACGAGATGGGTCAGCTCCAGGAGCGCATCACCTCGACCCGCGGTCGTTCGATCACCTCGCTGCAGGCCGTGTACGTGCCTGCTGACGACTACACCGACCCGGCTCCGTTCACCACGTTCACCTTCTTGGATGCCACCACGGAACTGTCGCGCCAGATCGCCTCGCTCGGTATCTACCCGGCCGTGGACCCACTGGCATCGACGTCCACGATTCTCACTCCCGAGACCGTGGGCGACCGTCACTATCTCGTGGCCCGTCGCGTTCAGGAAATCCTGCAGCGCTACAAGGAACTCCAGGACATCATCGCGATCCTCGGTCTCGACGAACTCTCCGAAGAGGACCGTCTCACGGTGTCTCGCGCCCGCAAGGTGCAGCGCTTCCTCTCGCAGCCCTTCTACGTTGCCGAAGTGTTCACCGGTGTCTCCGGTGAATACGTGCCGGTCGCCGAGACGGTCGAGAGTTTCGAGGCGCTCATCAACGGTGAACTCGACGAAGTTCCGGAGCAGGCGTTCTTGAACGTCGGTGGCGTCGAGCAGGTGCTCGCCAAGGCGAAGGCTCTGCAGGAGAACGCCTGATGGCTGACGCCGCCGCTTTCCGTGTCGACGTGGTGTCACCCGAGCGGGTGCTCTACTCGGGCGCAGCGACGCAGGTCATCACGCGTACTCTCGGCGGCGGCGAAATCGCCTTCATGCCGGGTCACGTGTCCTTCCTCGGTGCACTCGTCGAGAACCACACCCGCGTCTACCAAACCGACGGCAAGATCCTCGACGTCGCGGTCCACGGTGGTTTCGTGGAAGTCTCGAGCAACGTGGTGACCATCCTCTCCGATGGCGCCGAGTTGGCCAGTGAGATCGACATCGAGCGCGCCCGCGCCGCAAAGACACGCGCCGAAGAGCATCTGCGCACGGAGCACAGCACGGAGATCGAAGCCGATCTGCGTCGTGCTCATGCGCGACTGGCCGCGACCGGCGGGTTGACCGGCCACAACGCCGGTCACTGATCGTGTCCGGATACCCCTTCCGGCGAGCCCTCGTCACCGGGGCCTCCGCCGGGATCGGGGAACAGTTCGCCCATCTCCTCGGCAACGCCGGTGTTCCGTGCGTTCTCGTGGCGCGACGTACCGATCGGCTCGAGCAGATCGCATCGCGGTATCCGAACTTCGAGGTTCTCTCGGCTGACCTGTTCACCCCGTCCGGCATCGACGCCGTGAATGCACGCATCGCTTCCACCGATGCGCCGGTCGACCTCGTCGTGAACAACGCAGGTTTCGGCTCGAGTGGGCGATTCGTCGACACCGAGGTGGAACGCGCCACTGGTCAGGTCGACCTGAACATCCGCGCTCTCGTCAGCATCTCGCATGCCGCGCTCCACGCGTTTCGTTCGCGCGCTGGCGGCCATCTTCTCAACGTGTCGAGTGTGGCCAGCTTCCAGGCCGGGCCGAATCTTGCGGTGTACTCCGCCACGAAGGCTTTCGTCACCAGTTTCACCGAGGCCATCCACGAGGAGCACCGCGGTGAGAACATTCGCATCTCGGCGTTGTGTCCCGGTTTCGTGAAGACCGAGTTCCAAGCCGTGTCGGGTGGTGAAGACCGGATGACACGGGTTCCGTCATTCATGTGGTTGAAGGCCGACAAGGTGGCCCATGCCGGCCTCGAGGGAGTGGCCAAGGGGCAGTGTCTGGTGATTCCCGGCGCTCAGTACAAGAGCATGACGGTGTCGTCGCGTCTCACTCCGCGCAGCGTCCTGCGTCGCGTCGCGGGCAAACTCACGTAACTACGCGTAATCGACAGAAGCGTAGGTGCCGAGCTTGTCGAGGCGGTGGTGGGCGTCGATCAGGCGCACGGTGCCCGACTTCGAGCGCATCACGAGACTCTGGGTGTGGGCGCTCTTCGGTGTGAAACGCACGCCGCGCAGCAGTTCGCCATCGGTGACGCCGGTGGCCGCGAAGAAGCAGTTGTCGCCGCGTACGAGGTCGTCGGTGGTGAGCACCTGGGTGAGGTCGTAGCCAGCAGCAATGGCCGCATCGCGCTCGGCTTCGTTGCGTGGCCACAGTCGACCCTGGATCTCGCCGCCCATGCACTTGAGCGCAGCGGCGGAGACGACGCCCTCGGGGGTGCCGCCGATGCCGAACAACACGTCGACTCCGGCATTCGGCCATGCCGTGGCGATGGAGCCGAAGATGTCACCGTCGCTGATGAGCTTGATGCGAGCACCGGTACTGCGGACCTCGTCGATGAGTTCCTGGTGGCGGGGTCGATCGAGGATCATCGCGGTGAGGTCCCGAACGGACTCGCCCTTGGCCTTCGCGATCCAGCGCAGGTTCTGGGTGGCGGTCGCGGTGATGTCGACGACACCGACGCACTCGGGACCGACGGCGATCTTCTCCATGTACATGCACGGGCCCGGGTCGAACATCGTTCCGCGCTCGGAGACGGCGATCACGGACAGTGCATTGCCACGGCCCATGGCCGTGAGCGTGGTGCCGTCGATCGGGTCGACGGCGACATCGGTGGAGGTGGACGTCCCGTCACCCACGGCCTCGCCGTTGAAGAGCATCGGGGCATCGTCCTTTTCGCCCTCGCCGATGACGACGAGGCCGGCCATCGGCACCGTGGCGAGGACGGTTCGCATCGCTTCGACCGCGGCACCGTCGGCGCCGTTCTTGTCGCCACGGCCCACCCATCGGGCGGCGGCGAGCGCCGCCGATTCGGTGACGCGGACGAGTTCCATGGCCAGATTGCGGTCGGGTTGATTTGCGCTGCGTTCGTTCATCGGGTTCAACCGTAGTCCCGGCACTACCCTCGAACGAGTGCCCACACAAGCGACGTCTCCCACGATCGACAGGTGCCTGAACCAAAGAGAACTCAGCGAGCCTCGACTCGACCCCACCGGTCGGCGAGTGGCCTTCGGTGTCGGAAATGCCGGTGTCGGTTCTCTGCGCATGGTCGATCTGGCCACAGGGCAAGAGAGCGATCTGGCGGTCGACCCACAGCCGGCTGTGGGACGAGGAATGGGCGCAGGCTGCTACCAGTGGCTCCCCGACGGCACGGGTGTGGTCTTTGCGGGCAAGGACGGCCATCTCTACGAACAGCCACTTGCCGGGCTGTCGCGACGCATCGACGGTCAGCACGATCAGGGGCCTTTGCACGGCGTGGCGCTGTCGCCCGACGGTCGATGGATCGCCTGTGTCGATTCGCTGCAATTTCTCGTTCTCGTCGACCGCGCAACGGGCGACACGCGTGTGATCGAACATCCGCACGGCTTCACGCTCGACCCCGTATGGATCGACGACATGCTTGCCTGGCAGTGCTGGTCGGTTCCGCACATGCCGTGGGACGAAGCCGAGATCTGGCGTGCGGTGGCTCCGGATTTCCGCGCCGAACGTTGGTTGGCCGCGGAGCACGTTTCCGTTCAGCAGCCCTCGCTGTCCGCAACGAACGTGCTCGGTGTTCTGAGCGACGTCGACGGTTGGCTGCGTCCCTGCCGCGTCGATGACGGCGTTGAAGACAACTTCGTGCCGCTTCCGATGGACGGTGACCCGCGCGAGTGCGGTGGGCCGCAGTGGGGCGGAGGGTTGCGCAGCTGGTGTTGGTCACCGCGCGGTGAGCATTACGTCGTTGCGCGAAACCTCGATGGCTTCGGGGACCTTGCAGTGGTCGACGTGCGCACGGGGGAGTCCCGCACGCTTGCCCGTGGCGTCCACGGGTCGGTGAGTTGGACCCGTCACGGCATCGTTGCACTGCGGACCGGAGCAGTGACTCCAACGCAGGTCGTCTTCTTTGCGCCGGACACCATCCAACGGCGCGTGCTCGCGACATCGGAACTCCCGTGCGCGGACGGTGCATGGAGTGACGTTGCTCTCGTCGAACCCGAACTCGGGGTTGCCGACGGCGTTCCGTACCGGGTCTACCGACCCGCCGGTCACTGCGGTGTTGCCGACGGAGTGTTGATTGCCTGGGTGCACGGCGGTCCGACCGATCAATGGCAGGTCACCTTCATGCCGCGTATCGCGTACTGGGTGGGTCAGGGCGCCACCGTCGTGGTGATGGACCACCGCGGATCGACCGGCCACGGGCGCGACTTCCAACAGAGCCTCAACGGGCACTGGGGGGAGCACGACACCAACGACGTTCTCGCGGTGCTGCGCCACGCTCACGACCGCGGTTGGGGAGTGCCCGCCAAGACGGTGGTGATGGGTGGTTCCGCAGGTGGTTTTGCCGCCCTGAATGCGGTGGGTGCCGCACCGGAACTCTGCATCGGGGTCGTGGCGCTCTATCCCGTCGTGGATCTCGCCGATGCCGTCGAGCGTTCGTGGGTCTACGAGCAGCATTCGATCCCGGTCTTGGTCGGCGATCTGCCGCGCAATGCGAGGCTGTATCTGCAACGCTCGCCGCTCGGCAAACTCGACGCGCTGGCACGGGTGAAGGTGTTGCTCATGCACGGCGACATCGACCCTGCGGTGCCGCTCGATCACAGCGTGATGCTCGCTCAGGAACTTCGTGAGCGCGGGGGAGACGTGCAACTGCACGTGTTCGAAGGCGAGGGCCACGGTTTCCGTCAGCGCGTCAACCAGAAGCGCGAGTACGAACTCATTGGTGAGTTCCTGCGCACCTTGTAGCGTTCCGGTCATGTCCGACTGGAACCCGCTCGACCCCGACGCCGAGAGCGTGCACTACGACCTGTCCGAGTGGAACCTCGAACAGCGCGCTTCGGTCGCCGAGGTCTTCGCCGAAGCAGGTGTTCCCCATGCTTGGGTCGGCGACGAGGTGATCGTTCCCGTCGAGTTGGAAGAGATCGCCGACGATCTGCTCGATCAGCTCGAGTCGGAGTTGGGAATCGACGGAACGCCCGGCGACGCCGCATTCCCGGGTTCCACCGCGGCGCGCGTGCGCGGTGCGGCCCTCGATGCCGCAAGTGACGACGAGATCACCGAATACGAACTCGACGAATGGGAACCGGGCGAGCGTTCGCGGCTCACCGAGCTGCTCGTTGCGGCGGGTGTCCCGTTCCGTTGGGAAGGCGCGGTGCTCGTCACGCTGACCGAGGTCGAAGACATGGTCGACGAATTGCTCGACGCAGTGGAAGCCGGAGAGGTCACGATCATCGATGCTCCGAATCCGCGAGGTGGCGTGTCCACCACCGTGAATGCCGGTGACTCCAGCGTGTCGGGCGACACGCTGAACCGGATGTTCCTCGCTGCCGAGCGTCTGCAGAAGGATCCGCTCGATGCCGGTGGGCTCGAGATGCTCGTCGGAGTCCTCGATCTCATCGAAGACGGAGGCGTGCCGTTCGGTGTACCGATTCCGGTGTGGCGCCAGGCCAGCGAACTCGCCGACCAGTTGGCCGATGCGCTCGCCGGCAGCGATTTCCCCGACGAAGTTGCGGCGATGGAAATTGCCCAACGTTTGTTCGTCACGCTGAGGGCACACGTCTAGATCACCACTAGCGTCATCCGGCGATGATCCTCGCCGAACTCGAGATCTGGCATTCGCGTCCGATCACTCCCACGAGGCGTGTCGCGCTCGGCCATCTCGTGCTGCCGGCTGATCCCGCCCCCGGTTTCGGTGGCATCCTGCTCGGTGCAGTGGTGGCTCGGCATCTCTTCGAGGTCGACGAGGACATGCATCCCGACATCCATCGTCTCGTCAGTCAGGTCGAGCGTGCGGATCGCATCGTCCAACCCCGTCTGAGGCATCGCTTCCAGGTCGACCGTCACGGTCTGTCACGCAGCGTGCACCGACTCGAAGGGCGCGACGATTCGGCAGAGTTCGTGTTCGAGTCGTCGGGGTCTCCTCTGCAGCAGGTTCTCGGCGCGGTCTATGCCCTCGAGCGCCTCGACACCTCGACCCGACGTGATCTCGCGAAGGTGTTGCACAAGGCCATGGCCTGGCGTGGTCCGCTCGGAGCGTCGTTCATCGCCTATCTCGCGGGTGGCAACTCCACCTCGGTGTCGGCCATCGCTGATCCGCGTGCATGGGCGCTCGAGATCCTCGGTTTCCCGGCCGGAACCGTGAAGCCCTCGAAGCGTGAGATCACCGCGCAGTTCCGTGAAAGGTTGCGCACGGTGCACCCTGACCACGGTGGCAGCGATGCCACCGCCAGTCGCTCGATCGCCGACCTCGCAGAAGCGCGCCGGGTGCTGACGAAGAGCCTGTGATGGGAGCACCGAAGGGTCTCGTGTTGTTCCCCGGGGCGGGCAGCAATCGTGATCATTCTTCACTCGTGTCGTTGGAAGACCGTCTCGCACCGATGCCCGTGGGCCGATTCGACTTTCCCTACCGTCGCGCCGGACGAAAGGCACCGGATCGCGCACCGGTGTTGCTCGACTGCGTGACGGAAGAGGTGCGCAACTTCGCACGCGACCGTCGAGTCCGCACGTCGTCACTCGTGATCGGTGGCCGCTCGATGGGTGGGCGGATGTGCTCCATGGTTGCGGCCGGAGTCGACGGGCGCGAACCGCTGAAGGTGAAGGGGCTCGTTCTCGTGTCGTATCCGCTGCATCCACCGGCCAAGCCCGGGAACCTGCGCGTCGAACACCTGCCGCGTATCGACGTTCCCGTTCTCTTCGTGCACGGCACGAAGGATCCGTTCGGATCGCCCGACGAACTTCGCGAACATGCGACATCGATTCCCGGTCCGGTCACGTTCCACTTCGTGGAAAACGGTCGGCACGACCTGGCGAGAAAAGACGCCGAGATCGCCGAAGCCGTGATTGCCTGGATGTCGGGTCTCAGGCGTCCTGTGGGTTGAGCTCTTCCAACTCGCGGTGTGCAGTTTCGGGATAGAAGAACCAGACGAGGCCCGCGACCACGATGCCGACGGAGGCGAAGAGGATCATCACCGATCCGTAGGACCAGCCGCTGTCGACCAGTGACCCGCCGACGACGAGACCGATGCTGCCACCGAGCAGTGCGCTCACGGTCACGAGAAACGACGCCGTTGTGCGCGACTTCGTGGGGAACAGTTCCCCGCGGTACACCGCCATGGCCGGATAGGCAGTGGCCGCGATGACTCCACCGAGCATCGCGCTGCCCCACATGAGAAACGACGTCGTGGCGAAGGACACAGCGAGCAACGCTGCGCCGACCGGAACGCAGAAGGCGGCTACTTTGCGCCGTCCGTGGTCGTCGGCCAGGCGTCCACCGAGTACGAGGCCGAGTCCGGACGGTGTCACCGTGAGCAGCGTGAAGAGCGCGATCATCGTGGCCGAGTACTCACGAACGTCCTTCAGGTAGCGGTTCTGGAAGATCGACGCCGTGGCAACGAAGATGTTGCCGAGGAACGCCACCACGAGCACGAGAACGAAGGCTCGTCGTTGGAACCCGATGGGCGTCGCCGGAATCGACGTAGTTGCAGTGCGCTGTCGGGCTCGCTCGAAGCGTGTCGTTTCCGTGAGGCGCCGTTTGATCCGTACGGCGACCGTGAGCCAGATCAATGCCACCACGTAGACCAGTCGCCAGCCGTTGTCGCTGACGTCGGCCAATGGCAGGGTCACCACCGCGACACCGGCACCGAGGCCACTTGCCATGGCGAGAAGACTGAGGCCGTAGGCACGTGCGTGCTTGGGCATCTCTTCCACGACGATGACGAGAACCGCGACGTCGAGTGCGAGACCGAGTGGGCGGGCGATGGTCTGTGTTCCGACCAATGTCGCAAAGTTCGGTGCCAGAGCACCGAACGATGCCGCAACCGGCGCCACGAACGACAGGGTCACGACGATTCGTCGACGACCGATCCTGTCGCCGAGGACGGCGAGGGGAACAGCGAGGACAATGCCGAGTCGAACCACGGCGGCGGCAACGCCCTGGCCGCGTTCGGAGATGCCGAAGTCGTCTGCTGCGAACGTGACGGTCTGGGTGAAGAGCGTGTTGATGAACGCCGAGGCCATCGAGGACGCCGCGAGCAACGCCAGCACCAGGACTTCGTGTGCATTCAGGGTCTGCGGTGGCGCCCACCAGGGTCGGTGATGGCCGTGCCGACGGCGCCTCAGATGCAGGGCAACGAGGGGACGGAACAACCAGTTGAAACACGGCGCGTCGAGTGCCCACGAAGTGCGCTCGGTGAGATTTCCCGCGCCGTCACGTTCGACGACGCGTCGGTACGAAGTGAACGGGCCGTTGTGCTGAACGAAGACCTGCGAGCCGTCGGGATCCGATGCCTCGGTGAATTCCTCGACGAGGTCGTGGTACGGCGACGTGACATGTGGCCTGGCGGGTGAATTCGCGTCGAATCGGCGGGTTCCGGTGCGCATCGAACGGGGAAATTCCGGCTGCGTCCGCACGGCGGGAGCATACTGATGACGTGAGTTCGGCCCCCCTGCGTCCCTCGTCCCGGATCCGGGTGCGGCCCGGCCGGCGTCTCTCGGGCAGCGTTTCGGTTCCCGGGGCCAAGAACTCGGTATTGAAGTTGATGGCCGCTTGCCTGATGGCCGACGGCGAGTTTCGGCTGTCGAACGTTCCCCGGATCGACGACGTCGACACGATGAGCGATCTGCTCTCGGCCATCGGACTCGAGATCACCCCTCACCACGACACCGCCGAGCTGACCATCGTCAACCCGGGCGGACTGTCACTCGTCGCCCCCTACGAGTTGGTCGAGCGGATCCGAGCCAGCATCAACGTCCTTGGCCCCCTGCTCGGTCGTTTCGGCGAGGTGCGTATCGCCCTCCCCGGAGGCGACGATTTCGGGTCCCGGCCCATCGACATGCATCTGAACGGCCTCACGCAGATGGGTGCCACGTTCCGGATCCGCCATGGTGACGTCTACGCGCAAGCGGATCGGCTGCACGGCGCCGACATCACCCTCGAGTTCCCGAGTGTGGGTGCCACCGAGAACTTGATCACCGCCGCCGTCTTTGCGAAGGGCACCACGTCGATCGACAATGCCGCGCGCGAACCCGAGATCGTCGACCTCTGTCGGATGCTCGTGTCGATGGGAGCAGAGATCGAGGGCGTCGGTACCCCCACCATCACCGTTCACGGTGTCGAGCGTGATGCGCTGCGCCCGGTCGACCACGCCGTGATCCCCGATCGCATCCAGGCAGCCACCTACATCTCGGCCATTGCCGTCACCGGAGGCGAGGCCACGGTGCGAGGTGCGGTGCCCGAGCACATGGAGATGTTGTTGCGTCGCTTCTCCGACATGGGCATCACCGTGGAGCCCCAACACGACGGAATCCTCGTTGTCGGACCCGAACAGATGAAGTCGATCGACGTGGTCACCCTGCCGTTCCCCGGCGTGGCCACCGACTACAAGCCGCTCATCGTGACGCTCCTCGCCGTTGGCGATGGCGTGGGCATCGTCACCGAGAACCTCTACCCGGGGCGTTTCCGCTACGTCGACGAACTGCGGCGGCTCGGCGCCAACATCCGTACCGACGGCCATCATGCAATCGTTCGCGGTGTGCCGCATCTCTCCGGTGCACCGGTGCGTGCTCCTGACATTCGCGCCGGGGCCGCCTTGGTGGTGGCCGGACTCGTGGCCGAGGGCGAAACCGTGATCTCCGACGTGCACCACATCGAGCGTGGTTACGACGATCTAGTCGGTCGTCTCGCCGGCCTCGGTGCCGACATCTGCCTGCTCGACTGACACACGCTCCCGGGAGATGCGCCGCGTCGCGACGCTGAGCAGCCAGACCATGACGGCGATCGGAACCAACACCCAGAGAATTTCGTCCCAACCACCCTGATGGGCGAGCACGGGACCGAGTTGGGCGAACATGATGACAAGAGCCTTCCATCTTGTGCGTGAAGTCGGCAAGACAGGCCTGTTCCTGATTAGATATGCGGCGTGTCGGACACCATCAACGCCCCACAGACAGGCAAGATGCGCCAGCAGGTCGAAGAGTGCATCGAGGTCATCCGCCCGGCTCTCCAGGCCGACGGGGGTGACATGGTCCTGCGCGACGTGAACGAACAGACCGGCGTGGTCACGGTCACGTTGGTGGGTGCCTGTGGAACCTGTCCGGCGTCCACCCAGACGCTGAAGGCAGGAATCGAACGGATCATGCGCGACCGTGTCGATGGTGTCACCGAAGTCGTGGCGGTCGACTGATGGCCGCGCGCAGCCGCGACCCTCAGGAACTCTTCCTGGCCGCATGCAACGGTGACCGCGCCTCGTTGGCTCGACTGTTGTCACTCATCGAGCGCGGTGGCGACGACGCCCGCACCGTCGGCCGGCTGAGCTATCCGAAGAGCGGTGCCGCCTACACCGTTGGTCTCACCGGTGCTCCGGGAGCCGGCAAGAGCACGCTCACCAGTGCGGTGATCGGGCATCTTCGCGCACTCGAGATCGAAGTCGCCGTTGTCGCCATCGACCCGTCGTCGCCCTTCACCGGTGGCGCCATCCTCGGTGACCGTGTGCGCATGCAGGACCACGCCACCGACCCCGGTGTGTTCATTCGTTCCATGGCCACGCGCGGACACCTCGGTGGTTTGTCGCTCGCCACACCCGAAGCTGTGCGTCTCCTCGACGCGGTCGGTCGTCGCTGGGTGCTCGTCGAGACCGTCGGCGTGGGCCAGGTCGAAGTCGAGATCGCCGGCAAGGCCGACACCACCGTGGTGGTCTTGAATCCGGGTTGGGGTGACAGCGTTCAGGCCAACAAGGCAGGTCTCATGGAGATCGCCGACGTCTTCGTCATCAACAAAGCGGATCGCAAGGGCGTCGAAGAGACACGTCGTGACATCGAGCAAATGCTCGACCTCTCGGATCTTTCCGACGACGGATGGCGTCCGCCGATCGTCCCCACCATCGGGTCCACCGGCCAGGGCGTTTCCGACCTGTGGGACGCCGTGTTGGCCCACCGCGAATACGCAGAAAAGAGTGGTCAACTGGCCAGTCGTCGCGAGTTCCGCCTGCGCGAAGAGTTGCGCGAGATCGTTGCCCGCCGCCTCGAGCAGCGGGCCCGTGAGATCTGCACCGGCGAGCGCTGGGACACGCTCACTGTCGACGTGCTGAACCACACCGTCGACCCGTGGTCGGCTGCCGACGAGATGCTCGCCCCCGTCCAAGCCTGATCGGCCGAACTCTCGGCGGCTACGGTCGTTGTCGTGAGCAATCTCGTCGAACTCGATCTCCGTGACGACCGCGTGGCGGTCCTCACACTGAACAACCCCAAAGTCAACGCACTGTCCAAGGCGGTGCTCGACGAACTGCATGCCGTGTCGCGTGAGCTCACGGCATTGCGCCCGGGCGCTGTGGTGGTCACCGGTGGAGAGAAGATCTTCGCTGCAGGTGCCGACATCTCCGAGTTCGGTGGCCCCGAAGAGGGCGCCCGCGTCGCCAAGACCATCCACACCGCATTCGACACACTGTCGGCCGTCCCCGCCTTCGTCATCGCAGCAATCAGCGGATACGCGCTCGGCGGGGGTTGTGAACTGGCATTGGCGTGCGACTACCGCATCGGCAGCACGAAGGCCGTGCTCGGCCAGCCCGAGATTCTTCTCGGCATCATCCCGGGCGGCGGTGGAACCCAACGCCTCCCGCGCCTCGTCGGTGCCAGCCGTGCCAAGGAATTGATGATCACGGGTCGGCAGGTGAAGGCCGACGAAGCACTGCGCATCGGCCTGCTCGACGAAGTGGTGGAGCCCGAAGAACTGCATCCGCGTGCTCTCGCTCTCGCCGCGGAGATCGCAGGTGGTGCAACGATGGCCGCTGCACTCGTGAAGCAGGCCGTCGATACGGGTCTCTCCATGCCTCTCGCCGGTGGTCTGGCCAACGAAAAGCAGTTGTTCTCCGATGTCTTCAAGACCCAGGACAGCCAGCGCGGTGTGAAGAGTTTCCTCGAGAACGGTCCCGGCAAGGCGGTCTTCGAGGGCAACTGAGCACGCCGTCTCGATGAACGACTCCCCATCGACCAACAACAGGGACATCTACGGTCCTGCGCTGGCTCTCGGCTTTGCCGTGTTCGTCTTCGCCATATCGTTCGGTGTCGTCTGCGTGAGTGCAGGTGGCAGCGTGCCGAAGGCAATGGCGATGTCTCTCCTCGTCTTCACCGGTGCATCACAGTTCTCGGCGGTGAGTGTCATCGCCGCCGGAGGAACCGCGGCCAGTGCAGTCACCGGTGCTCTGATCCTCGCCTCGCGCAACGCGATCTACGGCGTGGCGATCGCGCCGTGGCTGACGGGCCGTCTGCCGTATCGCCTGGCAGCCGCGCAGTTCACGATCGACGAAACCACGGGGATGACACTCGCCCAGGACACTCCGCAACGTCGTCGTCTCGCGTTCTGGGTCACCGCGGCGAGCATCTACGTCTTCTGGAACGTCGGCACGTTGATCGGTGCGCTGGCCGGCAGCAGCATCGACACCCAGAAGTACGGACTCGACGTGGCGTTTCCCGCCGCTTTCGTGGCGATGGTGGCGCCTCTCGTGCGATCGCACCGAGCCAAGCGTGTGGGGTTCGCCGGCGCCGTGGTGTGTCTCGCCACCACGCCGTTTCTTCCGATCGGTCTGCCGATCATCGTTGCCTCGCTCGTGGCCCTCGTGGGCATGCGCCCGGAGCCTGTCGCGCGATGAGTTGGGCAGTCGTGATCGGCTTGTCCGTCGGGGCCTATCTCCTCAAGGCGCTCGGCCTCGTGGTGATCGGTGATCGCAAGTTCCCGCCGCGCTACGAGGGGGTCATCGCCTTGGTGCCGGCGGCGGTGTTGTGCGCGTTGATCATGAAGGACACCTTCACGAACGGCCAGGAGTTGGTGATCGATGCACGCATGGCGGGTGTGAGCCTTGCTGTGGTCGGTGTTTGGTGCCGCGTTCCACTCTGGCTGGTGATCGTGGCGAGTTGCGCGGCGACGGCGCTGGTTCGCGCCGTGTCCTGAGCTACTTGCCGACGTTGTTCAGTTCGAAAGCGGCATCTTCGGGCGGCACGATGTTGATGAGCACACCGGTGCCACGCTCGAAGCCGGCGGTGGTGGTGAGCTTCGGCCACAGGTGAATGTGCCAGTGGAAGCCACCGGCATGGTGTGACGGCGCCGTGTGGAACACGAGGTTGTAGGCCACGTCGCCGAGGGTGGCATAGAGCTTGGCAAGCGAGTCACGGATGGCGATACCGATGCCCGTGATCATTTCGTCGCTGGTGTCGGTGATGTGCACGTCGTGCGACTGCGGAACGATGAGCAGTTCGTAGGGGCCACCACTCCAGTAGGGCGCCACGACGAAAGCGTGCTCGTTGTCGATGATGACGCGCTTGTTGTCGACACGCTCCGCCTCGATGGTGGCGCAGAGGATGCAGCCTCCCTTGAAGCGGTCGAAGGCGCGCTCTTCGTCGAGGATTTCACCCGGTACGAACGGCAGTCCGAGGATCTGACCGTGCGGGTGGGAGAGCGATGCGCCCGCTTCGCGACCGTGGTTGATGAAGGCCTGCGTGTAACGCACGTTCGGAGTGCGGGCGTGCTCTTCGAAGCGACGCTTGAGCGAGGTCATCACGCTGCGAATCACGTCGTCGGAGAAAGTGCCGACACGCGCCGTGTGGTCGGGGGTGATGACGAAGACTTCATGGATGCCGCTGGCGTCGGCCATCGTGTGCACCGGGCCCAGGTTGCGCACGGTGAGTGCACCCTTGCCGTCGAAAGCGGGGAAGAGGTTCGGAATGACACGAACGGTCCAGCGTCCTTCGCTGTCGACTTGTTCGAGTGCCGGCGGCGTTGCCTCTTCGTTGCCGGGGCAGAAAGGGCAGGGTCGGTTGGGGTCGGACTCCACCTGGGTCTGGCGCGGCGCAAAGTCGCTCGGTCGTTTGGCGCGGTCGGCCACCAAGGTGACCCATCGTCCCGTCAACGGGTTCAGACGTAGTTGACTCACAGTGGTCACAGCCTACGTCGCAGCACGCAGACTTGCCGAGAACTCGACGGGACAAATGGTCTCCGTGCAAAGTCCTCCCAACGGTCGGTGCAGACGAGGCCCGCGGCCTGCCATGCCATCCGGTCGATTTGGGTGGGGCTGGCGAAGCAGATCCGCCAGGGCCAGACGTTGCCGCGATCGTCGGAGAACTCGCCCTCGGCCGTGTGTGCCGACGTGACGCGGCTGACGCTGTGAACGATGCTCCCGTCGGGGCGGGTCCGCGTTTCACTGTGCTCGCCGAGCGGTGGGTCGTCGTGGAAGACGGCGGTCTCGAGGACGATGGCCCCACCGGGTGTCAGTGATCCTGCTGCAGTGTGCAGGCATGTGATCTGCGACGCCCGGTCCGGAAGATTGAAGAAGGTGTTGAAGGTGCAGAAGACCACGCTGAACGGGCCTCCCGGGGCGGCGTCCTTCATGTCGCCAAGGTGCATCACGATGCGGTCACGCGAGGACTCGGGGAGGTGGGCCACTTTCTCCGCCATGCGCTGGAGCATGGTGGCCGAGGCGTCGACACCCACGATTCGTCCCGCCCCCGAGAGCCGCTCGGCGAGCGGCACGGCGATGCGGCCGGTGCCGACGCCGAGTTCCAACAGGCTTCCACCCCCTGCCAGCCGCACGAGCGTTTCCACCGTCGAGGCGACGTCGGTGACCCCCGCGTACCAATCGTCGTAGACGTCGACGAATGCGTCGCCGTAGGCGGCGGCGTCATGGGGGCCGGTGGGCGATGATGTCACCGATCCAGTACAGCAGATCTCCCCAATAGATTGACCCCATGTCCGGCACCGTCGTCGCGAATCACCTGGTCGATGGTCTC
>Ga0164293_10002858_pt1 | contig 14669 bp, 14 predicted proteins | sample GEODES118metaG_FD_111487 | JGI IMG/M metagenome (GOLD analysis project Ga0164293, IMG submission 111487) | Eutrophic lake water microbial communities from Lake Mendota, Wisconsin, USA - GEODES118 metaG | ecosystem: Environmental > Aquatic > Freshwater > Lake | place: USA: Lake Mendota...
ACTGCCTCCACAGAGAGGCGGTTACTTTTTTAGGCTTTTGAAAACAAGGTATCCAACACCAAGGATAATCAAGGTATTGTGTACGTTGTTTCCTCCAAGCCAATTAGGGGACTTAATGTCGAAAAATCCGCTTCCCATTGCTTTGAGATTTAAGGTGAATAAAATTGTTTACAGTTTCAAAGATAATACTTATTTTTATTCTAAATTTCTGAATATTGAAACGCAGAGGACGGAAATCGGCTGCTCAAACTCCTGCACCACAAAAAGAGCGGGTTTACGGGTCTTCTAAAAACCCCGTAGGTAGTGCTGCATCCCAAACTTCCGCCTCCAAAATTCAACTTTCAGAATCTATTGTCAAAACATTGGAGGACAAGCGAAATGACTTCAATGACAATCACCCTACAAAAAAAGTCAGTTTGGCTACCCTCAAAGCAGTAATGCGCAGAGGGATGGGTGCTTATTCTAAGTCACATAGACCAACAATAACAGGGGGTGCGCCAAATTCAAGACAAGCATGGGGATTTGCCCGTGTAAACAAGTTTTTAAAGAAATATGCAGGTCAGACAGTAAAAGCAGCTTATGTGCAGGATGATGACCTTATGGCGAAAGGTGGTGATTTAGGTCAAGAAATAACTTGCGTTAGGTGTGGATGGCATTGGAATACCGCAGATTCAGATGAATCAGACAAATACGTTTGCCATAAATGTGGATTTGATAACAGAACATATTACGATTCTGACCCAATCGGCACTATGAAAAAAAAAATTGCACTGCCCGACACTTACAGCAGCTATGAATCTTTAAAAAGCATTTTAGCCAAGCAAGGGTACGCTATAAATAAAATTGATATGGAAATACCTGTAGGAAAACTTGCAAAAGGGATGTCCCTCTCGGAAGTTGCCGCTATCCACAAGCTGAAAGCCGAAGATTTAAAATCTGAGTTGAAAATCGGAATTGAGACAGAAATGGAGCATACAGACAGACCTGAATATGCCCGTGCCATTGCTTTTGACCATCTCTACGAAGACCCTAAGTATTATACTAAGTTGAAAAAAATGGAGGGGATAGATAGCCACTACAAAGAAATCAGTAAGAAATATGCTGATGGCGGTTCTATTGACCCGATATTCTCTTTTAAAACCCCAACAGGGGAGGCTTCCCGTCTGAATTACCTTCAGCAAGTTCTTGTCAGAACCAAGGGATTCAAGGATTTCTTTGGGGATTGGGAATCAGCTGCTAAGTCATTCCTTATGGACGGGAAAGAAAACTTTGAAAAGCATTATAAAAATGTTTCTAAAGTAATCGACTACGTTACCCTTGAGCCAAGAGTGGTTTACCACGGAACAAGAGCGCAGGATGAGTTTTTCCGTTTTGACGTTACAAAAGAAAAGGGCGTAGGCAGACCATACGGCTATTTTGCCCACAACAAAGAATATTCTGAGAATTTTACTCAGTTCTCTCAGCGCACAACCCGTGAAACAAAGCCTTTCATGTATGAGTGCTTTATCAATATCAGAAATCCATTTTATGCCACTACGATGGAATATTGGCAGAAAAATAGAGATGCTGATGGGTGGAAAACAATTATTACAGGAACTATCAGCTACGACAAGTACAAAACGATTGAAAGAAACGAAATAACAAGAGGAATAGAAGAAAATGTAGAAAGTCAGGTTGGCGACTATATTAATAAGGTATTTGCTGACAGGAAAGCTCCTTTTTGGAGTTTGATGGCTGCCGATGCGGAAAAAGATTTTAAGTTCTTCTTGATGGCTTATGGGTATGACGGAATCTTCTATGGAGAGGAAATCGGCTCTATGTATGACCCTGAAAACCCCGCTCAATACACTCAAGCGGTAACAATATTTGATTCTAAGCAAGTAAAATTAGCTGACGGCAGAAACCTCAACTTTAATCCGCTACTTGACGACATACGCTACGAAGATGGTGGGTACATGCCTGAATCAGAAGAAACTCCAAATATTCCAATCATGAATAAAAAAGCCAAGTTGGGTATGCTCATCACAGGCGGGAAATATGATGTTGGCGGTACTGTGGTAACTGAGCATGGGTCAACAAACGATGCCAAAAAAGGTGGTTATTTCCATGGAAGAAGCCATGCTGATGGCGGAATCAAAGCCATTAATAAAGATACAGGTCAGCTTATTGAGGTTGAAGGAGAAGAAGTAATTATCACCAAAGGTGCTGTAAACGATGAAACCAAGCGTGAATTTGAAGGCGAAATGCTTACAAACCGTGAGATTTTGTCACGGATTAACCAATCAGGCGGAGGAGTAGCTTTTGAAGATGGTGGAGAGCTAAAGCCTCATACATGTGGTTGCAGCGGCAAGAAATACAAGTTTGGCGGTCAGATGTTGGAAGATTTCCACATTATTAGGTTTATGAATGACCCTCAGAAACTATCAACTTATACAGTAAAAAATTCAAGGGAGTTTGCTGATTCTCTTGTTTCAAAATTGAAATAAAATGCCAAAAGAGAAAATTTCATTCACGCTTGATGGCGTAAAATATACAGATATTGCCGCTTACACCTACGGTGGAGATAGCAGAAATTCTTATAACGTAGGCGTGTCGGGTACAGCACAGATGATTCGTCAATGGATGAAGCAGAAATACCCATCTGTACCTACAAGAAATTACTATTGGGTTCAGTCAGAAAGCTACTCAGGTGGTGATTCTATCAGGGTCTACCTTAACGATGCCCCAAAAGAATTTTATGAAAAGCTAAATAAAGAGCTAAACGACAAATTTGAGGAAGGTAAGTTTGATGGGATGACCGATTCATACAGCTATAATAAAAGCGCAGAGAAGTCTGCGGAGGGTATGGTAATCGACTACGGTACTAAATATTTGTTTGTAAATAATTATAAGCCGTCAGATTCTGATGCGCCAAGCGTAGATTGGGAATCTGTTCTTTCTCAGAAGTCAGCTCCATCAGCTCCTGCTCGCACAAATCCTTCGGGGCAAAGACCTTCTTACCCTATGGGTGAGGTACTAAAAGACTGTGCAGGTTGGACTATTTATAAAAAGACCCTACCTGATGGCAGGATAGTTTACAACGCTAAAATCAAGCCTGATACTCCAAAAAACAAGGGTGATTGGAATGAGATTAAAGGTGAAATCTATGTACAAACAGGATTCAAATGGGGAAGATTCGGTGCATTTGAAAAATGGGGTGTGATTGCCTCAGAAGCTGCTGTGGTTGAAATTCTGTGTCAAATTCTTGGCAAATACTATCAAGGTGGTCAAGATACTACGCCATCTAAAGAACCAAAGCAAGATGCTTCATTGCCTGATGTTGGTGATAGATTTATTGTAAAGTCTGAAAAAAGTGGAAGAGCTTACGAGATTACCAAAATGGTAGCGGGAACAGTTTATATAAAACCCGATGGATATGATGACGAAATACCTTATACATTTAATGATGTAAAAAATAATTTTTCTGAAGGTAGTTGGGTTAAAATTCAAGACGAAGAAGCTGCTGAAACACCTGCACCTGCGCCTGAGCCTGAATCAGAAAAAAATATTGGGCTTTATGTTAATGGTGAATTTATTGATAATGTATCAAGCCAAGAGGAAGCGTTTAAAATTCTTCAAGACAACTTTGGAGCAACTAAGTTGCAGGAAATGATTGACAAGAATCAGGCTTATTTTAACATGAGTAAAAATCGTGTAGATTTAATTAGAGATAGCTATGTCTACGGTAAAAAGTGGGGTGTTCCGACTAAATATGGCAATGAATTACAGTTTGCTTTCATTGATAAAGGGTATAAGGTCTATGTTTCTGCCAAACAAAATCTTCTTGTTGTTTACAAGACAGAAATGGCTAAAGATGGAATTATTATAAACGATAATGGAGGTGAATTTAACTTTTTCAGATATGGATATAATGAGGATATTGGAACTATAAATTATATCATTGATGATTCTCCTGTAAGCCCTGTTACTCTTGCTTATGAGATTGATGATATTTCTACAGCATTTTATAAAAATCTGAAAGAAGAAGCACCTGCCACAACAGGAACAAAAAGCAAAGAGGACATAGAAAAGGCAATCAGAGGGCTTCAATATCTTGCAGACAAGGGCAACGAAAAGGCAATCAAAGCAATCAAAGGTTTACAATACTTATTAAATAAATAAACATGGCTACCAAGCAAGAATTACAACAAAAAATTCAAGACCTAAAGGATTCATTAGACGCAGTACCTGATGAGTTCAAGGCTGATATTCAAAAAGAAATTGATGACACTCAAGCAGAAATAGATTCTATGAGTGAACCCCCTGCACCCGCCACGCCTGCTATACCTGAACAGTCAGGTTCTGACGATGACTTCCTAAAAGCTATGATGTCAACGCTGAACGCTTTTATGGCTTCAGGTGCAGGTAGTGGAGTAGATTCACCAACCGTTAGGGCTATTATAAAAGAGTACCTAAAGGATGACAAGGTGAAACTCGATGAGCTTGACAAGTCCATTTTAGAAGAAATTAAGAAAAACCAAACCGTAATCCTTGACATTCCTGCTTTCGGTAAAAAAATCGAAATCAACAGCAAGACTGCCAAGATTCCTAACTTCTATGAAATCATAGATGACGTACTCGCAGGTAACAACGTATACCTGATTGGTGAAGCAGGAGGTGGTAAGACCTACACAGCTGAAATGGTTGCAAAAACCCTACAGCGTGAATATGTTACCCTGAACTGCTCTCAGTACACTTCCCCACTTGAAATCCTCGGAGGTCAATCCATCGAAGGTTTCAAAGAAGGTAAGCTGATTGACTGTTGGCAGAATGGCAAGATTCTGATTTTGGATGAGATGCCAAAGTTAGATGCAAACACAGCGGGTCTATTCAATGATGCCTTGGCAAAGAGCAGTAAAACACGCCCTGCAAGTGAGGCTAAAATTAACTCAGCTAACCCTGAGCAGCCACCAATTGAAAGAGCGGAAAACTTTGCTGTAATTGCAACAGGTAACATCTATCCGAATGAACCACCTGCACCGCAGTATCGTGGTAACAATCAGCAGGATTTATCTCTTCTTGACCGTTTCTCAGGTAGCGTTTACTACACTGAATTTGACAACAACACAGACCAAGATACTACCCGATTCAAGTTTCTTTATGACTTCTTAGTGGGTAACTACTATGAGTATATTGATGCTAAAACCAAAGGCAGGGCTTTGCCTGAGCCAAGGGGTCTTAGAACAGTAATTGAATCTTTGAACTTGAAAAACCTTGCTCTCGTTTCTTACCGTACAAATATTGCTTTCCGTGTAGGATTTGAGTATGAGTTGGTAAGAGCTATTGCAAAGGCTCAAGGTAAAAACGTAGAAGAGAACGGCAAAACATTGTTGAAAACCTTCAAGAGCTACATGGTAGCGTTCAAGATTGGCTCTGATGCTTACAACAACATCATACGCACAACTAAATATACAGATAGCTATGTGCAAAGCCTTGCAAATGACGCTATTAGAGAAATAATGAAAGACAACGATGGCTTCATTAAGTCTTTGAATCCTATCTTGGAAAAGACGGCTTCTAACATGTACGGAAGGTACAAGGACTTCTTTGTGGCAGATACTGTTTTATTAAATGATAGATAATAGTAGATGAATCCTAATCCTACATATTACAAAAGGGTAAAGTTGGCGGGAAACCGAACTGCTTTCATGTTCGACAACCTTGATGATTATAATAAATTCATTGAGGATGTTGACCGTGAGGCTGTGGGTAATACAAGGATAGGTCTTGATAGAATCAATCAGCCTAACTACGTTGAGCGCAGTATTCGCTCCAACGGTATCAGTTGGTATGGTACGGATGACCCCAACTCAGTAAAAGGCAATCTGACTACCTATCTTTTCAATAACGAGCTACAGTCTTTCTTGGAAACATTCAGGAATCAGACAGTAAATATTGATGTTATTGACATCGACCAACAAAAGGCAATCAAATTCACTGACCGTGAGATTGGTATCTTTTCTTTTGATTTGGCAAGTCTTGGATTGATTAGGGTGTATGAGTATTACAGCCTTTTACTTAATAAAATAGTTTCTCCAAACCTTGTAAAAAGTCAGAAAGGACAGGATGGAAGTCTTGTTTTTTATCATGTTTACACGCCTTTTGTTCCTGCCCATAAAGTATCTTATGACCTAAAGCAGGGTGGGTATTATAGCACAGTTCTGAAAAGAGTTGTTCAAAAGTCTGAACTTGTAGAGATTGTTACTGATACTGATATTTACTTTGAGTTTCCTGAGAGGAAAGAAATACAACAGCATGTTGTAGAAAGGATACAGCAAAAAGATTCAAAGGGAAGGGAGAAGTTTTCAAGCACTTTTAAAAAGTCTTTTATCTACATACCAAAGGTAGAAAAGTCTCTCCCCCGTATTGATATTATCGTTGGCGCAAGCTATTCAAGCAGCATCAATGCTCAAACACAAATGATTTACAGTTCCATGGCTGCCATTGCCATAGCTGAAAAGCTATCAAAGTCAGGGGTAAATTACCGCATAGTAGCATCCTATCCTGTTGAAACTACAGGCGGAGGAACACGAAAAAAAGTTTTTACTTTTGTTACTGTAAAGAAAGAGGGAGAGCCATTTGACAGGAATAAAATAGCCATTTTACTCAGTGACGGAAGGCAGTTCAGATTTCAGCAGTTTAAAGGATTTTTGGCATCTATGTTTGATGCGGGATACGATTCAAGCGTAAACCCAAGCACAATCGGTAGTGCTATTTATGATGCAGACTTAGTGAAAGATGCTTACATGGAATATCTTGGTAAGCAGGACAACCCTGATGAAAGAGCAGCAGCGCAGAATCCACAAAGCAAAATAGTATTTAATGGAGCTTTAAATGAAGCTCAAGCAAGACAGCAATACAACAACATAATCAGAACAATATCTAAACTATGACCATAGAACAACAAAAAATGATTGAAAAATACCGTGGAGAATTTGCAGATAATTGCAAAAAGTTTTCTGCATGGGGTAGTGAAAGGGATTGCTCATTCAGCTTATACAAGAGCAAAAACCCTGACGATTTAAACTATACTATGGTTGTTACCTCTGTTACAGGTCTTAGTGAAGATTTGCAGACTTATGTTGAAACGGTGAATTTGATGGTAGAGCCTGATGGGAATGTTATTAAAATGGGAGATGTATTTGAGCCAAGTCAGGTGGTTTCTTATGTTGAACAACTTGAAAAAATTGATTAATGGGTAAATTATTAACAGTATTAGGTGTTTCTGAGGCAAAGCAAGCAAAGCTGCCCGCAAGCGTATTCACGGCTGAAAAGATTGTGGATGGGCTTCAACGTTCTTATGCTACTGCCCCTGAATCTCCTAAAAAAGACCAATTGGCATTGGCTATTTCGGAATCTGTCAGAATTATGATGGCTAAAGTACAGCCATATCTGATAGAGGAAAAGAAAGAAGAGCAAGTAAAAAAAGAAGATTCCAAGCTGCCACAGGAAACACGCATGCCTGAACCACCTGCTCAACCAACTCCTGAAGATGAGCCTCCGATGCCAAAGCCTGAAGAGAAGCCCGAAAAGAAGGATGAAGAAGAAAAGCCAAAAAGAAAACAAAAGGCTACTCCTCCTCCAACAAGTCCCGAAGCTCCCAAGCCACCAAAAGCACCAAAGCCAAAGGATGAAGACGGTGGTGATTCAGGTAATCCTACCGATGAGCCAATGACATGTGATGAGATTAAAGATGCAATAAAAGGGTTAAATTTAATTGCTAAAATGGGGGATTCTGAGGCTGCCGACATCATAAAACAACTTAAAATAAAATTGAAAAATCAAAACTGTAAATAAATTTTTATGGCAACTGCACTGAAACTTAAAAACGACATCAAAAAGCTGAAAGCAGCTATAAGCAGCAAGGCTACCCCAAAGTCATTTGTGCCAAAATTGAAAGCACAATTGGACAAGGCGGAAAACGAACTTGCCTCTCTGAAAAAGGGCGGTAGACCAAGAAAAACAAGCACTACAAAAGGTACTGCTACTACCCTTTCTGCGCTTCAAAAGCTGATTCAGAAGAAGAAATTTGGCGTTTATCAGGGTGCAGGAGTTGACCTTAAAAAGGATGCAGGAGAGGGCGCACTTGCCACAGGTAGAAGGGTTTCAAAAGGATTAAAGTCAAATCAGTGGGGTGATGCTTCTGATAATAAAGGAAATGTTTATTATGAATATAGACCCAACCGTTTGGATGTAAAGCAGCCTAAGAAAAAGCAGACCTATCCTAAGTTGGAGAGGGGCGGATATGCTGATGGTGGCAAAGTCAAAAAATATGCAATAGTTGATGAAAAAACAGATAGAATTTATATAAAGGATACTAACAAAGAGTTTATAAATTTGAAATATAAGGAACTAAAAGAGATATACCCAAATGAAAAACTTTCCATAGTTGAATTTGCTTCAGGCGGCTACATGGCTGAAGGTGGTGATATAAAAAATCAATACGATGGAATGTCACCAAAGGAAGTGTGGAATAGTTGGACATTTGAGCAAAAAAAGCATTTTCTTTTAGACCATAAAGACCATAGATATAGCCCTGTTGGCTTAGATAAAAAACAAAGAATAGAAGTAGCTCAAGAGTATTCTTGGAACGATTTACCTGCAAATATCAAATTGTCTGTTTCAGACCATGTTGAAGATGGACAGTATGCTAAAGGCGGAAAGTTGGAATCAGGCGTTTACAGAATCGGAAAGCCAAACAAGGTTTCTCAGAACCTTTATGAGCAGAAAATAGTTGAGATTTTTGACAACGGAGATATTTCTACTGCAAGTGATTATGGTAGAAAAATGTCAGATTTCAGAAGTAATACTTATCCAATTATCAGCAAAGAACAGTTAGAAGCTCAATATAAAATGGCTTATGGCGGTTACATGGCTAAAGGTGGTGAAACAGTACCATACATTATTTGGGTTTCAAAAGATGGCGAAAAGAGAGAGTTTTATGGTGATTACAAGTCTCAAAGAGCCGCAGAAATGGCTATGAATAAACTTTGGGAAAAAGGAGAATATAACTCCATGGGTAATAAGCCAAAGTCATCTTATGAGAAAAATGGTTTGTATGCTAAAGGAGGCTACATGGCAGGTGGCGGTGAAATGCACAAAGCTGACCATTTTAAGGATGGCGGAGAGGTTTTCTCAGAAAAGAAGCTCAAAGAAATCTTGGATGAAGCTCTTGGTCATTTCTATCAGGGATTGAATCAGGTTGATTTAGCCATGAGATACTTGGAAGTTAAAGGTCAAGGTGGATTGAAAAAGCCTCTTTCAAATAAGTTGAAATTGGATGATTTGAAAGAATCTATTGAAAAAATTGATGAATATATATCTAAATAATTTAATATGAAATTGTTCACTAAGGACATAGACAAGAAGCTATTTGCTCAGTTTGAGCAGGGTTCTGACCTTGAAAATCAAATGGTCGTTGCCAAAATATTCAATCCCTACGGACGTGGGGTTTGGTATATTGTAAACTCAGACCCTTCAGACCCTGATTATCTGTGGGCTATCGTTGACTTATTTGAAGTTGAAGCGGGAAGCGTAAGCAGAAGCGAGTTAGAAACTATCAAAGTACCCCCTTTCAGGTTGCCACTTGAGAGGGATATGTATTTTACTCCAATCAATGCAGCAGAGCTTTACCGTGGACTTCTTGCGGGTAAAAGATACGCAGAAGGCGGAGAAATAAGCATTGAAGCTCAGAACAAGGATATGCTTCTAAACTATGCTGAAGAGTTGGAACATCATGTTAAAGAGTTTGAAGAAGCAGCAAAAAAAGCAGAGAAAGTAATGCCTTGGGTTATAGCCAAGATAGAGCGGTCTTCTACTGACCTTTCCGATGTTACTCATTACTTGTCAAGTGAAAATGAGAAGAGAAGAGAGTATGGAAACGGAGAAGGGGAGGAAGAATATGCTGATGGAGGCGAAATCAAATGGCAAGATGCTCAATTAGGTGATAGTGCTTTGGTGGTTTCTGAGAACAAGATGGGTGTAATAATGAAGCCCTACGGCAGAAAATTTCATCTAAAATTTGCAGACGGAACAGAAAAGACCTACGATGCGTCAGAGCTAAAGTTCTTTGGTGATATTGATGACTTTGACAGAGGTGGTATGATGGCTGAAGGTGGTGAAGTAAAAGGATTTGATGCTATGTCTTTCCGTGAGGTTACAACAAGGGACGGCTCAAAAGTAGAAGTGATGAGAGACAGAAAATTCTACAGAGGTTCTTTGAAAGATGTTATTAGCGAGGTTTATGAAGATTTTTACCCAACTGATGTTTACGCAAACATAAAAGAAAGGTCAAGAGAGGGTTTTATAGCAAAGGTAAAATCTGACGGGACAGCAAAAATTATGGCTGATGGGTATGGTTTTACTAAGGGTGAAGAGGTTAAAGTTGAAAAAAAGGTAGAGGAGGAAAAGGAGGAAAAGTCACCTAAAAAGAAGCTATTCGGCATTTTTGAAGACGGTGGTGAAACACGTTCTATGAGTGATATTTATAAAGATTTGGAGAACAAAAGGACTACTATCCGTTTAAAGATAGCTTCAGTTATTGGTATAGATAAAGCCCTTGAATCCCTTAATCAGGATTTTGTTATTAGCCCTTTTAAGCTGATTGAAAGTGCTGTCAACAAAGGGTTTATTACAATTGATGAGATAGACGAGAAAATGTGGGATGCAGCCACTGAAGAAGCCTATGATGTTGATTCTACATATCGTGATAGCGGTGAAGGTATCGGCAGTAGTGACATCAATGCTTTTATTAATAGCATGCTGAAATCTGCGGGTATTAACATGCAGGTTGTAGAAAACAGGTATCAAAGAATGGCTGAAGGCGGTGAGGTTGAAGAAGGTGTTGACCTTTTTGAAGACTATGACAATATACCTTCTAACGTTCAAAAGGTATTGGACAAGTATTCTGATGCTTTTGAGGACGGTGACTACAAAGAGCTTGAAAAGGCTAACAAAGAACTCGGAAAGATAGGCTATACATTTGAATACGGTTTAGATGGACAAGCCTACGATTTAAGAAAAGTTGGTGAGAAAGGTAAGTCTGAGTACATGGCGAAGGGCGGTGAGATTAGCGTAAAGGTTGGTGATAAAGTGAAAAGCAAAAGCGGTATTGAAGGTGAAGTTTATGAATCAACAGGAATGTTTTTCAAGCTACAAGACAAATATGGAAATAAGGGTCAAAAGTTTTATAGCACAAGAGATTTCAAGCCTTCTGAGATAAAATCAATGGCTCAAGGTGGAGAGTTTGGTGTTGATAAACATAAAATTTATTTCTCATCTTTTGCTGAGGTTATGGAAGCTATAAATGACATAGCAGATGAAAATGGCTATAAGATAGTTGAAATTTTCCCTGATTTAAGCTATGGCGGAGTTAGCTATGGTCAAACCAAAAGAGCCAAGGTAGAACTTGAATGGAATGGAAAAGAGAAAGTAGGAAAGAGCAAAAAGAGAGAGAAAAACACTTTGAACGTGCAGATTTATCGCATGGACAGTGGTAACTATGAGCTAAATAGTTATTTTTCTTACGCTGAAGGAGGTAAAATGGAGAAGGGCGGTAAAATCTACAAAATACAAGTAAAAGATTCTGATGATTTACAACCTAAATGGCAGGATGATACCTTCTACACGGGAGGCAAAAAATATCTTTCCTATGGAGAAGCGCAAAAAGCAGTAAAAAAGCTGCAAGGTGATACCGCATATTATTCTAAGCAATTTAAAGTTATTGAGGATAAAGAGAAAATGGCTATGGGTGGCAAAGTAAAGTTTGCCGATAAAGTAAAATCCATCAAAAAGAGCCTGCTTGAGCGCAAAAAGGTTTCTCCGAAGGTGCAGAAAGACTACGGTAAAACCTACTCTCCAAAAGAAGCTGAGGAATCAGCAAAGCGTATCGTGGGAGCTATGACCGCTAAGGAAAGATTAATGGAAAAAAGAAAAAAGAGTAAAAAATGAGTGCTGTCTACGACCAACTGATATATGATACAGCTATAAAGCAAGGGTTCAATCCTATTGCTGCTAAGTTAGTTGTAGCACAGGCAAGGTATGAATCGGCAGATTATACTTCTAACGTGTTTCTGAAAAACCTTAACACAAGCGGTATTAAATACATCCGTCAGCCCCTTGCGACCCGTGGTACTCTTGCTCCGACAAACGAAAGAAGTGCTTCCTGTCAATCAGGAGGCGTTTGTAAAGATTCTGACCATTATGCAAAATTTGCATCAGTTGCTGATAGCGCAAAGGACAAGATTGAAAGACTTTACAATATAACAAGAAAGGGAGTTACACCTGAGCAGCTAAAAAATGTCAAGACACCTGAAGAATTTGCTCGATTGTTGAAAATACGAGGATATTATGGTGGTGAAGAATCTTCCTATGCTGCGGGAATGAAAGCAAAATTGTTGAGGATTCAAGTAGTTGAATTTGTAACTAAAAACAAAAATACTTTACTTTTAGGTGCAGGATTACTTTTAGTAGCTGCTTCTTATTATGTATATAAAAACAAAATGAAATGAAATTAAAAACAATACTTATTGCTGCGGCTATATTAGGAGGAGCTTACTACGCTTATACTCTATTTGGCAAGACCAAAAAAACAAAGGTTATCAAAGACCGTAGCTTTGAAATAGAAATCGAAGAACCTGAAACAGAAGAATAATGGGTATTTATAAAACATTAAGAATTAAAGTTCCTGACATCAAAACTCCTTTCAAATCAGGAAACATAGATTATTCTAAGCCTGCGGTTAAGGCTGCAAATGCAGAAGTAATCCGTAGTATTAATAATACCTATGGTGCAGCCATCAAAAGGTGGGGAACTGTATTTGAGATACCCGATGCGGTTATTATTGGATTCATAGCCACTGAAAGTGGTGGAAAAATGCTTGGTGCAAACGTTTATAAGGCTACAGGTCTGATGCAAGTAACGCCCAACGCTCTGTGGGAATGCGTAAAAAAGTGGGATTCTACCGTTAAAACAGCATTACCTGCTCAGGCAACAGCGGAACTCAAAAGAGTTTTACCTGAAATACTTACATCTTCAGCAGCTGCACCGTCAGCAGCAGTATCTAATAAGATTATAAAACTCCTGCAAAATGATGCTAATTTCAACATCATGTCAGGAACGCTTATTCTTAGGTGGCTCATAGAAAGATTCAGTACCGTACAGACAGGCGGTCAGCTTAATAAAGCCATGGTTGCTTACAACGCAGGCGCATATATTCGTGCCTTAAATGTGAGCAGCAGCCAACCAATAACAAACCCGATAGATAGTACTTCTCTTGCTACAAATAGACTTGTTCCCGCAGAAAGCAGGGGATACTTGTATAAAATGCTTGGCAAGGATGGATTTCTTTCGTTAATTTACATAGACAAAGTTGTATAAAAAGACCATAAATTTTTATTCATTTACAATAAAACCAATAAAATGTCAAAATTTGAACAAACGCTCGAAAAACATGGCTACACAGTACAAACAGTATCCAACGGGCTGAAAAAAAGCATCAAAGAGTATAGAGACGCAGAAAAAGAGCTGAACGCTCTTAAAGCTGATTTTGAATCAGCAGATGAGGAATCTAAGTCGGAGTTACAGGCGGATATTGATGAATATGTCAATCTGCTTGAAGAAACAGATGAGGAATTGTGCAGAAAGATTGAAGATTATATAGAAAAAAAGCCCTACTATGACGCTAAACTTCAGCACATGAAGGACAAAGCAGCAGGTAAGGACGCAGGAGCTTCACCCAAAAAGAGTTCTTTCGTTGGAACTTCAGGTACAGTATCGACTGCATCGGGGGCAAATACAACATTGGCTGCTACGGGGACTACTACAGCAACCCAAGTGGTAAGTGGTGTTACTAATACTCCCGCAGCGACAGAGCCTATAACGGTGACAGCTGAGGAGGTGAAAGATGAAAAGAAAAAAAGTGACAATTGGATTTTGTGGGGATTTTTAGGATTGATTGGTATTGCCGTAGGCGTAAATATCATGAAAAACAGAGAATAGATGGCATATAGGATAAAACCATACTCATATCGTAGAGCCGAAGCATTGGGCGTTGAAATCAAACCAAGTAAGGTTGAAGGCAAAAAAATTGATGTTTTCAACAAGAAAGGAGAGAAATTGGCATCCATCGGTGCGATTGGGTATGGAGATTATCCTACGTTCATGGCTCAGAAAGGAAAAGAGTTTGCCGATGAAAAGAGGCGTTTGTATAAGTTGAGACATGCAAAAGACAGGGTTGTCAGAGGGACAGCAGGTTTTTATGCAGATAAAATTTTGTGGTAATGTTTAGTGAAGGCGGTTGGTCGATGTTATTGGGTGTTTTTTTATCATTGGCTCTTGTAGTTGGGTCAATATGGTATGTGAGTAAACTTTTTGCAAATTACACGCAAGAAATACTTGTAAGATTCATATTGATAGTGTTTATTGCTTTGGTGGCGGTTTGGGTTGCAGATAAGTTGATAGCTTTTAAAATTAACTTACTAAGTGAATCTGAAGGCAAAGAGTTATTCGACTTAATAAAAACTTTAGTGCTGATGATTTTCAGCTATTATTTTGGCACTAAAAAAGGAACAGAAAAATAAAAAATAGTTATTGAAAAACTTATCTAAAGAAGAATTATTAAGCAGGCTTGA
>Ga0164293_10002859_pt1 | contig 14667 bp, 8 predicted proteins | sample GEODES118metaG_FD_111487 | JGI IMG/M metagenome (GOLD analysis project Ga0164293, IMG submission 111487) | Eutrophic lake water microbial communities from Lake Mendota, Wisconsin, USA - GEODES118 metaG | ecosystem: Environmental > Aquatic > Freshwater > Lake | place: USA: Lake Mendota, Wisconsin...
GACAAACCCGGATGTCGCATCAGGCGCCATGGACGGGCCAACGTATGCCGTCCGGCTCCGCGACTTGCAAACCAAGGTCAATGACCTCAAAGACGAGATTCGACGGAGTCACACGAAATTGGCTCTGCTCAGTCAATCCATCTTGGGCGTTGGCGCGGCGGGGGCGAAAGCGGAGGTTGTATTTCGCAACGAAATGTCATCGGCGTATCGGCTTACGCGCGTGCTCTTCGTTGTTGACGGCGTGGTTCAAGTCAATCGGATGGATGAATCCGGCGGGCTGAGCGACCAACAAGAAGTTCCTATTTTCAGCGGCTCTCTGCCACCGGGTGACCATAGCGTTCAAGTGGTGCTCGGGTTACGTGGCAATGGTTATGGCGTTTTTACGTATTCCAAGGGGTATAAGTTCGACGTTAAAAGCTCCCATTCATTTTCGCTAAGCGAGGGGAAAAATTTGTCCCTCGTTGCGATTGCGATGGAAAAGGGAGGCGTTACCACGCCGTTGGAGCAGCGCCCCACCGTCGAGTGGTTAGAGCGAGTGAATTCGTCCGCCGAGGCTCCCGCTGGACGTGATTCGGCTGGCGGTCGCAACGCGCCATCGACACCCTCGATGAGCCGCGAATCGCGCGCGGGAGAAAAATAGCGTTGCGTTCGTTGCGTCGCCGAACGACCCACTATGCGGCGTTTGCTGGACTTGCGCTTGCGACTCTGGCGGGGTCGGTGCGCGCGGCCGACGCGCGTCGCCAAACGCAGCAGGCGCGGTCAGAACTCTCCGCGATTGTTCTTCAAGCCTCTAGTCTGCCGTCAGGACCGATCGTGGTGGCTTCACGACGGGCCGCTGTAGAGCAGCAGCTTGCGCGCAGTGAGCTGCTGTACCGAGGGCGAGACTTCGCCCGCGCCATCGAGATGCTAAGCGGCATTATCGAGGAGTTTCCGGATACTCCCTCATTCCCAGAAGCGTTATGGCTGCGCGGTGAAAGTTACTTTGCGCAAGACGAATACTTATCGGCGCGGCGTGACTTTCAACAATTAATGCAACGGCGCAACGAACCTCGATTTGCTCCGTATTTAGGCCGAGTCGTCGGTCGGCAGATTGATGTTGCAATTCGGATTCAAGACTTCGCGAGTTTGAAGGAAATTTCCAATGTGTGGAATGAAGTCCCTTCGTCCCAGGTCGATGCTTCTTTTCTTTACGCGAAAGGAAAGGCGCTTTTCTTCCAGAGCGACCTTACTCGTGCCGAGCAGACGCTACAGGCGGTTCCGCTTGACTCGGAGTTTGCCCATGCCTCGAGATACTTTCTTGCGATGGCGTTCGCGCGTCGCGAGCGATCTGCGTTCGCTTCTCGCTCCCAAGGTCCGTCGTTAGCAACCGAGAACCGACCACCGGTCGACAGCAAACTTTCGTTCGCGAAAGCGATAGGGCAGTTTCGAATCGTTACTGCCCTGCCAGCGGATACGCAAGAGCATAAAAAGATAATTGACTTGTCTTGGATGGCGATTGGTCGGCTTTACTACGAATTAGAGAATTACGTTCAAGCGGCTGAGTCCTATGGCAAGTTAACGCGCGAATCTTCGGAATTTAATACCATGCTGTTCGAGCTGGCGTGGACGTATGTGCGGTTGGGCGATGTGCAGCGTGCCGAACGCGCGCTCGAGCTTCTGAGCGCCGCCGATCCTGAATCCCAATCGGCAGGCGATGGGGCGTTGCTCCGCGCGGACTTGCTTTTACGTGCTGGCGCCTTCGAAAAATCTCGGCAGCTATACCAAGACGTTCGGGCTCTTTTTGAGCCAATGCGCGTTCGCATGGATAGTTTCATTGCCAAAAACGCGCAGTCCCACGCGTACGTTGATACGCTCGCTCAGCAGGACCTCGATATTCTCGCGACCGGAGAGCACGCGTTGCCGCCGCTCGCAATTCGTTGGGCGCGTGAAGCTGACGACGGGCCTGCCGCTTATGCAACAGTCGAGGACCTCAAGCAGTGCAGGGCGGGGCTTGACGACAGCGTGCTCGCTCTCGACAAGATCACCGCCACGCTGAAGTCCGCCAATCGCGTGCGGGCATTTGCGGAGATCCGGTCAGCGGAAGAACAGATTCTGTCGCTACTCAATCGAATCGCCAATGTTCGACTCACGGTCGCCCGAGCGCTTGACAGCGAGGAGTCGGACCGCGGGAGTGCGGAGTTTGAGTCGATCCGAGCTCGGCGGCGCAAGTACCACGATCGTGTTTCTAAACTGCCGGTGAGCAGTACGGACTTTGTTGGTCGCGATGAACGGGCGCAATTGCCTTGGGATCGTGTGTCGCAAGATGTGTCCCGGCGGGTGGCCGAGCTCGACTATCTCGAAGCCGCGATCAACGGGTTGCGGCGGATGCGGCAAGATGAGTCGAAGCGCGGCAAACCGCGCTCGGCCGACGCGCCCGCGAACGTTGAGGCCGAGTTAGCCCGTCATGAGCGAGCCATTCGCGATCGCCGCCAACGCGTGGCGCAGCTGCGGAGGCAAGTTGACCTTGGTCGGTCTCAAATTGGTCTTGGCGATGCGAGGTACAAGCGTGATGCCCTCGCGCGTCTACGCTTTCGCGACGCCTTGGACGAGGAGCTGCGTCTTGTCGCGCGCGGGGCAGGGGGGGCGTCTGCGCAGGCGCTGGCGGCCGATGCGAAGGCAGTGTTAGGCGAAGCCCGACGTGCCGAGGAGGCGCTCGATGCGAGGTTCGCCGAACTTGAGCGCGACGTGGCGGCACGGGCCGACCAAACTCTCTCCGTGCTCGAGGCCGAACGCGAACGGCTGCACCAGCTTGCCGTGACGCTCGAGGCGTACGAGGCGACCGCCCGCGAGGTCGTCGGAAAAGTTGCAGAACGCAACTTGACGACGGTGCGGGATAAAGTCCAAGCCCTCGTCTTGCGCGCGGACGTAGGACTGACCGAGCATGCGTGGGAGTTGCGCGAAGAGCAACTGCATCGGGTTCGGCGACTGCAGCGCGCCCGGAGTCGTCAAGAGCAGCAGCTTGACGACGAGCGTCGAGAAATCTTGGACGAGTCGGGCGGGGCAGCGGGCGCCGCCGGGCGGACCGAGCCATGAACCGTCACGCTCTCAAGCGAGCCGCACGCGTGGTTGCTGTCGCCCTATTGGGAGGCGGGGCAGCGCTCGCGCAGCCGGTAACGAATGTCGGACCGAAAGATGTAGACTACACGGGTTCTGCTGCACCGGACGACCAGGCGGCGTCGGTCGTTCAACCGAAGGCTGTAACGCGTCCAGCGCCGCTGCCTCCGCCGACCGAAGCGCAGCGCGCAGGACTCGCGGCGTTGCAGCGTTCGATCGAGACGTACGAAAGCGCAGCCGCGCAGCTTCGAGAAGTGTCCACGCAGATTGTGCAGGCTCACTTCGAGGCAAGGAAAGCCGAAATCTTCGCGGCAATCGATGTTGATCTCGGGGCGGAAAAGGCCGAGCTTAGCAAGGCTCGTAGCGTCGCTGTCGCACGGCTCGAAGATTTTGTTGCAAAATACAATGGAGGGCGAGCTCATCCGGAAGCGACTCCCGATGCGATGTATCGGCTCGCGGCTCTCTATGAAGAGGTTGCGCGTGCGGAAAGTACTCCAGGCTCGGTCGAAAACGGTATTCGCAAGTCAATCGGGCTTTACAAGAAAATTATTGCATCGTTTCCGTCGTATAAGGAAATTGCGGGCGTCTATTACTTCTTGGGCCATGCGCTCAACGATATCGGCCGCACGCACGAGGCGATGGGCGTGTGGCGTTCACTCGTTTGCTTCAATCATTATCCGTACCCGTCTCCGACCGCTCCGAACGATCCTGAGCGGGATGTGCCACTGCCGATGCCGCAGGATCACGACGAGGCCTACTGGACGGCGTGGCGGGCTCGCTATGCCGATCCGCGTACGGTGAGTCGTTCGAATCCTGACACTGTCTACGATGACGTTTTTTTTGGGCAGGATTGCCGCCCTGTGCCGTCGGTGGAGGCCGGATCGGACCGGAATTCGAAGTACCTTGCCGAAAGCTGGTGGCAAATTGGCAATTGGGAATTCGACCAGCTCGATGCGGCGAGCGGCGTCACGAAGACAGACCCCGTGAGCGTGTGGGCGTACAACCGTGCAGCGAGTGCGTATCGCTACGCGTTGAACTACAAGAAGCCTCCGATCTACGGTGTTGCGCTCTACAAGTATGCCTGGACGCTCTACAAGCAGCAGCGCTTTCAAGACTCAGCCCGAGGCTTCGTTGATTTGCTCGCTTATGCGGATGAGCAGCAAAAGCGCACAGGAGACGCAGGAACTGACTTTCGCAACGAAGCGTTGACATATCTCGCCGGAGCTTTGACGAACGTCGACTTTGTCGGCCCCGAACCTTGGGAGCCGTTTGTCGAACGCCCCGACATCGTCGATACCGAACCGCGCGCCGAGGTGGTGGAGCGGAAGCTGCGGGTCGCGATCGATCGGGTGCAAGATGCAAGCATTATCCCGCAGGATAAGCCTTGGACGATTGACGTCTATCGCGCGCTCGGTCGCGAGTTTCGTCAGCTCAGCCAGCTTCGCAACGCCATCGACGTCTACGAGATGGTGATTGCGCGTTGGCCGCTAGATCCGTCGGCGCCAGAGACTCAAAGCGTAATTGCCGATGTGTACGACGCGTTGGCCGCGTTGCAGCGTGCCGGTACGCCGCAGCACGATGCGCTGGTGCAAAAGGCACTCGAGGCGCGGACGAATCTTGCAAGTTACACCGGTGACAGTCCTTGGGTCGCCGCGAACAGAGGCAATGCCGCGGCCATGCACGCGGCCGAGCGTCTTGTGCGAAGCGGGTTACGGCAAGCGGCTGCCCAACACACGAATAACGGCAAAGCTGCGTTGCTTGCGGCAAGCGAAACAAGCGACCGTCGGCGTCAGGTCGAATCTTGGGTGCGAGCCCAGGCGGAATACCGCTGGGCCGCGACCGGATGGGCGGGTTACTTGCGGCAGGACGAAAATGCCCCGGATTCGTACGAAAGCCGCTACTGGCTCGCCGACGCGCGCCACCAGGCCGTGCGCATTGCGGTTGATCTTCATGCCAGCGATTCAAAGCGCTTCGCCGAGCCTGGTTCGCAGCAAATCAGTGAAGCGCTGGCCGCCGCGGTGGATGTGCGCGATTCGACCGAGGATGACGCATACCTGGAAAATGCAGGTTTCTTCGCTGTCGACGTCAGTGACGTGAACCGGGATCTGGCGTACGAACGGGCGGCACGGGGTGAGCCGCGGGGCGTCGAGCCGCGGACGGAGATCAAGTTTGACGGAGCTGACACGGTGACGCGCACGCCTTTGCGTGACCCTATTCCAGCGGTCGTACGGCAATCGATGAGGGCGCGCGATGAGTATGTGCTCACGGTGCCGGCATCGTTCGATACGCAGAAAAGAGCGCTTGCTTATCGCTACTATGTGGCCGAGCAATTGTTCTTATATGGGCACTTCGATGAAGCGCGCGAACGCTTCGAGCCCCTGTGGAAGGAACATTGCGGAGTCGATGAGTGGGGCTATCGTGCCTGGGAAAAGCTTATCACGATGAGCAATTTGGAGCGCGATGCCAAGCGTTCTATCGAGCTCGCCCAAGCCGAGAAAACGCGGTCATGCGCTGCGAATGCCGAGCAAACAGCGCGGTCTGGAGCGATTATCAATCCGACAATTCAAGAGGCCGCGTTCGTCAAAGCGCGAGAGCAGTTCGAAAAGGCATGCGAAGCGAAGATCGGACAGCCGTGCGTCAACGCCGGTGCTCCGGAGAAGCGACCGACGTGGCTCGCCGCGGCGCAGCTCTACGAGGCAGCCCTCGCCGCGGCTCCAGCACGCGATGAGGCACCTGAGGCGGCGATGAATGCGGCTTTTGCGTACAAGCAAATTGGTCAATACAACAAGGCCATTGAGCTGTACTCGATGTTTATTGCCAACTACGGCTCTGAGTCGAGGCTTGTTGCGCTGCAGCGGGGCGATGCGAAGTCGAAATCGGCTCCTGATTTACGCAAGTACAACGAGCGCATTGCCTACCTCACCGAAGCCTACTCGGCTCTCGCAGAAGCGTATTATTCGTTTTTTAGTTACCAGCGCGCGGCCGAGACGTACGCCGATATTGCCGCTAACGCGCGGCTGCCCGAAGTTCGGCGTCGGGATGCCGCGAAGAATGCGCTTGTTCTGTTTGCGAACTTGGGCCAGCGCGACAAGCTTCTCGCGACATATGGCGCGTTGCTTCAAGCCTCGCCGTCTGCTGACGAGCGAGCGTCGGCGGACTTCGCAATCGCGAGTTTCGATTATAAGCAGTGGAGCGCTACGCAGCCGGACAGCGGGCAAAACAGGCAGCATCGATTAGCCGCGGAGCAATCGCTCACGGCGTATTTTCAAGCACAGCGTTCGAACCGCCCGTCGGCGAAGTACGCCGTTGAGGCCGCATTTTCAATTGCCAAGTTGAAGAAGTCCGTTGGCGATGAGGGGGCCACGGTTTGGCTTCGCAATACGGTCGCCGCTTGGGAAAGCTTCAAGGCTGTGGCGCCGGTCAAAGATGGTAAGAGTGAGGCTCAAACGTCGCCCGTGGTTGACTGGGCGGCAGAGGCAGAGTTCACGCTGCTCGACGAACAGATTTCGGCGCGCTTTGATTTGCCATCAAAACACCGGTACGCGCCGAATGTTCCCGACATTTTCGGGGAAGTATCTCTCGACCCAAAAACGAAAAAGCCAGTCGTGGGGTCGGATGGCAAACCGGTCATGAAGAAACAAGGCAAGTACCAGATGAATGCGGCGGAGGCCGATGCATGGGATTTAGCCCTCAGCGGATTCATTAAGAAGTACGAATCGCTCGAGTGGATTCCGGTTGCAGTGGCACGCCAAGGGGCCCTCTTCGACACATTGCGCACGGGTCTGTACAACATGGTCAAAGTGGATCTCTTTTCCCCCGCCCAAAAAGCGCTGCTCGACCAAATGCATGAGAGCGGGAGACCTGATCTCGACGAAACCGCAAACGCGATTGAAGATGGGATGACCGATTTTTGGAGGCAGAAAAAGCAGCTCGAGCTCGATGGCGCAGATCGCGTCATGGTGATGCGCTACGCGACGGCGATCGCTTATGCGAGACGCTTCAATCTGCGCCACCCGTTCGTCACGCGCGCCGTGCGAAGGCTTGCGTACTACACGGATGTGCTGTCCGGCGGCGATGCGAAGATGGCTGAGTTCGTCACGTCTGCGCCTGATCCAACGCAGCCATCGGGAGCCAAGATGTCGTACTCGCCTCGGCAGTACGCGCAATCACGACCCGGCCTCGCCGCAACGGTGCCCGTTTCGGGGGCGCCCGTGCCCGCGCCCGCGTTGGGAGGGCCGTGAACCCATGCGGTATCCGGTCCACTCACCGACGTATAGACAATGTGCAACAAAAGCAGCTGCGTCGCGGGCAGCCATGGATTGGCGTGGCGACGCGCCGTTGCGACGGTGGCGTCGCGGGTTGGCGTCTGTCGGCGCAGTCGTGACATTCGCCGGGAGCGTGGCCGCCTGCGCGGGCTCTGGTAGGGCTGTGCAAGCCCCCGAACCCGGCGCATCAGACGCGAGCGGTACCGTTGCCCGACCATTGCCGAGCGCGCCGAACGCGTTGCCTTCCAATGACGGCGCAGCGGGTGAGTCCAAAGCACTCGGCGGGGGCGACGACGAGCCGTTGCAAGGTGCACCGAAGGCCGCGTTCGATTCGGCCATTCAGTCGTGGAAAGCCGCGGATCTCAACGCCGCACGAGCTCGCTTGGCGGAGGCGGCGAAGATGGCACCGGGGTCGGCTTCCGTGTATTATGCACTTGGATCCGTGGAAGAACGTCTCGGCAATCGTCCCGCGGCACATGAGGCGTACAAAACCGCGCTTCGTCTGCGACCTGGTCATGAGCGCTCGGCATGTGCGTATGCGGGGAGTTTGTTCGCCTCCAAGGCGCGCAAAGACGCGACTGATGTGATTGAAGCCGCGCGTCGTGCGAAACCGCAATCCCCACGGTTGCTTGCCTGCGCCGCCGAGCTCAAGTCGCTCCAAGACGACCACGCGTCGGCGCAGCAGTTGGGGCAGGAGGCCTTGCGCATCGACCCCACGTGCACCGAGGCGATGGTTGGGTTGGCTCGCGACCATCTTCGTGCGCGGCGCCTTGACTTAGCGAGATATGCACTCGCGGCCATTGTCGACGGGTTTGGGGATTCGGCGCCCCCGCGCGACAAGGGAAATGCCGAGGCTCACATGCTTCGTGGCATTCTCTTTCGAGACACGGGCGCTCGCGCTGCGGCACTCGCCGAATTCGACAAGAGTGTGGCGGCCCGGTCAGACCTCGTCGAAGCGCTCGTCAATTTGGGGGCGATGCGCCTCGAAGCAGGCAATGCGACGGGCGCGCTCGAGCCTCTTGAGCGCGCGGTGAAAATGGGGCCCGTGGATGCATACGCCCACTTGCATCTGGGCGATGCGTATCGCTTGCTCCAACGTTACGGCGAGGCGGTGATTGAATTCAGTCGGGCACTCGAGCTCGAACCAACGCTTCTCGCAGCGCATTACGATTTGGGTTTAATGTATCTTACAGCTTCATCCATGGCGGGGGTGTCATCGGATGAGCAGATTCGTCGTGCCATCCAATCGCTCGAAACTTACCGTTCGATGCGAGGCGAGCGTGCGGCGGTGGGCGTCAACGATGAAATCGACGACCTGCTCGCGCGCGCGAAGGCGAAGCAAGCGGAACTGCGCAATGGGGTCGCGCAGAAAAGAAGCGACAGTCCTGCATCGAAGTGACGCGCACGCACAGAAGGCCCTGCGAAGAAAAAAACGCGTGTGTGGCGACGAATGCGTGAAGACGCGGCTTTCGCAATGGTGAATCGCGTTGGTTGAATGTCTCAACGCGCGTTATCGTTCGGGGTGGGCGGCACAATCGTCGAGGACTTCGCGCCGTCGAATGATCCGCTAGGCTCGAGACCGCGTGTCATCAGCCCCACCGGGACGAAGACCAGAACCGAGAGTAGGCAGAGCTCGCATGAAGTCGACCGTTTTTCTTCTCGTCGTGGCAGCGCTAAGTGCGGCAACGCTCACCGCCTGGCCGTCAACGGCGCGCGCGCAGAAAAAGCCCGACGGCTCGGTGACGATTCGCGAGGTGACGGTCGTTGGCCGCGTGCAAAAACCAGTAGCCTCCGTCGATGTGAGCAAAATCGCGCCGAAACTTACGCTCGCTGAGTTGCGTCAGCCGTTCTCTGACCGCATCGAAGAGGCGTCTCGCAAAGCTCCGTTCTAAGCACTCGCCGTATGGCAGTCTGCTCCAGGCATCTTGGACACGGAGCCGAGCGGCATCGATGAGCTCGGTCCCGCGCTGCTCGTGGTGGCCTGAGCCACCTGTGGTAGCTCTCCCGGCGTGAACGTACCGGCTTGGGGGGCCAGCCTTGTGGCACTGGCGTGCATTGCGGCGAGCTTGAAGCGCCTGCAACTTGTGCACTATGCATCTTTGATCGATGACGACACTATGTTGGCGGCGCTTCAGGCAGCCCCGATGACGGAGAGAGTTGGAATATTGCAATGCGCATGTGATTCGCTGCCTCCAGATGCGTGGGAGAGAGACCTCTTGGCGGCAGTTCGCACGTATGCGGATGCTTCGCTTCGCAGTGCCGCGGTGGAGGAGCAGCTTCACGAGGTAGCGTATCGATTGCGGCGGTGGGACCGCGTCCCCCGGGTTTGCGCGAGCATTGCGTCAAGCGGCGCGTGGGTTGCAGCCACCTGGCGGCTGCGCCATGTGCTGCTCGGCTCGGAACCCGTCGAACTCGTGCAGGTGCCAGGGATGTCGCTTGTGCTGAGTGCTTTCGGTGTTTCAGCGGCGATCGCAGAGGTCGTGGTGATTGCGTTGATGGGCATTGCAGCGGCGGCTGTGTGCCTTTCTATCCATAAAAAAGCGTCACGACGAGCCCGCCTCCGCTTCGCGGCCATCGAGCGGTGGGTTGAGCTTCTCGAACACGCCCCTGCGCCCGCGTCGATTTTAGCCTCAGCGACGCAAGCGCGTTCGTGACCGATCGTTCACGACAGATAACGTAAAACGCGAGGTGTGTGCATTTTGCACGTACGTCACTCGAGTTACGGCAGGTTTTTTCTGTCACGCTCTCGGCACGCTGTACGTGCGCGAATGTTGTGGCGTAACCTCCAAGGCCGTAGACTGTTCCGAGCCGGCACCCCCATGAGCGCGATGGCAATACACTTGAAAGCTACACTCTCGTGGAGTCGGTGCGTATGAGCTCGTCGTTGGGCCAGCCGTCAGCTAGTTCGGTGCCGAGTGCGACGCGGCCGGGGCAAATGACCGCGGTGATGCGTGCGATGTCGGTCGGGACCGGGCCGAAGGTTCTGCGTATCGGGGTCGTTCAAAACGGGCGCGTCGTCGAAGAGCGCGTGCTCAAAGAGCGCGTGCCGGTCACGATTGGGCCCAATGAAAAGTGTACTTTCGTTGTGCCCTCCGGGCACGTTGCGCCGCTATTTACGCTCTTCGAGGTCGTTGGGCATGAATACGTGCTCAACTTTCGCGACGACATGACGGGGCGCGTTGCGCTCGCATCGGGCATCACGGACATCGCCGCTCTCAAGGGGTCGGCTGAAGAGGTTGACGGGGTTTACCGCGTGCCACTCACCGATGAGGCGCGCGGCAAAGTCATCGTGGGTGACGTGACCTTCCTGTTTCAGTTCGTCGTGGCTCCACCGGTTCAGCCGCGTCCTCGATTGCCTCTCGGCGTGATGGGCGGGCTCACCACATCGATGGACTGGACGCTCACGACGATTGCAGCTTTCAGCTTTCTTCTGCACTTCGGTCTTATCGGCGCCATGTATTCCGATTGGATGGACCCTGTCGTCGGCGATGACTTAAACGTCTCCGCGCTGGTCGATATGTTGAAAAACATCCCCGTGCCGCCAGCGGTCGAAACGCCCGACCAAGCGACGAATGCGCCGACGGCGACGGCACCTGCGTCGTCGCCCTCGTCGCCGGCCAAAAGCGCAAACACCGCGTCGTCGCCGCAAACAGGAACGAGTCGCGGGCCCGTGAGCGAGGCACGCGCCGCGGCGCTCGCGTCGCAGGCCGAAGCGATGCAGATGCAAATGCTAGCGGCTCTCAATGGCGGGTCCTCCGTGCAGGGTGCACTCAATCGCAGTGACATTCCGCCGGTCGATCTTTCGACGGCGGCCGCCTCTGGCGCGGGCGTGGTGCCCGGCAGCGGCGACGTGAAGATTGGCGGCGGCGGAGCGCCCGTCCAAGCGTCGCCTTCCAAAGGAGGGCTTGCTGCGATCGGCGGCGGCACCAAGGCCGACGGCGCGACCGCGTCGGCAGGTACTGAGACCAAAGTCGCCGGTCCCACTGGGGTTGCCGAGGTGGGCGGTGCGACCGCTACCGTTCCCGTGTCGGATGCCGATCGCGTGGTGGCCTCGCTCCGCGGAAGGTTCCGGAGTTGCTATCAGACCGGACTCAACAGCGATCCATCGATGAGTGGAAAGGTTATTGTCCGCGCCAATGTCGGTCCGAACGGCGAAGTGCTCGATGTCGAAGTTGTGCAGAATACAGGCTTGTCGCAGTCGGTTGCATCCTGCATTGCCGGGGTTGTGCGTCGTGCGACCTTTAGTGCGCCGGGCGGAAGCGGTTCGTCGGTATCGATTCCGGTGACGTTCGTGCAGCAAGGAAAGTAGCCCACGAAGGCGGCGCTCCTTTGGGTCATGCGTGTGTACAATGCAATCGATTGTGTCGGCCAGCGACATGGGCGGTCGGCGCGTCGAGAGAGCCGCTCGGTCCAACGAACAAGCGGCGAAGCGGACAAGGGGAGATGTTGCAACTTTCGCAGAGTCACCTGGCCTCCAGCCCGCCCCAAGGCGGTCTTTGCTCGCGTTCGGGCATGAGCTTCGTTGACACGTCCGAAGGCTGGACGTAGCCTCGAAAATCGCCGTACGCGAAAGGAATACGATCCCGTGTCCGCGCTGCTTCGAACGAGTGTTGTGACGGTTGTGCTGACGGTAGCGGGTGCGTCGGCACGCGCTGATTCTGATGCATCGTTACGTGGGTTGGTAGGCGCGGGTCGTTCGTCGATGCGTCTCGAGGCGGGCGACGGGGAGATCCGCGCTGGATCAGGCGCGAGCGCGCAGGGAGGTGCCAACGGAGCGTCGCGCAAGACCTCGTTGACCGGACAAGAGCAGGTCGAAGAGGCGTCCCGCCACATTTCACGAATGGTGAGCGCGGGGGACACCGCACGCAAGATGCTAAGCGATGCCCGAAAGGATCGCGACGTTGTCAAAACGGTGTGTCTCAACGACAAGGTTTCCCAGGTCGATGTCGCGATTCGATCGGCGAAGGAGCGTCGCAGCCAATTGGCTGAGGCCGTAGGGCGCAACGACGGCGAGCTCGCCGGGCATCAGTTCACGATGCTCGCGGTGCTGCGGCAGCGCGTCGAGCAAGTCATGGCGGAGGCAAAGCAATGCATCGGTGAAGATGCCGCATTTGTCGGCGAAACAAGCACCCGCGTGACCATTGATCCTTCGATTGCCGCTGACGAAACCCCTTATCCCACCACCGAACTTTCTCTTGTGATAGCTCCACCGCCGTGCACAAGTTGTGTCCTGTGATATGGCGAGGCCGCCGGCTTCAGTCGCCGAAGCGCGCCACGGCGGTGCACGTTTCCAACCCATGGAGCGCATCGCGTCGCGCGCTTGCGGTCGCGAACGCCGAGCGATGGCGTTGATGCGCGCGCGTTGCTTGCGTGGTTTCGGCCGCGCGTTGTTGCTGCACAACGACGCGAAGCGTGCGCTGATCGTCGGAGGCTTTCGCAGGGGAGCTTGTGCTCGCTATGGGCTGGCGCTTTGCGCGGCCTTGGCCTGGCTTACCGGAAGCCGAACGACCCTCGCCCAAGAATGGCTTCGGGATCGCCGGTTCGAAGAAGGGCCGGGTATTCGCGAAGGAAACTTAGAAATTCATCCGGGCCTCGGCGCCGAAGCTGGCTTTGATTCCAATTGGTTTTTGCGGTCGCCGAAGTCCGATGAGCGCTTGATCAACGGAGCGCCGTCAGCGCCTCCTGTTGGCGCGGCGGTGTTACGCATTACGCCATCGCTGCGTCTTCAATCGATCGCCGGACCGCGCCTTGAAGGTCCGGATGGCATGCGTTCGACCGCGCCGATCGCGTTTCGTGCCGGTGCGTCGGCGACGTATCGCGAGTTTCTCGCCGCACCGGAGGTTTCGGCTGAACGCAACTTGGCCGTTGCGGCGTCGGGCGGGATCGACATTCATCAGTGGCGCCCGTTGGGGGCGAATCTTCGGCTCTCGTATCAGCGCATCGTGCAACCGACGGCGGTTGCGGATCCTAATTTTTCGTTTACCCATAATGACATCAATGTCGGCGGGGAAGTCGTTGCGATTCCCGGTGGGGGTGCACTTGACTTACGAGCCGGGTATCAATTCTTTGGATCTTTCTACGAGCGATTGAACTCCATTCCGTTTTCGAACGTTACGCACGATTTAACGGTAAAAAATCGCTGGAAATTTCGGCCGCGTACGGCCCTTTTTCATGACACGTCGTTGCGATTTGTGTCCTATCCGAATGCCTCGCAGGCGCCGAACTTCCTAAACAGTTCATCGCCTTTGCGGACCGCCATCGGACTTTCCGGTCTTGTCACGGAGCGCGTGGGGGCGCTGGTCTCAGTTGGCTATGGTGCAACGTTTTTCGACGCCCCTCCGGCGAGCCCCGGCGGCGCAGGCGACACGCGACTGCAGTACGACGGTGTGACGGCGCAGGTGGAAGGCACGTATCACTTTTTTGGTTCGGGGCCCGCCGCTGAAGGGGGTGGGCTGTCTGTGCTTCTTTCCAATGTTTCGGTCGGCTACCTGCGGGATTTTAATACGAGTTTACTAAGTAATTATTATACGTCAGATAAGGCCTACTCACGACTCGTCTATGTCGTTGCTGGGCGCGCTGTAATTCAGTTCGAAGCAGCGGTAGAGGCGATGAGCTACCCGCAGCCGTACCTTAACTCGTCCGCTGGTCCTGTCGCTGCTGTGGGCCCACTCGGTGTGCCCGTTGGTGAATTTACGAATTACCGGTGGATTGGGAAATGGTTTGCTGAATATCGATTGTCCAACTCGTTTGCCGTTAATGCCACTGTGGATTACTCGCGCATATCGAGCGATACCCAGCTTGAGCTTGGCGATCCGTTGCGGACGGGGCGTAGCCAACTTTTCGATCTCGAATGGCGACGATTGCAAGCGTTCGCTGGAGTACGCTGGTCGCTGTAGATGGTACCGAAGCTTTGTTCGCGTAAGCGCGAAAACCGTTCGTCTCGCCGTGTTTCGAACGGTCACTCACTTTTGAATTGGGGTCGGTCAACGTGGGGCGCTCGCACAGCGGTGGCACTTCGTGTGGCCGTAGCCGCGATCGCGATCGCGCTCGTGCCGGCCTGCGGGCGTCATTACCCGCCGCCGCATGCGCTTCCCGATCCCGTGGTTAATCTTCAGGTCGGCCCGGGGGACGTGCTTGATATTCTTGTGGTGGGCGAAGAGCGTTTGCCGCGCGAATTCGAAGTGCAGCCTGATGGGGCTGTTGACTTTCCGTATGCTGCGCGCATCCGCGTTGCAGGCCTTGAACCGCGGCAGATCGCAGCGGCGATAGGTGCAAGCTTGGTGCGCGAGCGTTATCTGCTCGACCCCCA
>Ga0164293_10002860_pt1 | contig 14667 bp, 12 predicted proteins | sample GEODES118metaG_FD_111487 | JGI IMG/M metagenome (GOLD analysis project Ga0164293, IMG submission 111487) | Eutrophic lake water microbial communities from Lake Mendota, Wisconsin, USA - GEODES118 metaG | ecosystem: Environmental > Aquatic > Freshwater > Lake | place: USA: Lake Mendota...
CTGACTGGTAATTGCATCTGAGCACAGGATATCGTCGGCGTCGAAGAATTTGATGAAATCACCTTGAGCGGACTTATAAGCCAAATTCCGACTTTTTGCTGCACTACCCAAACAACCATGAATAATCAGCAACCTACTTTGTGAATAGCTGCGAAGAACATCACGAGAAGAGTCAGTAGAGCCATCGTCTACAACAATGATCTCAATATTAGTCCATGTCTGAGAGAGTATTGAGTCGATCGCTTGGGATAGATAATGACCTGCATTACGGCATGGAATACAGATGGATACCAGTGGATCACTCATGACAGACGTACCCATGGCTTGAAAGTTCGTATTGCTTGCTCTCTAAACCGGAAAGCTCGAACTGGACCTAAAAGGGAAATAAGTAACTTGAAAAGAATTGATTGACCCCGTGGAATACGAGTTGTTAATGAACTAGCAATAGTAAGCGCAGAGCTAACTTCATGCCAGTCTTGAAGAGAAGCTAGGCATTGAGCAGTATGCCATAACTTGGACGCGATCTCATTGGAATAGCGTTGACCAACCAGATGTGAAAGCCTGCGCATAACTTCAACCTGAGAATGAAGGCATTTTAGCTGATTAGATCCAGACATCGATTCAGACATTCGATAGTTTATAATAGAAATCTGCTTCTCGCAAGAGAACGATAGACCATTCAAAGCAAGCTTGCAATGGAACGCAACATCTTCATTGTACAGAATCTCTGGGTCAACATCATATCCCCCAACATCTAACAGCCTAGATTTACGATACAGTCCGCAAAACGGATTAATCTGATGGAGAATCGCATATCTAAGAGGGTCTTCCTCAAGCTCATCCGACAGAAAGTCAGACTGAGCAATCAAATCAGAGGATTGGTTGTCAATGTATAGATAGTCAAATAGTACTACGTCTGGGCAGGCGGGTTTAGTTATCCAAAAATGGGCAAGAGTGGTGAAGTTAGGGAGGAGTAAATCATCGGCGTCATGAAAATGAATCCACTCAGAAGCGGCTTCGTGTAGGAGAAAATTCTTGGCAGCAGAACAGCCAACATTAGAAGCTCCACAAAGAACACGCGCTCCATACTTCTCAGCAACTGCAGCTGTTGAGTCGCTACTAGCATCGTCATAAACTAATATCTCGTCAAAGGGTATAGTCTGCTCACGGGCTGATATCAAAAGCCTGGGAATATATTCTGCTGCTTGATAAGCAGGGATACACAAAGCGAGGGTGCTCATCTGCCTACAAAACTAAGCGCCTTGCGTTTTAGTCGAACTTGTATGTGGCGCAAAAGAACCTTGAGACTTAGGCGCTCTAGGTTACAATTAAGGATAGTTTCAGGACTCAGATTTGAAACACTAGGAGATAACGCTTTATTTAAGAGATCTTGAGAAAGCGCAGTACGTCTAGGTTCATAAAGAGCTTCGCGAAACTCCTGAATGACTAAGGGAGCAATGACAGTCGGACTTAGAAGATCGCTCACGGTGGCGTAGGCAGCATCTCCAATGGACTGGCGCTCGGTAAGTGAAATAGATTGAACTCTTTTAATCAGGGAGGCCAACCCATGTGCATCACCGGATTGAAACACAAAGCCGTTAACTCCGTGTTGGATGAGGTCTGACGCTCCAGCAGCAGAGGAACAAATAACTATAGCCTTCTGGCTCATCGATTCAATAGCTGTAAAGTTAAACACGTCCCATTCGGATGGCACTAGTATAAAGGAATAGGAAGATTGGCGATGCTCAATGGACTTTTTGGGCTCTGATGGATGGTGAAAGATAGTTGAGCCCCAAATATCTGGATATATCTGAGCTAATTCTAGACTATAGGGCAACCCGGTGGACTGGTTTGTGACACTTCGGCCAACCCAATCTATTTGGGGTGCTTGATCTCCAAGCAATTGGACGGCACGGCAAAGGGTTTCTGGACCCTTCCAGCGTTGAACCCGCCCTACTACAAGACCGCGATCACATTGAACGGAGTGGCTACGATCTGATGACCGAATAGCAAGAGGAGGTGGACAATAGCGTACTTCACGCCCAAGTTGGTCGCTCCATGCTTTCTGATTGGTCCGACCCAATGTAGATAGTAAAGATGCTCTAGGCAACAATGCAGATTCAATTAGCTGTGACAAGTAGGCACCTTGGAGGCTGCAGGATTCAGGGTCATAATGGGCAATTTGACCTTCGCTACCATGTAGCCTCACAACAAGCGGCGGTCCTGAGGGAACAAGTAGCCAAGGGACAAAGAATAGACCCCAGTCAGTACATTCAACAACATCAAAACCATTACCGCCCTCTGTCTGCTCCCAAGCAGACCAAGCTGACGCAAGATGACCAACTTGATCAGGTGTAAGACCTAAAGCAGCAAAACGACTTCGCAAAGTGAGCGCTTTTGCATTATCGAGGGGAACAATGGACAAATTACTGCTAGAAAAAGATTTAGGGCCGTCAGAAAATGCCGAACCGACAACCGCAGTTACAGAGACTCCTTGTTTTGCAAGAGTTGGAAGTAATGCACTATAAAAGCTGCCAATCCCGCCCCCCTCAGAAGCATACTCAGGCAGAATGAATAAGATGTTCATACATAAGTAACTCAAGAATAAGCAAGGAGTAGCTGTTAGATACTCAGGGCTAAATAGATCAACATAATATTTTACAGGGGGTGGCCATAGCTCTGGATATCATAATAATTAGTAGGAAAAGGGATGGCTATGCAGAAAGGGGTTGGCAGGCTAAGAACAATCATGAACTCGAAGAAAAAAGGATTCGCCTATCTCAAGGGGGTCGAAATGCTGATTGCCGAGACTCAAGACACGATTAGCCATCACTTCATGCTGATCGAGCGTCAGGGACTTAAGAAATGTCGCAAGCTCTGCGTAAAAATCACCCGAGAATGTGTACTCTGGAACGTTAGACAAGCCCCAGTCATGCAATGGGGTGCCAGGGGCGGAGGTAATAATAAAAGGAAATCCATTTATCGCAAGTTCAACCAACTTGCTTGGAAAACTGGTATTCAGTATCCGCCAGCGGCCGCACAGATGTTGGGGAGAACACACCCAAGCAACTCTGGCGTTCGTACGAAGGTAATGAAAAGCCTCTTCGGGGGAGGCAAAGAGAGGTCTAATATTGAGCACATCATGAAAATGATTATTGGGATCAATTTGCTCCCTGCTAACATCACTGATTATGACAAGACTCAAGTGATTTCTTTGGAAGCAACAAAGAAGCTTTCTGATTTCATCAAACATGGGAGGATAGACCTTTCCAGCATAGCCAAGGTCGAACATAGGACGGGTTCTGAAATCATCATCTCCATCGGTCGGAGTAACGTACCCGAGATTAGTTGCATGATACCTCTCTGCGATAGGTGGCAAAAGAAAGCACTTAAGATGGAAAGCGGAAGGTACCTGCTTGAGAAGTTGCATTGATACAGGAAATATATATTTAGCCTTCTCAACAAGTAAACGCCGCTTCAGCTTGGCTGCTAAACGAGATAGGAAATCAGAACAGAATGTAATCTCATCATCATGGATTATAAGATGAAAGGGCCTGTCAAGAGCCTGGGAGACATCACAAGCAAGCAGTGATTGTTGATCCCAAGGCATTGTGACAAAAGAATAGTGATCACTAGAGTTGTAGTAGCGGGAAAGAAGGTAGCGGCTAAGTTGCCTACGGCGCACAAAAGCTGAGAAGGGAAGCCATGTCCTTACGGGTAGAGTAAATCTCAAACGCAATGGAATTTGGATATGTTCCCAAAAAACAGCATTGCTGGACAGCGATAAGCGGAGAGGGTCATAACTAAAGACTCTTACAGTATAGCCTTTTGAGATAAATATGCGAGCAAGGCGCTCAAAAACTATATTGCTTCCTGGCGTACTCACGGGCACAGTATTACTATAAAAGTCTAAATAAGCTAGGCTCATGAAGATAGACTCGATAAACTACTCAAGGGAAATATGCCTATAAGTGTAGACAATGAAAACCAAGTATCAACAGGCAGGACTTGCACGGTGCTTTTGGAGTCTGCCACGCTTTGTGAACTGCCACAAGAGATAACAGGCTGCAATAACGCTTTTATGTTAATCAGATTCCTTAGGTAAATCATTCTAAGTGCCAACAGCAACGCTGCTAAGAACAGCTCATAGATGTTGAGGCTGGTGGCCATGAAATGCTAAAGCATGTTCTTCAGGCGCGGTAGCTGTGAAGAATGATTAATCACCTGCCGCCAATCAGCGGCCATCGGAAACGTAGCCGGGCTGAAAAATAATGAGTTCGTAACAGATTGGTCTAAGACGCCGCAGGTTTACGCCAGCAGCAGATGCTGCAGCTCCAGCGGGGCGGATGACATTGACAAGTTTGCTCTTTGACGTGGGCACAATGGCGACAGATCGTAATGACCTCTCTGCAGGGGCGCTGAGATAGCGTCAAAAATAGAATACCGCTGTGGCGGCGCCGATCGATGGGACAGCTCCCGAACGCCGTCACCAACGCGCAGGTTTCATCAACGCTGATGGATGGCATGGGGGGGATAGTCAAAACGGTATTGAACGATGCGCAACAGAGAGACTTCGAGAAGGGATAGCCGTTGCTCACCCTCGGTATGGTGAAGGACCAGAGCACACCCAGCTCCTCCAGCCAGCTCTCCAGAGTGACGGCCTGAATGGTTTCGCCGTTGTCCGCAACCAGTATCAGAAGATCTGACCGGCCCTTGTTGATCCACTCCCGGAGGCAGGCTCGGCTACAAGGATCCGCAGCGGTATGTGCGTCTTCCCGCTTGATTACATCCCAAGCCCCCACCTTGGGACTCTAGATGTCGAACTGCATGTAGAGGTACTGCCAGCAATTACGGATGCATGTGGGTATATGGGTGATGACGAAGCTCCAAACCTGCTTCGGGCCCCTGGCTTCCGGCTGCGGCATTGGACGGGGCTCTTGGGGTGAACGGCAGGGCTGATTCAAAGTCTCTACATGGGTTGGGCTGAGGCCTCTTTCTCGCCATCGCCAGCAGTGCCGTGATGTCGTGCATCACCGTCTGCATGCCAGAGCGGATCGACCGGAATCCAGCCAGGCGTAGCAGGTTGAGAGCTGCGGTCCGCAGCGTGGTCATTGCTCCGGCGCCATTGCCCCGGTAACGATGGGCATCCTCGTGGAGCTGGGTGTCGCGGATCCAGTGCCAGCCTTCAATTCTCCAGCGGTCCCGCACCAGTTGCAGCAGCGCTTGTGGTGTTGTGCGCAGGCTTGTGAGAAAAAGGTGGGTGGCCTGAAAGGGCTTGCCGTCGCGCCTGCCGGTGGCAGTGACTTCCACGATCCAGCTGGTGCCGGCCCAGGCCTCGCGGATGTGCTCAGGGGCCTGTTTTGCCCGCAGCGTCCAGGTGATGCTGCGACCGTGGCCGATCTCCTGATCCGTTGCCACAAAAGGGATCTTGCGCTTTCCCTGGAACTGGCTGCGGATCTGGCGGTGCAGCGTCTTCTGGTTGGCTTTCACCGTCAGGAGGAAGTCGGCCCCCTGCTCCTGGAGCTGCCGAAAAACGGGCGCTGGGTATGGAGCGCGTCCGCCTGAATCAGCAAGCCCTCCAGATCCAGTTCGCCGAGCAACTGCCGCAGCACTGCCCGCTCATGGTTTACGCCGGTGGCATAGTAGGCATAGCAGGCCTGGCTGATGGCTACGCCCAGTGCAGCGGAGTACAGCGTGACCTGAGCAATGAACGCCGACCCCCCACCGGCGGCGGGCTCAATGGAGCCCCGAAGCGTCTTGCCGTCACACACCAGCTGATCGAGATCAGCTGCCCCACCCGGGATCTGGGCGATCGTCCAGTCACGGATTTCAGTACACAGGGCCGCCACATCCACCTGGCGGAAGAAGTAGCGGAACGAGCAGTCCGATGGCGGACGCCTGAGCTCGATGCCCAGCGCCTCGGTGAGTAGGGCGTGGTGGCTGACGGTGTAGGCGCAGCCTTCTCCTTCAGGAGTAACTCTCCAGATCCCGCAAGCTCTGGCAGCCACTAAGGATTCCCAGCACCGCCACCAGCAGCAGATACCAGGCCGGAAACCGAACCCCGCGCCGCATCCGTGAATCCCGGGTCAACCTAAGGTAGTTGATCAGGTCGAGATCGGTTGCGGCAGAGGCGCTTTCATGCACAGAAAGGGGGCAATTCCGCCGACCTCAACCCATGCTCGCAGCCCCCGCAAGAGGCACTGGGACAGACTTTGAATCAGCCCTGGGGTGAACGATGATGAAGCCTAGCCATGGGCATGGAGTACGCAGTAGGAACTGCTCACAGAGCCGATGTTGATGCCGCGAACGGCCAACATCGCCACAATAAGGCCTGACGGTATCGCCCCAAAATTAGGATCATAAGGCCACATGGCGGTTAAAGTTACCAAGACAGAGGGCAGTTATCCTTCCTTGAAGAGGTGGACACGCTGCAAGAACCTTATAGATCACTTGGCTCACGAGCTATGGCCTTAAAAACATTCTTCCGCCCTGCACAAGCTATGGATAGCCTGACCAGCAGCCAGTGGATGGTACGACACTAGCGATGGAGAATTAGAACATAACTATGGTGGGCAAAGAGAGAAAGCTAGTTAACCCTTAATAGGTTTAGCGAGAAGATAATCATAGAGTTCTAAATATTGATCTACAGTCTTCTGCCATGTAAAATCGAGAAGACGCTCCCTTCCCTTGGTGATTAGTTCATTGCGAAGGCCAGGATTCCGAGCAATTCTCAAAATAGATTCCTTGATCGAGTCTACAGACCAAGGGTTAAAGAGTAGCGCAGCATTTCCTGCGACTTCGGGGATGCTTCCTGCACTTGAAGCCAACACCGGAGCATTGAGAGCCATTGCCTCAAGAAGGGGAAGCCCGAATCCTTCATAAAGCGATGGATAAACAAAAGCAAGAGACTGAGAATAAAGTTGATAAAGCATATCATCGTTGGCGTCAGGAAAGATCTCAACAGAGGCTGCTATTCCGAGGGCATCAATGAGATCAGTTTCAAGCACTTCAAAAGGTGCTCCAACAACCCTAAGCTTAATTCCATTGATATGAGGAACAACGCGGGCAAAAGCAAGAAGCAGGCGTGTAAAATTCTTATATGAACCACGAGCGCCCACATACAGCAAATAGGAGGTATTAATATCGGCTGGACGCGGATAGGAAGCTGCTAAAGATGTCGGCTTCAGATCACATCCTAGGTGAATTACGGAAGTCTTAGGCTCAAGATGGGGATAGAGATCCAGAAGGTCGCTACGAGTTGCCTCGGAAATACAAGGCAATGCACTAGCATTTTCGAAACTTCGTAGCTTCTCGGCAGCGTAGACTCTAGAAGGGTCTAGCTGATGCGACCATTTTTCGTGAATCATATCGTATACTGTATAGACACGAGGCAAATGTAAATGCCATGGGCGAGGATCAACGTAATATGTATAATGGATTAGATCGGGACGAAAAGCCCTTGATTGAAGTTCGAAGTGCCGCGACTCTAGAAACTTATTGATTCGACGAAGGCGATGACTAGGATTATGCCGTACAGTATGCAAATAGGGACCAACAGGATGAGGGAGACGAGATTCACGAGTCGTGGTCAACAAGCAATCATGCTCGAGCGCTACCCTAGAAATTAAACGATCAAAGAAATTGCTAATCCCCCCAGGGCGGGCACGATAATAGCTATAGATGAGACCATGATAGAAAATGCGCATGCGTGACAATCAGAACTCGGATCCAAACCAAATAATAATGTGGCTTGATTTTATTAAGTGGTTAGGGGATGATAAAATTGCCCTCAGTAAGCATGAACCGCTAGCAGTCAGAAAAACCATCGATGAAAGCCTAGACAAACCCAAGTCCAATTCTCGTTTCGGCGCAAGTCGGAGGTCGAAGAGATCCGTTTAAAGTAAGGAGTCTCTTAGAAGGATCAATCGGGACGGTATATGGTTCAATTGAGTAGCTTGGAAGACAGGACAAACCGTGTCTCGCGTCAGGCAAAACCAAACCATAAATAGGTCAAAGCCTTCTCAGAAGTCAAGAAAGTGGCGTAGTGAACCGGCTATGCACGGCGAATCAAGAACTTAGGAATTTGCGGAATAACAACCTGAACAGTCGGTATTTAAATGCTCGAGAGCTGTTCACGCTTCGTTCGGATTTGTTGAGATCGTATCAGTGGCTCGGAACGCCCGATATCAGGCTCTTCGCTCTGTTGGGCCTCTCCGATCGGTACCGCGTAGCCACTCCTTTGGTGGCCACCTATTCATGTTCATTCCGCAGCCACCGCTGGCTTTAGCAGGTTGCCCAGCCGGATAAGAATGGGTGGCGCCCCTCCGAGTGGTGTAACTCAGGCGGTCCTGTGACCCTCTTCGGAGGGTGAACAGGAGCAGTCAGGGTTGACTGCTTGGAAGCTGACTGCGCAGCTCCGTTTATCCACCATGAACCCTGATCACTGAATTGGCAACTCAGCGATCGAGGTGCTGTGTAGATCGAGGGAGACGCTGGTGTGCTTCAGCTGGTGCTGAGTGCTGGCGGGCAGACGGATCACCATCGGCGAGCTCCAGTGCCTCTTCTGGTTCCGGAATCTTGGCCATGGTGGCCTCGGAGAAGAAGCGCCGGCGCTCGAGCTGCCATTCCTCCGGCTGCTCCAGCAGCTGGCTGACCACCAGGCGGGTGATCGCAGCGTCGTTGGGGAAGATGCCGACCACGTTCGTGCGCCGTTTGATCTCCTTGTTGAGCCGCTCGAGCGGGTTGGTGCTCCAGATCTTGCGCCAGTGCTCCTACGGGAAATGTAGGAATGCCAGCACGTCGTCACGGGCGGCCTCCATCACCGGTACGGCTGTGGTGAACTGCTTGCGCAGCATCACGGTGACCCGCTGCCAGTGGGCACGTACCTGATCGGGGGCCTGGATCATAAACACAGCTTTCATGGCCGCTGCCACCATGTCCTGGCCAGCTATCGGGATGCGGGAGAGCAGGTTGCGCAGGAAGTGCACCCGGCACAAGCTGCGCAATGCAGCGCACCTCTCGGTGCGACGCCAGTTGCAGCCCTGGAACATCCGCTTGACCGCCGCCGTCAGTTCCAGGTTGGCGTCTGAGATCACTAGCCGGGCGCCACGAGGCCACGCTCCTACTGCTTCGCAGAAGCCTTCGGCTAGAGGCTGCCCAGGAACTGGCGCCAGAAGCCCTCGGCCTCGCTGTCGCCCACGGCGATTCCCAGCACCTCGCGGTAGCCGAGGGCATTGATGCCGATCGCGACCACCACCGCTCGGGAGCAGACCTGCATATTGCGGCCCAGCCGCTCGTGGAGGTAGGTGGCGTCTAGGTAGACGTACGGGAAGCGGGCGTGGTCGAGCGGACGGCCCAGGAAGGCCTTCACCTGTTCGTCGAGGCCCTGGCAGATGCGGCTCACCTCTGATTTGGAGATGCCGCTGGTACCGCCCAGAGCCTCCACCAGGGCATCGACCTTGCGGGTGGAGATGCCCGGTGTAAGCCTCCATCACCACGGCGTAGAGGGCCTTGTCGACCCGGCGGCGCGGCTCGAGCCAGTTAGGGAAGAAGCTGCCCTGCCTGAGTTACTTCTTGGGAGAAGCCTGCGGCTAGTGGATGGCCCGGGTCAGGTCTCCCACCTGGGTGGTGAGCACCCGCTCGCGGTAGCTGTTGCGGTGGTTGGCACCTTCGTCAGGGCAGCGCTGGTGGAGCTGGGCGCCAACGGCAGCGCTCACCCCGGTTTCCAGCAGGTCCTGGAACCCCCCGCGCACGATCTCCGGAATCAGGGCGCCATCGGTGGTGCCCTCCATGAGCTGAGCCAGCTCGGAGGCGTCACTATGGGAGAGGGTTATGGTTTGTGTTCGGTTTGGTGGTAGTGCTCCGAACAGGTTCACAGACCGGCCCACCCATTGCCACAGCTGAGATCTGAGGGAGGTCAACCATCAGCCCCGGCGTAGCCGGGGCTGATCCTCCCGAGTTACACCACTCCCTAGGACGCCGCTCCCAGAGGTGTGGCCAGACGACGGCGGTCAGGAGGGCCCAACGGGGCAAAACGTATTAAATCGGGCGTTCTGGGCCGTTGAAATGCTGTGCAAATCAGCCCGAACGGAGCGCGATCAGCTCTCTGGAGGGAAAAGCACGGCCATTCAGGCGGGTTCTCCGCAAACTCCTAAACGAAGGATCACTCAACAAGCAAGCTAGGTTTAAGTCAAGATCAATAGGAATGTACAGGGAGTGCTTTACGTTACTGCAGATATCGGTGAGTAATTGATCACGGCAATATGCGATTCGCGCTTCCCGAAGCGGGATGCTATGATCCACATAGTCGAGAAGTAATGGCACGATTCTCTGATCAGGCACTCTATCTCATTATATCACTTGTGCCATCCGTTGAGCTGTTCTCTATGATGTAGAGCCGTAATGCATGGCACCAGTCTTGATCCCCAAGAGACAAGACTGCTTGAACATTGGCAACAATAGTTTGATGACAGCCCCTAGCGCAATCAGCAAAATATAATTCCATCTAGCAATCATATTCTGTCTGGTTTGTTAACAAGGCTAATGATTAGACTAACATTTGCGTGAATAGGAGTGTAACTCAACAGGGTAGTTAGCAGCCCTACAGGCGATTAGGGAGACAGTGTATTAATAGATTATTGATTGACCTAAAAGACAGGGCGATGATGTCAATCAATGTGTAATGATAAGCAAGTGAACAAGAAAAGACAATAAGCTACAGCAATAGTCAATAGATTGTCTGCTGTCAGAGAGGTAGGGCGATATCATGAGCAAGCCAAAGCTTTATTATAGGCTTTTACTGTAGCCGTGGCTGTTGATGTCCAGCTATATGCTGACGCCCTAGATATACCTGCTCTTCGAAGGCGATCACGAAGATTTGAATCCGATAATAGTGTTTCTATAGCTGTGGTAAGTTCATCACAAGAGGTAGCGTCGACAAGCAAGGCTGCATTCGTTGCAATCTCAGCAAGTGACGAATTATTTGACGTTATTACTGGTAACCCACACTGCATAGCCTCTAAGACGGGCAAGCCAAATCCCTCATACAGTGAAGGGTAAACAAAGAAAAGTGCTTGACTATATACTGTGGGCAATACTTCATCAGGAAGATAGCCAGTAAATACTACATTGTCAGAAACGCCAAGTCTTTTCGAATATGAGGCGAGATCGTCTTTAACCCAACCCTTACCACCAACAAGGACTAAGGAAACATCAGTGCTAGGGATTGAAGAATGTATCTTAGCAAAAGCTTCAAGCAGTAGCTTTGTATTCTTACGAGGCTCAAGGGTAGCCACAGACAGAATATACTTAGAGGGTAGCTGTAGAATCGGAGTTGGTGGAGTAATACCTACATTAACTGACTCATACTCGGGGTAGAGGCTAAAACCTTTAGAAGCAGCTAAGGGGGTAACAAAGACTCTTTGGTGGTCAACATAATTAAGTGCGTTGACAAGATCATTTTTTGTCGAATGGGATATAGCAAGAACAAAGTCAGTAGGGCGAATGCTTCTTAGGAACTCATTAAAATGTCCTGGTTCGACTGAATCACAAAATTCGGGGTGCAAGTGTGGTATTAGATCGTAGGATGTAACTATACGCTGAAGAGTTGAATTAAGATCATGAGGTGCTGTAATCCACTCATGACATCTATGGGTAAAATGTACTAAGGCTCTTTTGGGTGGCAAATGTCCGTAGACCAAGTTCTTGAGTTTGGAAACGAGGGAGCCAACTAACCTATGACTACTAGTAGATCTTCCTAAGGTAGGACCACTAGAATGCTGCTTATTGTCTATAAGAAGACTACGGATAAGAGAGTGAGTTTTATTGTGATAGAGCTTAACAGCTACGCTAGAGAATGCAGATGAACAGTAGTAAAGAAGTCGCCTTACTAAGGGAAGATGTCGCAAAGGATTGCGGGAGAGACGAAAGGCAACAGAAAAAAGGAGTTTAACAACTGGATCGTGGTGAAGTAGTGATGTATCAAGGTTAAGTTTGGTACATGCTGAAAAAGTGTTGTGAAGTAGGTGGCAATCACCGCTAAATGGAATGAGTCGAATATCATCTCGAATAGAAAGAGACTCAACAATATTGCGAATATAAAAGAAGATTCCAGTACGTGCAAGATTATTGAGCTCTGCCAGGCCAAGGACGGAAAGCTCAATAAAAACGACTAGCTTCTTAGAGCATGATCCAGAGGGTAAATACGGATATTCTTGGCTTTCTAGCTTGGAGCGAGATATCTGCGTATTATATATGTATTGCTCTGCAAGAAGAGCCCAGGTGTGATTAGGCTTATCATTATACAGAGTGCTATATTTAGAAACACAGGATAAGTCGAAGGGATTAAGCCCTGAAAAATGAAGTATAGATACTGGTTTTCCGTTGTAATACGCTGTATTATTCGATTGATCTAGGTCGATCTCTCCCTGCCAAAGGTTCCAGTGGCCAAGGTTAAAGATTTCATCCTTGCTGATGTAAACATTATCAAATAAAAGAGGTACGAGATTCAGCCAGAGTTGGTCAACGAAGAGACCGTCATGCTGCCTGCTGTCATTAGATGATAAACGGCCACGTGAATTTTCAGAATAATGCCTAAAGCGATCCTTCAGAAACGTGATAACTTTTAGTGCTGTATCAGAGCGCGACATGCCGAGAACGCCACCATTATATAGGCCATGAGTAATAATATTGATTTCATTCGGGTTTACATTGGCAAGTAAATGTGGTTGTTTTATATGAGCAGTAAGAAATATATCATAATTATGAAGGGTTCGTGAAACTTCTAAAATGCTGCCGACTATTGCAACATCACTGTCTATAAAAACCCAAGACGAATAACTCGTGTGCTGAAATAAGTATTCATGACACCAAGGGCGTAGAGCGCATGACAGTTCAAAGGGGCTATATCTAGTGGTGAGCTCATTAAAAAGACGAGTTTCGACAATATCTTCCATCTCAACGACATAACTAGCCCCATCTCTGAGTAGAACACTACAATTGTGGCGCGTAATCCTGCCAATAGTGAATACAATGAAATCTGCTTCCTCGTTCGTAGACTTAGCATATGACAATAGGGTTAAGGCTTGATGCAGATAATCATTAGTTACGAGTGTTGCAATGCAAGTCATGGTTTGAGTGTTGGGAAGAATCATTGTTGATCGGTATACTGAAGACAACCCTAGGGAATATTCCCATTAAACTCAGGTATGGTTTGGGGCCTTTCCAATTGACTACATGAATTCGCTGATAACTTCGCGCTAAGGCCATGAAGTGCAAAAAGCAGGTGCAATGTCTAAGTGTTATGTAGATGTGGTCTCGTGTGAAGCACTAGTTATTGTGATAGAGCCTCCCTATCACAAGACCAGCTCCAACGATTGTCGTTAGACCCGTCGGCTTGCATGCATGCGGCGGATGTACATCTATAATCGGAGATACATTCTCGGCGTTCTAGCGATGATGTATGGTGAATTGAGGCGCCGTCAATATGCTTCTTTATACGGCCATTTAAAATTGATGTTGCCAAGCATATTGTATTCTTAGACGCTCATTAAGCTCGCTAACTGGAACTACTTAGTACAGCTCGTTAAAGTACATCTTAGAAACTATGGCTTCAATTGTGAAGGAAGTCTTCCAGCCAAGACGTTGAAAGATTAGTGATGGATCCATAGAGGAATAAGCAAGATCTGAAGGCCTCATTAATGAGTCGAGTGATTCAAGGTGATCTGAAATATCAAGACCAGCGACTGCAAATGCTAGCTGAGCAAACTGTCTTAGTGAAACTGTCTTCCCAGAAGCAATTAGAAAGTCTGATGGTGAATCCGATTGCAACATAAGATGAATGGCTTTAACATAGTCAGGCGCCCAACCCCAATCCCGCCAGATGTCAAGGTTCCCAAGTTGTATCTTTGACTGTGAACCCGCCTTAATTGAACGAACGCCCTCAATTATCTTTTGGGTAACAAAACGCTTAGGTCTAAGGGGTGATTCATGGTTGGCAAGGATGCCAGTACAAGCATACATATTATAAGCATCTCGATAGGCAGCTACCTGCCAAAAGGCAGCAGCCTTGGCGACAGCATAGGGACTTCGTGGTTGGAATGGAGTTCGTTCAGTAGCCGGAAGATCGCCTGTATTGCCAAAACATTCAGAACTTCCTGCACTAAAGAAACGGATAGATCCACCTAGGAATCTGATGACTTCTAAGAGATTTAGAGTCGCAAGTGAAATAGATTCAATACACTCAACAGGTTGCTCAAATGAAAGGCCTACACTTGTCTGTCCTGCTAAATTATAGATCTCATCAGGAAGGGTGCTGGATACAACCTTTAGCACGCTTCTAAAATCACTTGGAGCAAGCGAAAGAATTTCAACGTCAGACACGATTCCAAGGCATTCAAGCCTGGTAAGGCTTGCCATTTGGGCGTCGCGGCTAGTGCCAACGACACGATATCCTTGGTGGAGCAAATGACGAGCCAAATAAGCACCGTCTTGCCCGGTTACACCTACAACTAATGCTGTCTTACTCATGGCGCACTGTAGGGCGGATTCTCCATCGAGCCCACCACCTTGAAGCCCTTCAGGCGCAGCAGTGATTCCTTGCGGGCTTCCTCCTTGTCGTGCTCCACCATCTCCGCCACCAGCTGCTCCAGGGTGGTGGTGGGCTGCCAG
>Ga0164293_10002861_pt1 | contig 14663 bp, 13 predicted proteins | sample GEODES118metaG_FD_111487 | JGI IMG/M metagenome (GOLD analysis project Ga0164293, IMG submission 111487) | Eutrophic lake water microbial communities from Lake Mendota, Wisconsin, USA - GEODES118 metaG | ecosystem: Environmental > Aquatic > Freshwater > Lake | place: USA: Lake Mendota...
AAAGTTTCAGCCTTTTTATAGCGCTACGCTACCTCAAGCCCAAGCGCACATTTCTTTCGATCATTACCCTAGTTTCGATTCTTGGAGTCACCTTAGGGATCATGGTTTTGATTTTGGTCATTTCGGTAATGACCGGCTTCGAGCAGGAACTCCGCCGCAAGGTCATCGGTTTCGACGCCCATGTCATCGTGAGTAATGGGGGGCTTTTAGAAAACTGGGAGGCCACAACTGAACAGGCGATGAAAAATCCGCACGTCAAAGCCGCAGCGCCATTCGTTCAAGGACCGGTGATCGTTGAATACCAGAACCGCCGCCTAGCTCCAAAAATCCGTGGCGTAGATGCCGAATTAGAGCGCAAAGTAGTGAATGTCGCGGATTTTATTGTCGATGGCAGCTACGACCTAGAAGGCAGCAAGACGGTTATTGGCTCGGAACTCGCACGCGAACTCGGGGTGGGCATCGGAAAGAATGTGACGATTTTTTCGCCCGGCAATTTCAACCAGATCCTCGAGGAACTCGACCGCATCCAGCGCTCGGGCGACAAGTCCGCCGATGTCTCCGCTTTGAAGCAAATGATCCTGCCAACCGAACTGGAGGTGGCTGGAATCTTTGAAAGCGGACGCTATCTTTACGACAGCGAGTTCCTCCTCGTGCCGCTTCACATCGGCCAAGAACTCTACAACCTCGGAGGAGGTGCGCATGGTCTGGCGCTGGCTACCACCGACCCCTATCTCGCCAACTCGGTGCGCGATGAACTAAACACCTCCCTCCCACAGCCCCAATTTGCGATGAGCTGGATCGACATGAACAAGCAAATATTCGATGCGATCCGCATGGAACGGAATGTCATGTTTTTTCTTCTCATGTTCATCATTTTGGTCGCGGCTTTCGGCATTATGAACACGCTCATCACAGTAACCGTTCAAAAAACCCGCGAGATCGGAGTCATGAAGGCGCTCGGGGCGCAGACGCACCAAATCATTGGAGTATTTGTCGCACAGGGAATGGTCGTAGGTGTTTTTGGAACACTCACTGGCCTCGCAATGGGCATTACAATGGTTCAATACCGCAACGAGGTCAGCCGCTTTCTGTCGTCTGCATTGAACATCGAGATCTTTCCTGCCAAGATTTACCAATTCAGCGAAATCCCTGCCGAAATCGTGCCCTCGGATGTCATCCTGATCTGCGCGAGCGCCTTTGCAATATGCTCGCTGGCAGCTCTCATCCCTGCATGGTTCGCAGCCCGCCTTGACCCAGTGAAAGCCCTGCGCCACGAGTGATTTGACAAACTCGGCTCCCTCTATTTGAATCGCTCCATGCCCGAACAAGCCTCCGATCCACAAGATCCACTCATCCGCGTCCTTCTCGTATCAACTGCCATGGCAGTTGCCGGGGGCCTTCTGACCGCTGCTTTTGTGGTGACAGCGATGATCTCCGCGAATTTCAATTTTCTGAACTGGATGGAGTAGTCTCTCAGCTGCCATCAGCAAATACGCAGAAGCAACTGCCCAAAAAATCATCACTCCTGCCAGATAGACCCACATGAGGGCCAGCATGATTGCTCCCACGGATCCATAAATGGTGTTGTAGTTCAGAATTTGTGAGACACAGCTCCCAAAAAAGCTTTGTCCAGCTTGGAGAGCTATGGCCACAGGTAGAGCGGCCAACCAGACCTGCCGAAAATAAATCCTACGCCCGGGAGCCAGCATGTAGAGAACAACCAAGGCATAAAAAAGTAGCCCGCCGGCAAGCACATAACGACCCGATGCGTATGGGATCGTCATTTCGCCCGGCGTCGGCAAAGAGACGTCGCTACCCAACAAATCCTGCGCGGCAAGGAGTGCTTTGAGAGCCACTTGCAAAATCGCCGGCACGACCAAATCCAATACCAGCGCACTGGCCACGACTCCCATCATGAGAAATTTTTTCACAGGCAACTTCCACCACGGGGGCAATGCCCGGTGCCAGGCCCGATTAACACCCTGCAGTAAGGCCTGAAAGAACCGCAACGGACTCTACACAAGCACGAACAAAGAGGCTATCCACACACCCCCACGCGCCAGCTGAAGTGACTCCGACATTTTCCAGACCAAGTCGTGCTGACTGTCATCCATCGGAAAGATTTTTTCAACCGCCGAAATCGCCGAAACCGGATCGACAAATACCGAGCCAACCGTGAGCAAAAGCGCAAAGAGCGGAAATAACGAAAAGAATGCATATTAAGCAAACGAAGCCGCGCACTGTTCCCACTCGATCTCACCAAGAAGCGAAACAGCCGGGCAAACAAAAACGCGGGTGATCCGAAGACCACCCGCTAATTTCGTTGGAAGAAAATTTTCGAAAATTTCTTATAAGGCAACTTCAACAGTGAGAGACTTTTTCTCACCATCTTTTGTTCCAGTTTTTTCTTCCTTGGATTTGTCACTACCGCCGCATCCACCTCCAGGGCAGGATTGAGCCATGGCGGCTGATACGGACAAAGCTACGACTACTGCTGCGAAGAGTGCGATTTTTTTCATAGAAATTCAAACTCGCTCATTGAAACGCAAAGTCAAATGGATTTTTTTTGATAATTCTTAGGCGCGGCTCATGTAAGTGCCATCGACAGTGCTGACCTTGATCATTTCGCCTTCTTTGATGAATAGCGGAACATTGATGATTTTGCCAGTTTCGAGAGTGGCAGGCTTTTGGACATTGTTTGCGGAGTCACCGCGGACGCCTTCAGCGGATTCTACTACTTTGAGGACTACCGAGGAGGGCAATTCAATCTGGGCAGGGCGCCCTTCGATGCTGAGAACTTCGACCTTGAGGTTTTCAACAAGATACTGCTTGGAATCGCCGATAAGCGACTCGTTGAGCGTAATCGTCTCGTAAGTGGCAGGGTCCATGAAATGGTAACCCTGATGGTCGCTGTAGCTAAATTCCAGGGGCTGGCGGTTTACGTCCACAACATCCACTTTTTCTGTGGACGAGAATCGGATGTCGGCGGATTTGCCGGTCCCGATGTAGCGGATGATGCACTGAACAAAAGCGCGAAGGTTTCCGGGCGTGCGGTGGTGAATATCGAGAACGATGGCTGGGTTTCCGTTATAGCGGATGGCCATTCCCTTGCGGAGATCATTGGCGGCTGGCATATAGTTAAAGTGCAATAATAAACCGGCGCGTGCTTTTGACAAGGCACGAAATCAGCCTGCGGAGAGCTCTTGGCACGCAGCGTTCTTAGAAACATATTCACGCATTAATCGATGTGAGGGATTCCGAAGTTCAGGGTCTTGTGCAAGCACTTCCAAAGCAACCCGCCGTGCTTCGGACATAATATCAGCATCCCTCAACAAGTCGCCGAGCCCGAGGGATGGCAACCCGCTCTGGGCGGTGCCTAAAATATCGCCCGGACCGCGCAGTCGGAGGTCGGCCTCAGCGATCTCAAAGCCATCCAATGTCTTTTCGAGAACCTCCAGCTTTTCGAGGGCGAGGCCTGTGGCACCATCGTGAAGAAGAATACACCAGGATTTCAGAGGTCCGCGGCCAATGCGACCGCGAAGCTGGTGCATCTGGGAAAGGCCAAAGCGCCCGGCCTCCTCAATGATCATAATTGTGGCATTCGGCACATCGACTCCGACTTCAATGACCGTGGTCGCTACAAGCGCGGAGAGCCTACCCTCGCGGAATTCACGCATAGCAGCCTCCTTGGCTTCGGCATCCATTCTTCCATGAACGATACCAACCTTGGAGGGAGCCAAGAGATCCCTCCACTTTTCAAACTCGGCCGTGGCAGCTTTGACTTCGAGTTTCTCCGATTCCTCGATGAGGGGATACACGATGTATGCTTGCCGACCGGCCGCGAGTTCGATGCGCAAAAAATCCACGATGGCCGGCAAACGTCCAACCTCTCGAACAGCCGTGACTACAGGCCCCCGGCCGGCAGGATGGTGCCTCAAAATCGAAACATCCAGATCACCATAGAGCGTCTGGGTGATCGTTCGAGGAATGGGTGTCGCCGTCATCACGAGAACATCGGGAGCATCCGCCCGCTCGATGAGCTTGGTGCGCTGAAGCACACCGAATTTGTGCTGCTCATCGATGACAACCAGGCCCAAGTTCTCAAACTCCGCGCTCTCAAAGAGGAGTGCGTGCGTGCCGACCACGAGCACGGGACTGCTCGGGTTCGATTCAAATAAATCCGAAGCCTTCACGGAATCCTCACGGCGCGAGGAGGTCCGCAACACAACCGGGATTCCGAGAGGATCCAGAATACGGCGGAAGTTCAGATAATGCTGCTCGGCCAAAATCTGTGTAGGCGCCATGAGGGCCGCCTGCCAACCCGACTCGTGGGCTTGAATCATGGCACGCAGCGCCACCAAGGTTTTTCCAGAACCAACATCGCCTTGAAGGAGACGGTTCATGCGGTGCGGAGATGCCATATCGGTCGAAATCTCATCCATCACCACACGCTGCGAATCAGTAAGCACGAAAGGCAGGGACTCCTCGACCCTCCGCCAAAGAGAACCGTTTCCTGGACGCACAAAACCTCCTTTTTTATTCATCGAGGCATGCCGCGAGGCGAGGATAAGCTGAATTCCGAAAAAGACATCCCTCACGAGTTGGCGTCTGGCCTCCTCGCATTCAGCCATATCCACCGGAAAATGAACTGCCCTCCAAACATCCGGCAGTAAGGGCGTTCCTCCACTCCCCTCTGGCCAAAGGCGGGGAATTGCGCTCAGGTCGGCTTCCTCAAGAGCATGGTGGATGAGTTCGCGCAGAACATGGACAGGCAAGCCATCCCCGGCGCCGTGCACGGGTGTGATGCGATCGAAGTGCAGGGAGACCCCGCCTTCGTCCTCGATGACCTCGAATTCGGGATGTTCGATCACTAGACGCTTGGAGCGCTCGCGAGGCTTGCCGTAAACAACAAGACGCTGACCTCCGAGAATCATTTTTTGCACCCATGGCATATTGTACCAGCGGAGGGTGATCGGATCGCTCAGGATGCCAGCATTGTCATCCTCGAGAATCGCCTCAAAAATCCGGCGTGGGCCAAAGCGTTTGTAGCTCGTCTTTTTAACCACGCCAAAGAGGCAGACGGCCGTCTCCGAGGGACTATCCGGAAAGCGGTTGAACTTCCTGCGGTCCTCATAGCGCCGTGGAAAGTGTCGCAGCAAATCCTCAAGCGTGTGCAACCTCAAGCGCCGCAAAGCGGCCACGCGAGTTGGTGGAACCCAAGGCAACCCTTCGAGTGCCGTCGTGGGGGAAAGCCGGGTCATTCCGCGTGCCGCACCTCGAGAATCCTCAACTGCGGTTCGGCCCGACCCTGCCAGACATTCCAGTCCAGCGTGTAGGCGATATCCCACGGCGGTCGCGGCATGGCATTTACCGGTGCATTGAAAAAGATAGCCGGAACGCGGCGGCGACCGCACAGAAAATCGATCCGCAGGTGTTTTTCTTTCATGACACGAGGCTCACCCGCAGGAGCCACGGCGCGAGAGAACATGACGGGCTGGGGATTCGAATTTCCAAAAGGCTCCAATAAATCCTGCGACTCCAGCACCGAGGCGTCGATGTCTTCCAACCCCAACTCACAATCCAAACGCAGGCGCGGTGCCAGCATTTCCTCGTTGGCAATCGCTTGGGCTGCGGCCTCAAAAGCCTCTCGAAATGCGGGGAGACTCGACTCGCTCAAGGAAATACCTGCCGCCATGTCGTGTCCGCCAAATTTCTCCAAGTGCCCGGCGCAATCGCGGAGCATCGCGACCAAGGGCAGCCCCTCGATACTGCGTCCACTGCCTTTGCCCGCCCCCGACTCATCGAATCCTATAATAAAGGTAGGTCGGTGATATTGCCGCATGATGCGCGAGGCGACCACACCAAGGATGCCGATGTGCCAATCCCGACTGCCGGCGACGATCGAAGCCTGAGTCTTGGGATTAAAATTTTTGGCGACCCATTCCTCGGCATCACGAACAACATGACGCTCCACACCCTGGCGCTCGCGGTTATGGGCATCCAGTCCCTCTGCGAGACGCGAGGCCTCGGCTGGGTCATCCGCGAGCAGAAGTTGGAGAGCCTCCATGGCAGGCCCGAGGCGCCCTGCAGCATTGATCCTCGGCCCCATGCGGAAGCTGATATCTCCTGCTTTGACCGGCGCGGGAACATCCGCCACACGCTGGAGGGCGGCCAATCCAGCCCATCGGGTATGCTCCATTTGCCGGAGGCCGTGCCTGACAAAAATCCTGTTCTCCTCCACAAGCGGCACGATGTCGGCGACGGTCGCAAGCGCCACCAGGTCGAGATAATCCTTCAAATCGAGACCCTCAACCGGGCGGGCCTTCAAAATGGCATGGGCAAGTTTGAAAACCACGCCGGCGCTGCAGAGATAGTGAAACTCCGCCCCACACTTGGGATTCACCAGCGCCACGCAGTCCGGGCGTTCGGCGCCCGGTTCGTGGTGGTCGAGGACAATGACATCCACTCCACGCCGGCGAAGTGCGGCAATTTCCCTCACCGAAGTCGTTCCGCAATCCACCGCCAACAGCAATTGCGGCGCGTGCATTTCCAGGCAGCGCTCAAGCCCGGCCTCACTGAGACCATAGCCCTCCTCGGCACGCAGAGGCAGGAAGCATGGAACCATGATTCCACATGCTTTTAAAAAACGCGCAAGAATAGCCAGCGAAGTGATGCCATCCACGTCGTAATCTCCGTAAAGAACGACCTTCTCACGGCGATCCATCGCAGCCAGAATCCTTGCAACCGCTGCTTCCATCTCCGGCAACTGCTCAGGAGCACTGAGGGAGCGCAATCGGGGTTTCAAATAGGCCTCGGCGGATATTCCATCGGCAACCCCGCGTTTCAAAAGTAATTCGGCGAGGAAATCCGGCACATCCGCTTCGTGCCTGACCCGTGAGAGCGATGCGGCATCCGATGCCGCAGGAAAGATCCAGCGCCTTTGCATCGCCACCTTTTATAATGAACTCCGGCCTGTTTTACGCAGAAGACGGCGCTGTAGTTCTTCGAGGCGAGCCACAGCATGTCCCCACGAAAAATCCGTCATGCGCACGCGCTGCGAAAGAATTTTCCACTCTCCCACCGACAGGAAGAGGGAGCGCTTCACAACATCGGCTAGTGCAGCGACCGAGTGACGATAAAAGATCAGACCGTTTCCAGAGCCGGTCACGGGATCAAAGTCCTTCACTAAATCCAGAAGGCCCGGGCAATACTCTAAGACTGGAAGAAGGCCGTTCTTCATCGCTGCAGCCACAAAGGCACTCCGCGGCTCCAAAGGTCCGGGCACCAGAACAAAATCCCCCATCGCCAAGACACGGGCGAAGAGCCCCCCATCAACCTCAGGCAAATGTACAAGACGCTTGGAATGACGCCGGAGGGCTATATTGAGAATCTCGATGGATTCATTGGCGACCGGCCCCAGTAAGGCCACACAAAAGTCGGGCGATGGAATCAAATCCAGAGCCTGCAAGAGTAGATCGATACCCTCACCGCCTGTGGAAATCGTATCCACCACAAAAATACGGGCCAACTTGGAGTCGGAGGAGGGAAAGAATTCGAGGCGCGCGGCGAGGCGAAATTTGACATCAGCCTTCACAATAGGCAGGTCCTTTTCATCGAATCCAAATGCGATGGCCTCCAGCTTTTCCGAGTGTTCGCGAAGCACATTCTCGAGACCGCATCCATGCAACGGCGTTTGGGCCTCGGCCACAAAACGTCCACCTGGAAGCGCGACGGCATCCGCAAAAACAATCCCAGCTTTGAGAAAATTCATGCTGCCGTAGAATTCCAACCCTTCTGCGGAGAAATAGGAGCCCGGCAAATTGGTGAATGCAAAGTCATGGCTCCAGAAATTACCTTGGTAATCGAGCGAGAAAGGTGAGAGCACCGTGGGGACGGGCAGTTTTTGATCCCGAATGAATACCGCAGCCATAGCGGCCTGCCAGCCGACGAGATGAACAGAATCCGGCAGATTGAGACGTGCGAGCTCTGTCACGCATTTGGAAAAGAAAATGAAACGCGCCGCATTGTCCTGGTAGTCGCGGCCATCAACGCCATAGAGGCCTGTGCGGTCGAAATACTCCTCCCGCTGGATGAAGCGCAGCTTCACTCCCCGTGGACCGGCAGCCTCCCAGAGCTCGCAGGATAAATTTTCCGAACCGACCGGGACAGAGAACCTCGTCTTGGAGCGTTTCGCCCCGAGAGCCTTGTTTTCTCTAACGCAGCGGAAGAGCGGGAGAGCGACGGTGACATCGTGACCAACAGCACCAAGATGGGCGGCCAATCCTTCAACAAAATCCGCAAGCTCCCCGGAAGTTGAGACGGAGGTCATTTCGCTGGCCGCAATGAGAATCTTCATACCGGCATCCTGCAAAACCCCGGACCCGGAAGTCGATTGAAAACAAAAACCCCGCCGAGGCGGGGTTTTTCTAAAACTAAAACCGAAATATTACTTACCGGCTTTTTCTTCGATGTATTTGATCACATCGCCGACAGACTGGAGTTTTTCAGCGTCTTCATCGGGAACTTCAACTGAGAATTCTTCCTCGAAGGCCATGACGAGTTCAACAGTGTCGAGCGAGTCTGCTCCGAGGTCCTCGATGAAGGAGGCTGTGGGCGTGACCTGTTCGGCGTTCACTCCGAGTTGCTCGACAATGATATCTTTTACTTTTTCTTCGATGGATTTTTCAGACATGTGATTGAATTGGATTGCGGGTTGTGAGTAATGAGCGGCCTTTCATTTTGCAACAAGAAATTTGAAGCAACTCGAAAGGCGCGCGCCAAACTTGCTGATGCCACAAATAGGTCAAGCGCATTTTTCCATGAAGCCTTACGTTTTCGAAAGTTCCACGCCAATCACAACAACTCCTGAAGCCCTCTATGAATTCCACGAGAATCCGTGCAACATGACGCTCATTGCGCCCCGTTCACTGGCCGTGCAGGAAGTCCTCTGCCAGAAGGAAGCAAAGGCCGGGGACACCTTCCACATCCGAGCCACGCAGTTCGGGCTCCCTATTCGCTGGACTGGACAATGGGAGAAAGCCGAGGCACCTGGCATGCTTGTGGACACAGCGCTCAGTTCGCCGTTCGCCATCTGGCGGCATAGCCACATCTTCAGAGCGCATCCAGAGGGAGCACTCCTCACCGACCGCGTCGAGTATCTGCTCAAGGGCGGCCTGGCAGGGCGGGTTGTGTCGCGTTGGATTTTGCCAGTGGTCTTCACCGGAATGTTCCGCTCCCGCCACGAGGCGACGCGGAGGCATTTCTCAAATCAATAACAGCGCTCGGGAATCAGCACGCCGCGCAACTGCGTGAGCCTGCCGACAAAACGCTCCCAAGTTTCCTGGCCTGCGAGAATTTCAATCTCCACTCTCATGTAATAGACAGGCACCTCCGGATTCATGATGCGGGGAATGCGCACAGCATCTTTCTCAGTGGTGAGAACAGCATCAAGATTCCTACGGGCACAGCGACGGATGAAGCGATCTACCTCCTTCACGGAGTAGCGGTGGTGGTCGGCGTAGGTCTGCGTGAGCTCCAGCTCGGCGCCCAATCCACACAGAGCGGATTCAAAGCTCTCGGGCACGGCGATGCCGCTCAGGGAGCCGATTTTCAACCCTTGCAAAAAATCCAGCGGCTTGACCTCGCCAGTGGAAAAATTCCTCAGGTGCTTCGGACGGTGGGTGCACTCGATAATCTCAGCTATGCGGTTGTAGCTGCGGATTCTTGCAATGATTTCCGAGTTGTCGCTGCCGTCGCACTTGGTGAGAAAAATGTGGGTGGCCCGGCGGAGATTCTCCGGCGGCTCGCGCAGTGTTCCGCGAGGCAGCATGTATTCGTTGCCAAAGGGAGCCTGACGATCAATCAGAACCACCTCGAGACCGTGCCGCATTTTTACATACTGGAAGCCGTCGTCCAAAATGAGCACATCCGAGCCGAATTCCTTGATCGCGTAGATTCCGCTTTTCACGCGGTCGCGGTCGACCAGCACCACGACACCACGCAGGTTGTTTGCGAGCATGAAGGGCTCATCACCCGCCGTACGGGAATCCAGCAGCAACGAAACTCCGTCCGAAACCACACGAGGCACGAAGAGTGATTTTCGGCGCGTGAGTTTATCAGCGAGCCTTAAAAAAAACGGACGCGGCACACTCTTGTAGCCCCGGCTTAAAATAGCGACCCGCCGCCCGCCCTCTTGCAGCGCCCTTGCCAGCATTTCCACCACGGGGGTTTTGCCGGTTCCTCCAACAGTGAGATTCCCGACGCTGATGACGAGACATCCATGAGAGTGGCTGCGGAAAATGCGTCCCCGGTAAAGTGACAAGCGCGCCTGCACAATAGCCCGGTAGATTTTTGACAATCCGGAGAGAACCCATCGCAATGCTCCAGCGCGCCGCCCATAGCGACGGTCTAGGATGACATCCATTGCGAAGGACTCGAGCCCCTCGATCCAACGTCTCATGCGATTTTCACTCCGGCATTGTCGGCACGCACTACGACGGCGCAGGCCGATTCAAGTCCGCAAGTCGCGATCATGGCATTTGCCACCTTGTCCGGCCGATGAAGCGCCGCGCAAGCAATCGTCGATCCAGCTCCGCTCAACCACCCCCCGATAGCACCGGCTGCGCATCCAGCGGCAATGACATCATCGAGGAATGGCATCAGTTTCGCGCGGTAAGGTTGGTGCAGGCGATCCTCGAAACAGCCCACCAGTTTACGGTAGTCACCGCTGGCAAACGCACCAGCGATGGCCGCCGCATTTCCAACCGAGAGAGCGGCATCGGCGAGAGGTATTTTTGACGGAAGAACTCCACGCGCCTCGGAAGTCTCCAATTCCATATCGGGAATGAGCAGCACAAAAGCAAGTTCCTTATCGACTGAATAACGTTGCAATGGACCAGACTTTGGCGCGATGCAGAACCCTCCGAAAGCTCCAGGCGCAGCATTGTCGGGATGGCCCTCCAGTTCCACGCAGAGCCTGAAGACCTCCTGACGATCGAGTGGCTTGCCAGCCAACACATTAAGTCCATGAAGAATGCCAAGCCGCACAGTAACACTACTGCCCAACCCGCGCGATCTCGGCACATCACCTTCAACGCTCCAGTGGAAATCAAATTTCCTCACAGCCGAAGCCTGAAAAAACAAATCCGCCGCTAAGCTAGCCATTTCGCCGGGATCAGTCCCATTCCCACGCGCAACGGTGATCGTATTGTAAATACGCAAGGCAATTCCCATTGCATCAAAACCCGGCCCCAGATTCGCCGTTGTGGCCGGCACACGAACTCGTACGCTTTTCATTTCTTCAAGCATTCTCGAAAAAATCCGCATCCGGCAACGATAAACCCGTAAAGCAGTGATTGCATCTGACTATTTTTTGTATCAGAATCAAAATTCACAAACTTGGCATGGAAAACGATCAATCAGCTCCCCAAAATGAAGTAATGAACGGCGACGAGGCGGCAATTTTCCTCAAAATGCCCAAATCCACACTCCTTAAACTCTGTAGCGAGGGACAATTGCCCGGGGTGAAAGTCGGACGTCAATGGCGATTCAACCGATTCGCTCTGGAAAATTGGAGGAGGGAACGTGATGGCGAGGAGTCCAACCTGCCGGAACAATCAGTCGGCGAACCAGTAGGGATCGATTTTTCCACAAAACTTCAAAAAGCCGAATCCACAGTCGCTCGGCAAATCAAGCCGGTGGTCGAAGAAATGGTCGGATCAGTGGGTGATGATGATTTTGATTCCGTTGGCGAAGTGCGCGAGATTGACGAGTTCAGTGGTGTCAGCGAAGTGATCGAAGAACCAGAAGAAGAGGCACCGGCCAAACCTTCAGCAAAGGCCACTCGCAAAACAGCTGTCCGATCGACTTCTGCTCTCGAGCTCATGGCGCAAATCTCGGAGAAATCACAGAACAAAAAATCTTCCAAATCGGCTCCCGCCGCAAGGGAGCCTAAGATTCGCAAAGCGGTTCAGCCCTCGATATCTTCACGCCCGCCATTCCGCGAAACAACCCGCGAGACCTCACTCGACTCGGATGCGGTCGAAATATCGCGCCCCTATAACAAGCCCGGAGCGGTTCCCGTTCCTCCGTTACGCGGTAGTGACCGCTCAGCTGGAGGCATGAATGCCTTTCGGAAACTCGCTTACTGGGTTGTAATTCTTATCTTTGTTGGAGTCGCAGGATTCTTCATCAAGGAACAAATCAACCCCGGCGAACACGCCCCCTCGCCGCTCGCCCAGCCTAAGCCGCAACCCACAATGCCAGTTTTACCGGAATTTCAGGTTGTTTATAAGCACAATGAGAATGAGGAGCCCATCGCATCGCATACAAGCATCCCTTCTTCTGCGCCGATGCCCGCTACTGTAACCGATCCGATTCCCCTCGAGGAGGAGGCAACACCCAAACCTGTGACCCTCACGCCGGATGTGCCCGCCCGAACCGCGCCGATTGCTCCGGTTGTGGCGGAGCCTCAAGTCGACCCGAATTTGGAAGCAATAAATCGCCTCCTTCCTAACCTCATGGAACTCCCCGGTTGTGTGATCACGAGCAACAAAAACGAGATTCGCATCAAGTTTGAAGACGGAATTTTCGCCTCTGGAGTGAAAATAGGCAAGAAAGGCCGTGAGCAACTCGCCCTCACTGGGGCATTGATCGCCAAGAACGCTCCCGACTTCTGGCTTATTATCGAAGGCCAAACAGACGGCACTGCAATGCGCCAGCAATCACCATTCCGCGATAATTACACGCTGGGTCTCCGCCGCGCCGTTGCAGCCACGGAAGTGTTGCGCGAGGATGGCAACTTTCCAGCAGAGCGCCTGCTGGTGAGTTCAACAGGCGGCATGACGCAGCCTTTCACAAGCGATGTGCCAAATGCAGCTGCACGCAACCGTACAGTTATTCTTCGCCTCGTTCCTAAGACGGGTCCTGTTCCTCCTTCGATCCAGTAGAAAGTTTTTCGAGAGCTGTTTTACTCCACTTTCCAAACCCGTTACTCTGCAGGCGCGGCAATTTGCCTCAGAATCATCTTCATCTGGTCGGGATGGATACCAGGATGTACGGATAAAATTCTAGCCATGAGGCCTGTGGCTATTGGAGCGGAAAAACTCGTTCCCGAAATATTGCGCATGGTGTGGTTTTTCCAAAGTAAACGGGTTCTGCCTCCTCCACCAGCGGCGAACTCAACGAGTGAACCGGTGCGTCTCTGAATTTGCCCACTGGAAACCCCGGACGAGGAATCCACAGCCACCACGCTTGAGAAATGTGCCGGCCAAACACGCACGGATGATCCCCCGTTATTGCAAGCAGCGACAACATGCACGCCAGCGAGGTAGGCTGCATCGATCCAAGACTTGAAAGACATCACGGTAAATGGCGAACCACTCGCACCAAAGCTGCAGTGAATAATATGATAACCGCGCGCTATGGCCTCCAAAGCCGCTCGGCGAATGATTTCATCACGCCCGTAAGCCTCGCCGCCAAGAACACGAAAGCTGCCGATTGTGACACGTGGCGCGGTATGAAGGAGCACAGATGCCACAGCTGTTCCATGGCCAAAAAAATCCATCCCATTGGCATTTTTTGGAGATGCGCCATTTCCCGCGGTCGCAAAACAAAGATCATCGTCGAAGTCGGCATCTTTGAATCCGGGATGAAGTCTTTCAATTCCTGAATCAAGCACAGCCACTCTTACACCCCGACCGTCTCCACGCTGCATGGCATCCGGAAAGTCTTTCCAATAAATAACTCCGTTCATGAAACAATGGTCGAGCCGACTTGCATGCCGAATCCGGCAAGTTGCGAATCCATTAACTCGCTCCAAAGCAATGCAGCCTGAGATAGCGTTTCAAAATCGGAATGAAGAAAAGTCTCCTTTTGTGTTATTTGAGAACTAGCCTCGAAAAGAACAGCGGAAAAAACTCCCCTGCACCGCTGTGCAAAAAAGACCGGGATCGCGATCATGGCTTTTGTCTTCGCGCCAAGTCGTGAATCGACATCGGGGCAATACTCGCCACGGCGTCCAACTTCCGCTTCGCAGATCGAGTCCTCAGTAAAAAAAACCATACTGATCAAACCAGAGCTGAGTGGTTGACGGATCTCTTTGAGAAAAATATCGGAATGGCTGCCGATACTGAAACAGGGACGGAGCTCAAGTTTCAAATCGTCAACCAGCCAGAGCACTCCTTGATCCGCATCGGCCGCTATCACCGCATCGCGTAACAAATCAAATCCCTCGGCACATGGCCATCCACTCCACTCGCCTCGACAGATCGAAGCGGCTTGTGCATCCATCCAAGCATCAAGCACGAGGCCAACTCTGAAGAGAGGCTTGACACTTTCGGGCAATATCGCTGCCGAAATGATCGGACTGGAATCTTCAGAGATTTCGTTCTTCATTCCCGAGCCTCTCGGGCGGCCTCCTTGGATCCTTGGAGAAGTGAGGCGAGACGTGCCACAGCGGCCGGGTCAAGCCTCAACCTTACGAAAAGCTCTTGCACATCGTTAGGGGCAAGAAGACCTGAAGCCATTTTCTGCATAGTTTCGTTAATTTCCTCCTCATCAGAGCGAGCAGAGAAACAGGCCAGCGACTCGGCTCGCAAAAACATATCGAGGAGAAACTCGAACGGGGCATCGTCTAGCTGTGATTGAAACAAAAGAGCATCCAT
>Ga0164293_10002863_pt1 | contig 14657 bp, 10 predicted proteins | sample GEODES118metaG_FD_111487 | JGI IMG/M metagenome (GOLD analysis project Ga0164293, IMG submission 111487) | Eutrophic lake water microbial communities from Lake Mendota, Wisconsin, USA - GEODES118 metaG | ecosystem: Environmental > Aquatic > Freshwater > Lake | place: USA: Lake Mendota...
AGAAATTTCAGAAGAATTATTACATGAAATTACCATCAGCTCTACAAGAATAAGGCAATCTTTATTGAATACTGAAGTATCCATTGCCAATCAATTATTGGGTTATCCCTATTTTTTCAGAGGCGTTGTAATGGAAGGCAATAAACTAGGCAGAACCATTGGGTACCCTACTGCCAACTTACATATAGCAAGTGAAGAAAAATTAATTCCAGGTAATGGTGTTTATGCAGTTGAAATAACCTTTTCTACCGAATTAAGCAAAGCAAATGGTTTTGGTAAAAAGAAAGGAATGATGAATATTGGCATTAGGCCAACCATCGATGGAAAAAAAAGAGTAATTGAAGTACATATTTTTGATTTCGATGAAGATATTTATGGCCAAACGATCAAAATATCGGTGCTTCATCATTTAAGAGGAGAAGTAAAATTTGATGGAATGGATGCTTTAAAAAAACAATTACATCAAGATAAGCTTGATGCTATTAAAATAATGCAATAATTAATTCATTATTTTAACCACCATTTCTTTTAGCAAACCTGCATCATTGCTGCCTCCATTGTGCACACCCACACTTCGTAAATTGTATTGGTGCAATAGTAACAATACTTTTTCAACTCCTACATAATCGTATTTTCTGGCAGCCGACAAATAGTCTTTTACAAAAAATTGATTAACACCCAAAACCGATGCAGCTGATTTTTCATCTACCCCATCGGTACCTTTTAAAACATAGAGCTTACTAAAAAAATTGTACACAGATGGCAAGATCAATTGTATAGGACCAGCCTTGGGATTGGATTCGAAATACTGTATAATTCGAATGCTTTTTGCCAAATCTTTTTGGGCAATTGCAGCCTGTAATTCAAACACATTGAATTCCTTACTTACGCCTATATAATTTTCTACATCATCTTCACTGATCGTTTTTTTCCCAGCCAGATTAAGGGTTAGTTTTTCAACTTCATTTTCAATTCTGTTTAAATCGTTGCCGATATGATCTACTAAAACATGTAACGCTTTCGGGTTTATGGAGAGTCCCTTATTTTTCACCAAATTGTTGGTCCATTCGGGTAATTGATTATCGTATAGCTTTTTAGTGGTAAACACCTCCGTTAATTTAGAGTCCTTTAAACGTTTTCCAAGACCTTTTCTTCCATCTACTTTTTTCTCTTTATGACTTACTACAAAAACAGTTGAACTCAACGGATTTTCAATATAGTTTTCTAACTTCTCTATATCCCTCATTTGCTGGGCTTCTTTTAACAATACCACTTGTCGTTCTGCAAACATGGGGTATCTTCTGCAGGCATTTACTACTGCAGCCCAATCTGCATCTTTGCCATAAAATATACTTAAATTAAAGCCCTGTTCTGCCTCAGAAATAATTTTATGTTCGGCATACTCCATCAAAACATCAATGAAATAAGACTCTTCTCCTTCTAACCAATAAACAGGCTTGAAATTTCCTTTTTTCCAATCTTGTAGTATTTTTTCAGCAGACATGGTACAAAGATGAATGAAAAAATTGTTTTGGCATGATTTTGGACTATATACATTTTATTAACAAAAGCCTTTAATTAAAAAATTACGAATATGAGCAGCCCTACAAGCAATGCGGGATCAAATCAACCTGTATTTAACCAACAAAAGGATAACAGAAAATTGATCTATGGCATTCTAATTTCCGCCCTCCTTTTAACTTGGGCTTATATCTTTTATGATAAAAGCAAAACCAGCGAAAAAGCTACCCAATTAGAAATCAAGATTTCGAATATAGATAGTGCAAGAAATGCCATTCAACAAGACTTTATGAGTGTTTCTGCTAAAGCAGATTCCTTAACCAATCAAAATTTGCAATTACAAGGCGATTTGGCAGAAAAGAATACTGACATCCAAAAATTAAAGCAGGATATTGGTGGAATTCTTAAAAAGAGGAATGCCACTGCAGCTGAATTAGCTGTTGCGAAACAAAAAATAGGTGAATTGAATGGTAAAATAGACGGATTATTTGCAGAAATCGAAAAATTAAAAGGCGAAAACCTTCAATTAAATAATGCCAATCAGCAATTGAATTCCGAAAAATCTCAATTAACGCAGGAAAAGCAGGGATTGGAAGCCAATTTAAACAGTACAAAACTAGAAAAGAAACAATTGGAAGAAAAAGTGGACGTAGCTTCTACCTTACATGCATCTAATATTGCCATTACAGCCCTTAAGGTGAAAGGACCAGGTAAAGAAAGCGAAACCAATACTGCTAAAAGAGCAGATTTAATAAGAATTTCATTCAATATAGATGAAAATCGGGTTACCCCTTCAGGCACCAAAGACATTTATGTTGTAGTTACTGGATCTGATGGCAAAGTCATAACCGAGGGAGCCAATTTCAATACCAGAGATGAAGGATCAAAAGCATATACCAGCAAAGTTTCTGTAAACTATGAGCAAAATAAGATTATCCCTGTAAGTTTCGATTGGAAACAAACCGACCGCTATAAAGAAGGCGATTATAAAATAGAAATCTACAACAATGGATTTAAAATTGGCCAAGGTGTAAAAACCCTTAAAAAAGGTGGATTATTTAATTAATCTTTTTTAGAAAATAATTGATACGAACAGCTCCACTTGGAGCTGTTCGTATTTTCACCTACAATGGCCTATTTTAGCTTATGATTCGGCATTTATTTAATTGGAAATTGTTGCTATTTGTTATTGCAATAGTAATTGTTAGTGGCACTATTGTGTACTCACAATATGTTGCTAACAAAATTGCCATTGAGGAAAGAAAGAATGTAGAAGCCTGGGTAGAAGCAGAGCGAACAATTTTAAATGCCGACAACAATACCAATATTAATTTGGCTTCAAAAATTTCTAGCGAGAACAAAGAAATACCCATTATAGAAACAGATGGCAATAATAAACCTACTGGGAATTTTGTGAACATTGATACCATTCAAGTTAAATCAGATAGCAACTATTTAAAAAAACAATTAGCAACATTTATTGCATACAATAAAGAACCCATTGTTTTAGTACTCAATCAAAATCCCTATACGGTTAATAAATATTACTATGGAGAAAGTAAATTATTAAAAGAAGTTAAATGGTATCCTTATGTGCAATTACTAGTAGTTGCATTGTTTGTGTTGGTTGCATTTATTTCTTTACAAACCCAATATAAGAGCAGTCAGAACCAACTCTGGGCTTCTATAGCCAAGGAAACTGCCCATCAATTAGGCACGCCCGTTTCTAGTTTAGAAGGTTGGCTAGAAATAATGAAAGAGAAAAAAGAGAATGCTGCAATAGTTCCAGAAATTACAAAAGATATCAACCGTCTTCAACTCATCACCGATCGATTTGGAAAAATCGGAAGTACTCCAAGCCTGCATCCTGAGCCTCCAGTTCTGAGAGTACTGCAGGTAGTCAATTACATGAAAAAAAGAAGTTCTGAACAAATTGTATTTTCTGTTGATGCATCTAATTTAGAACAGCTTCAATTAAATATTTCTCCTACTTTATTCGACTGGGTTTTCGAAAATTTAATCAAGAATGCCTTAGATGCAATGGATGGTCATGGTGCCATACATATCAATTTCAAACAACAAGAAAATGATTTACTGATTTTTGTAACTGATTCTGGAAAAGGCATTCCATCGAATCAATTCAACCATGTTTTTAAAGCTGGCTATACAACTAAGAAAAGAGGATGGGGTATTGGACTCTCTTTGAGTAAAAGAATTATTGAACAATACCACAATGGAAAATTGTTTGTAAAATGGAGCGAACCATCCAAAGGAACTTGTTTTTGTATCAGTCTTCCGATTCCATCAAACCAAGATCAGGCATATTTTTCATCAGACAAATGATCAAACGCATGTTCTTGCATTAATTGCCCGGCTGCATTTACCAATAACTGGTGATTTTTTGTTTTCATGTGTGGGTTTTATTGCATGCAAAGAACAATAGTAACATGAATGGAATATTACCATTATGTAAACAAATTGTTACGGGAGAAAATAGTGGATAACCCGTGAGTAAACCCACGGGTTAATGCTTATTAAGACTGCCGCTTAACAGAACCACCACTGCTTATATTGATATCACGGATAGAACCGTTTCCTTTGTATTTAATGTTTCCACCACTACTTGCTTCTGCAGACAACTCTTTTTCTACTGTTATTGTTACTCCTGCCCCACTACTGGCTTCTGCTTTACACTTAGTAACCAAAAAATCATTTCCTCTAAAACTAGACCCACTGCTCACATCTACATCTAAAAATTCTGCCTTGCCAGATAATTGAATTTGTGCACCACTGCTTGCTCTTGCAGTTAAATTAGACAAACTGATATCTTTTCCTTTTATCATAGCTCCACTTGATGCAGTCATTATATCTAAATTGGTATAAGATACATATACTTTTACCGACCAGTTTTTCCAGGTATTCCAAAACTTCCATTCTACATCTCTAGTAATTTTTAAAACACCATTTGAAACGGTTGTTTTAACTTGATCTCGATAACTTAAATCGCCTACAGATACCACCAACTCTTCTTTATCGCCATTAGTAAGAATCACTTCTATTCCAGATGAAACATCAATACTATGAAATCTGCCAATGGAACGTTTTTGTACATTTGCTTCATTGATTTCTTGCTGAGCAAAAGCATGTACAAGGGTAAATACACTTGCAAATAGGAATAAAACAATCTTTTTCATTCGTTTAATTTTATTTGAAACGGATGAATAAAAGAAATGTTACAGCTGTAGAAATTACCTTAAAACCACTGCTCCTAAAGCAGGAAGATGAACTTTGATTTTATAACATTTTGTGGGTTTATCTACTAACTCGCTTTGTATAGAAGGATTAAACACATCTCCAGTGCCCCAAAACTCTTTGGAATTGCTATTGAATATTTCCGTCCATTTTCCCTTGCCATGTACATGAATTTCCCAATCGTTTCTAACCACTGGAGTTACATTTAAAATAACCAGCACATCGTTTTTTTCTTTTTTCCCCTTGCGTTTATAAACCAAAACCGAATCGCTTCTATGATTAAGATCAACCCATTCAAATCCACCAGGTTCAAATTGATTTTCGTATAAAGCAGTTTCGGAACGGTACAATTCATTCAATTTTTGAACACAATATTTCATTCCTCCATGGCTTGCAAATTCCAATAATTCCCACTGCAATTCCGATTTATAATTCCATTCACTGGTTGCTCCAAACTCATCTCCCATAAATAATAATTTTGCACCAGGATGGGTAAACATATAAGTATATAAAATTCTTAGGTTGGCAAATTTCTGCCATTCATCACCTGGCATTTTATAGAGCATAGGGCTTTTACCATGAACCACTTCATCATGACTCAATGGCAACATAAAATTCTCGTCGTAAAAATACATCATACTAAACGAAAATTTATCTTGATGAAATTGTCTGAAGATTGGCTCTACTTTAAAATAATCCAATGTATCGTGCATCCAACCCATCATCCATTTCATACCAAAACCCAATCCGCCTTCGAAAGTAGGCTTACTTATTTTTGGCCAATCAGTTGCTTCTTCTGCAATGGTTTGTATATCTGGGAAATCTCTGTACAATGTTTCATTTAAATCTTTGATAAAAGCAATTGCTTCTAAGTTGCCATTGCCCCCATATTCATTAGGCTCCCATTGATCTTCGCTTCTACTATAATCTAATCGAAGCATCGAACTTACAGCATCTACCCTGATACCATCAGTATGAAAATGATCGCACCAAAATCTTGCACTACTAATTAAAAAAGATTTTACTTCTCCCCTTTTGTAATTGAAAATATAAGAGTTCCAATCGGGGTGATAGCCCTTTCGCATATCGGCATATTCGTAAGTATGAGTACCATCAAACATGAATAAACCATGTGCGTCATATGGAAAATGAGAAGGTACCCAATCGAGAATAACCCCAATGCCAGCTTGATGAAACGCATCAACTAATGCCGCATAATCTTGTGGTGAGCCAAAACGAGAGGTTGGTGCAAAATATCCGGTACCCTGATATCCCCAACTACCATCAAATGGATGTTCCATCACTGGCATAAACTCTACATGGGTAAATCCCATTTCTTTAACATAAGGAACCAAACGTTGCGCCATTTGCCCATATGTGTTGTAGGTTTCCTCGTCATTCTTATCAGGCCTCATCCAACTAGCCAAATGCACTTCATAAACCGAATAAGGCGATTTTAATGAGTTGTGTTTTTTTCTATTTTTCATCCAATCAGCATCATTCCATTCGTAATTGGTTTGCCAAGTAATGGATGCAGTAAAAGGTCGCTTCTCCCAATAATGCGCATATGGATCTCCTTTGTCTAGTTTGATTCCATTGAATCCATGAATATGGTATTTATAGGCTTCGCCTTCTCCAATATTTGGAATAAAGCCCTCCCAAATTCCTGAATTGTCATTTCTAACTAAGAGAGGATGCGAAGTTTTATTCCAATCATTAAAGTAACCTGTAACCGATACATAAGTTGCATTGGGTGCCCATACAGCAAAATAAGTTCCAGGAGTTTCTAGAACAGTAATTTGTTTGTTTCCAAAAAAGTTATACAAACTATAATGAGTGCCTTTCTGAAAATTATTAATATCAACATCCGAAAACAAAGAATAATTCCAAACAGCCTTAGCGGTTTCTATAAAATGTAAGTCTTCATATTTTTTTTGTGACTCAATGGCAACTTTTTTTAAGTTTTTTCCTCTTCCCAATGAACTAGCTGACTTTTCGAAATGAGTCTTATCGGAATTATTCATGTATTTGATTGAGATTTAACGAAATGCTACAACTAATTATTTAGTTAAATTGAATATTTGGTGAAATTTACAACAAAATTCACCATCCTAAGTCAGAAACCAACAGCATAACCAAACTAATGGAACGTTTTTAAAATTATGCTTCTTAAAGCATGCATAAGAGACTATTTTATCTTGTATCAGCTTATTCCAAACATTTTTCTCCGTGGCAAAACTTCCTGTAAATGCATTCACCAAGTCTTCTTGCTTTTGGGTTTTCCATAAATGATTGGAAATCAAAAGAGCAATTTTTAAAACATAATGATTTATTTTCTCTTCTTTTTTTCTGGTAAGCTGTAATAAATCAAACAAATTGGGAGGTACTATTTGATTTTTCTTGGCATGAAATACTTTTAGCACCGAAGGAAATACCAACTTCTGCTCATAGGTGATTAAAGAATGAAATTCGTTCTTTAGTTTAATCAATAAATCATTCACCAAATGCTTTTCGGGCACTTTACTATGTGCTAATTTTGAGCATTGAATTGCATTATCAATCTTACAATCCAATACTGGATAAACCTCCGTTAATAAATGATTGATGATTACTTCTGTGTGATCGGCATCCTTGGACATTATGCAGTAATTTACTACACAAAACTGCCTTAAATCACTCTTGTAAAATATGAGCATCACTAAGACAAAAAATGATATTTATCATGTTCAAACTACTAATCTTCTATATTGGCAGTTTGTATAAGTATTGGCAGGTTGATAATACTTATTTTTTTACCCTTTAGCGCAATCATTTTGTCTTGATTAAATTCCGATAATAACCTGATACAACTTTCTGTAGAAGTTCCTACGTAATCGGCAATCTCCTCCCTGGTGAGGCTAACATTGATGGTTTTATTATCTTCTTCATACCCATAAGTAGCTTTTAAAAACAACAATGCTTCTGCCATACGTTCTCTAACATTCTTCTGTGATAAAGAAACTATATGATCTTCTGCTTCTTTTAAATCTCTACTCATTTTTTTAACTACTTCAAATAAAAGCTTTGGATTGGTTTCTAAAGACTTAAAAAAGTAAGCTTTATCTATAATACAGATTGATGCATCTTCTAAAGTAACAGCCGAAGATGCATACCTTTCATTAGCAATTAAAGCACGATATCCCACAATATCACCAGATTTTGCCAACCTGATAATCTGTTCTTTGCCATCAAAACCTGTTTTGCTAATTTTAATTTTACCATTATTTATACAGAACAAACCAGCTGGCAAACCATTCTCTGCAAAAATGTATTGACCTTTTTTATACGTGCTACAAGACTTGTACATGAACATTTCATTCAACTGATCAACTTCTAATACATTAAAAACAGAGTGCATTCTTACCTTACAATGCAGGCATCCAGTTTCAAATTGAGCAGGCTTTTTCATTTAAATGGAATTATGGTCAATGAAACAATAAAATCTATTTTTTAAATGCTTTTATAAAATAATCAGCAACAGCTTGGTATACCAATTCGGCATTGGAATGTTTCATCCAATGATGGGTATCATCTACAATCATTAGTGTTTCATAAGATACCGTTTTTTTCTCAAGTCTTTTAATAAGATCTACACTTTGATTAAAACGCACATTTCGATCGTCATCGGCATGGATAATCAAAACAGGGGATTTCCAAGTAGAAATTGAAGCCACTGGGGAAGATTGCCAAGCTGTTTTGATTGCTTTTTCTAAATCAGGGGCTTTTTCATATTTGTCATTTAAGTTACCTGCCAAAAGATTCACTGTAAAATCATGTACACCATGAATATCTACGCCTGCAACAAACAATTTAGAATCTCTAGCCAAGGCTAAAGCAGTAAGATACCCACCATAAGAACCCCCATAAATACCAATTTTAGAAGGATCTACAAAAGCTTGTTGTTTTAACCATTCTCCAGCTGCTTTAATATCTAAATACTCAGCAGCTCCGGCAGCACCGGCATTTGCTGGTTTATGATAATCGAATCCATACCCAATTCCCAACCGATAATTGACCACCAAAACATTAAACCCTTTACTTACTAAGTATTGATTGGAAGAATAGGCATTGGAATAATAATCGGAATAATGCCAACCCAATAGCATCTGGCGTGGAGGCCCCCCATGAACATAAACAATAGTTGGCTTTCTTCCAGCACCTGGCGCTTCGAATAAATCCGCATGCACTTTAACACCATCCGAAGCGGCAAAAACAACTTGCTTGGGAATTACAAATTGAGATTGAGGCAATTCAGGATGAATCAAGGATTGACCAATTAATTGGGGAGTTCGATCTGTTCTAGTTAAATCGATGATTGCAGGAATGGGTGGTCTTTGTGGAGTTGCAGAAAAAAATGCCAAAGTTTTTCCGTCGCCTGTAAATACTGGTGTCCATTCTAAACCAGTGCCTGGCGTTAGCAATTCTATGCCTGATTTATCCACTGCAACCCTTGCTACATGTCGGCGTTCTATATCTTGATTATCGGAACCTGTATTTGCACTGAATGTTAGCCAATGTTTATCTGCACTTATTTGAACATGTTCCACCATATAATTTCCAGGTGTTAATAAAACTGGTTTGCCGCCTGAAGCTGCAATAGCATACAAATGAGGCCAACCATCTTCATAAGACATGAAAACAATCTGATTATTTGCTGCCCAATGCAAATTGGTTCCTCCATGCGTTGTAGGATATGAACCCCTTAAAGTAGTTGGGGCTTTCCATAACTGTAAATTTTTTCCTGTTGTAATTTCAACAGTATGGATAGACCAAGGACTGTGTTTTCTACTTAATATAGAATCTGGTGCTCCGCCAGTTCCAGGAGTTCGTATAAAAACAATTGAATGCCCATCCGGAGACCAATGCGGAGATTGATCTTTATTAAATGAAGGCGCTACCCATTGCAATTTTTGTAGACCACTGGAATAGATACCAATAATTGAATGATCTTGTCTGTTGGCTACAAATAACAATTGTCCACCACTTGGCGACCATTCTAAAGAACCAACATTTCCTCTGGTTGTAAATAAATTTTTTGCCGCTGATTGATTATTAATGGATGCTAACCAGGCCTGACCATTTTTTATAAAAGCTACTTGTTTACTATCGGGTGAAATAATGGGCATATCACCTTCTGAAATATGAATCAATTTTCCACCTTCAAAAGGAACAGCAATTATTTGTACTTTATAGGCAGATAACTCAAAAGTTGGATTAACTGGCGAACCGGATTCCCAATTTCCACTGTGCTCTCCTCCCCTAACAAATACAACCCAATTGCCATCTGCAGAGATTGATAAACTGGTAATTTCTTGACCATCATCCTCAATAAAATTGGTTAATTTTCTTGGCAAAAAATTGGGCGCTTCTGCCACATAAACATTTCTTCTCCCAGCCGAATCAATTGCCCATGCGATTTTTCCGCCTGTTGAAGCACTGGTTAATTCTGTTGGAAATAAATATTTTTTATAATTGCTGAACCCTAGATCTTGAGCAAACAATCCAGTTGAAAAAAATAAAGAAAAATACAAAAGCCCATTATTCAAAAGCTGTTTCATAACATTTATTTAGTAATGCATTTACTATCGTGATTAAATCACAAATCCATCTGGCAATATGGCCATCTTCTTTACAACAACTATTCCATCTTTCACAGAATACAATGGATGATCGGTATTAACCAAATGCGCTCCTCCATTAATTCTTACATCATTTCCAATTCTACAGTTCTTATCGATAATTGCATTTTTAATATAGCAACGTTCGCCAATTCCAATTCTTGGCAGGCCTTTTTCTATATTCATGCTCATTTCTTCTATAGTTTCATAGTAATCGTTGCCCATAATATAAGTAGAAACAATTGTTGTTCCATAACCAACTCTCGACCTTATCCCCACCACACTTTGTTCTATTCTACTTGCATTGATGATAGATCCTTCTGCAATAATGGTTCTCTCCAAAGTTGAGCCGCTTATTTTTGCTGGAGGCAACATCCTTGCACGGGTATATACTGTTTTCTCGTTGTCGAATAAATTGAACAAAGGCACTTCTTGTGTAAGGGCTAAATTGGCCTCGTAAAAAGACGATATATTCCCTATATCTGTCCAATATCCATCGTATTGAAAACTTGCCACATTGTAATTTGCTATTGAATTGGGCATTATTTCTTTTCCAAAATCGGTAGCTGCAGGATATGTTTCGTTCAATAACTTATACAACACTTGTTTATTGAATATATAAATACCCATTGATGCCAAATAATTTCTGCCAAGCTTTTTCATTTCAGGTCCGGTGTCACTGGCCCAATCAGCTAAAATATCTTTACTTGGCTTTTCTATAAATGAAGCGATGGTATCGTCTGCATTGGTTTTTAAAATACCAAACTCAGGTGCATCTCTCGAATCTACAGGAATGGTAGCTATAGAAATAGCTGCCTTTCTATGAATGTGGTTTTCTAGCATCATGCTGAAATCCATTTGATACAATTGATCTCCGCTTAAAATTAAGATATGATCAAATTCCATCCTTGAAATATGCCTTAATGATTGCCGAACTGCATCAGCAGTACCTTGAAACCAACCTGCGTTATCAGGTGTTTGCTCTGCAGCTAAAATATCCACAAATCCAGAACTAAAAGCACTAAAATGATAGGTGTTTTTGATGTGCTTGTTTAATGATGCAGAATTAAACTGGGTTAACACAAACATTCGGTTAATATTACTATTGATACAGTTGCTGATGGGTATATCTACCAATCTGTACTTACCAGCAATAGGAACTGCTGGCTTAGACCTGCTAAGTGTTAAAGGGAACAACCTTGAACCAGCCCCACCGCCTAAAATAACGGCCAATACTGAATTAGAAATAGATTTTCTCATATATACAATTTAGAATAATGCAAATTCATTATTAATCAATTATTATTTAATACTCAAATAAACATCTTTGTATTGATTAACTGTTCCTTCCCAACTATGCTCAATCAACATCATTTTTTTACGCATCCATTCCATATGCTTTTTATCTTGATAAACTGCTACTCCTCTTTCAATTGAATAATTAATATCATGGATTGTTGCTTGATCAAAACGAATTCCAAAACCGCCAAGATCTCCCATATCCTGTACGGTATCTTTTAAACCACCTGTACTTCTTACAACAGGTACAGTGCCATAGCGCATTGCATACATTTGATTCAGCCCACAGGGCTCAACCCTACTTGGCATCAGCAAAAAATCTGCACCTGCATAGATTTTGTGACTCAATTTTTCATGAAACCCAATCACTGCATTAAAAATCCCTTGATATTCTCCAACCATTTTTTGAAATGTGCTTTCTACCCTTGTGTCTCCACTTCCCAATATAAGAAATGAAGCATTACCCTGTGAAGCATGAATGGCCATTTTAATAGCATCAGGTAAAATATCTGCTGCTTTTTCTCCAACCAACCTACCAATGAACACAAATAAAGGCTTTGTAAGATCTAATCCAAACTGCTCACACAATGCCTGTTTATTTTTTGCTTTTCCCTTGGCAACTGTTTTTACAGTATAATGATGTTCTAGATAAGGATCTTTTGAAGGGTCCCAAACTTCAATGTCAATACCATTTAAAATTCCAACACATTTGCCTTTTTCAAATTCAAATAATTGTTCCAATCCATTGGCACTAACCCTTAACTCTTCCATATAAGAAGAGCTGACAGTTGTTACTCTTGAAGCACATTTTATCCCACATGCTAGAGGATTGATATTCCCAGACCAATCCAACATACCTCTTTTCCATAAATCCCAACTTGGAATATAATTAACCTTATCCCAGCCCATCCAACCCTGGTATTGTGCATTGTGAATAGTAACAACTGTTGGAATGCTTGCTAGCAATTGGTATTCATAACAATACTGCATCATAAAAGGTATGAGTGCGGTATGATGATCATGACAATGAATAATATCTGGACGATGCTCCCAACTACTCATCCACTTCACCACTGCAATTTGAAAAGCGGTAAACCTTTCTGTATCGTCTGCATAACCATAAATTTTTTGACGATCAAGTAAACCGTTGATATCAATCATGTATAAATCAAATCCTAATTGATTGATTCGTTCCTTAATAACTGTAAACTCGAAAAACCAATTTCCTAAATTTGCACTCCCCTTAAAATCTACATCCCATTCATTTTCGTACAAATACTTGGTTCGATACATAGGCATTACCACTTTGGCAATATCCCCAGCTTTACACTGGTATTTTGGCAAAGCACCAACAACATCACCTAGTCCTCCTGCTTTTGCTACAGGGTAACATTCAGCACTAACATGTATGATTTCCATTCATCCAATTTTATTCCTTTTCAAGTTAGTTATTAAAATGATTCTAACTAATATTGAATTAAAATTCTTCCGTCTTAAATTTATTACTATTTTACATTTTACTTACAAAAAAATCAACAATTGATATGAGCCAACCTACAAAATGGTCACAATTTGGTACTTTGATTACCGTATTTTTTTTCTGGGGTTTTGTTGCCGCCAGTAACGACATCTTGATTCCTGTTTTCAAGAAAGCCTTTAATCTATCCCAAGCACAGAGCCAGTTGGTATCAGTAGCTTTCTATGTTGCTTATACAGTAGGTTCCTTGATCTATTTTGGCATCTCTAAATTAATTGGAAACGATGTTTTGAATAAAATTGGTTATAAAAATGGTATTGTTGTAGGATTAATTATTTCTGCAATTGGCACCCTCTTATTTTATCCAGCAGCCAACAATGCATCATTTACTTTAATGATTACTGGCTTATTCATTGTTGGGTTGGGTTTCTCTTTGCAACAAATTGCAGCCAATCCGTTGGCGATTGTAATTGGAGACCCAAAAACAGGGTCTCAACGATTAAATATGGCAGGCGGGGTTAATAATTTTGGAACAACTATTGGTCCATTAATTGTGAGTTTTGCCATTTTTGGAAGTGTAGGATCTGGTTCTACAGAAGCTAGTATAGAAAGTGTAAAAACACCTTATCTCATTTTGGGTATTGCATTTATTTTAGTTGCTTTATTTTTTAAATTTTCGTCTGTACCGAATAAAATTAACTTAGATGAGGTTGCCAACGAAGAAGCTGAAAGCAAAGAAAAAGTATTGCATCGCCAATCTCCTTTTAGCTATCCGCAACTGATTTTGGGTATGATTGCCATTTTTGTATATGTTGGAGTTGAGGTTTCTACTGCCAGTAATTTACCTGAATACATGAAGCAATATCTAAACATAGACACCGTCAATATCGCACCCTTTATTTCATTGTATTGGGCAAGTTTAATGATGGGAAGATGGACTGGTGCTGTTGGAGCATTTGACGTAAGTGCAGGTGCAAAAAAAATACTTAATTTTTTAATGCCTTACTTGGCATTTTCCGTATTCTTAATTGTAAACGCTATTGCACAACATGATATAACCATGTTTTATGTGTATGGATTGGTCATTATTGTTATGATTGTTGGCGATATCATGAGTAAGGGAAGTCCTGCAAGAATGCTATTGATTTTTTCATTATTAGGAATAACTGCATTGGTTATAGGCATGCTAACATCGGGCATGGTAAGTGTATTTGCATTTACAAGTGTAGGGTTATTTTGTAGCACATTATGGCCATGTATTTTTACTTTAGGCGTTGCAGGCTTGGGCAAACACACCAATCAGGGAAGTAGCTTATTAATCATGATGATTATGGGTGGTGGATTTATTAGCTATGTACAAGGAGTTGTTGCTTCAGATGATATGCTTGGAATTCAAAATAGTTATATCGTAGGTGTGATTTGTTTTGCATATATGGCTTTTTATGCTATAA
>Ga0164293_10002864_pt1 | contig 14653 bp, 15 predicted proteins | sample GEODES118metaG_FD_111487 | JGI IMG/M metagenome (GOLD analysis project Ga0164293, IMG submission 111487) | Eutrophic lake water microbial communities from Lake Mendota, Wisconsin, USA - GEODES118 metaG | ecosystem: Environmental > Aquatic > Freshwater > Lake | place: USA: Lake Mendota...
ATCTTTGCTACCATCCCCAAGGGCGTACATTTTGTATGGATATCGGATAGTTGCCACTCGGAGGATCTGTCCAGAAAGCAAGTTATTGCTGATAGCTTAACATTTGATGTACCTACTGATACAAGGTTCCGCAGGTTCAATCATGAACCACAACACAGCGTCTCTCCCCCAGCCGCAAGCCTCAGCGCAGCACCCATCCCTTTGCATGGTGCATTATTAAGTGGATGCGCTTCGCATCAGTTAAGCGCCGACGCGTATATTAATAATCGGTTCAATGGGGCCTTTACGCATTATCTAATCAAAAACCTAATCCAATACGGACAGGATGCAAGCATGCAGGAGATTGTAAAATACGTGAACATTGATTTAATGAAAAACGACTATGATCAAAATCCACAAAGTGAAGGGTTGTTGAAGACGGAGAAATTCTTTGCATCATAATCAACAATAGCATTCAATCAAATAATAAATCAAAAAATCAACTGAAATTTTAGTTGCATAATTAAATCAATATTTAATTCATACCTATGAAAATAAATTTAAACGCTGTTTCGCCTAAAAAAATAATGAACGTGTTGGTGATGATGTTGGTGTTGAACTGTGGGGCTGCGCAAGCGCAGCCCCAACAAGGCCTAATGAGTAGACTCATTGAAATTAAATACAGTACCGAATTGTATTTAACCACTCAAATCAAAAATGAAACCAATCCAGCTAAAAAGGATAGTGCACTTGCTTTATACAATACCATGCGCTGGAAGGTCGATGGATTTGTGTATCAACTAAGTAGTAAACTTATCACTAAAAATAGTCCTAATGTATTTAAACGATTAGACGCATGGTGTTACGCGCAAAAAGAACCAATATTGAATGTGTCAAGCCATCAAAACATAGCAGCATATGTAGCGAGTTTTGCGGAGATAGATGCTGTGTATCAAAATCAAATAGTCCCTGCTTTATACAACAAAGTCAAAACACTAAACCTCACCACCAATGTGTTTTATTTATTAAAGGACTCCTACTCCATCATTAAAGGATTAAGTGATCTTAAGACACGCAAAGCAATGGCAATTGTGGAGCTGTTGGACCACGCCAGGTTATTAAGCCCTGGGGAGGTTGGGAAAGGTGTGAAATAAAGGAATTAGTGTGGACCAAGTAGATTTAAATTTATAACTTATTGAATTACAAATAATTATAAAGCACTACTATCAGAACAATGCTCACGAAAAAGCTATTTTTAGATCACGCTTAAATTAGTGTGCTGGATTAGTGTGACTAGATTTTTAATAAGAATATGTACCAGGTTTTATTTTAGTTAATACCATAAAGTCTGCATCATTTAAAGTTTGCTTAATTAAAGCTTTGTCATGAGGTAAATGAATTGACGGAACCTTGTGTATTGAGTCTCTTAAAACTGGGACTTTATTCCAAAGACTTGTTACTTGACTCTTTATTGTATTTTTTGAATAATCCTTAATATCAGTTTTCTCAATGAATTCAGGATAAACAACAATAAGAGGCAGACCTTTTGAATTAATTCCAAAATCGATCTCTTCTTTGAGTGCTACCGAATTGGTAGTTAATGTACTTAAAAAAAGTATTATATTTTTTGATCTATTTAGTCTATCATGCAATCTTGGCTTTAAAGTAGACTCCCAATTGCTATCATCTCTGACATTATAGTTTTTCTCATGCGAATCGACAAATGAGAAATTTGAATCTTTCTCAGCCCATGCCTTAAGTAAATTGTAGTAAACAAAATCTTTTGTTGAGTACGCTGCTAAATTTGATTGACTAAAAGGAGTATCAACATAAAATGCACAGTAATTTCCTGTTCTATTTGCCATCTTTATTTAAAATTATTTTTTACGTTAAATAAATTTATTTCATCCTTTATACTTTTTTGTAGAATAATATTTATGCAAGACATGTGATCCATTTTAATGTCTGAAAATTTAATTGAAAAAAGGATTTGTTCAAGATAATCTTGTAATGTCATATTAACTCCTACTCTTGTAATACCAGAACCTATTAATGGAATATTAATGTTCCTTGATGCATAAATCACATTTATCTCATCCCACATATTATTGAGGTATTGTATATACTCTCCCTTAGCCAAAAAAGCCCTATTCCTTTCGTCAAAGTGTGTAAAAGCAGAAAGCAAATATCCTTGTTGAATTTCTATAGTTGTCCCCAAAGGATATTTTATATTTTTACCTACACTTCTATTTGTATTCAATACATATGATTTCAATTTTAATGCCTCTGTGATACAATTATCTAGTTCAGTTACATTAGAATAAAATTTTTCAATAAACTTACCATTTAAAGATTTTTTTGAAATAATTGAATCGTCAACTTGAGTATCAAAATACTCATTAAATGGAATTAATTTCAAACCATTGGATTCAAAAATATCTCCAAAATAAATGTTCACCTTTTTACCATTTATAATTAGTCTTATGCTCGATTCATAATTTGCTTTTAGAATTATTAAAATAAGTAAAATAATCAAACAAATTAAGGTTATAAAACCATAAAACATTTTACAGGAATCATTTATAGAAAAGAAAATTGATGCAATTCCAAGAATAGTACCAATTTTACCAATTAGCTCGAAGTATCGCCTCCAAACATACTTATTAGTAATTTTAATTTTCATAATTCAAGAGATGTTATTTGAATAGTGTTAATTTACTTGATATATTAAAAATACTAATTATTAAAGTAGTCGAATTAAGTATTTATACCTAACAAAAAAAGCCACCCACTATCGCGAATGGCCTGAACTACCCAATCCAAAATCAATGTTTTGCCGACCGAAAGGCAGGCAAAAGCCTAGCGCCTTATCAATGCTTGCTAATGCAGTATTAGCTCCTGGAAATAGATTGTAGGGGCAGTATTTAAGTGTTATTTTGTTCCAGACTGCCTTGGTGAAGAAGGCGATTGCATCTGGATGTAGCTTTCGGTAGGCTATTAAAACTTCCTCTGCCTCGTCTATCATATCATCAAAATGGTCGGTTTAGACGTAGGCTTCATACACGGCTAATTGGTCTTCTATTTCGCTTTGGGAATAGTTTATTTGCGTTATTCATACAACCAGCACGGACAATGGCTCGCAACTCACCTAGGCTATAGCTATGCTCTTTGTCTCCTACACATATCAAATAGACATTTTTATATAGATCATTTAAAATATTAGTAATGCTTATGTATAGAGACTTGTTATTTACCTCTGGCACTGTCATGACGATCCATATTCCTTTATTCAGATGTGCTAATTACTCTTAGATTGAATTATTAAATGCAATTTTTCAATTTAAATAAGACAGATAGGATAAGTGCAGATAAATCAAGACATGCCCTTAAATTAACTTAAAAACGCTTTTAAACCTCATGAGATAATATTCGCAACAATGCATTAATTTTAATGCAACCACATCGCTATGATCTACCTACACAAAATACTACCCACATTCGTTCTTCCTATCATGCTAGTCATAATAGTAATACTAATAGGATTAATCAAGAATAAGAAAAAGCTTATCTATATAGCAATAGGGGTACTATATATCCTATCAACCCCTTTATTCTCTAATAACTTCTTTAAACTAGTAGAAGGTAGTGGGCATAATGATTATAGAAAGCCCATAAGCGCTATAGATAGTGCAGATGCAATAGTAGTACTAAGTGGAATGTTAGAAATAAATGAAGTGGGAGATTCAACCTACATAGAATGGGGAGACCCAGATAGGTTTTTTGGAGGGATTGCTTTATTTAAAGCAGGTAAGGCTCAAAAGCTAGTATTTACCGGAGGCAAAATGCCATGGGATAAAGCAAAGAAAACGGAGGGAGAAGTTTTAAAAGAATATGCAATTTCAAATAGCATACCCACAGAAAAGATATTTGTAACGAAAGATGTGGAGAATACTGCAGACGAGGCAGTGGCTGTAAAAGAACTAATAAGCCCAAGTAAGAGAATAATACTTGTAACATCGGCTTATCATATGTATAGGGCAAAGAGGCTCTTTGAGAAACAAGGATTTATTGTAATTCCTTATAAAGTAGATTATAAATCAGAGAGAAATAAAGCAATCAAAATACTTGATTTCATACCTAGTGCAGATTATTTAAAAAATTCTGAAACAGGTATTAGAGAAATAATAGGTAGATTATTTTATTTAGTGAAAAGTTAGTGACTTACGCCCTTACTAAACAAAACTTTCGTAAATGTCTTTATAATTATTTCAAGATCGAAAAGTGTAGATCTTTTATACATATATTCTTGCTCAAGTTGTACCTTCTTTTCAATAGAAATATCATCTCTACCATTAATTTGTGCCCAACCAGTAATACCCGGCTTTAATTTATCAACTCCTGTTGCCACACGCAATGCCATTAAATCATCCTGATTATACAATGCAGGTCTAGGTCCTACAAAAACCATTTCTCCCTTAACTATATTAATAAGGTTAGGTAGTTCATCTAAACTAGTTCTTCTTATGAACTTACCTATTTTAAGTAAATATTGTTCTGGATTAGTTAACAAATGCGTAGCAACATTAGGTGTTTTCTTTTTCATACTTCTAAACTTGTAGATGTAGAAGAAAGAATAATTAATACTTACTCGCTTTTGAGTGAAGAATACAGGAAAGCCGTCTTCAATTAGAATGACTAATGCCGCAATTAAGAATAAAGGGGAAAGAATAATAAGAAGAAATAGAGCAAAGAGTCTATTTAGCATTAGTATGAAAAGAGTTAAATGTTTTCAATAAACCTTCCTTTGCAGAAACATGCAAGTTTTTACCAATGGCAGACTTTATCTTTTGGTTACTTACCACATACGATTCTGTTAATTTTTGTAGCCTTTCGGTTGTAAGCGGTAATTGAAGTAAATCTCCCAATTTGGCGAATGCTTTTATTAAGCCTTTAGGTAGGATCCAAATCTTTGGTTTTCTGTTTTGTGATACCGCAAGTAATGAAATTACTTCATTTGTAGAAAGGGCTTCGTCATCTGCTACATTATACACCCCAGAAGGAATATCCTCACGATTAATCAATTCTTTTATAATAAACATTAGATTATCAATACTACAGAAGGATCGTTTATTATCAAATGCTCCTAATGGCCAGGGAATACCTTTTGAAACTAATTTATACAGTAAATTTAAATTACCCTTATTTCCTGGTCCATGAATCATACAAGGTCTTAGAATATAAACTCGCTTACCCTCAGGAATTTCTTTTGATAAAATATATTGCTCTGCCAGTAATTTACTTTTACCATAATGGGTAATTGGATTGGAGATATACTCTTCTGTTAATACACCATCAACTTCATCAGCCACGGCTTTAACTGAACTTAAAGTAATAAATACTTTAGAGTTGGAGGCCAAAAATGCATCAAATACTGTTTTGGTTAATTCGGTATTTACTTGGTAATACTCAGAAGAATTAGAAATGTTTTTAAGATCATGCGCTTTACCAGCTAAATGTATAAAAACCTTTACTTCATTGGATATGGAGAATTTTAAATTTGTTAAATCCTCTTTTGGTATAGGATTAATTTTAAATTTACCATCAAAATGAGATAATAAGCTATTTCCAATAAAACCCGAAATTCCAGTTACAGCAATCATTTTAATTTAAATTGATTTAATGTATTTCTGTTTATTTCTCTATGTGATTTATTAGAAAACCAACCCCATTTCATAAAATAATGAAAAGCCGACTTAATAAAAATTTTAAAAAGTTTGTAACTTTTATTTGCACCAGAATTATATTCGTGATAAACACTAACTAATGGGAAATAAATAGTATAGTACTTTGAATACATTCTTCGTGATAAATCCCAGTCCTCGAAATACATAAAATATTTATCATCATAACTGCCAATTTTTTCTATAGCAGTTATTCTAAGTAAAGTAAAACAACCAGAGATAATTGGAGCACTATAAACAACATTGTCAGATACAAATCTTAGCTCGTATTTATTAACAAAATCATTGTAAAATTTTCGTGTAAATTTTAGTTTACGACAAATTAATGAAATTGGGGTTGGTAATAGCTTGGGAAGGTATTGAATAGTTCCGTCTATATTCAATACCTTAGGCATCATCATGCCTACTTCTAAATTATGATTCATATACTCTACCATAGGAGAAATAATATCATCAAAATAGTATATATCTGGATTAATTACAAAATGGTAATTTGATTGTTTTTTAATAGCAAATTCTAAAGCAATATTATGAGCACCGCCAAAACCAGGGTTTGCGGGATTATGTAAATAGTATACGTTTTTTATACCATGAACGTACTTTCTTATTATATCACTAGGTGAATTATCAATTATATATAAAAAAACGTCTTGTTTGGTATTAAAAATACTATTAATAACGTTTTCTAAACTTATTTTATTGTTGTTATATGTAACGATAGAAGCTGTAATTATCACACTTAAGTTGTTTTCGTATCTAAAAATAATTTAAGATATTTATTACCCATTATGACCGAATCAAAACGAGATGTAAACGCCATATAAGACATTTTTGAAAGATTATTTCTATTTTTAATTAAATTATGAATAGCATCGGTCATAGAATTGACGTCATTTAGTCTAACAAAAATAACTTCATCTTTATGGGTAATTTCCCTAAAAATTGGCAGGTCCGAAACTAAAATTGGTAAGCCAAAAGATGTTGCCTCTATAAATGCAAGTGGAAACCCTTCTGAGTATGAAGGCATTGCAAATCCATCAAAATATTTAAAATATCTATTCGCTTTCTGTTTGTATCCCAAAAAAAGACACTGATTGGTTACTCCTAAAATTTGAGCTAAAGTTATTAATTTATCTTTTTCAGGACCATCTCCTAAAATAATTAAACCAACTTTAGGAGTATAGGGCAAAGCACTTATGAGCTGATCGATTCCTTTCCTTGGGGTTAACATTGCTGAAACTCCCAATGAAAAATATTGTGATTTAAAATTAATTAAATTATTATTATCTTCAGCATCTATATCACCTATAGTAACTGATTCTATTTTAGGTCTACCATTATATATTACATCAATCTTCGAATCTTTTAACCCCAAACATTCATAGTATTTTTTCATGTGATTGGTAAGACAAACAACGATATCATACTTTTTAAGAAATAACACCCATATAAATTGTATAATTTTTGCTACAAATCTATTATGTGAATTAGATACATCATCATAAATATAATTATGTAAAGTTGCAATTTTGGTTGCACTTTTTAACGGCAAAAAAGCAACTAAAAGATTTGGCCGTAACATATGGGTGTGTATTATGTTAAAAGACCTTAATTGTTTTGTTGCATTTTTAATTATCAACCTTTGTACCTGACAATCAAAAATTAGTTCAGCTGGAATATCATCAAGATAAAAAACAACTAATTTTCCGACACGACCAGTTAATTGCTCTACTATATCTTTCACAACTAGAACTGGGCCTCTATTTATTAATGAAGGTACTATTATGGCAATATTTAAATCTTTCATATGCAAACTAAATTCGAAAAGACCAAATCGATAGCATTTGCGATTTTGAAATAAAGGAATAAATGCAATAAAATAGAATCATTAGATAAATTATTTGTTTATATTTCTCATAAAGAAGAAGTGATGGAATAAGTACATGTTCTACATTTGAAAATAAAGTAGCAATACGAGAAGAAAATATTGCAAAAGAATTAAAAGTTGACAACCAAAAAATGCCAAAGATATAAGATAAAAGAAGTACGTTAAAATATTTTATACGTTTTTCAAAAAACTCTTTCTTATAAATTAATATACTAACAACAATCAAATTTTTTATTAATACCGGATTAAGTAAACCTAAATTAAAATTATATTTCTCATCAAACAAATAACCAATAACTATTGGGGGGGCATTAAAAAGATTTAAAAAATTTTCGATCACGTTTAATTCAAAAGTGAAACCGAAAATCAATCCTGATATTAATAATACAATTTGATATTTAGTCTTAATTAAATATGGATAAAATATATAAACTAGCGTAAAAAGTAGACAAATACTATGGACTGATGAAGCTATTAAAATAATTCCTAAAAATTTAGTAAAATTGCGCTTATCAATATAAGGTATTGAAAACATTGCTATAGAAATAGCCAAACCAGATCTAATTTGTATCATCTCTCTTAGCAAAAAGATGTGACTAAAATATAACAGTGTTGCTATTAAAAAATACTTTGTATACTTTTTATAAAAGACCGCTGTGAGGGCAATCGAAAGAGAGCCTACAATACCAAATAGTATTATCTCGTTTCCTCCAAATAGTTTTACAAAAGAATTTAATAAAAGATAACCGAACTCACCATGTATATCATTATTTTCAAATATATTAAATGAAAATTTAACATCTTGAAATATTTCAACATAACTATCGTAATCCGGAACATTAAATCTAAATGTTATAAGAAAGATTAGAATTAAACAACTAAAAATAAATAAAATATTTTTAATCTTTTTCTCTATTCTTATAAAATCAAGTAAAGAAAAAGAAAGCAAAATCATGAAAATTATTTGCAGAGATATAAACATGTAAATTTTAATTAATACTATGTAATAATTTTTTTCTTAAAATCTATGATAATATTTCGTATTAAACTTTCCCATATTTCAATTGAATTTTGGATAGAAAACTTTCGTGATCTATCTACAGTTATAGTTTTAAAAAAATTATAAAGAGTATGATCTAGAAACATAGTTTTAATAGCTTCGGCAATTTCATCTAAGTTTTGATTTGATACTAAAATTCCGTATTTCCCATTATCTAAAATTTCACTTGGACCGGATGGACAGTTAGTTGAAATAACAGGGGTGCCAACTGCCATTGACTCTACTAATACATTACCAAAACCTTCATTTTCAGAAGTTAAAACAAAACAATAAGCTTTAGATACCCATCTATGTGGGTTGAAATCGAAACCTAAAAAAAAGACAGTTGTTGATACTCCCAGTTCATCTGCTAAATTCATTAATTCATTCTTACATTCTCCCTCTCCGATTATCACGAGGGAATGAGGAATACCGTATTTTAAAACTTTCTGGTGAGCTAAAATTAATAAATCAAAACGTTTAACTTTTTGAAGTCTTCCAGAACTTATTATGAAAGGATTATCGAAAACCTTATCAATTAACATTTCACCTTTTGTTATAATATCATCAATAACAAAAGGGTTATAAATTACACTTGATTTATTACTTAGTGTAGGTATTTCGTTTATAATACCATTTTGAACTCCTTTTGATACACATATACAATATGTACAATACTTGTAGAGCCATTTTATTATTCGATAATGAAATGTTTTTTTCAGTGCAGTGTTTTCACTAATATCATTATGAACTATTACAATAACAGGTATATTATTTAATATTCCACTTATAATTGTTGCATATGTAATGTAAGTTGACTCTATTCCAGCTATTAGTACATCAAACTTTCTGCTTAAAAATATTGTTTTTAATAAAAGGAATGGAAGTGCAATTATACTTAAAATATTTTTTAGAATAATAATTTTCGTATCCGGAAGTAAATAATTAACTTTTAAATTACTAGGTATTTGATTTAAATAGTTGCCTTCTTTTTTATGTAAAAAAAGCACACAATCAAATTTAATAGGATCAATATTATCTAATATTGTTAGTCCAACTCTCTCTGCCCCACCGCCATGTAGACTACTTAAAGTATATAAAAGCTTAATTTTATTCATTACATGAAATTAAAAATAATGAAATCTATTTAAAAATTATTATCATTTTTAGATTATTATTATTTATGGAATTTAAGTAAAAAATGATTTAAGTTCAGTTGGTTTAATACTATTTAATTTGGAAAATAAAAAAACATATACTAATAAGATAAAAATTATACTATATAATTTAAAAATGAAATTATAAGCATCGAATCTGAAAAAAAGAAGAATTAAAATAATTATAAAGCCAAGTAAAAAGTTTTTAATAAAAGTTAAAAAAGAAGAATCAATTATATTGTTTACGATCATTTTAAAGAAATAGCTGATTAAAATTGCATTAATGGTGGCTCCAATTAAAGTTCCAATGGCAACACCTAAAATTTTAAGCTTAGTGATTAGAACTACACTCATAGATAAATTTACAATTCCCTCAATAAATGTTAAAAAAATTGGTATACGTATGATTTTGATACCAGAAAAAAGAACTGCAGTAGAACTAATATATGATAAGATAACGCCATAAAATCCCATAATAAAGAACAAATACCTTCCTCCATATAGATTGGGGTCTTTTGTCCAAAAAATTATAATTTCTTTACTAAATAAAAAAGTGCTTATCCAAATAATTATAGCCAAAAAAGATGATAATAAGACTGAGTTATTATACGATTTTTTTAATAAAACCAAGTTGTTTTGACTTTTATATATGCCATAATAGGGCATTAAAATATTATTTATTGTACTGAAAATTACAAAACCCAAAGTATATATACGAAATGTTAAAGCGTAAATTGTTACATCTTGTATTTGAAGAAATTTAGCAATTACAATATTATCTGTATTCCATACTAAAGATGCACCAATGCTAATAAGAAAAAAACCAGAACTCGATTTTACAATTATTTTATTCGAAGGGATTTCGTCAATATCGATATCTTGATGAATAAAATATATTTTATTTACTATTATATGTGAATGCACAAATGATAGAATTGAAACAATGAGCATTAAAATGCCAGCTAATAAAATATATCCTAGAAGCCCATACCCAATAGAATAAACAAATAGAAATGCCAATGGCCAACAAACATTAGCAATAATTTCATATATTTTACTTAAGTATCCTTTTCCTACTGCAGAAAATATTGAAAGCGACAATTGTAATGGTGATCTTAATAAATATAATAAAAAACAAATTAAAAGACTATTAAAATAATAAAGACTTTTTGTTGAAGTACCGAAAAAAAACTGTGGATTTAAAAATTTCAAATAGAGTAATGCTAATCCAACTAAAAGTATGGCAGTAATTATAAAAAAAATCAACCTAAGACATTTTCTATATAATATATATATTAAACTTTTATTTTTTAAATTAGCTCCAAATACAGTTAGTGTTGTTGGTAAACCAAAGTTTGCTAGTGCAAGATATTGAACAAATGAGTTAACCAAAATCCATGCGCCATAGTCATCTGATCCAAAATATTTAAGATATACGGGTACTAACAAAAAATTAGTAACAATCGAAATTAATATACTCAAATAACTTGTTACAAAATCTCTAATCTTAAGCATATTTTTTTATAAGTTTATAAGACTTAAATAGTGAAACAAATATAAATCCAGGTATGATAAGTATAGGGAAATCGATTAGCCAAAATGACGGAAACTCCTTGAATAAACTTATAAAATTTTTTAATATTTTTAAATTAATTTTTAATCCTAAGCATTTAGAATATATAATAAAATTTGGATAAGAACGTCTTATAACTAATTTACACATTTTTCTCATTTCTAAGCTATAGCCATAAAAATCAATACGATGAAAAATTTCAACTAAATTTAGACCTATTAGTAAACCTTGGCCACCTTTGATCCATGATTTATTATGTTTGGATTCTTCGATTTCAGTTACATAACATTTATTGAGTATGTAAGAAGGTTCTTCTAATAATAGTTTTAATACCATTCCAAAATGAATCCAGCCTGTATCATAAAATTCTGAAGAATTTGATTTTAACCATAGATTTTTATTGATAATGTTATTAGAAATAAATCCTGACCTAAAATCAGATGCATATAGAAAACTATCGGCACTATTCATAACGCCATATTTCTCAGCTTTTGATTCTCCCGCAAAAATTACACTAAATGAATCTTTTGATGAAATGATAGTATTTATTTCACTTACATCTTGAGTGGTTAAAAGATCATCAGAACCTATTGTCCAAACATAACGTCCTTGAGCATATCTGAAAATACGATCTATGTTTCGATCGTAACCAACATTTTCATCATGCCTGTATAACTTAATGTTACTATATTTTTCAACAATATTACAACTACTATCAGTTGAATTATTATCAGAAACAATTATTTCAACATTTTTCCAATCGAAATTAGCCAGTGAAATATTTTTAATAACTTTTTCAAGAAACTTTTCACTATTATAAACCGGTATACCAATTGTAAGTAACATTAATTTTATTTAGATTTTTTAAAATAATTCAAAATATATTTTATTTGTTTTAAAGCATTAATTTAAAAAAGTTTATAGCTTTTTTAAATACTTAATTCTTAATAAAAGTTTTTTTACAATTTTGATTAAAAAGTTGAAATTAGAATTATTAAATGGATCCGAATATAGCATTTTTAAAAAGAAAATTATTGATTTGGTTGGATTATACGCTTTTAACCAATAGTAAAAGTTTTTTCGATACCAAACCCATAAAGCCTTGTTTTTAATATAATTATCCACATTTTTTAATAATAAATGCCTTTGTATTACTTTATACTCTTCAAGCAAAAACAATTTTCTATTTTTTGATAAGCCATTAGGATTGACTCTGTAAAAGGTGTCGTATTCTTCAATCTTATAGATATTGTATCGCCTAGTAATTTTTATCCATAAATCCCAATCTTCTGTTCCATTTAGATCTTCAGCAAATCCATTAAATTCAGTCAAAACTTTTTTTGGTATAATTACTGAGGATAAAACTATAAAATCATAAATTAGGATTAAATCTCTATCATTATCTAAACTTATTGGTTCAGAATAATTGTATTTACTTAAATCTTTTCCATTTTCGTCGAATAATATTACGTTTGAATGATAAATCCCTATATTATTTTCAGAAATATTATTTATGAAATTTTCTAATTTTTTAGGATGCCACTTGTCATCGGAATCAATAAATGCAATATATTTATTTTGAGATTTATTTATCCCAGCATTTCTTGCTTTGCTAACGCCAAGGTTTTCTTGTTTAAGCACCTTTATTCTTTTATCGTCAAATGAACAAACGACTTTTAATGTATTGTCTTTTGACCCATCATCAATAATAATTAACTCGAAATTTTTATAGGTTTGATTTAGTACACTATTTATTGCATCGCTAACAAATTTTTCAACATTGAAGGCTGGCATGATTATTGAAACAGACATTAAAAAAATGTTTAATTTAAAGTTTTAATTTGTGAAATAAATTTCTCAACAAAATAAATGTCGGAAAATTTACCGCCTTTTGCTTCCATTTCTAAAAATAATTGGATGTTTTCCTGATATTTACTAATTTCTTGAGAGCTCATGTTTTTTATATAAGAATACATTGATTCATTGCTCTTAAATTTTCTATAATCGATGAAACAATTTTCAGGAACTAATTTCTGTATATTTTGTGGTCCTAAATATACAGGAATGGTACCTGAAGCAAAGGCATCCCAAATCTTTTCTGATATATAACCATTGGGGCCAATTGAATTTTCAAAAATTATAGAAAACTTATAATATGACATTATTTGAATTTTGTTACTTATTGCGCCTTTCCAAGAATTATATTTTATTTTAATTTTTGATCTAATCCAATTTAATTTTGAACCATTAAATATCCTAAAAAAAAATACATTGCTAGGGAAATAAAATTTATCCCATCCTTCTCCATACAAATCAAAATCTTCTATATGATGTGTTTCAAAAAAATTTATTACCTCTCTTCTTTTGGAGTATAATTCAGTAGAACCAATCGCTCGCTTATTTCTTGCAACCATCACACACAATTTGTTTCTTTTTGAATTACATATTTTATGGATTTCTATATGATGTACATTATATTTAAAGTATTTTTTCTCATCCACTAGGTCGTCATTCCATGTAAAAATATATTTAAACAATTTATGATTACTCAGCCGCCAATTTTCTGAATATATTAATGGCCCTTCTTCAATGATTAAAATTTTTGGTGTTTGAAGCTGAAAACATTTTTTTACTATTGGATTGCTCATTCTTGGAAAATCGGAAAATATAAAACAATCAATCTCTTCAAAATTCTGAACTTGATCTAATGTTAATAATTCAATGCCCTCTTTTTTACACCTTTCGTAAAGTGTATTCCATTTTTTGAATATACCCTCTGCCACCTCCGCATCTTTTTGTAAAAACATTTTCATATTAATACAGTTTTCTTCATAAAATGACCAAAATGCTATTTTCATTACAAATTTTATTTAGAAAAAAATTCTTTAGGCAATTTAGTCCACTCAGATGGTGGCAATGCCTTAAAGTAATCGTATGTTTTTTGTAAACCCTCTGCTCTTTCTACTTTAGGCTCCCATCCTAAGATGGTTTTAGCTTTTGTAATATCTGGTTGTCTTTGCTTAGGATCATCCACAGGTAAATCTTTATAAACAATCTTTACCGTGTTGCCTGTTAGTTTCAATACCTCTTCTGCAAAATCCTTTAAGCTAATTTCATTTGGGTTTCCAATATTCACTGGACTTGAGTAGTCGCTTAATAATAATCTATAAATACCCTCCACTAAATCATCCACATAACAGAAGCTTCTTGTTTGTGAGCCATCTCCAAACACCGTCATGTCCTCACCTCTTAAGGCTTGACCAATAAATGCAGGTA
>Ga0164293_10002865_pt1 | contig 14646 bp, 14 predicted proteins | sample GEODES118metaG_FD_111487 | JGI IMG/M metagenome (GOLD analysis project Ga0164293, IMG submission 111487) | Eutrophic lake water microbial communities from Lake Mendota, Wisconsin, USA - GEODES118 metaG | ecosystem: Environmental > Aquatic > Freshwater > Lake | place: USA: Lake Mendota...
CTCACGCACCATCATTTCACGAGGGATCATGAAGTCACGAACAATCGGAGACTGCTCAGGAGAAAGATTGCCAAGCCAGCTATTGATGGCCCTGCTCTGCTTGAGGCGAATACATGCAGCATTCATGTTGCGACTGTACCACCAGTAGGCATCGATCTTCTTCTCAGTTACGAGAGTTGCAAGAGTATTGTCAGACCACTTGACCAAAGTACTGAGGTCGTTCTTGTCACCCTTGCACTGTTGCAGAGCGTCAATCATATCCTCGTTTGCACATGGCAAAGTGTTGAATGGGGAATCGTAGGTGCTATACCAAAGCATCTTGGTCTTAACTTGACCACCAACTCCTGCTCCCTTGTAGAGAGAGGTGTTATAGTTGTAGCGAGTAAGTTCCCAGTTCCAAACAGGGTGCTGAGGACGGTCAGATCCACGAACCTTGGATGGAAGCTTGCCATTGCGAGCAGTGCTGTTGAACTTGTCAAAGTCCTTCTCGTAGATGGTAGGAAGGTTGATTCCGTCATCCTTACCAAGGAAAACAGGTCCAAACCCGTCTACATCCATGATATGAAACTCACTCCAGTCATTTGGGGTGCGAACAATGAATGCCACAAGGCGAGTATTGTTATCCTTAGTCACCATTAGGCGAATATGAACTCCAACCTCATCATCAAGGTCTGCACCACCAAGTTTGCCAAGGATCTCAGCAGCTTGATTACCAGGGATCATGAATGTCTGAGTTTCCTCATGGTACATGCCCTCGTCGCTTGTAAGGTCTACATCATAGCCAGCAAGGTAAACAACCTCTTTGGTCATGACATAAGCACGATAAGCCCATGGCATGAAGACAAATGACTTCTTTGACTTGGACGGAGCTTTCCAACAGGTGCCTACTTTACGAAGGCTGCCAGTGTTGTCATACTCATCCAGGAACATCTTCTTGAGTCCATTTGCTCGCATGAACATCATAGTCTGGCTGATACCAATACCAAGGTCAAGATCGTTAAGCATTGCTGCCATCTTGTTTGTCTTGGATGTGAACTGGCCATCATTGATGTGAGAGATCTTCTCAGCCTCAGTGGTTGCACGTTCTGGCATGATGTTATTGAGCATCTCGATATCCTTGCCCTCTACCATGTCGTCGAAAGCTTTATCCAGCACAACCTGGAAGGTATCAAGCATCTCGCCAAACTCAAATACACCAGGAATTCCCTGATATTGAGCAAGCATCTGATCATTAGTCTTGACTATGCCAGGACCATGGTGTGGTTCCAGTGTAATCATTTCCCAAGTACCATCAGTGCCAAACTCCTTCTTGAAGTTATCCACAGATGTAAAGATGTCATATGTCTCACCTTTACCAATGATACCAAGCTTACGAAAGCGAGCATTGATCTTATCACGTTGTCCAGTGATGAGGTTACCCTTGATCAAGCCAGCGACACCATTCACGTTTGTAACAATACGAACGGTATGGTTAGTGATCTTATTATCATTTATCTGACGCACAATGTGACCATGGCCACTGTTGCGATAGACGTACCGTACTGTTTCTACGGCACCGATAGAGATACCATCCATAGTCTTCTCAGCAGCAAGGTCATCAACCAGGTGAGGAAGAGCTTTGCGGATCTCCTGATAGGACAAGACCTTGATACGGAGCTTCTTGCTGTCACCTTTGTGAACTGCATATCCACTAACGGACTTGACTAGTTCCACAAGACGCTTTACCATCTTATCGGAGTTGCCAATAACAAAGCCATACTTAGCCATGTTGACATAGTCTTTGCTGTTGTAGCCCTTGATACGGATGGTGGTTTCTGCATCGAAGTCAGCATAACCAAAGATGATATCCTTAGGCTTGCTGATGAGAGAAGAATCAACCTTCTGATGGTCACCGGTGAATGGGTTCTTGAAAGCTGTGATGGTTACACAAAAGCTCTCATGAGAAAACCGATCCTCAAGCATGGCAAACTTGTAGTTACCACGGTTGATTTCGTGAACGATGACAACACCTATCTTGGTGAGCCAATAATCAGGATCGTTAGTAATAACACGGCTGATTACTGTGTCGTTAATTGTGGTAGTTTCAATCAAGTATTCCTTGATCATAGCACCTCCTTGGGTAGTGGTCTTTACCATGTTTGGCTCCTTTTTGTTGTCCTGAATATTTACATCAGGGTTAAGGTGGTTAGTGGTCCGGTCAAAAGGCTGAGTGACCTCTTGCTTGGGAACACATTTGATTGTGCCGGACTTCTGGTCCAAGAGAAGCTGGGAAGCAACTGCATAGCTGCTATCAGCCTCAACGGGGATCCATATATCGGATCCGGTATACTTGACGAGATATGTCTTCATGACATTCTCCTTTCCCTCAGCTTGATGCTGAGAAGATAACAGGAACCGCCTGTTGACGGGGATTCAGGGGCCTTTGCCCTATCCGTAAAAAAAGAGCTCCCCCAGAGCCGAAGCCCTGAGGGAGACACTTTTCTTATATACTTCTGAGGATAGTTAGTCCTCGTCAGCAGGGTCACAGATGCAGCCTTCAAAGCCACAATCCTGACACCTGCCAGTGTAGTATTCTTCGCTAGACACACAATCAATATCACATTGATCGATGGTGTGCAAGCAGTCTGGACAGTACCTCATGGCACTCTCCTTTCCCCCAGCTTGATACTGAGAAAGTAACAGGAACCGCCTGTTGACGGGGATAAGAGATCGGTCTCCTATCCGTAAAAAAAAAGTTCCCCCAGAGCCGAAGCCCCAGGGGAACAATTTTCTTATTTTTAATTAACCTTATTTACTAATAGGTATTAGTAGCAACGTTGACACAAAAGCATGTCAGCATTTGCTACAGTACTAGGGTCGTACAATCCACTACACATGGAGCAACGCTCTGCTGTGATGGTGGGCTGTGACTTAGCTACCTTTGTAAGCCTTTTCTTTACCGATGCTTTCGGAAAGATCCGGACATAACATGCGTCACAGTAGGACCACATCCTGCTGCGATGACCCTCTGGATACTTAGGCAGTAGTGGATTACCACACCTGCATCCAGGGTTAGTGCATGTATAGGAGTAAAGCTTCATGCTTATTCCTTTCTATTGGTTACCAGGAAGCTGGATTAGCTGACCTGGGGTGATGTCACTACCGTACTGCAGGACAAGCTGATCGATAGCTACTTCGATGTTGCTTGTGCAGTGTAGCTGTGCAATAGCTACGATGGTATCCCCACTACGAACAGTGTGGATTGAACCGTCGCAAACTGCAACCTTGCTTGAACAACCCATTACAGTGACTGTAAGGACTGAGATGAGTATGACAATAGCTTTACGCATTGTTCTCCTTTGTTAGTGATGGTAAGACCCCATACCCGGGTGGGCATGTTAAAAGGTCAAAGGACATGTATGTATCCACTATTACCACCCTAAAATTTTTCCCTTATTTTTACCCTAGTATGACTTTATATACATTTATATATGTTTCTCAAAAAAGTTCCTCCTACAGGTTGCAATCTATACTCACACCTGATAGGTTCTGGGTATTCGGGAAAGCCCCGGGAAATAAAAACCATAAAGGATAAATCAATGAACTTCATGAACTGCGATAAGTGTGTATCAGAATTCATCATTAAAGATGCTATGTCTAGCTCTGTACGTTGTCCTGATTGCTCTATGTGGGTAGATACAGAGCCGGCAGAGAATTATTCTTCTAGACACTATGGAAAAGGATATGTAGACGAGTATGTGGATTTTGACATGGATAACTATGGGTATGCAAACTGAAGGGCACACAGACAATGCTTAATAAAACAAATAGAAAACTTATAGTAGCATCAGAGAAGTTGTTCTCATCAAACAGTCTTTTACAAGAGTTTATGAAAGATCATGATATTCTAACTTTTAATTACGATACTTCTATAGACTTAGAGGAAAACTCTAGAGAAGTCTGGAAGAAGTTCAAAATGATCCAGGACTACTCCTATGAAAAAGTTGTCTTAATGGCTCATGGAGTTGACTGTAATATTATTTATCCCTTGTATCGAAACAAGAAGCTCGACTTTGATGCGGCGGTTTTTGTAGATTATAAGAATCCAGACACATTACTTATTCCTCCTTCTTATGAGCAAGCTTTGAAAAAGTCTAAAGTAAAGATTTATTCTTTTTCTACAAGAAATAAAAAAGAAACACCATGTGCAGTTATACAAAGCCACCAATCGTTACCATGGTACTATACCATTAGGTCACGCAGACTAGCACAGGAAATATATGGATGTGTTGTGTATGACACGTACCAAGAGAATTACTTGAGTGGAGCTAACTCAAAGTTAATCTAAGTAACTAGCCTCGGTTCGGACCAATGTAAAGCTGATGAGCTTCTTCCGGACCGAGGTCTTTTACTATTTCTTCTACATCTTTTTTAATAATACGAGACATTTCCAAAATAAGTTCCCATTGTTCCATGGGAAATACTGAAAAGACTATTTCACCTCGATCAGAGATATGACCTGTAATCATCTTGTCTTCGTCTTCTTCGAGACCTTCTGGCAGTAAGAAGTCCATGAATTCTTGTCGAGATGTTTCGCTTTCGAAAAAGCTCATAAATCTATTAAAAAAATCCATATATACTAGAATCTCCTATATGTATATACTTATAGTAACGCCAGTAATTTGAAAAAAATCCAAAAAAATTTGTCGGCGGAAAGTTGGTTACTTTTCGAGCTTCTTAAACAAGTCGTAGTAATCTACGTAAGAACCTATTTGACTAACCTGAAGCTTTGTTGAGCTGTTATCTTTCTTTGGATCTTGTCTTACGACCTTAAAGCATTTAATTTTCTTCTTCATCAATCTCCACCCAAAAATCGTCACAGTCTCTACACCTTACACTATATCTTTGTTTATTGTCTTCATAATCTTCTTTTGGAAGAGCCGTAAGAATAAACTTAGGGGGATAATTACAATCAGGACACAGTGTCGGGTTGAAACCCATTTTTAATTTGCTCCTCAACTTTTTTTGCAAGCTCAGAATCGCCTTTTAATTTTTCTATGGCGTTATCTCTACCCTGCGAGAAAGACTCTCCGTTATAATAGACCCAAGCACCACGTTGTGTAAATAGCCCGGATTGCATTCCTAAATCCAAAAGGCATCCAAAGTTATCTACGCCTTTTCCATAGTAAATATCAAATTCAGTAATCTTCATTGGTGGAGCCATTTTATTCTTAATAATTTTGGCTTTGACTTTAATCCCAATTGAGTTTCCGGACTTATCTTTTAAGTCTTCTTTCTTGCGAAGATCAATTCGAACTGATGCTGCATACTTAAGTGCCATCCCACCAGGTGTAGTCTCTGGGTTACCGAACATAACTCCAATTTTACTTCTCAATTGATTAATGAAAATAATCAGAGTCTTATGCTCATTAGCTAGACCAACTAACTTGCGCAAACCTTTTGACATCATTCGTGCCTGTAGACCCATCTGATTGGCCTCCATATCGCCTTCTAGCTCTGCTTTAGGAACTAATGAGGCAACTGAGTCAACTACGACAACGCCTATCTCTCCGGTGCGAATTAACCTATCTACAATTTCTAATGCTTGCTCGCCATAATCTGGTTGAGCTAGTAGAAGATCATCTAAGTTTATTCCTAGTGCATCCATGTATGCTGGATCTAAAGCATGCTCTGCATCTATATAAGCACACTTGAGTCCCATCTTTTGGGCTTGGGCAACTAGAGATAAAGAGATAGTAGATTTACCAGAAGATTCTGGCCCATAGATCTCTACGATTCTTCCTAGTGGAAGTCCATCTATACCAAGAATGGAATCAAGTGACATTGCTCCAGTTGGAACAGATGGCCATTGTTTGACTTCGGAAGATCCGAGTCTCATTACTGCACCAATGCCAAACTGTCTTTCAAGTTGGGCAATTGCTAATTCAAGTGACTTTTCATCAGACATGTTTCTATTGTACCATATTCATGTCATGTAGTTTTTGTTCTATGTCTTTTATTTCAGCAATTGTTGCTTTTCTTACTTTTCTTAATTCCTGTTTACTCTGCCAATCGTTTCCAAGCATTGCAGAGTCAACCATCTCTAGTAGTTTATAGAGTTGTACTAATCTCGGTGGCTTACGCATTTATATCCTTTATTTGGTATACTTGAATAGTATTAAGATCGCATTATATCGTATTGGAGATTTAAATGAAACAACCCAAAGGAAGTATTGACATTAAGCTTGAATTCCAAAGAGCTTTACTTATTCTAAATAAAAGAATAACAACTGTTGACGATCTTTTAATGTACTGGCATTTCTCTGGTCCGTGTTTGGAAGACAGACCTGAAATAGAAAATATCTAGAAAAATTTGACAGAGCAATTATTTACTCGATATACTCCTATATAAGCAGCTAAGGAAACCACTGTGGTCGTAGTCACGCAAGTGAATCATATAATCTTATATTATATAAGCAAACTTATATAAGTATACGTATATAGAGTTAAAAATAATTCTTTGTTAAGATAAGATAATAATTTTTGTTACTATCTATTAAAAACAAGCAAGGACTCTATAAATGAATATTTATCAAATCTATGTGCCTGAGCTAGGAACTTATGTTAAGTATAAAGTTTTAGAGCCAGAAGAAGCTAAAATATTACTTGACGAGATAGATAACAAGCCACCAAAAGAATATCGTAAAGCTATTCTTGAATCTGTAATTTTTAATATTAAAACAGATGTAGCTGAGTCACTCAGGATGATGAGTAGAGGCGCAGCAGAAAAGTGTCTAGAAGCATTATATTATGGATGCATAATGCTAAATCCTGGTCTTGATATAGATCAGTGGATTGACTTAGCATATTTAGAGAAACCTAATGCTTTAAAGAAAAGTCCAAAAGTAAATACTAAAAACGATATGCCAGATCTAACAGATCTTCCTCCAGAACTTGAGGATTTTTTTAATAAGACTTTTAAAAAAGAATCTACTCAATGGCAAAAGGTAAAGCCAAAAAAACTTTCTAGAGAAAAGTTCCTTGGACTTGAAGCCCATTTGAAGGATAATATCATTGGTCAAGATCAATCTATAGAGACTATTGTCTCAGCCTTGAAAAGATCTCAAGTTGGATTAAATGATACCAATAGACCACTTGGTGTATTTCTATTCGCAGGAGCATCTGGAGTAGGTAAGACACACTTAGCAAACACATTGCATAAGTATATCTTTGGTTCAGAGAACTCTTTAGTAAGAATAGACTGTGGCGAGTTTCAACATAAGCATGAGAACCAAAAACTTATTGGATCTCCCCCAGGTTATATAGGCCACGAAGAAGGTGGTCAACTTGTTAATCTAGTTAGGAAATATCCAAGTACAGTTGTTCTTTTAGATGAAGTAGAAAAAGCTCATCAAGATTTATGGAATACATTCCTAAGAGTTTTTGATGACGGCATGCTTACTGACAATAAGGGTAAGTCAGTTAGTTTTAGGAATACAATCATAATCATGACCACTAATCTAGGTAATGACAAGATATCTGATGATTTACTAAAAACTTCAGCTGGATTTACCGGAAGAGTTGATTTTTCTTCTAAAACAAAAGAAATACCAAAAAAAGATACAGTTGAAAAAAATACTTTAGAAGCAGTTAGAAAACATTTTAAACCAGAGTTTATAAATAGACTAGATAAGATATTAGTATTTAATCATCTATCTAGAGAAAACCTTGTAGGAATCGCAGAACTAGAAATGTCGGTTGTTAAAAACAAACTTTTAACCAAAGGCTATTCAGTAATATATACCGATTCTGTAATTGACGCAATGCTTGATAAGGGAATTGACTCTGTCAAGGGGGCAAGAGGTTTGTCTCAGGTAAGAAGAGAGATGATTGAAGATAGGGTTGCTGACATAATCATTAACACCCCGCCTCCAAGAGGAACCATATTTCATTTAAATTATGAAGATGATCTTGTATTAAATTTAAACAAACCTAAAAAAGAAAGGAATAATAATGTCAAATGAATTGAATATTAAATATCCAAAAAGTCCTGGACTAACTTTGGAACAAGCAAAGGAATTAAGTGAAAAGTTAAATAAATTCAAAGCTGACTTAGATGTAGATAACATTGCCGTTTATCTAAATTGGCCAGACAAGACAAAGAGTCATTTCTAGTCTTATAATTAAAATTTAAAAGTATTTTAAAAAGACTCATACTAACAAGTAGCATTTTAAAGATTACTATAGACATATAGTTTTTTTTTTAGGAGGTCCAAATGCCAGCAGGAAATCCCGGCGGTTATGGTAAAGTAGCTATGAATGCAATGGCTAAGCCAATGTTCCCAGGCGCAGCAGGATATGGCGCAGCATATACCGTAGGTGATAATTTAAGGGCAAGACAAGCTGCACAAGGTCAAGCTAGGAAAAGTTCTGTACTAGCTGCAAAAATGGCAGAACCAGCAGGAACGGGATATGGATCCCTGCTTACTAAAGGGCAAGTTAATGCTCAAGCACAAATTAGAAGCGGATCCCATACAAGGCCCGCTACAAGATCTGTGACAGCAAGACCAAATCCTGGAAGCGCTAAGCAATATGCTCGCAAAGCTCCAATGCCAGCAGGAGCAGGCAATTCTCCAGTTTCTCAAGTTGTAAAACAAGCTGATGATGCTGGTAAAAAAGGTCTTCTTAAAGGCAAAGGTAAAGGCCTTGCTATAGGAGCAGGAGCTGCTGTAATTGCAGGCCTTGCTTATTCTGGAAGAAGAGGAGAAGGTTCTTCTGGTGGTAGAACTGGAATGACAAGGTATTAATCTTAAAGAAAGAATGTAAAATGTTATGAGTGATTGGAAAAGCTACATAAATTCCAATGGAGATTTTGAGCTTCCAAATTTTTTGTATAAAACAATAAATGATTTGATGAAACAATCATTAGATATGGGAACTCTTTTATCTACTGATCAATATAAGTTAAGAGCCTATAAAGAACAAACTAAGAAGTTATTTAAAAATAAATGGTTTGATATTGCAGAAGCTTTAGAATTTTTTGGAATCATAGAAAAATGTGGATGTCACTCAAATGGAAAAGACTTTTACTGCGAAGTGTGTAAAGGTGCAAGATATCTCCCTACAGCAGTGTTGACTCCAGATGAGATGAGAGAAATTGGCGTTTTTATTGGCGCAGATCAAAATATCGCACTTGTAGACAAACTTCAAAAAAGTATATCTGACGTATTTAAATCAGCGTAAAATGCTTTGTCCCAGATGTTCTATAAAGATGCAGAACGTTGTAGAATATATCTTACAAGAAAATGAATTTAAATACATAAAAAACTTCTATTGCACAAAGTGTAAAAGTGCTGTTACAGAAGTGTTTGATGATATAGGGTTAGCCTCAAGTGAATGGATAGATTTTAATGTCTAATGTAGAAAAGTATAATAAAAATGATTTCATGAAAGAATTTGAATCTCTTAGGCCAGATCTATTTCTTCCAGAAAATTGGTCTGATCAAGATAAGCAAAAAGTAGTTGAGCTTATTCGCCCGCAAAGAACAAAAACTTCAATGTTTTCATCTATACCAATGACATGCGAAACACAAAAGTGTGTCTTTGCAGATACATGTCCACTTCTTAAGGAAAACTTAGCGCCTAAGGGTAATCCTTGTCCTATAGAAATGTCTATAGTTTCTCAGTTTACTTATGATTACATGGAGCAGCTTGAGGTTAATCCACAAAATTTAGTAGAAGTATCTATGGTAAGAGACTTAGTAGATCAAGAAGTGCAGTATATTAGAAAAACAAAACTTCTAGCTAAAGAACATTTTATTCAAGAAAATATTATTGGAATAGATTCTAATACAGGTCAACCAATTATGAAGAAAGAATTGCACCTTGCAGTTGAATTAGAAGATAAATTACATAAGCGTAGAAAAGATTTAAGAAATCAATTATTAGCAACCAGAGAAGCTAAAGCTAAGATTGGTCAAACCCAACTAGATACAGCTCAAACAATATCTGATATTCTAGATAAGGTTCAAGGAATAGAAAAAGAAAGACAAAAACTCATTAAACAAAAAATGGGCACTCTTGAAGTCGATGAATATATAGAAGTTGCAGTTTTAGAGGATAGAGATGAATCTATTCGACACGAATAATAAAGATAGTCAATCTTCTTTAGCTAAATTACTTCGTTCGCTAACCGGCGAAATGCCTGGTGGAGCAAAAGTAACTAGACAAACGACACCTATGGGAGCAGATGCTGTCAATAGGATAATGGGAAGTCCAGAAGAATTTATAGGAAGATATAAAGAATTTGAAGATGAGTACTTCAAAGTTCTTTCCGATCCTAAGAATAGAAATAAATTTGCCAATATAGCAGATATGGATATTGAAAGATCTTCTGGAAAAATAGATTTAAGTAGATTAACATATCAGTCGCAACAAGACATGAAGAATTTCTTTCGACAAAGAGTTTTACAGATGGATAATCTTTTGCCGCAAGTTGGAATTCCTGGAATGGAATTTCCATCAGGAAACCTATACTCATCCATGCTCCAGTATGAGGTGGATGAATATTCTCATCCTGCATCTATTCTCTTGAATAAAATGTTCTTTAATGTACAGTCAGATAAACAGGGTGTTCAAGCGTTAAACTTTGGTATGTCAAACATGATGAATAGTGCAACCCTTGAAAGGTTAGCTTATCAAGCAGAAAATCCAGTAGACATAATTGGAAAAAAAGTATTAACTCTTGACGTAGAAACAACAGATGTTCTACCAGATTCTCAAGTAAGACAGTTTGCTTATAAAGTTGGCGAAGAAGATGTAGTTGATAAATCATTCATTAATAGAAGAATGGATGCTGCTAGAGTTACTAAATCTGGTCAAAGTTATAGAATGTCTGATGCTGTAAATCTACCATTATCTCAAATGGGTAGACAAGCCCAAGAAATGGGTGAAGGTGGAATAAACTTTGTAGAAAGCTCTAAAGGTTTATTTACAGAGATGTTAAATGCAGATCACGTATCTGGACACAATGTTTTGTTCGACTTAAATAAAATGGCAGATACACTTCGTGGCCTAGATGCTTTTAATTCAGATGATATAGCTCAGGGTTTGATGAAAGAAGTATTTGAAAAAGTTAATACCCAAAAAGATTATTTAATAGATACCTCTGAAACTATGGGTTCATACTTTCAGGAAAAAGCTCGCTCTATGTTTCCATCTGATCCTGAAAGAGCAAAAAAAATAGTTGATCAAATGATTAGTCCAGAAATGAAAGCTCAAATAGATATAGGTGGAAAAACTGCTCCAAGATCAATGGAGAACATTTCTTTAAACTCTAACCTGCTTCAACTGATAGAACAAGACGCTGCTTCTGGAAGTAATGAGGCAAACAGAATAATAAACAGCATAAAGCAAGGTTCACACGTAGCTGACGTTGACGTTGCCTTACAAGCCTCTGCTGATAGGTATAGGTCTTTAGGAACTTTGGATTTTAGATTTGACGAAACAGGAAAAGTTCGTGGTGATCAAATATCAGAATTTGAAAGATATAGTAGAAATATTATTTTAAGATCCCAAGCTATGACTCCAACAACTGACATTGGAAGCGTTAGCCATATGAGTGATGCCGTCTTTAGGCATCTGTCAACTAATGAAAATGCAATACAGGGAATGACCTTAACAGCAAAAGGATCTGATTTAGGATTATCATCTGATGCTGAAGGTTTTCTTGCATATTCTAAAGAAAAGAAAAATTTTACATTTAGAGCATTTGGATCTGATGCTGATGAAATCATAAAAGATGCTGTAGCTAAGTCTCACATAACTAGGACATTAAACCAAGCTAGAGCAGAAGGTGAAGGAACATTAAGTACTCTTAATGTAGCTGGAAGAACAATGCAATTGACTAGAAATCTTGCAGATGAAGCTATTGTTAAAACAGGATTTAATTTTTCTCAAGCAACTGCAATAGACCAATCAATAAGAGCACAAAACATTACTTCTGGAATAACAGCAGGAGACGATGATTCTTTGATCAGGTCTTTAGGATTAACTAATGAACAATTTGGCAAGCCGCAAACATTTAGAAGTGTAAGCCAAAGGATTAAAGGAGCTTTTACTGGCGGTCCAGTCCATCAAATAGAAAATCCTTTAACTTATTCAGATGAGGCAATAGATTCTTATTATAAAAATGCAGCTGGCGCTGGATTACCATATTCTAGTTTAAATGTTCAAAGTAGAGCTTTTTCCGTTGGCTTAGCTGAAGCTACTCATTCGATTGGCTTAGCAGCAAAGGGTACAGCAGCTTACGCAGCTAACGCCGACCTTACTACAGAGATGGGTTTGTCATTCTTTAAGATGCAAGACGCACCTAGAATGGGAACCGTTACTACACAAGGTGATTATTTTGGCAGTAAAACAATGATGCCATTTATGTCTTTATTCTCTGTATCGGAAAATACAGCTGCTAATAAAATATCTGATCAAACATTATCTGTAAAAGCATTTGGCAATTTAGGTAATCCAATGGAAGATATTATGAGTTCTGATTTAAACAGGTTTACACTAAGCTTTGTTTCTGGAACTGGTGAAGGTGAAAGTAAAGTTGCATCAAGAGTTAACTTAGTATGGGGAGCTAACCAATCATTAGATGAGGGTAAGTCTAAACAGTTAGCTAATTTCCTGTTAGACAATTCAGAAACGTTTAGAGATACTTTACAAAATATTAAAGTTGGAGATCAAGATATTGGAAGACAATTAGCAAGCATTACTCAGGCTAATAAAACCATGACTGGTTCACAAAGAACTGGATTAGTTGATCAAATCTCTCAAAGTATTAGAGATAAAGGAATAGTTGTCGGATATGCCGAGGGAGCTCCAGCTGAAGGAATGTTTGAAGCAGCAAGAAGATCAGGCATTAATTTAGTTGATAACGATGTTAACTTAGTTAATCAAGCTATGAGAATAGCACACGTAGACGAATCGTCAAACATGCTAGTTATGTCAGCTATAAGTGATACAAAAGTTGACGAAGTAATAGGCAGATCATCTGAGGTTGCTCAGGCTGAAACGGCTGACGCATTTTCTAAATTAAAAAGATTATCACAAGTATTTAATGACTCTTCAAAAAAAAGACAGGCCACTAAAGTAGTTCTTGAAGCTAAAAACGCAAGTTCTTTAGACAGAATAGTAGATCTGTCAAAAAGAGCAAATAGAGATTTTGATACTCCAATGACAGATTTTTTCGTAAAAAATAAAAAATCAATAGGATTAGCTGGATTAGGTCTAGCTGCAGCTGGTGTTGGTTACTATATGTATAACAATAGAAGAGAAGAAAAAAACATTCAAGAGACAATGGCTTATATGCCAACAGAGCCGGCAACCAATAGGGCACCTAGACAAATGCAACCTATGGCTATGACTCAAAGTACAAGAAGAGATCCATTGGTAACAGCTGGAGTTGTTGGCAATCTAGATAGAAATAAAATTGGCCATACAAAGATGGGCCCAAATAAAAATAATCACCTTTACGGAGGATAAAAATGTCTTTATTAAATAGCATAGGAAGATCAGCCACAAGAGCTGGTTCGTCCAAAAAAGCTCTAATTGGAGTAGGTGTAGCTGCTGGTGCTATTGGGCTTGGTCAAAGTACAGTTGGAGCTGCGGTTGATGCAGGTAATGATATTGCATTTGGCGATCCAGATGCTGATAAATACTTTCTTGGATCAAGAGGCCTTAGTCCAGGAACTTTGTTAGAGGGTACTCTTGGATCCTCTGGTGCTGCAGCAACAGGAACAATTGCTGGTGGAGCACTTGGAATGGCTGCAGGTGCAGCAGCTGGAATTGGCGCAGCTGGAATGCTAAGAAATACTGAGTTTGCTAAAGATGTAAATATTCCTAAAAATTTTGCAGATGATATTCCATTGATACGTGGCAAACAAGTCCCTTTAATTGGAGGGCAAAACCTTTTCAAAAAAGGAACAATGGGTTCAGCTAGAGGAAGAGCAGTTGCATTTGGTCTTGGCGCAGTTGGTGCAATTGCCGGCGGTGCATACGGGGCATCAACTTATACAAGAAGTCAGGTAAATAGAAATTCAGATTTTTACAAACAAAGTCCATACAGTAGAGGATCAGCAACACAGGCAGCTTCTACAAATGCATACGGGGATATGGTTCTCGGAATGCATAACTCTAGGAGGGGTTAATGGATCCAGATGAAGTCAATGAGTTAGGTGGAGGAGATGTTCCATTAGCATTTAGAATGATGGAGCATTTGCCATCTATTTCTGCATCTCTTGGATTTGCTCTTAATCGTGGTTCAAACACTCTTTTGGGTGGCGGATTCATGGATGACAGGGGAAGAACGCCAGGTTTTGGTGAAGGCAGATTCAGAAGAAGGAATATTGGACCAGGTAAACTTGGGGGTTTTGCTAGTGGTTCCATGACTCCAAGTAATCCAACAGCTAAAGCCTATTATGGGTCTTCAGCAAGAAGAGCAGGCCTAGCATCTTCAGCTGGGTCAGCAAAAGGAAAAATGGCCCTAGGTAAGGGTTCAAGAGTTAACCACATCACAATGAGGCCAAGAGCATTAGCTAGATATAACTCGTTGACCACATTCAATGCTTCGCAAAATACTCCATTCTATTCTCCTTTTCAGTTTGCATCTAA
>Ga0164293_10002867_pt1 | contig 14641 bp, 14 predicted proteins | sample GEODES118metaG_FD_111487 | JGI IMG/M metagenome (GOLD analysis project Ga0164293, IMG submission 111487) | Eutrophic lake water microbial communities from Lake Mendota, Wisconsin, USA - GEODES118 metaG | ecosystem: Environmental > Aquatic > Freshwater > Lake | place: USA: Lake Mendota...
TGATCATCCATGAGGCGTCCTTTCCTTGGAGGTTAGTGTAGTAACCAACATCTTGGGCGAGGACGCCTCTTTTCTCCTATACCACTTCAGCCGTTTTCAGGCGCATTGCATGGATCGCACCCTAAGTAGTTGTCGGATTAAGTGACAAAAAATTAAGCAGCTTGAACGGAAACAACAAAACACTCAACGGAAAATCATGCAACGCAAACTACCCGTTACTCTACTGTCTGGATTTCTTGGGGCTGGTAAAACCACAATGCTCAACCACATTTTGCAAAACCGCGAGGGGCTCAAAGTGGCTGTCATTGTCAACGACATGAGCGAGATTAACGTGGACGCCCGACTCATCCGCGACGGAGGTGCAGAACTCAGCCGAGTTGATGAGAAACTGATCTCGATGAGCAATGGTTGCATCTGCTGCACTTTGCGAGAGGACTTGCTACTCGAAGTTCGCGAACTGGCTTTGCAAGGTAAGTTCGACTATCTGTTGATTGAATCCACGGGGATTTCGGAGCCCTTGCCGGTCGCTGAGACGTTCACATTTACCGATGAGAATGGCGACCAACTGAGCAATATTGCGAGACTGGATACGCTTGTCACATTGGTCGATGCGGTCAATTTCAACCGTGACTACTTTACCGCCGATAGCCTTCATGAACGAGGGATTGGGGTCAATGATGAGGACGAGCGAGGAGTGGTTCATCTGCTTACCGACCAGGTCGAATTCGCCAATGTTCTAGTTATTACCAAATGCGATTTGGTGGATGAAGCCGAGGTCGAGGAGCTGGAGGAACTATTGCATCTGATGAATCCGCGGGCGAAGATTGTTCGGTCTTTGAAAGGTAGCATTCCGATTCAGCAGGTTCTGAATACCGAGGCGTTTAACGAAGACTGGGCAGCCGAGAGCAAGAACTGGCTGGCTGTAAAGCGAGGCTCGGAAACATCTGAAGCCGACGAGTATGGCTTTCAGAGTTTTGTGTTTACCGCTAGACGGCCGTTCCATCCGGCTCGATTCCACGCTTATGTTGAGGGAAGTTCGTTTGGCGATGTGATCCGTTCCAAAGGAGTCATGTGGCTCGCGAACCACAATGATGTCGCGGCCGAGTGGTCGCAGGCTGGCGTGCTATACAACATCCATCAGGCGGGCATTTGGGCCGCATCCGTCCCGCAAGATGATTGGCCAGACATTCCCGGTTTTCGAGAACAGGCAATGGAAGTATGGCAAGTACCGTGGGGTGACCGAAGAACCGAATTGATCATCATCGGCCAAGGGCTTGATGTTGAAGCGATCACGGAAGCTCTGGACGAATGCTTGCTGAATGAAGAGGAGATGTCACTCGTTCCTGATCGTTGGGCAATGTTTACCGACCCGTTGCCAGAGTGGTGCGAGTAATATCTCGCGAGCTGTGAACCATTGTGCAAATGCAATCGTAGTGCATCAAGACCGTACGTGAAGCCTATGACGTTTCTCTAGTTTAACGTCGCGCGCTGACTTTGGAACCGAAAGCAAACTTGAGGGTACGATGCATTTTGCAAAATGGGAACGCGTGATGGCCTACGTCGTTTGCCTAAGCTTTTGTTTTTCGATCACACCAGTTCTTGCCCAAACATCCTGCGAGCCGTCCGCCGTAGGTCATGGTTCAATAGTGGTTGTGGCATCCCCCCAGTTCATTCAAGTTGTGGATCGCTTAGCATCCTCAACAAGAAAAGTCGTTGCTGTTCAGGGATTTTCAGAGGTTGTCGAACGAGATCGAAATTGTTCTTTGGATCTTCTCCTGGCTGCAAGCTTGCCTGAGGCTATTGAAGATACGGTGATGAAGGAGCGTCTGGCGAACCATGGTGTTTCTGTGGTTGTGGCACCACCGCCTAATCGAAATTGCTCCTTTCTGTCGTTGATTCAATGGGTCCGATTTGTGGAACGCGAGCTAGTCTATCGGTACCCAGAGGATCGGCAACACATCAAACTAAGGTCCAAAGCGCTTCAGAAAGAAATTCTCTCCAACTGGCGTAAGGCTAGCGAGTTGCCGGCCAATTGGATAGTCGCTTCCGCCAATGTACTGTAGGTGACTGATCGCGATTCACTTCAATCGGATTCTAATATCCATGCCGAAGCAATCGAACTTGGTTCGCGTTTTGCTCGTGTGGTGGCTCATTGCATCAACAGCGATTGTCCGTTACCGGACGCAGAGCGAGAGCTAGTTCGAATGAAACAAAGAGATCCATCTGCGTATCGACGAGCGGTCGCCATGTTTCCTTCGATCAACGCTCAGATTAGCAAAATCGAGGATAAATGAAGGCCGTTCCCATCAGTAAGAGTAGTGTTGTTTTCTAATCACGTTCTATTGTTCCGCCTGAAGGCGGTACACCAGTTGTTGGTGTCCCGGCTTCAACCGGTCCTTCGCAAAAGATCACTTGAAAGCTGGCATTGGCTTTTCGATATCCCACAATCACCCGTTTTCCCTAGCTGCACTTTTCCCGACAGGATTGGTTTTTCATGAAAAAGTATTTTTGTTCCTTTGCTCTGTTGTTCGCATTCCCAATCTCGTTTCTTGGCTGCAAGAATGAACAAGCACCGGTTGAGAAAAAGGCTCCCCATTCAGACCACGATCACGATCACGACCATGACCATCATGAGAAGGGCCACACAGCGGAGAGCGAAACGGGAACTGCACTGGAACGGTTGATCAAGAAGTCGAACGAGGTCGCTGGCCTTTCGGACAAAGTCATCGATGCGCGTAGCAAATCGGATCTAGAGCCAGTCCATGATGAGCTTCATGACGTAGGGCACTTGCTGGAATCGATGGGGGAGCTAACCAAACAATCGACATTGCCGGATGGTGAAAAGTCGGAAATGGTGCGCATCGTCAAAGACCTGTTTGAGCACTTTGGCAAAATAGACGAGTCGCTTCACGGCGGAGCGAAATTCAAGTCCGAGGAAGTCGCGCCCAAGATATCGGCCGCGATTGTAGACTTGCGTTCGTTGATCAAAAAGCTGAACTGAAAATTGCCCTAACGAGTGGAGTGCAACGGGCAAGTACTGTCTTCCACGGCCTGTACTTAGTGTACTTGTGCATACGTATTGCGGATGCAAACGACTCGCGTTATCATGAGCGATTCACACTTGGTTTCCATGCCTCTATTTTTGGAAAGCGGTCTCGCGAGCTCACCATGAAACGATTGCCTGTTACTGTTTTGTCTGGATTTCTTGGCGCTGGCAAAACCACGCTGCTCAATCACATACTCTCCAATCGCGAAGGGTTGCGAGTGGCTGTCATTGTCAACGATATGAGCGAGATCAATATCGATGCGGCCATTGTTCGCAACGAAGGAACGCTCAGCCGGACCGAAGAACGGTTGGTTGAAATGACGAACGGTTGTATATGTTGCACGCTTCGCGAGGATTTGCTCATCGAGGTGCGACGGCTGGCCGAGGAGGGGCGGTTCGATTATCTGCTGGTCGAATCGACGGGTATATCAGAGCCGATGCCTGTCGCGGAGACTTTTACGTTTGTCGATGAAGCTGGCCATAGCCTGTCGAGTGTTTCACGCTTGGACTCTCTGGTGACTGTGGTTGACGCTTTGAATTTCTGGCAAGACTACGAAACCTACGACGATCTAGCCGATCGCAAAATGGGGATCGATGACGACGATCATCGAAACATCGTCGACTTGTTGATCGATCAAATCGAATTTGCTAACGTTGTTATCCTCAACAAGTGCGATCTGGTAGATCCTGAACAGTTGGTGGCACTCGAGGGATTTGTTCGTCAACTCAACGCAACGGGTACGATTCTAAAGAGTCAATTCGGACAAGTTCCGCTGAAAGAGATACTCGGCACGGAACTTTTTCAGATGACATGGGCCGAGGGACATCCCGACTGGCTGACGGTTCCGCGAGGTCAGGAGACGAGCGAAAGCGACGAGTATGGATTCTCGTCATTCCTGTTTCAGGCACGGAGGCCTTTCCATCCCATTCGATTGTGGGCTGCGATGGACTTACAGGAAGGGGTGCTCGCTGATGTATTGCGATCGAAGGGTTATTGTTGGTTTGCCACCCATCACACCGAAGCATTCCGTTGGTCGCAAGCAGGTGTATCCGTCCGTTTCGATCCAGACGGCCCATGGATGTCGACTGTGTCCGAAGACGAATGGCCGGAAAGCCAGGAGGATCGAGAAGCGATCTTGGAAACGATGTTCGAGCCATGGGGCGATCGTCGGCAAGAATTGGTATTCATCGGTACGGAGATGGATGAAGTGGTTCTACGCTCGCGACTGGAAGAGTGCCTGCTCACCGATGAGGAAATGGAGCAAGGGCCTGAAGTGTGGGCAACGTGGGAATGCCCACTTCCCATTCCCGCCGAAGAAGAGCTGGCGACCGAGGATGATTCTACATCATGATTGGTGACGACGAGCCCTTTGATGTTTTGGTGGTTGGTGCGGGCGCAGCGGGCCTAGGTGTCGGTGTTGCCCTCAAGCATACGGGCATCAGAAATTATCAGATTCTGGATCGGGGAACGGTTGCGGGATCCTTCGCTGCATGGCCGAAAGGAATGCAGTTAATCACCCCTTCGTTTCCAGCCAATTCGGTTGGCATGCTCGATCTGAATTCGATCGCGATCGGTACATCTCCCGGCTTTTCGCTAGGTGCAGAGCATCCTAGCGGTCCCGACTTCGCGGCCCATCTTCGGGGACTGTCGCTGTTTTTTGAACTGCCCACACGCTCCCGCACGGAAGTCCTCTCGATTGATGTAGATGGCGAAATGTTTGTGGTCGAGACGTTGGAGGGGAATCTTCGATGCCGCCATGTGATTTGGGCAACGGGTGAGTTTCAGTTTCCGTCTATTCCTACGTTTTCTGGCGCGCACTTCGGTGTGCACAATTCTCGAATCGGCGATTGGTCAGATTATGTCAAACAAGGAAACGGGCCAGCGATCATTATTGGGGGCTACGAGAGCGGGATTGACGCAGCGGTGCAACTCTCCAAACAGCAATGCAAATCGATCGTACTTGGACGAGAGCCGACTTGGGAAAGCGAAGACTCCGACCCAAGTCGTTCTCTTTCTCCCTTTACATTACAACGGCTTGTCACGGCCAGAAAAAATGTGTTCGTCGAGACAATCGGAGGCGTGGATGTCACCCTCATCGAGTCCGCATCCGAGGGAAAGTCGAAATCCTATCGCATCACGGCTGAAGATGGCCGGAGTTGGACGACCACGCGTAAGCCCATTTTGGCGACTGGCTTTCGCGGAGGTTTTCATCAATTGAAGGATCGATTTGAACTGCGTGAAGATGGGTTCCCACTGTTAACGGAAAACGATGAATCGACGTTGACCCCCAACTTGTTCTTGGTCGGACCGAGTGTACGGCATGAGGACCTAATCTTCTGTTTCATCTTTAAGTATCGGCAGCGATTTGCAATTGTGGCAAAAGCCATCGCGCAGCGATTGGGGCATGACACGACCGAATTTGAGGAGACTTATCGGAAATGGGGTATGTTCCTTGACGACTTGACTTGCTGTGGTGAGCAGTGTGTCTGCTAGATTGCTCAAATCCCTTATCGTGAGTTCGATGGAGCGAAGTCCTGCTATTCGTTCGATTCCAAGGAATCGATTGCGATGGAATCGCCTCCTAATCGAACAAGCTGAGATGCATATGCATCAGCAACTGTACGTGATAGGCCGCGACATCGAATCCAAGCATGGGAATTTGCTCATTCAGTACGGAGCAACGAGAACTCCGTCGCCTGTTCCGCATATCCCTAGCCTGTATACCTTTCCGATTGGGAATCAAATGCGCATTGCATTTCGTGGCTTCGATTTCGGATGCTTGGCAATCCCGTCTGGCAGTGGAATATGGTAAAGGGTTGGATGAGTCTACGAAACGAGTTGTCGGATGATTGCAATTAAAGAATCGCAGACGTTTTTGGTTGTAGGGCGTGAAAGTGTCGGCAAGTCCCAATTGATTTCTACGTTGTCGGGGAGTCATGCTGGGGAGGCAAACTTTCGTGGCTCGACTGTCTGTGTTGATCGTTACGCATGGCAAGACCGCATCTTAATCGATACGCCAGGTATACATCGCAAATCCGATACCGATACAACGCGAAGAGCACTGGAATCGCTCCATGGAGAGGATGTGGTCATTCTGGTGGTTCAAGCGACAAGCCTTGACGAAGATTTGCAGGAGATGCTCCCACTCGTTATGGGAAAAAATGGGCTGGTGATCGTCACGTTTTGGGACAAAGTACTGCCAGGCAAAACCGCATTGGAAGCTATTGAGCGATTGTCCAAGGGGTCGGGGGTGGATTTCATTGTGGTCAACGGGCGTAGTATTTCAGATGCGACGCGTCGAAGTATTGAGTCGGCATTGAGCGAACCGCGTGAGTTTACTGCATCCAGATTGACGACTCGGACTGGCTGGCGAATAGAGCCACGTCCTGGCCTGCTAGAACATCGCTTCGTAGGGCCGATCATCGCGGCTTGTTTGCTCGTTCTGCCCGCGCTGGCAACTATCTTCATTGCGAATGCAGCAGCGGGCCTGCTGCACCCAGCAGTAGACTCATGCGTTCAGCCGTTGATAGCAATGGTGGACACTTATCTTCCGAGCTGGATTGCCTTTTTGTTAACGGGCAAGATCCAAGACTTCGGATATGGGCTGCTCAACATGGGGCCATTTTTAATCGTGTGGGCACTGCCCACGGTACTGTTGTTCGCATTGATACTAGCTGTTTATAAATCAACGGGCTTGGTGGAGCGAATGAATGCAGCCTTGCACCCATGGGCTCGACCGTTTGGCTTGAGTGGACGGGACATCGTCCGAGTCGTAATGGGCTTTGGCTGCAATGTCCCAGCAGTGATCAGCACACGCGCATGCTCTGGATGTTCTCGTAATACCGCCATTTCCGCGATAGCTTTTGGAGCGGCTTGTAGTTACCAACTTCCTGCGACGCTTGCGGTGTTAGCAGCTGCATCGCGTGCCAACGGTGTCAACCCGGTTTTTCTACCGCTCGCGTTTCTAGGTTATTTGCTCCTAACCACACTGGTCTATTTGCGATTGACCGCACCTAGGAACGCCAGGGCGGCATTGAATGTCTTGATGCAACCGCAGCGTCCATTTCTTCAGTGGCCAACTGCGAGCGCTCTGTGGCGCGAAGCGTGGGGGACAATTAGGCAGTTCTTAACGACTGCCATCCCTGTCTTTGCTTTGATATGCGTTGCTGCTTCGTTGTTGGCGAAGCTTGGAATCCTACAAATCATTTCGAGTCAACTTGGGCCGGTGATGGCATGCTTTCGGTTGCCAGCGGACGCAGCTTTGCCAGTGATTTTGTCGTCGATACGCAAAGATGGAATTTTCTTGTTTGCAAGTGGCGACGGTCTAGCGATGCCCATGAGCTCGATCCAAGTGCTCACGGCGGTGTATCTGGCAGGTGTTTTGCTACCATGTTTAGTGACTGCATGGACGATTGCCCGCGAGACTTCGATCAAAACAGCAATTGCGCTCGTGAGTAAGCAAGCAGCGTTCGCGATCGGATTCGCCATTCTGTTGGCTTGGTTTGGCGCTCTGTTGGGTTGAGACGGACCAACGCTGTTCATTTTCCAACAAACAAGTCTTTGATGTGAAGCACCGATTCGAGCGAACACTGTGGCGAGAGCGTCATCGACTCGCCGAAGCTGGCAACCGATGTGTAGACTCCGTCTTGAGGAACTCGATACACGGTGACCATGCGACTTGGAACATCAACTTGCCAGTATTCTTGGATTCCGGCAGATGCGTAAAGTTGCTGCTTTTCCGTCCGGTCGAATAGAGAACTGGAAAAACTGACTTCAATGACGAGATGGACATCCTGGGGGTTTGGATGTTGATCGACATAACGACGACGGGTAACCCACGCTAGGTCGGGCTCTGGACAACTGTTATTGTCGGGTATTCGAATCGGCTTCTCGGCGCGTATCGTGAACCTGTCCATTGCATTTCGGAAACTCCACTCCGTGAGGAAATCAATCGGGTCGGAGTGTTGTGGTCCCTGCGGATTCATTCTAACTATCCGTCCATTGATAAGTTCGATTTGTCCAGTCTGTCCCTCAAAAGTACCCAGCTCCACGAGCTTTTCATATTGCTCGGTCGTTAACGGAAGGGTGGTAGGAAGCGAACTCGCATTCGGTCCAGATTGAGTAATGGTAGCCATGTTTTTTAGCTTGTAGTTGCGAAGGCATTGCCGTACTTAAACGGATTGTACCACTGGGTGAGTGCCGCCGCCAGGAACATCGGAACTAGCCAACGATGAGTTGCGAGATATAGAAAGAGCCGATCGCGATAATTGCGGATGCTTGAATGGTCGCAAGCGTATTGGCTGAGATCCGGTTGCGATTGATGTTGCGAAAAAAGCTACCCACAAACTGAAAGAGGAATCCGCATAGGATTAACGACGAGGCGATGCCTGCCGAAAAGACGCCAATAACTAGGTAACCTTGAGCCGGATTGCCTGAAGAAACCCCGGCAAAGTACGCTGCCAATGCAGTGGGGCATGGCAGCAGTCCAACCGCAATCCCGAGCAGGACTGTCATTCGCATACTCGTTCCCGCTGGCCTGGCGGGCGTTGAGCAACCCGTTGTTTCCGAAGCGACTTTTGCATCGCGACAGCAACTACAAGTTTTCTTTGAGAGCTTGCCACGTCGCGCCAGATACAACAAACGGAATCCAATCCCAACCAGCAGCACGGAACTTATCCACTGCAACGCTTCGCCGGCGTGTTGATGTCCAGCATGTTCATCGCCGGACAGAATATGCACCCCCAGATGGACGGCTAGGGCGATGACCATCAGCGATGCAGCATGGCTGAGTCCGGTTGTAACTCCCATGACAATGGGATGCCAAAACGACTTGCGCTGTTGGAGCATGTAAACAAACATGGCTGACTTGCCATGCCCCGGCTCCAATGCATGCAACACGCCAAGCACAAAACTGACGCCGATCGAGAATTCAATAACATGACTGTGGTTATGCATTGTTTACCGCTTCTTGCGAATCCCGAAACTTCGATTGGTCCAACTCTTGCACTCGCCATTATTAATAGGAAACGACAAAAAGCGAACAACTTTCAACGATTCGTACACGATTGGTTGAGTTCTATTCCGAACTCGACTCGAGAATGAACGAGTGTCTCTGTACACAAGAGTTGCAATTGCAATTGAGTAGAACTTGAGTCCATGCAGATGTTGATTTTCGGAGTTACGGGGAGAATGAAATGCAGGTTCAAAACCACGGCACGAAAAAGGCGGATTGGATCGGGATCCTATGCTCGTTTGGCGTTCTGACGCCGTGTAGCGTACTCCATCAACATTTTCGATTCGACGACAGAATCCTAGGCCTTCCAGATCTCGAAGCACTCTAGCAATCTTGGAACGGTCATTCACGGTCAGCTGAACCTGCTCAAACAAGTCGCTAAGGGACATGGGAGCATTCGAATGCTCGAGCATGTAGACCAAGCTGATTCGGGCAATCGTTGATCGCAGCCCAACGCCACGCAACCGATGGCGAATCTTTGCTACGTCATTCGGGTTCATTGGGGGCAAGCTATTTTGACAAACACAAGCGTCTGAATTGGCATCAACTTAGATTAGATGGAACTTCCGACCCTATCTACAATAGCATAACCCAAATCCACTTGCAATATAGTTGCTTTTGGGTTTTTGTGCACAAGCGCAACAACTACACAAGCATTTTGTGTTACATTGAGTTGAACGAGCGTTTTAATCGAGACATGGCGTTGCAAAGCAGTCGACACGGGAATGGGCAAGGGATTGGCGCAGAGCGTTTTGAGAAACTCATTGCTAGGCGAGTACCTCGCCATCGCCGTCGTCGTGCACGCAACGTTTTGTGCTGCCGTTTGGTCCATTGCGGCTTTGCAGGAGCCTGTGTCGGTCGGTCTAGTGTTTGGATGCGCTTGGGTTTTCTTGCGAACCACCGAGTGCATCGCCGGCAATCTACTCACTTTATTACTAAGTCTGTTATTGGCATCCATCGCCTTTGCGATGTGCTATCGTGAGACTACCGTGCCTCCAAACATTGGCTTGATGGCTGCATTTCAACCCGCGGTATGTTTGGCAATGCTGTTGTTGGTACTGGTCTTGGATGTTTTCGAGTGGAGAAGAAATGGGCAGAGTAAATGAAAGTGCCTGACGCCAAAGCTTGGGTTCGCATTGCGTTAGTTCTACTTGCCGTGACCTTCGTGACCTACATGGTTTTCATTCCGACCGTGGATGCGATCCTTTCTTCTTTTCGGGAAAAAACGAAGAAGATCATGCAAGTGCAAAATGACATGACTTTTTCAGAGCAGATACGTTTCCGCACTATTGAGGGCATGACCGCCTTCTGGTTCTTTGCTTACGGGGCCGCGATCGGCAGTTTCCTGAACGTGGTCGTCTATCGGATGCCATTAGGTGAGTCGTTGGCTTTTAAGCGATCTCGATGCCCAATGTGCGGGACGCAAATCTCGGGGCGAGACAACATTCCCATCCTTGGATGGCTAATGCTCGGTGGCCGCTGCCGAGCATGCGGTGTCGCGATCTCTTTACGCTATCCGACTATCGAATTGATTGTGGGGTTGCTCTTCCTTTTGCTTTACTTTGTCGAATTGATTTCCGGTGGTGTCAATTTGCCAATCCGACGGCCCAACGATTATGCCGGAGTTGTTTGGATTATTTTTTACACTAAGTGGGACATGGTAACCATCTACCTGTTCCATTGCGCCATGCTAAGCATGTTGCTGGCTCTTGCTTTGATCGATTTAGATGGAAAGCGATTGCCCTTGAAATCGCTCATTCTGTTTGCACTGCTCCTGGCAGTCCCCGCTTGCCTGTTTCCTCATCTGCTGTTGGTCAAGATTCCAGTATCTAGTTTCGGAGTTGCGATGCCAACCTGGGCACAAGCGCCGGCAACGATCCTTGGTGGAGCAATCGCCGGTCTTTTTGGTGCGATCGCGATTGCGTTTGCGGTCTGGCGCGGTGCTAGTCGCGTTGAAATTCATTTTGTGTTGGGACTGATGCTAGTGGGTATTTCTTTGGGCTGGCAAGCGGTCTTGGAAACCCTTGTGATCACCGTGATCTTGAAACTGGGATGGTCTATAGTATCGAGATGGTCGCCGCGTAAAGAATTGCCTGATTCAGTGAATTCCGAAGTCTCGGATATAGAAGATACGAAGTCGGCGTTGGAGCCAGAATTGGAGGGTGTGAATTTGAGGAGTGATATGGGTTCGGATCCAACTCGCGTGCGCGGTCGAAGCCTCCAGCTATCGATGTTTCTGTTCAATGCAGCCGTCATTCATCAGGTGGCTTGGCGATGGGTGTTTGACTGCTTGAAGTGGTAACGGACGAATGCCTAGCCAATCGCTTTTCGATTGGGCAAGGTCGCAGCCATTCCACTGTCGTTGACTGCGACTCAACAGAATCTTGGCGGTTTGCTTCGAGCCAATCGGGTCGAAATCCCCAAAATAATTCGCTTATTGACTCTTTTTGAAATTATCGGCTAATCGGCCGGCACTTTCTCGTTCGTCCGGGTAGGGCTACTGATAGAGAGAAGCACCTCGAGAACGATCGGAGTTAGTGATATGGCTGATGAACTTGGAGTCGCGATCCGAGAGAACGCGCGAGATCTGGCCCAGCTTTCAGAGTTGCCGGCAGTGTCGAACCACATGAACTGTCCGCGCATTTCGCTGCCGACAAGCATTTGTTGGGCACGAGGCGAAGAAGATTCCGCTGGATCATTAAAGATGATCGATCGCGAGAAGCGGATGCTTTTCGCGATGCTATGCGGTTGGACGATGATTCAGGTGCTTCCGGAGCAGAACTCCGGAGTTGATCAGGGAGTTTTCCAATCAACAGACGGTTTGGAAACTTCTTTTGTTCTCTTTCCGCCATTTGGAGCTGTCTTGGGGTATTCCTACAGATAGAGATAAATGGTTCGCGACGTCTGCGATTCGCCGAAAGTTAGTCAAACAATTTCGAACTTTTTTCGGATGAAACTTCGTCAACATGCAGACTTTGCGTGTAACCCTACAGATAGAGAGACTTGGTTTGCAACGTCTGCAATGCCACGCCATGAATCACTCGCGACCTTGATGATTTTTGGTTTCGTTTTCGCCAGATTGCTGGTGAGCTGAGTAGTTCAAGGGGTAGACGAGTATCCATTCAAAACGTCTGCAACAAAGAGAATCTTGCAAACCTTTTTTGAGACGTTGCTCGCGCAAATTGCATAGTTAGTACTGGGATAGCGATGCGTTCAGCCACTTCCCGCCCAACAGGTTGTTCACTACGTCGATCAGAAATGGAGAGCTTGTGAATGGAAAATCGGCGAGTCGTTAATGTTGAAAACATACCTCGCTCGCTTCAAGAGCGACCGCAGTGGGTTTGTTGGAAGTCTATCCCAAAATCCACTGGTAAGCCCATTAAGAAGCCCATCAACGCGTTAAACGGGTCGCTTACCGACTACACCAATCCAAAAAATTGGGCAACTTTCGAGAAAGCCCTCGGCGCGTACAATCGCAACAAATCGTACGCTGGCATCGGCTATGTCTTCTCCGAGGGCGATCCCTACACGGGCATCGATCTCGACGACTGCCTAGACGAACAAGGCGAGTTCATTTGGGGCAAGGATATCGTAGACCGCATCGATACGTATTGCGAGGTGTCTCCATCGGGCCGAGGCGTCAAGATGATCCTCGAAGGCACCAAGCCAGCATGGGCAACCGAGTGCCTCGTTAAAGGCCAAGGACCAAATGGCGATGGAAAAATCGAAGTCTACAGTCGCGTTCGTTTCTTCGCGTTAACTGGCCGCCGTATAGCGTCTGCGCCCGAAGGCATTTTGCATCGCCAAGAGCAATTGGATGCGTTGTGCGCCGAACTATGGCCCGACAGCCCCAAGACAGCCCAAAAACTAAGGCCTGCAGAAGAAACTGGGCAACGGTCCAAACCAATCGACGAAGCCATGCTCAATCGAATGCGGGCTTGTTACAAAGCAATCGAAGCGATGAACATTACCGACAAAGGAGATGTCTCGCACCGCTTGTTTGCAGCCTGTTGTCGATGCGTAGAGTTCGATCTTCCGGACGAAGCCGCTCTACGTGTCCTTGCCAAATACGCCAAGCATCATCCGTTCCCAACCGACTGGGGAACGAGGTCAGTATTGAAACGAATGCGTAGTGCGGAAAAGAAAGTCGAACGCGGCGTGGCATTGAGGAAAGCAAAACGCATCCAACCATCGATGCTGAGCGTTGGCCAATTGCTGAAGGACCATCCCGATCTGCGTCCGCCCGTGATCAATGGGCTGCTGCGTATCGGCGAAACAATGAACATTATAGCTCCACCCAAGTACGGAAAGAGCTGGCTGATTACGGACCTCGCCATGGCAGTAGCGACCGGACGACGCTGGCTTGATGCTTTCGACACGGTCGCCGGCAATGTATTGATTCTCGATAACGAACTCCATTCGGAAACATCTGCCAATCGAATTCCTAAAGTAGCCGAGGCTCGAGGTATTGGCCTGCATGAGATTGCCGACAAGCTCTTTATTGACAACCTGCGTGGTCGGCTGCTGGACGTCTATACGCTGCAACCGTACCTCGAATCGCTCCAGAAAGGGTTCTTTAAGGTCATTGTAATGGACGCGTTCTATCGCTTCCTGCCTAAGGATAGCGATGAGAACAGCAATACCAACATGACAGACGTCTACAACCGCTTAGATTGGTACGCTGGCATGCTCGGTTGCTCGTTCGTTCTTGTTCATCACGCTAGTAAGGGAAATCAATCGGGTAAATCTGTTACGGACGTTGGTGCTGGTGCCGGCAGCCAAGCACGAGCGACTGATACTCACCTAGTCTTGCGTCAGCACCAAGAAGATGAATGCGTGGTCGTCGATGCAGCGGTTCGCTCCTGGCAACCGATAAACTCAATCTGCCTGCGTTGGTCCTTTCCGGTTTGGAATATCGACGACAACCTTGATGCAAGCGACTTGAGACCGGAACGCCCTCGCAAGAAGCCCAAGCCGATGGAGGAGCAGCTCACCCCTGCACCCAAGTGCACTATCGATAGCTTCGTCGCCTCGTTCGTAAGTGATGAACCGATGACGATGAAGTCGATCATCGCAACGGCTAGAGAAACGGGCGTTACACAGCGTATGGCTCGCGACATGATCCAGCTCGCGGAAGACGCTGGGTTGATCCATCGCTGGTCGTTTGGCGCTAACCGTCCGGTCAAGTTCGCGACCATTCTGCAAACAAAAGCAACCCTCCTCGAAACATGATTTTGTGTTCTGTGTGTGTGCGCACACCCCCTAGTACCCCCAGGCACAGTGCGCTCACGCACGGCCTGGGGATGGGGTTACTAGGTACGCACGCGCACAACGCTCGCAGAGAGCGCAAGCCAAGTTAACAGCCAAGGCAGACTTCGAGACGATTTAGTGAGAACTCAACAGTACGCATCAATGAAAGAAACGTTAACCACGGGAAGTAACCCATGTGCAAGTTGAAGTCAAGAAAGAAAGGGACATGCATCGCGAACCGATGGCTATTTGGCGTTGCAGTGCATGTCCTAGTACTCTGTGTCCTGATGCATGTCCTAGTACTGATCGCCACCATCTTCCCCCTCTCCAA
>Ga0164293_10002869_pt1 | contig 14637 bp, 13 predicted proteins | sample GEODES118metaG_FD_111487 | JGI IMG/M metagenome (GOLD analysis project Ga0164293, IMG submission 111487) | Eutrophic lake water microbial communities from Lake Mendota, Wisconsin, USA - GEODES118 metaG | ecosystem: Environmental > Aquatic > Freshwater > Lake | place: USA: Lake Mendota...
AAGCGCAAGCGGGCGGCCTGACATGTTGCGCCTGGCCGGTGCCGACATGACCTTGGAGCATGAAGGGGAGCATGGAGGGCAGGATAGGGCTCGTTGTCAGACACGGTCTGACGCCTTTGCCATCGCCCCTGCCGGGCTCGCGACATGAAGCCGGTTTGTCCAGGCCTCACCCAACAAGTTGACGTCGCCGCCTCACCAGCGACAGGCTGAGATCACGCGACCATCCGCAGCGAAAGAACGAAGCCAAAATAGCCGTCAAAGCTCTCAACCGCATGAACGAACTGGGTCGGCCGATTTCGGTGCATGTCGCCTGAAGCCAATGGGGAAGGGCGCGTTGCGACCCGAGAATTCTTCGTGCAACAACGTCTTCGTACATTCCTGCAATTTCCATTTCCCAGAAAAGCCCCGCTGGAGGATCCTAGGATGGGGAGCAGCTCAGAGGGCCTTGCCGCAGCCGTCCGCTCAAGCTATTTCGTAACCAAGGACCGCCTTGGTTTCGAGGCACTCTTCCAGGCCCCACCTGCCGTACTCCCGTCCATTTCCGGACTGTTTGTAGCCTCCGAAGGGAGCGGCATCGTCGCCCTTTGGATCATTGATGTGGACAGAACCGGCCTGCATCCTGGCAGCGATCCGGCGGGCACGCATCAAGTCGCCAGACTGAATATAGGCCGCGAGGCCATACGGCGTGTCATTGGCCATTCGAACGGCATCTTCCTCGTCATCGTAAGGGAGAATTGACAGAACCGGTCCGAAAATCTCCTCACGCGCGATGGTCATATCAGGGTGAACGTTGGCGAAGATGGTCGGCTTGATGTAGTAGCCGACCTCAAGACCGTCAGGGCGACCAGGGCCGCCCACGACCAGCATCGCGCCTTCAGATATCCCTATCTCGATAAGGCTTTGGATCCGGTTGAAATGTGCATCGCTGATCACCGGGCCGAGATTCGTCGCGGCGGCGAGGGGATCTCCTACCCTGACCGTCGTCGCGGCGGCTTTGGCTATGGATGTCGCGCGTTCGTGTTGGTCTTTCTGCACCAGCATTCGGGTCGGGGCATTGCAGGACTGACCGCTATTGTTGAAACAACGCAACACGCCGCGGGTGACCGCTGCTTCCAGATCGGCGTCGGGCAAGATGATGTTGGCAGACTTGCCGCCCAGTTCCTGATGGATGCGCTTCACCGAGTCCGCAGCAGTCTTCGCAACTGAGACACCGGCTCTCGTCGAGCCTGTGAATGAAATCATGTCGATCTCAGGATGAGCGGCGATACCGTCGCCCACGGTGGCGCCGTCCCCGTTGATCACATTGACGACGCCTTTCGGCACTCCTGCATCATGCAGCACCTGTGCGAACATGAGGGCAGTGAGCGGAGCAAGTTCGCTTGGCTTCAGCACCATCGTGCATCCGGCCGCCAGGGCGGGAGCGACCTTGCAGACGATCTGGTTGATCGGCCAGTTCCAAGGCGTGATCATGCCAATGACGCCGATCGGCTCGCGCACGATCATCGTCGAGCCGTTCAATGTCTCGAAGTCAAATCGGGTCAACGCCTCGATCGTTTTCTCCAGATGGACAACGCCAGAGTAAGCTTGGGCATTCCGCGCCAGGCTTGACGGCGCGCCCATCTCCATCGTGAGAATGTCCCCGAACGCATCCAGCCTCTGTGAAAAGACGTCGAGCACCCGCGACAGCAGCGCGAGCCTATCGTCCCTCGATGTCAATGAGTAGCCTGCAAAAGCAGCGCGCGCCGCCCGCGCCGCCTTATCGACATCATCCAGTGTACCCATTGCGATCGTGGCGAACGCTTTTTCCGTGGCCGGGTTCACGACATCAAGCTTGCCTTGGCCGGCTGGCGCCTGCCATTCGCCATCAATGTAGAAATGCTGCGTTCTAATACTGGCCAGAACTTCGGACTTGTTCATCTTTGCAATCCTGGGAAGAGAGCTTGATCTTTTGAGCCGCGCTGCTGAAGCGACCTTAGGTTCATTCTCGCGCACATGATGATGCGTGCCGCGCTCAGATCGCGGCGTCCGACAAGTAGGGGTAACGGTAGTCCGTTGCCGGCACATAGGTTTCCTTGATCGTGCGTGGCGACACCCAACGGATCAGGTTCCAGAGCGACCCTGCCTTGTCATTCGTTCCCGAGGCGCGCGCGCCGCCAAACGGCTGCTGGCCAACCACGGCACCAGTCGGTTTGTCATTGATGTAGAAGTTCCCCGCCGCGCCTCGCAGTATGTTGGACGCCGTCGTGACCGCACTGCGATCGACGGAGAAGATCGAGCCCGTCAGCCCGTATTTCGCCGTTGTGTCGATCTTGTCGAGGACATCCTCGAAGCGGTCATCTTCATAAACGAATACCGAGGCGATTGGTCCGAAGAACTCTTCCGACAGGAAGCTGGACGCGATGTCGTCTACCGCGACGAGGGTCGGGGAAATGAAGTATCCTTCGGCTTTGTCCGCTTCTCCTCCCGACAGGACCGTTGCCTCCGTTCGCGCCTTCGCGATCACCTGCGTCAGGCGATCGAAAGAATCTTGATCGATCACTGCTCCCATGAAATTCGAAAGTTCGGACACGTCTCCAACCCGGATGGTGGCGATCTCGTCACACAGCCTATCCCGCAGCTTCGGCCAGATTGAGCGCGGCACGAAGATACGGGACGCCGCCGAGCACTTCTGTCCCTGATACTCGAATGCGCCGCGGAGGATGGCCGTCGCCAAGGCCTCGGCCTCCGCGCTCGCATGCGCCACTATAAAGTTCTTGCCGCCGGTTTCCCCTACGATGCGCGGATATGTCCGATAGCGGCCGAGCCCGTTGGCAATCTTTCCGTACAGTTCATTGAAGACCTCCGTGGAGCCGGTGTAGTGCAGGCCCGCGAAGCCCGGATCGGCGAGCGCGATCCGGGAAATCTCAGCCCCGCTCCCGTAGACCAGGTTGATGACGCCGTCCGGCAGCCCGGCCTCGCGCAGGATTTCCATGACATAGTGGGCGGCGAATTTCGCGGTTCTGGCAGGCTTCCAGACTACGGTGTTGCCCATCAAGGCGGGGGCAGCGGGCAGATTGCCGGCTATCGCGGTAAAATTGAACGGTGTGATCGCGAGAACAAAACCCTCCAGCGGGCGATAGTCAACACGGTTCCAGGTACCGGGGGCCGATGAAGGCTGCTCGGAGTAGATGCGGACCATGTATTCGACGTTGAGACGCCAGAAGTCGATCAGCTCGGCGGCCGAGTCGATCTCGGCCTGATGGACCGTTTTTGACTGACCCAGCATCGTCGCCGCGTTCAACTTGTAACGCCATGGCCCAGACAGAAGCTCTGCCGCCTTGAGGAAAACCGCCGCGCGTTCTGTCCAGGGACGCTGCGACCAGTCTGGCCAGGCCTTATTGGCGGCCGCGATTGCCGACAGGACCTCTTCCTGTCCAGCGAGATGAGCCATGCCCAGCACGTGGGAATGACGATGCGGCATGATGGCCGGTTCGAGCCGATCTGTCTTGACCTCCTTGCCGCCGATGATCAGCGGCATCTCGATCCGCCGACCCGACATAGCCTGGAGCTCGGCCCTGATGGCGGCGCGCTCTGGTGATCCTGGAGCGTAATCCTTCACAGGCTCATTGCGCATCGCTGGGTGCTGCATCACGCCGTGTTCAGTGAATTGGCTAGCGATCATGTCGGTTGACCTGGTTGCGGAGGTTTCTGGAGGAGACTTGTCTGACGCGCAGCGAAGCGCGCCTGCGTTACGGTCAGGGCGCGGCGCCAGCCGATCGGTTGAGCGCTTCCGCCACGGCCTTCGACGTCGCCGGCGCCATGGTCCAGCCGAGGTGACCGTGCCCTGCGTTCAGGAAAAGATTTGACAGCCGGGTCGGCCCGACGATGGGAAGGCCGTTCGGTGTCATCGGCCGAAAGCCCGCCCAGAAATGCGCGGCGTCGTAGTCGAGCGACTTTCCGAACAATCCCGCGACGTAGTCCAGCGGCACCCGGCAGGCGACCTTGTCGATTGAGGTGTCGTACCCACCAAATTCTGCTCGAAAAGTGACTCTGATAGACGAACCGAGGCGTGAAACCGCGAGTCGCCGCGAGCTGTCGATGACGGAACTGTTGAGATTCGGCACACCGTCCGAGGATGGGATCGTGATCGAGTACCCCTTCACCGGATAGATCGGGAGCCGCAGGCCGAGGCTTTTCGTCAATTGCGGAGCATAAGCGCCGGAGGCCAGCACGAATGCATCCGCCTCGATCAGCCCCATATCCGTTACGGCGTGCCGGATCGCGTTGGCGCGAACGTCGAAGCCTGTGATGTTGGTTTCGAATTTCACCTTGACGCCGTGATTGTCCTCTAGCCAGCGCAGAAGACGCCGCGTGAACAGTGCCGGGTTCCCCGACCAGTCGATCCTCGATCTCAAAGCCCCGTGGATATTGCCTATGTCATTGGCAAGAATGGGTTCGGCAGCAAGAAGGGCATCTCGGTCAAGGCGCTCGAGCGTGAGGCCTTCCTCGCGCAGGACGGAGGACGCCGCCCAGGAAGCCTCGAGCGCCTGCTCATTTGCAAAGACGTTGATCGAACCGGACACATGGTCATCGAAGACGATCTTCGTTTCGTCGACGATCTCATGATAAAGCCCCAATGCCTCCCGGCTCAGCAGATACTTCTGGCGGGTCAGCTCGCGCGAGCGCGCCTCGGTGCAGTAGGTGCAGAACTCAGCCATCCACGGCAGCAGGCGAAGTTCGGGCGGAAACTTGAACTTCAGTGGCCCGGTGGTCGAGAAGAGCGACTTGCGAACCATGCTCCAGATGCGTGGAGAAGCCATTGAATAGGCCTGGCTGGGTGTGATGACGCCCGCATTGCCCCAACTCGCTTCAGCTGCGGCCTCGGCGTTGCGCTCTACAACCACAACATCATGCCCGGACCGGGCCAGAAAATAGGCGCTGCAGACGCCGACAATGCCGGCACCAATAACGACAATGCGCATGTTCAGGCCTTCCCAATCGGCGAGTCTGAGCCCGCGGCGGGGCGGTGTCTGCAGCCAAATGCTGCGCGGTCGAATGGGGATGTCATCTGATGGCGCCCCGCAACGCTTGAAGCAGCCGATCGATATCGCTGGACGTATTGTAGATATGCGGCGTTACTCGCATCCAGCTGCCGCGGATGCTCGTGTGCACGCCCTGTTTTGCCAGCGTCTGGATCAGTTGATCATTCGCGCCCGCTGCACATTCAATGCTCACATAGTGGCCATAGGCCTGCGGAGCGGATGGCAGCGGAAGCTTGAGCGCCAGAACCTCCGCGGCGATCTCGCGCGTCGTTTGCTCAAGGAACTTTTCTATCGACCTGACGCCGATAGCGTCAATGTACCGGAGAGATGCCTCCAACCCCGGAAGAAGCCCGAAATTGCCCTTTCCGGAGACATCAAAGCGGCGTGCGCCGGGCAAATAGCTTTCCAGCTGAGCGGTGTTGCCCGCAAAGTTGCTGGACTCCGCTCGGTTGAGCCCTGGCTCTTCGATACTGATGCCGTTCTGGTACTTCGGAGCCACATAGAGAATGCCAGTTGCATAAGGCCCGAGCAGCCATTTGTAGCAGGCCGAGAACAGGAAATCTGGCTGCACCTCCCGCACGTCGAGGAAGCGGGCACCCAAGGAATGCGTGGCGTCGACGACAAGCGACGCGCCCTGTTCACGCAGCTTTCTGCCGATCAGGCCAAGATCGAGAGGCTGGCCATCGCTTGAGTGGCAGTGGGGCAGCGCTGCCACCGCCGTCGACGGGGACATCGCCTCAAGGATCACCGCTGTCCAGTCGCCGTCGGCCGGTCGCTTCAGGGTCCTGACGTGAGCGCCAACGGATGCGGCGGCCTTGCGCCAGGAGTAGGCGTTCGCGGTATGCTGTCCGTCCAGGATCAGAATGTCCTGATGGCGGGCGATCGGGATGTTGGCTGCGGCAACCGCCGCCCCGTAGGCGGCGCCGGGAATGAGCGCCACATCGTTGGCGCTCGCGCCGATGAGAGCAGCTGCGAGGGCGCGGCAAGTCTCTGCGTCATCGAAAAAACTGCTTGCGGTCAGTTTCCATGGATGTAGCTCGCGCGCGGCCCCCAAGCCGCAAGCCTGAAGGCTGGCTCTCGGCCTGGGTGAGATTGTCGCGCAATCGAAATAAGCGACATCCGACGGGATATCGAAAAGCTGCCGTTGGCCCGTAAGACTTGACACCATAGCAGCTTATCCTCGGCAGTTCACGCCGCGCGCTTGCCCGCAAGCGGCCAATAAACCGCGCTCAGACCTTTACTTCGTTCAGGTAGCGCAGAACATCGGACACGGGCTCGACGTCTCCATAGCGAGACTCGATGTCGAAAAGCGCCGCCTCATGGCACAAGTCGACCCGGTCGATGACGCCTTCCTTGACGACGATCATATGAAATCCATAGCCCATCCCGTCCACGGCAGTCGCACGCGCGCAGCCGCTGGTCGACGCTGCAAACAGGATGATCGTATCGGCCCTCAGGTTGATCAGCCGGGGAAGCAGATCGGTGTGGAAGAAGCAGGATGTATACTTCTTGACGATCAGCGGCTCGCTCTCGCGGCGCTCCAGCCGCGGATCGACCTCGACCGTGGGAGAGCCAGCCTGGAAGTCTCTGATTGGCCCGATCTTCTTCACCCACAAACCGGCATCAGCCATGTCCGGCTGCCAGATCGGCGTCGTGAAGATCACGGGAAATCCGCGTCGGCGCGCAACTTCGAGAACATTGCGGCAAGCTTCAATCGCGTCGCCCGCATCGCAACCAAATGCCTCTGAAGGATGAATGTTGGCGCGGATAAAGTCACCGATCAGGACAACCGGGCGCTTTCCATACCCGACTTTTCCGGCAAGTTTGCGCTTGTTCCAGATTTCGTAAGCTTCATCGATAACTTCTGAGAAGAGGCGGTCACGCTTGGACATTGAATCAGCTCCAGTACATTTCATAGAAAATTAGACATGCGCGGCACCGCACCTGCCATCCGTGGGACGGCATGTGCTCGAGCTCCGATGCCGGGTTCCGTTACTGCTTCGGCCTGTACTTGGCCCAGATCTCTTCAAGCTGACCGACATTGCCCATGAAGAACAATGTCTGGTCGAGCCAGCGCAGCAGTTCCGTGTTCGCGGCCTTCCGGATGGCGAGGTTCGTAGGACTTGAAAAGGCGGGCTGAATTTGGATGTAGTGACCCTTGTTGCGAGCCTCGATGAACATTGCCGCTCCAATCTCGTCCAGGAGAGCATAGACGGATCGTCCACTCTCCAGCTCGAGGAAGAAGGTGTCGCGATTGGGGACACCGCGCCATTTGAGCTTGGGCCGGAGCTGCCGCATGGTCCGGTGTGATCCGGTACCCTCGACCGTGAGGAGTTCCATCCCGGCTTTCTCCACATCATCCCACGTCACGAATCTTTTGGGATCACCTGTGATCGTGATGAGGCCGAACGTAGTATCGCCAAGACTCCGCGTGAAGTCGACCGCGAGAGCGCGGTCTGGCGTCACGTTGAATGCTCCCATGATGTCGAACTTGTTCGTCTGGAGACCGGCGGCAGCCGTGCCCCATGTGGTTTCGACATATTCAATCTTCACGCCGAGATAACCGGCGATGATGGTCATGATATCAGGAATCAGGCCTTTCCAGGTCCCGCTCGCGTCGCGGGTATAGTACGGGGCCGCCAGTGACGCTCCGACCCGGATGACGCCCGCCCGGCGAATGGTCTCAAGATCAGAGCGCTGCTCTTGCGCATGGGCTGGCGTGGCGGCGGCGGCAAGGGCCGCAATCGAAGCCAGTCCGAAGAAGGTCCGTCGCGTTGATTTGGCAACCATTACAGTCTCTCCCTGTTGCAGCATGTTTTGGATCAACCCCGATCAGGGGCTGAGTTTATCCTGGGCTCAGCTTGCGTCTTGCGGAGCATTGAATTTGACTTCCTCCGGCAGCGCTAGGGCAAGCTGTCGCTTCGCAGAAGTGGCACTTAAACGGCCGCGATGCAGTGACACTCAACGAGAACACCGGGAAACGGCGGCTTTGCCTGGACGGCATGTCGCGAAGGTGAAGCATTTGGCGCAACCCACTCGTCCCAGATCTTGTTGAATTCGGGCAAGTCGGCGAGGTTGTCGATGAAAACCGCAACCGAGAGCAGCTGGCTCTTGTTCGACCCCGCCAGTGCCAGCTTCTCGTCAATCCTGCGCAGCAGATCCCTTGCCTGCTCGGCAAAGGGTGCACCCTGCTTGTCGACGCCGATCGCAGCGAAGTACGCGGTTGAATTGTGGACCACGACGCCGCTGTAGCGATGTTCCTGCAAGTGCCGTTCAATCTTCATTCGCCAACGCTCCCCCTGAGTGCGACCCCTGTCGGACCATCACTGTCGATCTCAGTCCCAATTAAATCATATTGGATCACCCAGTCAACCGTTTTGACGACGGACTATGACAGCCATGTCAACGGCCAGTTGGCCCGCGGAGCACTCGAAGAGGGCAGCGAGGCTTTCGCTACTCCAGGGAGTCAATTGATTGGAATTCGTCTGTTAAACACCCCTTTGGTGGCACCCGCCGCGCCTGCCTGCAGACCCGCAGCGAGAGAACCAGTATTTCTTGGGCAAGATCGCGCTTGCCCATTCGCCGCCAGCGGATATAGTCTCGCTGAAAAGTGGGCATACCAGTGACCCGCAAAGCGTATGCTTCGATCAGGAGAATCAATGCTGAAGGTCTGGGGCCGGCGGAATTCGATCAATGTGCAAAAGGTGCTCTGGTGCATTGACGAAATGGGCGTCGCTTACGAGCAGATAGACGCCGGTATGCAGTTTGGCGTCAACAGCGAGCCCTGGTTCCTGGCGATCAATCCCAATGGGCTCGTTCCGACGATCGAACATGATGGCAGGATGTTGTGGGAGTCCAACGCCATCCTTCGCTATCTGGGCTCCCAGTTCGGTCGCGGCACTTTATGTCCGGTCGATCCATACGAGTACGCGCAAGCCGACATGTGGATGGACTGGCAGCTTGGCATGGTCATGCCGGGATTGAATCCGGTCTTCCTCGGGCTCGTCAGAACTGCGCCGGAGAAGCGGAACACCGCGGCGATTGAAGCCGGCGAAGCACGGCTGATGAAGGCCTTCGCGGCACTGAATGAGCACCTGTCAGGCCGAGACTACATCGTGGGAACCGGACTAACGATCGCCGACATCTCAATCGGCTGCGCAGTCAACCGCTGGTACTTGCTCGACATCAAGCATCCCGACTATCCGCATCTTCGCGCGTGGTTCGCGCGGATCTCCCAACGGCCGATGTTCAGAAAGAATGTACCCGCCGATCTAAGCTAGGCCGCGGTCGCGAGACAAACCTGAGCTCCGGGACGCGGCCAGCACACTCCATCGCATTAAGGGATACCTGCATGAAAAAGCTATCGGCCAGACAGACCTTCAGATCGCTCATGTCCGGCCCCGGGACCACCATCTTGCCGGTCGTCCATGACGCCATCTCAGCGCTGGTCACGCGTAATGTCGGTTTCGAGATCGCTCTGGTTTCGGGCAATGTCTCTGCGGCAGCGACCTTTGGCTACCCGGATATCGGACTGGTATCGATGACGGAGATGGCCCAGCTGGTGCGCCAGATCAACCGCGCGGCGCCACTGGGCTATCTCGTCGATGCGGAGAATGGCTTCGGCAATGCCCTCAATGTGCAGCGCACGGTGTCCGAGTTCGAAGCCGCCGGCGCGAGCGCCGTGATGATTGAGGACACCGAGATGCCGCAGCGCTTTGGCGCGGCAGGCAAGACCTTCGTCTCCTGTGAGGAAGCCTGCGTAAAGTTGCGCGCGGCCTTGGAAGCCCGCAACGATCCGGACCTCGTCATCGTCGGGCGTTGCGACACGCTTCAGTTTTTCGACATGCAGGAAACGATCCGTCGCGTTCAGGCCTATAGCGCATGCGGCGTCGATGCGATTTTCGTGCCCGCCGCCAAGAGCCGCGCCGAATTCAAGGCGCTACGCCAGGCAACGAATCTTCCATTGATCGCGGTCGGATTGCCCGCTGACGATTCTGCCTCAGGGCTGGCGTTTCTGGCCGAGTGCGGCGTCTCGCTTACGGTGACCTCGACAATCCCGTTCCAGGTCGCTGTTCAGGCGACGTTCGAGGCACTTAGTCACCTGCGGGCGACGGGCGAGTTCGGCCCATTCACCGGTCGTGCGTGTTCCCGCGCCTACCTGGACGAGCTCCTGGGCGCGAAGAACTACGAAGAGAAGCAGTCACGGTACGGCTCTCCAAAGGCATGACCGAAGCTGCGTCCATGATCGATCCATTTGGTTTCAAGGCGCCAATTGGGCGCAACGGTTCAAAGGCGCCACATCGGAGTGCGGTGTCATGAAAACTATCCTTGCCTATGGCGACAGCCTGACCTGGGGACGTGATCCCGCCGGAAGAGGCAAGAGACATCCCGCTTCGCACCGTTGGCCAGACGTTCTTCAGCGAGAGCTGGGGCCTGGGCACACGGTGATTTCCGAGGGCCTGCGCGGTCGGACCACGACCTTTTCACTCAGTCAGGCCGATTGCGAGATCAATGGGGCCAGCGTCCTTCCGACCGCGCTTTACACCCATGCCCCTCTTGATCTGGTGATCCTGATGCTTGGCACGAATGATCTGCAGTCCATCATCTGCGGGCGTGCGATGGGGGCCATGCAGGGCATGCGACGGCTGGTGGAAATCGTCCGGCAACACGCTCCGCGCCTCCTGCCAGTCGCCCCAGCCCCGAAGGTGCTGGTGGTGTCCCCACCACGTCTGGTCAAGTCGGCAGATCCTTACTTTCTCGAGGTGTTCGATGAGGCCATCGCGGAGTCGGGAAAGCTCGCGGGCCTTTATGCCGCCCTGTCAAAGGAGCTGGGTTGCGCCTTCTTCGATGCGGCGCAGGTGGCGCATGCGGATCCCGTCGACGGGGTGCATCTGGATGCTCAGAACACGATGGCTATCGGCGAGGCGATCGCACCTGTCGTGCGAGAGGCGCTGGCGCATTGAATGACCATCAATCTTATCAGTGGCGGATCCTCTCGCCGGGACCGCAATCAAGGAGATATCCATGATCGACCTTTACACGTGGAAGACACCGAACGGGCGCAAGATTTCCATCGCGCTTGAAGAACTCGGTCTTCCGTACACGGTCAAGCCGATCAATATCAGCAACAATGAGCAATTCGCGCCGGATTTCCTGACAATCTCGCCGAACAACAAGATCCCTGCCATCGTCGACCATGAGACCGGCATATCCGTAATGGAGTCGGGAGCGATACTGCTCTACCTCGCCGACAAGACCGGCAAGCTGATGCCAAAAGACAAGGCCGGCCACTGGCAGGCCATGCAGTGGATGATGTGGCAGATGGCTGGTCTGGGTCCGATGCTTGGCCAGTTGCATCAGTTCGTGAAGTTCAATCCCGGCAAGAGTCCCTTCGGAGAAGAGCGCTTTCTCAAGGAGGGCAAGCGCCTTTACGGCGTTCTCAATCAGCAGCTTGAAGGGCGGCCACATGTCCTTGGCGAGCTATCGATCGTCGATATTGCAATCTGGCCGTGGATCTCGCGTTTTGAGTGGCAGACCATTGATATCAAGGAGTATCCGAACGTCTGTCGTTGGTATGTTGAACTGGCCAAACGCCCATCGTTCAAGGCGGGCTATGATGTGCCGGCTACCGGAGAGGCTATTCCGGTACCCTAGCCCTTCCCGTCCATGAGCGGCCTCTTTTGAGTGGCCTGGCAACGTTCTCCTTGTTTCGGCCGCGCGCTGGCGTCGGTCAACATGTCCCAGGTGGGGCTGGCACCGTTATGCAGATTTACCTGCCCATCGCAGAGATGCCGATAGGTGTGCTGCTGATCCTGGCGATGAGCGCCGCCGTCGGCTTCATCTCCGGCATGTTCGGCATTGGCGGCGGGTTTCTGATGACGCCGCTCCTGATCTTTCTGGGAATTCCGCCGCCCGTAGCAGTCGCCACGGTCACCGCCCAGATTGCGGCATCATCGATGACCGGCACATTATCTCACTGGCAAAAGCGGCAGCTTGACCTCAAGCTTGCCTCCTTTCTTGTGGTCGGCGGCCTCGTGGGTACGGGGCTTGGCGTGCTGGCATTCAACAGCATCCGGCGAGCGGGCCAACTCGAGGCCGTGATCACACTGTCCTACCTCGCCCTGTTCACCGTCATCGGTGGCATGATGCTGTTTGAGAGCCTGAAACGCCTGTCCATGGCCCGCGCCGGAAGCCCCGTCCGGTTCAGGAGAGCAGGCCAACATCCAAGATGGCTGAAGCTGCCATTCAGGGTCCGGTTCTATCGCTCCAGACTTTATGCAAGCTCAGTTCCAATCCTGCTGTTTTCAGCAATCGTCGGTTTTATCGGCGCCATTTTGGGCATCGGTGGCGGCTTCATCATGGTACCGGCTCTGCTGTATCTGTTTCGCGTGCCCACCTCGGTTACCGTCGGAACCTCGCAGTTCCAGATCCTGATCACGATGACGACGGCGACGGTGCTGCATGCTGCGTCAAGCCAGTCCGTCGACATCGTTCTTGCTGTGCTGCTGATCGCTGGTGGTGTGGTCGGTGCACAATTTGGCGCACGTGCCGGCCGGAATCTGCGCGGCGAGAGCTTCAGACTCCTGCTTTCACTGCTACTCTTGGCGGTTGGTTTCCGTTTTGCGTCAGCGGCTATCTTGAAGCCTGAAGAGCTTTTTTCGATCACCATCCAGGGACAAAGGTGACGGTCATGAGGGGTCCTGTCGCCGGATCGCTGCTTGTCGTGGCCAGCGTCTGTATGAGCGCACCTGCCCGGTCCCAGGTTCTGATCTCGTCATTGTCGACCCATCGGGTCTTGATCGGCTCGAATTATACCGGCGCCCAGATCGCGATCTTCGGATCAGTCGAACGCGAGGGGCGTACCGTGGCGCGTACAGATCCCTACGATATTGTCATCACAGTCACCGGGCCAAAGCGCCACCTGCTCGTGCGGGAGAAGCAAAGGAGCGGCCCGTTCTGGCTGAACAGGGACCAGCGACGCTTTGGTGATGCGCCAGCTTTCATGGTCACCTTTACTACCAGACTGATTGCCGAGATGGGCTTGGAGGAAGACGCGCGCCGCCTCGTGATCGGTTTGAAGAACAAGCTGCTGCCTACTGGTTCTGGTCTGTCCTATGACCCCGGCGAGGCGCGGTTTGTTGATGCACTGATCCGTCTCAAGTCGCAGGACCGGCTCTACTCCGAAATCGAAAGGGGAGTGACCTTCCTGACCCCGAGCCTGTTCCAGGCACGCCTCGACCTTCCAGCCAACGCTCCAACCGGGAACTATGATGTCAAAATCGATCTTTTAGTCGGGCAGGTTAAACTGGCGAGCCAGCAGACTAGCTTTGAGGTTGTCCAGATCGGATTTGAGCAGCAGGTTGCCGGCTTCGCGCGTAATTGGTCCACCCTATACGGGCTTGCAACGGCGCTAACCGCCACCCTGTTCGGCTGGCTGGCGACAGTAATTTTCCGCCGGGACTAGCAAGCGTAACGGGAAATTCGCACAGTTCAGTTGAGCCGTTGCTGTTAACAGGCTTCTAGCACCTGTCCATGATAGAGCCGCCACCCGCTTCGAGCTCAGGAGTTCGGGCAGGTGGCGTTCTTTTCAGTTTCACCTCAACTCGTAGTGATAATTGAGGTGAATATGAGCGCTATATATTGGATTGATGTTGCAGAACGCTTTATTTTGCACGTGCGATCAGCGTTCCGTGTTGGCTAGTTCGGTCTCAATCTCGGGGAGCAGCGTGAATAGGTCGCCCACGAGGCCGTAGTCGGCCACCTGGAAGATCGGCGCATCCTCGTCCTTGTTGATCGCCACGATGATCTTGGAATCCTTCATGCCGGCAAGATGCTGGATCGCGCCCGAGATGCCGACGGCGACATAGAGCTCCGGCGCCACGACCTTTCCGGTCTGGCCGACCTGCCAGTCGTTGGGCGCGTAGCCGGCATCGACTGCGGCGCGCGAGGCACCCACCGCAGCGCCGAGCTTGTCGGCAAACGGCTCGATCACGGCCTTGAAGTTCTCGGCCGAGGCAAGGGCGCGCCCTCCCGAAACCACGATCTTTGCGGCCGTCAGGTCCGGCCGGTCGGACTTCACGAGTTCCTGGCCGACAAAGGAGGAGATGCCGGGGTCACCGGCCGCAGCCACGGCCTCAACCGCGGCCGATCCACCTTCGCCCGCCGCCTGAAAGGAGGCGGTGCGCACGGTGACGAACTTCACGGCGTCGCCCGATTTCACGGTCTGGATCGCGTTGCCGGCGTAGATCGACCGCTCAAACGTGTCGGCCGATGCGACCGCGCTGATGTCCGAGATCGGCTGGACGTCGAGCAGCGCCGCGGCGCGGGGCATCACGTTCTTGGCTCCGGAGGAGGATGCGGCGACCACGGCGCCGTAGTTCTTCGCGAGGCCTGCGATGAGGGCGGCCGTCGGTTCGGCCAGCATATGCTCGTAGGCGGCGTCGTCTGCGACGAGCACTTTCTCGACGCCAGCGAGCTTGGCTGCGGCCTGCGCCACCGACGCGCAGCCCTTGCCGGCGACCAGCACATGCACCGGGCCGCCGATGGCGGTTGCGGCAGTCAGGGCCTTGTGCGTGACGCCGTTCAGCGCCTTGTTGTCATGTTCCGCGATCAGCAG
>Ga0164293_10002874_pt1 | contig 14621 bp, 12 predicted proteins | sample GEODES118metaG_FD_111487 | JGI IMG/M metagenome (GOLD analysis project Ga0164293, IMG submission 111487) | Eutrophic lake water microbial communities from Lake Mendota, Wisconsin, USA - GEODES118 metaG | ecosystem: Environmental > Aquatic > Freshwater > Lake | place: USA: Lake Mendota...
GAAAAATTTATTTGCTAAAAGTTTACGGTCCAGGGTATCAACTCCGCTAACTGAGGTAGGTGCGGCAGTTGGCATTTCTTCGAGATGTATATCTTCTGAGATGTCGATGTGTCCGTTATTGGTGTTGACCTTAGCACCGTAAGTCATACCATCCATACCGTAGCGGTTTTTCATGATATGTACCCGGCCGGTACCGTTGACCTTATCCTCTTTCTTACGTGAAAGCGAGATTGCAATATCTGCAACCATCATCTTGTCGTAAGATCCGGCAGCCTTATCGCCTTCAATAACGTCGTCTTTAGCACCCATTCTGTTAACCTGTGATGGTGTTAAGATAGGAATTTTTAGCTCCTTAGCCAACCCTTTTACGGCAACAAATACGTCATCGATTTCGTCTTTACGTTCAGCGTACTTCCGGGAGGGAGCTCGGAGATAGTCAACGTAGTCGATTATCACTAGATCAGGCTTATGACCCATATCAGTACATTTCTGAAGATGGGACTTGATAGTAGTAACGGTAGCTGCTTTAGGAGCATACTCCTTAACTATAAGCTTTCCTTTCAAGCCATTAACGATCTTCTCTACTTCGGGTCTATGCTTATTGACTTCGTCGATACTGTAGCCGGTGAAGTAGCAGTCAAACCTCTTACCTACATAGTCTTCTCCTAGCTCTAGGGTATAGTAGACGACGTTGAAGCCTTGCTGGACTGCATGAGCACCAGCAGCAACCATCATCCAAGATTTACCGCCACCCGGGTTACCGAAGATGATAGCGAGGTCTCCGGGTCCCCACCCCCCTTGTATGGCTTGGTTGATGGTAGCCCAGGGGGTGGAGACAGTCGGTCGGTAGTCTTCTCGGTATCGGCTCTCGATATCCTTAAGGTACTCATGACCGATATTTTTATCCATACCTGCTTTTAAAGCAGCCTCAATCATTCCTCGGATAGAGTCGTAGTCACCTGCATTAAGCAGATCGGCGCTATCCATAAGTGCTTGCTTAAGCTTCTGATTTTTGCAGAAGGTATTAAACTCTTCCTGGACGTACTTTAGGTCTTCTTGGGAGGCTTGGTAAGAGTTTCGAAGCTCTTCCTTGATAGCAGTCTTAAGGACATCGTTTTCAACTTTCTGAAGTTCGATCCTTAGAACATCTAGCGAGATAGTAGTATGGTACTTATCGAAATACGATAAAGTATTCTTGATGATCCATTTATGGGAATCAGCATCAAAGTATTCTTCGATAATAGTATCCCTAACATTGAGTAGGAATGTTTTATCAGTAAGTAGTGAACCCAGTACTTTAATCTGAAAACCTTTACCGTATTGACTGAGTTTTTGTAGTGTCACTTTTTAACTGTTAAGATGTATCTGAAGGTTTCTAACCAACTTTCTGTGTTTTTCGTAATCCCATGTTGGATGTTGTCTTGCTGGAGCATTAACATAAATGCTGTTGCATTTAACTGCTGGCAGGGCGATCCTAGGACATCTAATATAATACTAATCTGGGTGTCTGACAACTGTGGCTCCATGAGATTCATCAGTCCGTAGTTTTGATCTACTACGTGCTTACGTTCTAGGATCTTTGCAAGGATTTTAGTCTTCTGCACACCCTCTTCACACACCTCGTAAACATAGTCTAGGTCGGTGTTAGGGATAGTGGCGAGGTTCGGGAAATGTTTGAGGACACCCTTTATTCCTAGCCCCTTAACACCTTGTAGGTTATCGGAATTATCTCCTAGCAATGATTTTACAATCAAGTAATTGCTTGGGAGAACACCCTGCTCCTCTAGCACCTCTGCAGGTCCGTAGTTTTTCTTCTTTATAGGGGAGTGGATCCGGACGTTATCATTGACAACCTGCATGAAGTCCTTATCCGAAGATACGATCGTGACCTTGCTCTGACTAAATTCCTTAGCTATAAAAGCAATCACGTCATCAGCCTCTACCTTGTTGATCGCAAGCAGGTCTACCGGTAGCATATGCAGGTATTCGACCAGTCGCTCGATCTGTGCGGACATAGAAGCGTACTCCTGATCCTTGTTGTCGTACATCTCCCAGTTGGTGATCCGACTAAGGTTCCGGTTGGCTTTATAGTCTGAGTTGACTAGCTTCCGGGCGGCTGTAGAGCCGGGTCCGTCAAAGACAATTATAATCCGGGTGGGATCAAAAGTCCTAACTAGAAATCCTAAGCTCTTAAGGAACCCAACAAGACCCCCGACATGGGAGCCTTGCGGATTCATAAGATTAATCATCGTGAAATTCCTTATAAAGGTATTCATCGCGTCGATAACTAGGATGTTATCATTAAGTCTTCTGGGTTCCGATACCTGGATCTTAGCCAGTATATCGTCGTACTTACCCATTACACTTCCATGTTAAGGCCGAACTCTATTCCGATGTCTCGGATGTCCTCTTCCATACTGCCTTCCTCTACCAGCACAAAATCGGTTGAACCGAGGGTCGTGAGCCAGTAGTCGGAATGTTCCTTTTTATAATTATCGATTGCTTTTTTTTCGTCTTCTAAGAAGCCGTGAGTAGTCATGACGATCGCACCTCGGGTAGTGATACCGTTGATGTGGTTCTTATCTACCTGGATCTTAGTACGCTTGGCAAATTCTACCTGCTTACCTCCTTTGATAGCCTTGATCTTGCTGGTGCCGGAGTTGGTGATGTTACCAAAAGTGATTACCAAAGTAGCATCATACCACATCGCCATACCGCCCTTGTTCTGAAGCTTGGGCTGTTCCATCGGCATGCCGGGTTTCATAGTCCAAACCTTGTTGATAGCAACTAGAGTGTTGGTGTAAGGTTGACCTTCCTTCCTAGATAGGAGGATTTTCTGGTTGACGTTATTACCGAACTGGGTGCTCATAGCGCCGGCATTCCACTCGTTGTTGTTCTTGTTAGAACGAACTGATAGCTCACATGGTACCGAACCGATTGAATCCCACAGGAACAAAAGGTTATGGGGTAGTTCTCCTTTCTTCTGCTCATCAATTAGATCGAGAATAAACGTTGATACGTCTTCGATAGTATTGATGTTGCCTCGGTCTACGTAAAGGAAGAAACCTTCGAAGTCAATGATCTCTCCGGTGTCCTTATCAACAACCTCTTGGAACTGCAGACCCATCTCCCGGGCATGCTCCCAGCTCCACTTCATCTCCGTGATAATGAATACTGGAAGTACTCCCATCTTCTGGGCTGCTACTGCAGCTTCTAGCAAAGCGGTAGTCTTTCCAGTATCACTATGACCTCGCAAAAGCGTGATGTGACCTTGAGGGATGCCAGGAATCGAAGTGATGTCCTGGAAAGCTTTAGATAGAGGAATCCATCTCTGCTCTTTGAACTTAACGCTAGCAGATGCTAGTCCCTTGTTCTTCTTAAACTTCCCGAGGTCGAAGTTATTCTTGATCGCTGCTTGAGCGACTTCAGAAATGCCTTTTTTAGCCATCCTTAGAAAGGTAGGTCGTCAGTATCCTTGAACAGATCGTCGAACTGACTTACTGCGTCTTTCTTCTCTGCGACTACACTCTCAAGAGTAAACGACTGCTTAGGTGCTTGGACGGCAGCAGGAGCTGATTGGATAGGAGCTGGTGCTGATTCTTCAGCAGTCTCTTCTCCGCCTGATAAGTAGCTTTCCAGCTGCTTTTTAATAAAGTTAAAATCGTACTTAGAGAATGAATCAACAGCTACGGGCTGATTTTTAATCCATGACTCTACTTTTGAGCTATCATCAGAAAGAGGAGTCTGCTTAGGACGAATACGTACTGATGTCGAAGGGTAAGGGTTACCTTGGGTAAGCTCTAGAGTCATATCCCATCCGTTGACAACATCGGTGTAGTCACCGATCTCCTCGTCTTCTGCAAGCTGTAAGAGAGTCTTATAAACCTCCTTACCGAAGCTCCATAGACGAACTCCTTTGTCTTCTTCACCTCGTACTACTACTGGTGCGAAAACTCGCATCTTAGGGGAGATCTTTCCTGACAGAGACCAGTTGTCTTTGTCGGAAGTCTTACGAAGTTCATTTACGAAGTTAACGATTGGATCTTGCTCTCCAAAATTGGTAAGAGCAATCATTGGGTATTTTCCAATACCGTAGTGGAAATACAGCTCCTTGAAAGGATAAGCTGGATTGTCGAAAGCCGGTACGATTCGGATCTGGTGCTTGCCGAAAGCCGGCTTCCAGAAGATCTTTTCGTAGTCTACTTTTTCGCGTTCTTGACGACCGCCACTCTGCATGGCGGACATCTTTTGTTTAATGAGGGATAAATCCATAATAATAATAACTGATTAATAACTGTTACATAACTAATTTAAGAAAAAAACCTTTACGATCCAACTTACAGCTCAACTATTTTGTGGAGTCTGGTATTGATTCGTTTTAGTTCATTACCGCGGGTCAGCAAGATGCAGTTGCGGTAGTCCTTCCAGTCTACTTTGTAGCTGGGGTCAAGGTACCCGTCATTCAGCTCTTTGATGAGCGTGTTAAGGGCGTTGATAGTGTAAAGGGTGTTAGATTCTTTTTTACGATGAACCAAAATCGTATTATCTAAAAAGTTAGCAACGTTGTTAAAGTCAACGTTATAAGTGCAAATAAACTCATCGTTGCTTTTTGCATGGAGTACAAAAATCTTGCTATATAGAATAGTATACCTCTTACTGATCGTAGAGATTAGTTCTTCAAGATGTTCTTCTGTGGTAAAGGTACAGAACAGTTTATTACTCATGTCGTCATTCCAGGTTAAGGTTTCACTGACGAAGTCATAACCGGATATAGGTGGGAATTTAACTTCCATTATAAATATAATTTACTAGTCTAAAACTAGATTATTGCCAAACTTAAACTTAACAGGATATTTTCCCCCCTGTTCTAGGATTTTCTTTAGATTCTCTAACGTCTCTTTACCGTCCTCAAGGAAGAAGTCAAACAAGATAGCATCATAAGTATATAACGTAACCTTTGTTTTTTTGGCTTGGAGGTACTTTAGCACCTCTTTTAATATAAGAACGTTCCGGCTAGTTTCCAAGCTCTGGATGACATAATTAAAAAGTTTCTGAGGATTCATATCCTTTAGGGTACTATAAAAGGGCTTCTTGGAGATAGGAGCATATACGACTCCGTTCTCAAGGAACTCCTTCCATAACTGGGTAGTGTAAATAGATACCCTATCAAAGAATTCGATATGACGCCATTTGTCCGGCACACCTCCGTACATGATCTGGAAGGTATTGGTCTTGGATTGACGGTATTCGTCTTCGGTTAATTCCTCTTTATTGAAGTACAGACGTCCTAGCTGGGTATGAACACTTTCAGGTGTAAACTCGTATCCTAGAATCTCTGCAATCAGACGGATGTGGTAGCCGTCAAAGTCAAACTCTACAAATCGTCCACTACGCGGGATAAAGCATTTTCGGTACTCGTCTTTTTTGGGGATCGCGGCGAAGTTAACACTATTAAAGGCAGAAGTAGGACGGCTAGTGGGATTATACAGATTGTAGCTAGTAAAGCAAATGTTATCTGAAATGCTAAATTTTGGATTCGCAGGAGTAAACTTTTCAATAAATTTGTCATAAATAATTCTAATTCCAGATTGTTCAGCTAAATAAAAAACTCCGGTAGTTAACCGGTTGTAGAACTCCCAGGCCGGTAGCTCCAGTATATAACTATACTCGGTAATGACTTCCTCTAGGGATCTGTAATTTCTCTCACATCTCTCAAATAATTTAGAGATAGGGATGATAGAGTTTAGGTCGGGCTTATCCCTGTAATGATTATAGTACCAGCTTATAACCTGAGGAGGGTTCGGTAGTTCCAAACTCTCGTACTCTGCCATAGAGTACATCAGGTTAATATCGTTGATATTACCGTGAGAGAAATGATATAAGAAGTTCTTCTTATTAAACGTATATAGGGTAGTAAAGCAGTTTAATAACTGCTGTATGCGTTCTTTAGGTACGTTAATTCCTTCGGAATGATTTACGGGAATAATGTATCCGGAGTCGTGTTGGTTAGGGCGTACGTAAACACAAACAGCAGTATTAAGTATAGGATGGTAGTAGTCGTTACCTGAAACGATCTCGACATAGCCACCTTGTCTACCAAGGGCTTGTAGGTAGTTAAACTGCTCTTGACTCTCGACGATATAAAACATAACCCATTTCCATAACCTTTCCTAATATACGAAAGAAGTTTCATTGCGCAAACTGTGCTAAGTCGGTTAATACTGCTGATATACCGGGTAGTGTCTTCTCAGCTTGCTCTAGCTGTTTTCTGTTTTTTGATTTAATTCCCGGTATAATATAAGCACCACTTGTTGTATCTTCAACAGATCCTTGAATAATCCACATCATTTCAAGAATATCGTAACCTGGATGAAAGTAAAGAGTGGATTTCTTTTTTAATGCTTGGTATGTAGATTTTGAAATCTCAATAATTTGACCAGTTACTTTCTCTTTTGCAAAATATCGCATGATTGCACTCTCCTGTGTAGAAGGCATCGGATAGTGAGGAGGTAAAGGTAAAGTTTTTCTTAAAGCAAATAAATTAGGATCGTTTACAAGTACATCATAGTCCGTTAGGTAGGGCTGGTCTCGTTCAAAATCTGTTCTAAAATCTCTACTCACATTTAAAAGCGTGTTTTCACCGTCTCCCGGTGCTTTACCGGTATAGGCTTGTCCGGTACTGCTTTTAAAATAAAAGCCTGTATAAACTAGTCCTGTAGTGGATAGCTCATATTCATCTCCGTAAGTGTACTGAGGTTCTGTTACTTTAAATTTAGGCAGGTACATACTAGTCTAATCCGTGAATTTTTCTTGCTTCTGCTACTAGAGTAGCTCTATCTTTTCCAGCATATTGTACGTGAGCAACATCCCAGCCCATCCCATATTCTTTCCAAGTTGGATCAGTTTGTGCGAAATCTCCTCCCCATTCTAGTCCTAGCTGCTTGGCGTATTTACCAACAGCTTTAAAGAACTCTGCAGGAATATCGTAGGATCCGTTTACCTGATTCCATGAATACCTCCTGTCTATAATATCAGCAGCTAAAGATGCTCTTCGTGGATTATCTGAAGTACCTACAACTACGTTATGAAACCCAAGAGTAACCTTGCTCTTACCTTCTCTATATTTCTGAGCCTGATCTGAAACGCTTCTATATCCGTTACCGATAGTAGGTTGCCATTCTGTGGCGGCAACTCCTGTGTTTAGTCCATCTCTCTCAAGTAGGGTCAAAAGTACTGTAATTTTGTCTCTAAATTTAGGATGCAGATCTTCTATAGCTCTAGTAGTGGTAAGATCTCTAGAAGGAGAGCTTATCTGCTTAACCTGTTTTCTAGCAGTGTCTAGTACATCTGCTACTCCTACTGTAAAGTACGTACCTGTTTTACCTTCAGAAATAAACATCTGAGATCTTAAAGAGGTAGTCCAGCTGGTCGGGTTAATAGTGTGTTCAACTCCGGTAAGTAGAAAAGCTACAGCAGCTTTATCTTTATTCACTTTATAAGGAGCTGGCAGTATATTAGGGTTTATATCGAAACTACTTCCGATTACCATTCCTGATGTTCCGTCTAAAGTGAATCCTAATTCAAACGGAATCACAAAAGAAGCCTGTCGACCGGTCTTTGCTGAAACTCTATTGATAAACTCCATGTATGTTTGTCGTACTATTTCAGGATCTTCTTCTACAACAATTCTGCCCAGGTTATAAACTTCGTCGTAATATCTCAGTACCTTATACGGGATTCCTCCTGCTAGTTCAATTTCTTCTACACCTTCAATCGGTACTACTTTTGAAGTGAAGTCAGCCTTAACTGGGATTATATTATCTATAAGTCCTTCGTTTAACTGTGAGAAGGCTGTTGCTTCCATTCCTAGAGATTCCGCACCGGCTTGAGCCGAGATTGCAATCATGGTTGTAATCTTAGGAGAGAGTTTACTTTCTAAAGATACATTTCGGATTATGGACTTATTTCCTAGTAATTCGATCTTAGGACGGGTAGGATCAATACGAATATAGTTACGGTCTACAATCCTGTATACTGCTCTAGCTTCATCATAATCAATATCGAAAGCATTCATCTGCCCTAAAGCTGATTGAACATCTTTCATAATACTCATTACTAGTTCGTAAATAGAAACTTCATTATTAGTACTGTTGCTAAAGTTACTATCGTATACCTGTAGGATATGATCTAGGTTAAGCCAGATACTTCTGATTAACGGTGTGTCTAGGTCAGGGTCCTTAGCTTTAAAATCTTCTGCTATTCCCAAAAGCAGTTGCATAGTACTCCGAGGAATAAAACATACTTTAGGGTCAACAGAAAAATGTAAGTCAAAAGAACGGTACCTGCGGTAGCCTGATTCGTCTATATCAAAAGTAACGATATTATCAGCTCCGCTTTTAAGAGCTAGCTTATTTAGGATAGTCAAGAAAGTATCTAGTTTTATGTAGACAGGATCTCTATCGGTAGGTTGCTTAAAATGAGAAGGGTCTGTGATGTTAGTAGAAACGAGTATGTATTTACCGTAGGAAGGAGCTTGATCTACTAAAGTATTGAGAACATCTAATTTAAATTCTCGCTGGGGAATGCTTTTATCGGTGGAGGATAATGTAGTTATTTCATCCTGTAGAAGTCCGTCTAGATCAGGAGCAGATAGTTGAATACCTGTTGCTATATTCTCTCCTTCTTCTGCTAATGTATCAGCATAATCTTTAACCTTCTTACCTGCTTTAAAAGCTATTTTTTGCTTTTCTTTTTTAGGTAAAGAGAGGTACTCTGCTCTATCGGAAATTGTTTGAGCGTTTCCTCCACCCGCATTAGTAAAAACTACAGCTGCACTTACTGCCCAGGATTTTAGCGTTGTAAGAGCGTAATGCAGTACTGTCTTTTCTGAGTAGTAGTTATCTAATAGACTTCCTATCGGGCCGCCGGTAAAAGAATTGTTTCTACTATTCTTGGCATCTTCCTGTGCCTGTTCTCTGTTTGCGGTAGAAGGGAAGGTAAACGTTGACTTTAATGATTCGATAATCTCTCCAAATGTAATAATGGAAGTTGTACATTCGTAACTTCCATCAGGATTTAAACTCCAAGAGAAGTTTTTAACAAATCCAAAAATAGCATCGTACTGGTAGTTGTAATCTTTTTTTCTAGTTTCGATCGCATTAAGTAAGGAGTTTTTAGTCCACTTCTTAGAATTATCGTATAGGTTTAACGGAACCATGTCCGTCTTCACTTTTCCATCTGAATCTACGTAGGTACTTGTACCGAACTCCAGAAGGACTGTATACCCCGGTCTCATATAGAGCACGTCCATTATCTCAAGCTGCTCTACTGACCAGCATTTAAACTGTACGCTAGCTGTTCTCAGGGTACCGAATCTCTGGTGAGCTTTTATACTGACCTGAGTAATACCGGGTTTTGGACGGATACCGAACTGTGGGGTGTTTTGATATCCTGCTGCTAGATCGGTAGGATCATTATTGGGATTATACCCTTCTAATACATTTGTTCTTGCAAGTTCGGTACCTGTCTTACCGAAAATTTGAGCTTTTGAAGAATTAGGAGTAACAGATACTGAGGAGCTTAGACGTACCCAGGGTACTCTAGAACTAACATACTTAATTCTAGATTGAGGATCTAAAACAGTTCCATTGAATTCTGAAGACTGAGCTAGTACTGCTTGTCTTAGTTCAATACTGTCAGAGACACCTTTATCAAATGCATCACCAATTCTTAAAACTCCCATTATCTTTCTCTATTTTCTTTTCTAAAAAGCTCTTCTGCTAGACCTGCCTGTGAAGGTATTCTCAGCTGTAGGCCTGGTTCGATAAATAAAGTGTCTTTTCTAACTTGCGGGTTTGCACTAGCGATAATCCACCAAAGATCTGAATCTCCGTAGAATTGCTTGGCTAGTATATCAAAGCGATCTCCTACCGTAGTAATTACGTAGTAGTCTTGAGTAGATGCTGCCGGTGCTACATAAACAGTAGTCTGTTTGTATTCAGTTCCGTCGTCGGTCTTGGTAACAGGTATGGAATTGTATCTACTCATGTCTTATAAAAAACAGATAATGCAGTACTAAGCTGATTTCTAAATTGCTGTGCTGCTGTGTCGTGTCCTAAAAACTGTCTACCTACTAATGGACTCCAAACTTGAGGAATATCTTTGTGAAGTACTTTCATACTAACTGAGAGTTTGTGCAGCTGCGGTAGTAGTAAGAGGTCGCTTCCTACACTCCACGGTACATCGTTCTCTATAGTCTGATTAACTCCTGTCAATACTACATAAGTCGTATCATCCCCAATCAAATCTCCTATTCTAAGTTTGCAGAATGTAGCAACCGGTAGGTTATTTTTATATTTAGGAAGTACTGCTGATTTCAACGCATTTACTTTATTTAGTACAGGAGTTTGTTCTTGAGAGCTGAATATCGGTATTTGGAAGCTTAAGTTTATTCCTCTAGAGAAGCCTGAGTAGCTGTATAGTTCTTCTGCTCTACCAATATAGCGAATATTATCCCAGTTACCGGACATATCGTCTGATAAACTTTCAATAAATCCCCTAAATACTAGGGTAGCTGTAATATCTGTTCCGTTGTAAAGGGTAAACTTAATAGGAACTGAATCGCTTAAGGTTTCGTTATCGATATCCTGTAAGCCTACTTTATCGGATTTGTTAGCTTCTGCAAAACCGTATCTAGTATCTAAAGAACCTGAACCTTTGAAACTATTAATTGTTATTGTTGATTTAGATTGGACATCTAAAATAGCTTCTGTAGGTCTTGTATATTCAAATCCGGGTGTATAGTCGATATACTCTCCTAGGTCGGATGTAAAGCTAGCTCTTTGGTAGGCACTTACTCTATCTACAGCACGGCTAGGTCTATTATAGGGCCTGCCTGAGGGTGTTCCGATAGCACCGCCTTGCAATGCTCTTGAACTTGCATTAGTTACCCCGGTATAGTAAGCTGAATCACTAATTGGTAGGAAGTGTGTACCTGTTCCGTTTACAGGAACCTGTGCTATGATGTTAGCTAGGATGTTTGCTGCTTGAGGAATAGCTCCTAGACCTTTTGTACTTGCTAGCAGTAGGGCTTGCTTGCCTGTAAATACAGCACCTTTATCTGCTAAAAGTCTTAGCATTCTAGTAGTGTCGTCAACCCTGCCTTGAATATACCCTGATGCTGGGTTACCTGGATTGTTAATATCTTTCTGTACGTACGGACCGTTTCCGTTGTACGAAAGAGACTTGAGGTTGGTTTGTAAATTAATTAACGGCATAATTATCCAAGTTGTGCGCTACCCATTGTGTATGAATAAGAACCTAGCATGTTGTTTACCTGACCTACTTTATTGGTATCCATGTAAACATTACCACCTTTTGATACTGCAGCAATTAGTGCGTCTAATCTACTCTCTACTCCTTTGCTTGTAGTATTCAAGGATTTATCTAACGGCACAACAGCTTCAGGACCTGCTTCACCTACAAGCGCTGTGGTTGGCTTGGTTACAATACCGCCTTTCGCTAGAGCTACTTTAGGCCCTGCTTGTTCAGCACTTTGAGCAGCTCCTTCTTGAGCTTGATTTAAAGCAGCCATACCTGTTGCAATGCCTGCTGCAATAGAGACAAGTCCTATTCCAAGGGTTGTAGCAGAAGCTAGGGTAATTGCTGAACCTGCTGCGATTGCTGTCTGAATTGCTACAACTGATGTTTGAATAGCTAAAAATCCTGCCCTGGTTGCAGAGAGTGCTAATGCTGTGGCAATTGCTCCGGCTGCTCCTGCAATAAGCGGGAAACCTTTCATCATGAAGTCTACAGCTCCGACTAGTGGGCCGACAATTCTAGAAATAGGTTCTGCTAGATCAGCAAACAGTGATTTGAGTTTTTCAACAGCTGCATTAAATTTAGCTTGCTCGTCAACTCTTTTTAGAGCAGCTAAAGCTTCTTCTTCGTTACCTATTGAGGCTAGAAGCTGGTTTGCTTTTTCTACCTCTCCTCTTTTTCTTAAAGCTTCTGCTTCACGCTCAATTTCCTGTCTAGTCTGAGTTCCTAGCTTAGCTAGGTTTTCTCTCTGTATTAAGGAGTTAGCAAGTTCGTCTGCTGATAGTCCTACAGCGTCCGCAAAGGCATCTTGCTGAAGTACGTTCATTCTTCCAAACTCAGCTGCAGAGCCTACTTGGCGGGCAATTTCGGCTGTTGCTTCAACTGTCTTACCCTGTAGTGCTAGTGCTCTAGCTCTTTCAAGATTAAGGTCTTTACCGGTTAGTAATTCTGCTTCTAACTCATTTCCAATAGATTGCTCGAAATCTAGCAGACCTTTAGCAGCTTTTTTAGTCTGCTCAACTGTTAAGCCTAGCTGCTTGGCCTGTACTACTGCTTTAGCAATAAGTCCGGGGTTATTTTGGTAGATAAGTCTTAACTGACCTTCTACTTTAGCAACATCGGAGATAACTTTTCTATTATCAAGCTGTATACCTGTTTGTTTTGCAAGAGAGGCTGTTTGTCCTACAATCGCTGCAAGATTCTCTTCTGCAGTCTTACCGTTAGCAAGTCCAAACTCCTGAATAGCTTGTGCTGATTCAGCTTGCAGACCTACTTGCTTGGTCAGCATAATCTGATCTTCCAACTGACCTCTAGTAAATCTTGCGGAAGCTCCTAAAGAATCCTGTAATTGTGTCTGTGCTTCAAATAAGCTATTAGTGTTTACTAGTACATTTCCTGAGGTTATGCTTATGCTTTCGAAATTATCTCTGACGAGTCTTGATTGCTCTTCCGAAAGTCCCATTGACTTCCCGATTTCAGTAACTTGCTTACTTACCTGGAATCCTAGCTGTACAAGCATCTGAAAAGCTTTTACCAGTCCTGTGATCACAGCAACAGGTCCTAGCATTTCCTTAAAGCTCGAAGCAAGAGCTTTTCCTCCGGCAGCAAATCCTTCGGCGGACGACTTGCCTGCTGCTACTGTCCTTCTTGCAGCTTCTTCGGCTTGCTTGAAAGGTCCCGCAAAAGCTCTAAGTCCTGGGATAGTACCGATGAACGTGCTAAGAGTTCCGAAGAACTGGGTTGATTTATCCAGTCGAGCAGCTTCATCAGCTAGTTCCTGGTAGAGTTTTTCGAGCTCTCTAGTCTCATTTCTAGCGTTAGAAAGATTCTCAGCAAGTTTTAGTGTATTTTCCCTAGTTTGCCCAGTCTGTCTTACAGCAGTAGCAGTTAATCTATTAATCTCTGCTGTAAGTTCTCTTTCTTTATTTTGAATCTTTGACTTCTCTTGTAGAATTTTTTGAGTGCCTTCGCTACTTCGTCTAGCCTGTTCCTGTAGCTCGGCTACTTTACTGGCAGAAGCTATAAGTCCTCTATAGGTGGAACCAATATTTGTAGTACTTTCTCCAGCTGTTCGCAAAGCACGATTCAAACTAGCAGTAGAACTAACAATATCTCCGAAGATTGATTTAATCTCCGAAGCTCTGTCGATAAACTGCTGATCTATGTTTGGAGTTTCGTCTGCCATATATTATAAATAGAAAGTCCCTAGTTTTTAGGGACCTTTGTAGAGTAAGTAGCAGGTTTTATGTTCGGCTTAGCAACTGTAGGGGCTGCTTTCTCAATTCCCTTAGCTTTACTGTAAGCTTCTTCTTCTGCTTCTTTCTTCTCTTCGTAGTATTTTCTCAAACTTTCAAAGGTAAACTTTCTAAGCCAGATCGGCATTCCGTAAACGGTCTCCCAAGTATACCCTCCATTGCCATGAAATACAATCTCATGGATTTGATTAAATACCGAGGTTCTATAGTGCGGCGTCAGGCCAAAAAAAGTTAACTCTGATTGGCAGGGCAGCCTCCTTCTCTGCACCTGTACCGTCGGTATAAGTAAACTTAAGGTTGATATCCGGACTTATTCTGGTGTACTCTTCTCTGAGTGCTCTTGCATCTCTAGCAAGTAATCCCTGCTCTACAAAGTCTCTAACATCTTTCTTATCTGAGGATCCGTTAACGGATGTGATAAGGTACTTAAGACGGGAAGTAACTTCTGAGATATTATCTTTGTTAATCTTTTGTAGACCTTTAATTTCCTGGTCAATCTTCTTTTCGTCACCGTGAGTAAGTACTTTGAAGGTAACTACGTTGCTGGTATGAGGTAGTGTAAAAGTAAATTCGTTTTGTCCTCTTGTGTAAAGACTTTCATCAAGTTCTTTATTCTCCATTGTAGATAAATCTACATTTTGAGGATATCCGTCGTAATTAAATTCATAGTCCTTACCGTATGAAAGGATACGAGCAGCTACCATGATAGCATTTTTATCACCGATAAGCAAATCGTCATAATTAAACTCCGTTATAATCATCGACTGTAGGAGCTTATCAATAACCGTACCGTTCTTAATGTAGTTTTGGTTGGTTAGGATGTCTTCCTCTTTTGCGGTCATGTATTTCATTTCAATACTGCCGGCGGCTAGAGGATGACCTTCGGGATATAGCAAACCTTTTGAAGGAAGTTCTACTGTTTCAGTAGGTAACTTAAATTTTGACTCCATATAACTTTATTAATTTATATATAAATATATGAAAATAAAAAACCCGGCCATAAAGACCGGGCTTGCGCTGTTTGACAGGGCGGGGTTTAGAAGTTCA
>Ga0164293_10002877_pt1 | contig 14610 bp, 11 predicted proteins | sample GEODES118metaG_FD_111487 | JGI IMG/M metagenome (GOLD analysis project Ga0164293, IMG submission 111487) | Eutrophic lake water microbial communities from Lake Mendota, Wisconsin, USA - GEODES118 metaG | ecosystem: Environmental > Aquatic > Freshwater > Lake | place: USA: Lake Mendota...
ACGCTAGAAATGCGGCTAGATTTGCTAGCTCTTGGGGTTCGCCCAATCTGCCTGCGGGGACCATGGCTTTTATTCTTTCATCGGATAATTTGAGTTCTTTTAATCGATCTGTGTTGGTGTAACCAGGCAGAAGCAAATTGATTGTGATGCCATGGCTTGCGTATTCTGTTGCGATGGATTTGCAAAGTCCTGAAAGGCCTGCGCGTAGGCCGTTTGAGGTTGTCAGTCCGCTGAGGGGTTCTTTGGCTGCGATGGATGTGATCATTAGGATTCTGCCGTAGTTATTTTTTTTCATTTCCGGCAATGCGATTTTAAAGGATTCAACTGCGCTCATCCAAAGGCTTTGGAAATCTTCCGTCCATTGTTGAGTCGTGATTTCAGTGAACTGACCTTTTTTGGGGCCACCTGTATTGGTCACTAAAATATCCAGTCCACCCATAAGCTTGATGGCTTTTGCTGTGACGAGTTCGGATTCACCTGGTTGCGATAAGTCGCAGGTCAAGTGATGCTGACATCCAATTTCTTTTTTTGTTGCGATTAGTTTTTCTTCTGATCTTGAGCAGATGGTAACAATGGCACCTTCTTGCACAAGGCTTTCAGCGACAGCTTTACCCAAGCCTTGGGACGCACCCATGACAAGAACTCTTTTATTTTTTAATTTTAAATCCATTTTTAAATTCCTTTAGATGAAGTCTTCTTTTTTTATATTAAGCCAATTCATTGCGGATTTGGAGTAAAGCCACTGTTTGATATTTTCATCTTGAAACGTTTTAGCAATCAGAGAGCCTGGGATTTTTTCACCCAAAGGAAATGGATAATCACTGCCTAAGCAAATTTTTTCAGGTCCAAACATGTCGACTAAATATTTTAATGCTTTTTCGTCGTGGACAAGGCTATCGAGATAAAAATGACCGATATAATCTTGAGGTGGTATTTGGTTGTCGATGGCGCAAAGATCTGGTCTTGAATCAAATCCGTGTTGAATTCGACCTAGTGTGAAGGGAAAGGCCCCGCCACCATGAGCAAAGGCCACACGAAGTTTTGGAAATCTTTTAAAGACTCCACCAAAAATCATTGAGCTGATGGCTAAAGCTGATTCCATGGGCATTCCCACAAGCCAGGGCAGCCAATATTTTTGCATTTTGTCTTGGCCTCTCATGTCCCAGGGATGAACAAAAAGGGCAGCGTCCAAGGCCTCACAGGCTTCGAAAAATGGAAACAAGGTTTCGTCGGATAAATTCCAGTCATTGATGTGTGTTCCAATTTGAAAACCCTTAAGACCCAATTGATCGATGCATCGTTTGGCTTCTTGAACTGCTAATTGGGGATCCTGCAAAGGTACAGTTCCAAGGCCAACGAAGCGCTTGGGATTTTTTTTCACCACATCTGCGATGTGATCATTTAAAAGTTTTGAAACTGTCAGGCCATCTTGAGCGGGAATATGATAGGAAAACATCGCTGGTAATGTGCTTAGCACTTGCACATCAGTTTGATGTTGATCGCACTCTTTGATTCGCACATCTGCATCAAAGCAATTTTCTTGGATACGGCGAAAAAACTTTCCTGAGTCATCCACCATATCAAGATCGGTGCAGCCTGGACATTTTTTAAGCTGCATGAATCCGCCGTAACCAAAAATCTTTTTAAAATCAGGGAGCTCGGGAGGAAGGATGTGCGTGTGAATATCAATCTTAAACATTCTGCCACTTTCGACCATTAACATGATGGCAGCTTTTGCAATTCACATGTTGGCTGTTGTAGTAGCGCTCAAAAACTTCAGGAAATTGCGTTTCAATATTTGTAAGATTGAAAAACTCTTCATAAAGTTTTGAACTGCATTTTTCGCAGTACCACTGCAAGCCATCCATTTCACCTTCTCTTCGTCTTCTTTCGATGACGAGGCCAATGGAGCCCGCTTCACGTTGAGGAGAATGGGGAGTGTTGGGAGGAAGTAGGAAAATATCTCCTGCTTTGATCGGCAAATCATAAATTTTACCGTTTTCCCTGATTTTTAAAACCATTTGGCCTTCCAATTGGTAAAAAAATTCTTCACTTTGATTCACGTGAAAATCAGTGCGAGCATTGGGACCCCCCACGGTCATAACGATAAATTCAGTGTCTTTCCAGACGACTTTATTTCCTACGGGTGGTTTTAAAAGATGTCTGTTTTCATCGATCCAAGTTTTAAAATTAAAAGCTTTTAGCATCACACTTTTCCTTTTTCAGGTAAGACAGCCACACACTTCAGTTCAATGGCAATCGGAGTTGGCAAGCAATTGATTTCTAAGGTTGTTCTGCAAGGCGGATTGTTGCTGAAATACTGAGCCCACAAGCGATTATAGGTCGGAAAATCGGCTTTCATATTTGTCAAATAAACTGTCACATCAACTAGATTTTCCCAGGATGCGCCTGCATCTTCAAGGATGGATCTGACATTCTTAAAAACACTGTGGCATTGTGTTTCGATGTCGTAGGATTGAATGGTTCCGTCAGGATTTAACTCGACCCCAGGAATTTTTTTTGTCCCTCGCTCGCGGGGGCCAACACCAGACAAGAACAAAAGATTTCCCACAGCCCGGGCGTGGGGATAAGCTCCAACAGGCTCAGGGGCTCGGGATGAATTAATTTGATCGCTCATGCTAAATCCTTTTTTATTCTAAAGCCGTACATATATTTTTAACTTCGCTCATAAACTCAAGAGCATGTTTGCCGCCCTCGCGTCCCATACCTGATTCTTTGACACCGCCAAAAGGAGTTCTTAAATCCCTGAGCATCCAAGTGTTAATCCAGACAATTCCACAGTCGAGTTTATTTGCGACACGGTTGGCTTTTTTAATATTTTCTGTCCACACGCTAAAAGCCAATCCATAGCGAGTCCCATTGGCCATTTGCACGACTTGCTCTTCAGAGTCAAAAGGGATGAGAGTGGCCACAGGGCCAAATATTTCCTCTTGGTTCACAGAGGATTCGGGTGGCAAGCCTTCAATCAAAGTAGGTTTAACAAAAAAACCAGCTGAGTTTTCACCGGTCAAAAAGTGGCGCTCGCCGCCACACAAAATTTGACCGCCTTCTTTTTTAGCTAAATCAATAAAGCTCAAAACTTTTTTCATATGGTCTTCTGAAACGAGGGCTCCTTGTTCAGTTTCTACTTTCAGAGGGTCCGCTTGTTTCAGCTCTAAGGTTTTTTGAACTAAAGCTTTTTTAAATTTTTCATAAATCGGTCTTTCAATGAAGATTCGAGAACCGCATAAACAGATTTGTCCTTGATTAGAAAAACTGGATTTCAGTGAGGTGTTTAAGGCTTTTTCAAAATCACAATCAGCAAAAATAATGTTGGCATTTTTTCCGCCCATTTCAAGGGACAACTTTTTAAAATTTGAAGCTGTTGCAAGAGCGATGGCGCGACCCGTAGCTGTACTACCTGTGAAAGAGACCGCCTTGATAGCGGTATTCGCAACTAAAGGAGCGCCCACGCTGGGGCCCAGGCCATGGATAATATTGAGAACTCCCTTCGGCAGTCCCACTTCAATGCAAATTTGGCTTAAAAGAAAAGCTGTCATTGGCGTGAGCTCTGAGGGTTTAGCAACCACGGTGTTACCAGCCGCCAATGCAGGAGCGATTTTCCAGGTGAATAAATACAAAGGTAAATTCCAAGGTGAGATACAGGCCACAACACCAAGGGGTGAATAGGTGACATGATTGATGGCTTGATTGTTCGTTTTAAAAGTATCACCGTGAAATTGTGTGATGCTGTCTGCGAAAAATTCGAAGTTAGCTTGGCTTCGTGGGATATCCACAGATTTAGCCACACTGAGTGGCTTTCCGCTGTCAATGGATTCGGCTAGAGCCAGCTCTTCAGATTTTTCATGGATTCTTCGAGCGATGGCACGCAAGTATGTCGTTCGGGCCTCAATAGTCGTCTTGGACCAATTTGTAAAGGCCACTTCAGCTGCGCGCACAGCTAATTGCACATCGACTTCATCAGAGTTTGGAACTTCAGAATATTTTTTTCCAGTGGCAGGGTTTAGATTATCAAGAAATTTTCCACTGGCTGGTTTTTTGAGTTCCCCGTTGATGTAATTTAAAATTTGTAACATTTAAATTTCCTTTATGGTTCTTAATATGGCACGAACCGGAGTTGCGTCTGCGCCTTCAATTTTAAGTGGCAAAGCAATGAGTTCGTAGACACCAACAGCGACATGATCCAGCACGATGCCTTCTAAAATGGCCATATTGTTTTTATGCACACACAGGTGACTTTCAAGTGTTTTATCAGTGGCAGGATCAATGGATGGGGTGTCAATGCCCACAAGTTGAACCCCTGAATTAAACAAGTATTGAATGAGTTCAGCTGAAAGCGAATTGAAATCATCATTCCACTGGTAAGGGTTGGGGTAAGACAAAGTTTTAAAGAGAATGCGTGGGGCTTTAATTTCGATGTTCTTGATATCACTCAAACGAATTCTTTGAGCTCGGGGAATGCTGATCTGAATCACTTGGCAGGGTCCTATATAATAATTCAAAGATCTGGATTCTATGGATTCTGAGTTTGCACCGTAATGATTGGGGGCATCTGCATGAGCCCCAAGATGAACAGTGGTTGTCATTCGAGACAAAGTGAGGTGTTGGCCCTTGTCCGTACTCATTAAAAACTCTTGAGAAAAAGGCGTATCCCCTGGAAACACCGCGATTTTTGAATTGATCAAAGGAGTGATGTCAATGATGTCCAATCTCTTGCCTCTTTCACTGGCCTCAGCTAGTTTTAAGACTCTACAAGGCAGGTTCCATTGGAGAAAGTAAATTTCGATTATTGGGCAGACGTGTTACATCAGGCCCGCATCAAGGCGCAGCCCATCGCACAGATCAGCAAAGAGCTTCCAGATTTTTCCAGATCTGACGCCTATAAAATCCAAGAAACCCAAGGCGAACTTCGTTTTAAAAAAAATGAGCTTCAATTGGGTTGGAAAATGGGTCTGACATCAGAAGCGAAACGTTTACAAATGAATTTGGAATCTCCTTTGTATGGTTACTTGACTGATAAAATGCAAATATCAAATCATGGTTTTTTTAAACTTCAAGGCAGTATCCACCCTAAAATCGAACCTGAAGTGGCTTTTTTAATCACTCAAGATTTAAGGGGAAATGTCAGCCGTGAGCAAGTTTTAAAGGCTTGCGGTGGTGTTTGTGCAGCTCTAGAAATTTTAGATTCTCGGTATGAACAATTTAAATATTTTTCCATGGAAGATGTGATTGCAGATAACTCGTCATCTTCTCATTTTGTCTTGGGCCCTTGGGAAAAAAACTTTTCTCATCTCGATTTGACCAATTTGAATTTAAAAATGCTTGTCAATGGCGAAATCAGACAAATGGGAATCTCAAAAGATATTTCGGGCGATCCCGTTGTTTCCATTATTCAGCTTTGTGAGTTGCTGGCTGAAAGGGACCAATTTTTGAAAGCAGGCAGTGTGGTGCTTGCTGGTGCGGCAACAGTTGCGGAAACTTTAAAGGCCGGAATGAAAATTGAGCTGATCGTAGATCAATTAGAAAAGGCCGTCGTCACAGTTCTTGGGAGTGAAGAATGAGTCAGGAGCTTGCTCGAAAATTAGATGAAGCAGATGAGCTCAAAAAATTTCGTGAATATTTTGTTTTCCCCGAAGTTAAAGATCCGCAGGGACCTCTTTATTTTGCAGGGCATTCTTTGGGTTTGATGCCCAAAAAAGCTTCGATCTATATCAACGACGAGCTCAAAGCTTGGGGAAAATATGGAGTGGAGGGTCACTTTGAGGGTGATCACCCTTGGCTTCCCTATCACGAAAATATCACAGGCGCTTTTGCAAGACTTGTGGGTGCCAAAGAATCTGAAGTTGTGGCCATGAACACTTTGACAGTGAATTTGCACTTAATGATGGTTAGCTTTTATCGCCCGACAAAATCCAGATATAAAATTTTGATCGAGAACAACAGTTTTCCGTCTGATAAATATGCTGTGGATTCCCAGGCAAAATTTCATGGTTTTAACCCTCAAGACACGATTGTAGCGCTCAAACCCCGTGCCGGTGAAATGCATGTCAGAGAAGCCGATCTTTTGCAGCAAATAAAGGATTTGGGAGAGTCTTTAAGTTTAGTTCTTATGGGAAATTGCAATTATTTATCGGGACAAAATTTTGACTTTCAAAAAATCACTCAAGCGGCTCATCATGTTGGGGCCTATGCAGGTTTTAATTTAGCTCACGGTGCAGGCAATTTATTTTTGCAATTGAATCAATGGAAGGTGGATTTTGCCGTTTGGTGTACTTATAAATATTTGAATTCGGGACCCGGAGGAATTGCAGGGGCCTTTGTTCATGAAAAACATCACACCTCAGACAAGCTTCATCGTTTTGAGGGTTGGTGGGGTCAGAATAAAAAAACCAGATTTAAAATGGGACCGGATTTTGATGCTATTCCCACCGTTGAAGCCTGGCAGCTGAGTAATCCTCCGATTTTTCAACTGGCATCTTTAAGGGCCTCCATGGAAATTTTTGACGAAGCCACGATGCCAAGGCTTCGAGCCAAAGGTGATCAGCTGACGAATTATTTTGAAAAACTGATCCGCACAGAGCTTTCGGGACTCGCGGAAGTCGTCACGCCTGAACTTCCCCAGCGTGGATCGATGCTTTGCCTGAGGTTTAAAACTTCGCCCAAAACATGGATTCACAATTTGCGAGAGCAGGGAGTCTTTGTGGATTTCCGAGAGCCCGATATTATCAGGGCCACACCTGTGCCTCTGTACAATTCCTTTGAGGATGTTTACAGACTTGTGATGAAACTCAAAGAGGTCGTCAAATTATGAACCCAAAAATTACGATCATCGGAGCAGGGCTTGTTGGTTCATTGTGGGCCGTCTTGCTAAGACAAAGAAATTATCAAGTCGAAGTCTTCGAGAAAAGAAATGACTTCAGACTGGATCAGAAAACTTCAGGCAGATCGATCAATTTAATCTTAACATCTAGGGGATTGAATGCCCTCGAGATGGCAGGTCTCAAAACCCAAGCCCTTAAACTTTGTGTCCCTGTTTATGGTCGTATGATGCATTCAAAAACTTCAGAGCTCACTTACCAAGCTTACGGTGCAAACGGAGAGCATAACTTTTCAGTCTCGCGAAGAGAGCTGAATTTATTTTTACTGAATGAAGCTGAAAAAGCAGGTGCAAAAATAAACTTCAACCAGTCTTTGGATCACATTGATTTTAAAAATAAAAAGTTCAAAATGAATTCTGGGTTAACTCAAGACTACGAACTTTTGTTTGGGACTGACGGAGCCGGCAGTTTAGTTAGGAAAAATTTAGTCCAGCAAATGCCCGATCAGTATATCGAAAAAACGGAATGGCTGAGTGCCGACTACAAAGAACTCTTTTTGCCTGCACCCAATTCATTGGATAAAAAGGCCCTGCATATCTGGCCCAGGGGTGATCATATGATGATGGCTTTGGCCAATCTGGATGGCAGCTTCACGATGACAGTCTATTTGCAAAAAAAAGGTCCCTTTGGATTTGATCAAATAAAATCTGATTCTGATGTTGAAAATCTTTTTAAATCTGAGTTTCCTGATTCCATTGAAATGATGCCTGATTATTTAAAAGATTTTACAGCCAACCATCAAGGCGTCTTAGGAAATGTTCGGCTCAACAATTGGATCTATGAAAATTCAGTGGCTCTTATGGGGGATGCTTCTCATGCCATCGTTCCATTCTTTGGCCAAGGGATGAATTCGGGTTTTGAAGACTGCACCCAGTTTTTAAAAATCTTAGATCAAAGCAGCGGCGAATTTGGTAAAACATTAGAAATTTATAATCAGACTCAACCGCAAAATGCCAATGCCATAGCTGATATGGCATTAGAAAATTGGGTCGAGATGAGTGAAAAGGTCGCAGACCCCCAATTTTTACTGCGAAAAAAAGCAGAGGCTTTGGTCGAGAAAAAATTCCCTCAAGTCTTTAAATCAAGGTACGGAATGGTGACATACACTCTGATTCCTTACCATGTGGTTCAAAAAGCAGGTCGTGTGCAGGATCAGATTTTTGCAGAGCTTTGCAATGGTTTAGAGTCTGCTGAACAATTGTCTTTAGAGAGAGCTGGACAATTACTAGAGTCGCAGTACAAGCCGTTTTTGCAGCAGCATGGTCTTGATTAAACTGGACTATTTTTATTACACACCCTCTGCCAACATTAAAATATGATAGCCGCAAAAGTTCACCCAAAAGAAGCTGAAAGATTAGCTGCTCTTCAAAAATTAAAAATTTTAGATACTTCGAATGAAGCAGTTTTTGACGATTTAGTAAAACTCGTTTCTGAAATTTGTGAATGCCCCATTGCATTGGTTTCTTTAGTCGATAAAGACAGGCAGTGGTTTAAATCGAAAGTTGGACTTGAGGCAAGTGAAACACCCCGTGACCCTGCTTTTTGCGCCCACGCAATTTTAGAACAGGATGAATTATTTTATATTCCAGACGCTCAAAAGGATGAAAGATTTCGAAATAACCCATTAGTGACTGGAAATCCAAACGTTGTCTTTTATGCTGGGATCCCATTATTGGACCCTGAAAAAAATCTTCCTCTTGGAACACTGTGTGTTATTGATCATAAACCTAGAGAGTTAAGTGAATCACAAAAAAATGTGATTCGTGTTATCAAAAAACAAATTGAGCAGGTTTTTGCTTTAAGAGCAGAGCTCTACGCCAGAGCTGATAATGAACAGAAAATAAAATTAATAAATGAAAGACATGAGTATGTTTTGGACGGTGCAGGACTTGGCGCATGGGATTGGTGGTTACAGACAAATCAAGTCAAATTTGATAAACGATGGTGCGAGATTCTGGGTTATGACTTTGATTTGATCGCTCATGATCTCAAAACATGGGATCAAAATGTACATCCTGAAGATAGACCTAAAGCCTTTATGGATATTCAAGCTTATTTGGACGGTAAGACTGAGGCCTTTGAAAATATTTACAGAATGAGAAATTCAAATGGAGATTGGAAGTGGATTTTAAGTCGCGGTCGCATCAGTGAACGAGATCAAAATGGAAAGCCAATTCGATTTACAGGAACTAACTTTGATATCACTGATTATAAAACGAAAGAGTTTCTTTCAAATGAGATCCAGAAAATAGCGAAGATCGGGGGTTGGGAGCTCGATGTTCAGACACAGAAAACAAAGTGGACATCCCAGACTTATGAAATTCATGCCCTAACTGAGTCGATTCCCACTGATAAAATCATGGGTATTGAATTTTATGCTGAACATGAAAGACCCAAAATCACGAAACTTATCGGTGAGTGCATGCAGGGAAAAAGTTTTCGTCAAACTTTTGAATTTATCGATGCCAACAAAGTGAAGAAATGGGTCGAGGTTTCTGGAATTCCAATCCTCAATTCAGAGAACAAAGTGAATTCAGTGGTGGGTACAATTCAGGATATTTCTGAAAAATTGATTCAACAAAAGAAAATAGATCAGGCCCAGAGCCTTATGGCTCAATCTGCAAAATTGGCTTCACTAGGAGAAATGGCCGCAGGTGTTGCTCATGAGATCCACAATCCACTTGCCATTATTAAAGCCAATGCTCAACTTCTACAAAATATGAATTTGGATAACCCAAAGATTGTTCATAGAATTGAAACAGTTTTAAAGGCCTCCTCTCGAATTATTAAAATCGTAAGTGGATTGCGAAACTTTTCAAGATTAGACTCTGGAAAAGTAAAAAAATTAATAGAATTTAGCGAAGTTTTGAAAGAAGCATTGTCGATTGTAGAAGTGAATTCTAAGTTTAAAGGGGTTCAAGTTCTAACAGACATTCAATCAGGATTGATGATCAATTGTGATCCGTTGGAAATTGAGCAGGTTTTAATTAATTTATTAAGTAATGCAGTTGATGCTGCGATGTTGAATCAAGATAAATGGATTAAAATTGAACTTTTAGCATTGGATCAATCGGCTCTACTTCGAGTCATTGATTCAGGATTAGGAATTCCACCGGAAGTTGAAGCTAAAATATTTGATCCTTTTTTTACAACAAAGCCTGTGGGCCAGGGAACTGGGCTAGGGCTTTCAATTTGTAAAGGCATTTTGGATAACCATCAGGCAAGCCTTGTTTTAAATAGAAAATTTAAAAACACATGCTTTGAAGTTAAATTCAAATTGGAATCATTGAAAAATCAATCGGTTTAGTTTAAAATTGACAACACCCGAAATAGGTTTTCATAATTGTTGTGCTTAACAATTTTAAAAGGGAGATCTATGAATCAATTCATCATGGCCTTGTGTTTTTCGACTCTTTCATTTTCTGCGGTGGCGCAAACATCTAAAATTCATGAGCTCAAACAACAAATTTCTGTCCTTTCACTGGAAAACATTTCGAACACTGAAAATCGAGAAGTCATTCGAGAAGAGTTGGACACTTTAGTTTCCCAGTTGACCCAACTGGCAGGACCTGTGACCGAGCAAACATGGCTTGAATTCGCCCCTGGCAGCTGGCAACAAATTTGGTCAGATGAACGAGATAACAGCCCCCCAGGAGCACCGGCTCAGAACCTGACTCAGATTTATCAATTTATATCTGCACAGGGCTGGGGCTTTAACTTCGGCGAAAGAAAAATTTCTGCTGATCAATCCATTACTTTTGCATTGGCTGTTGTGGGAAGCATTTCTGGAAACCAACAGACCACGGAAATCACGCAAGCTTTTGTGCGACCCAGCGCACTTGTGAAAGACCAGTCTTTGGCAGAGCTTTCTGAAAAAATTAAATCAGGTGCTCAGTCGGGTTTCAGTCCCAGGGAAGCTGGAAAGTTTCCCAATGGTCCTATTGGCGCAAAGGGGATTCTGAATTTGCAGTTTTTAGATCAAGATCTTAAAATTGGTTACTCTCCTAACGTGTACACAGGAAAAATCGAGCTTTTTGTCTTGCGACGAACTGATTTCGTAATTAGGTAAAAACTTGGGATCACAGGTCTGATCAGGAAATGAACAAGAAGAATGGGCGTTCGACATAAAGACCTCTGCCTCATTCGCTGAAATCCCTTCTTGATACAGGACTTTAGGTTAGGTGGGGTGACACATTCGCTGGCGAATCAAAAAGAGACAAAATCGCCGGGTTTTTACGCAAGACATATTCATGTTTTTTAAAAATCTGACGATAAGTACCTTATGAATCAAGTGCCAACTGCCTTAATCATAAGCACGAGCTCCGTCTCAAGTTTGCACGAAATTTGCCGTTTTGTGTTCATGTCCTCATTCGTGATCCTGACAGCTTGCTCTCCATCCGGTAAGCCTAAATCCGAGGAGCTCATCAAAACTCGCGTTCCTTCTTTTGCAGGGTTAAACAGCACAAGCTTTGTTACTTCAACAACTGATTTTGTGATCTCTGGCGAATGTGATCCGATCTCTGTTGGCCTTGAGTATCAATATTCTAACACGACAACGTGGACAACCATTCCTACAGGTTGTGTGAACGGTGCTTTTACTTTTAATATTGTCGTGCCAAAACAAGTATTTGTTTATGTTCGTGCTCGAACTAAAAAAGGTTGGACAGGGTCAGCACTCGCTGACATCCGATTGCTACTTCCTCCGACTTCTCCTGCATTTCAAGTTGTAACAGCTGGCTCAGCTGTTGATGCAGGTTCACCTGGGGTGCAATACACCATGGGGGTATTGACCGGTGATCGCATGGCGGTTGGCACTCGAAATATAGATTTGAATGTCACAGGGATTGTCTATGGTCCTTAATCAATTTTTTAAAACCATTATTTTAAGTGTTCTACTGATGGCATCGACTTCTTTTGCAACGCCTGATCTTTTACCGTTTCAAGGTCGTCTGACGGATTCCGGTGGAAGCCCCATTAACATTGCAACTGTTGTGAAGTTTCGAATCTATCCTCCAGCGGGGAGTTGTTATCTTTACGAAGATACGCAAACCATCACGCCCAATACTTTCGGAGTTTTCACAGCCCTTTTGGGAGCTGCGGGAAATAAAACTTTTTCTGGTCCCATGGTTAATTTCAGAGATGTTTTCAATAACTCTTCCACTGGGGTTGTGAACAATTGTTCGACCTTATATATACCTGGTCAAAATGATTGGCGCCGAATAGAAGTCGAGGCCGGTGGCGTGACTTCTGCTGATATGCAAACCATTGGTTCGGCTCCTTTTTCTTTTGAGTCAAAAAATTCTTTAAATTTAGGTGGATTGCCTTCCACTTCTTTTTTAAGAGTGAATGGGGCTTTAACACAGTTTGCTGCTGAAGCGCTTGTGAATGGTGCTGATGCCAGTGCTTATCACAATCATGATTCTTTGTATGCACGTCTTGATGGGTCGACTCCTTACACAGGAAATATTTCAACAGGTGCAAACATCTACACAACTGCCGGCACTGTGGGTATCGGAACGGCGACTGCTGCTGCTGATTTAGAAGTGAATAAAACAAATCCTGATATCAGATTAACTGCAACTGCAGCTGGTGGGGGAACTAGTAAAATTGATTTCTTTAGTGGGGCTGTGGCTCAAAGGGCAAGTATCCAGAGCAGTGAAGCCACAAATGAGATGAGATTTTTTACCGGTACCACGGAAGCGATGCGCTTAGATGCAAATCAAAATGCATTTTTTAATTCCTCCATCGATGTGGCGGGGACTTTGTCTTTAGGTCAGTACTCATCGGCACAAGAAACCACGATTTTATTACCGAGCTTAACAACTTCGGGAGCTGCAGCTAACGGGACCGCATGGGTCAACACAGGTGGAGTGATTAAATATTGGGACGGTGGCAATATTCGTACGATTGCAAATTTAAATGCAGTCGTCAATTCTATCACGGCTGGAACTGGAATAACGATGGGGGGAACTGCGACCGCACCGACAGTTTCTGTCAATTATGGAACAACTGCCGGAACAGCAATTCAAGGGAATGCCACATTTGGTGGTGATGTCAGTGGAAATTTTTCGAATTTATCTGTGGACCGAATTGATGGCTCTGCTGTTGATTTATCTGTGGCACCTGCTGCAGCTCAAGTTTTAAAATTCAACGGAACGGCTTGGGTTGCTGCCGCTGATGCCTCTGGTCTCACGGCTGAAACAGATCCAACGGTAACAGCCTGGGCAAAGAATGCGCCTGCTAGCAATTTTGTAACAACAGGAAATGTTCTTCAACTTTCTAACTCTGGTGTGACCGCTGGAACTTACGGATCAGGCTCAGCAGTTCCTGTTTTCACTGTGGATATTTTTGGAAGAATTTCTGCCGTCACAAATACTTCAATTGGTATCAATGCCTCACAAGTCACAGCAGGAACTTTGCCAGTGACTCGCGGTGGTACCGGAGCAGCCACACTGACGGGTGAAGGTGTTTTAGTGATGAACACAACGGGCACTGCTGCCACCAGCATGACCTGTGCTATTAATCAGATTTTAAAATGGACAGGAACGGCTTGGGCCTGTGCCGCTGATGAAGATTCAAATCCTGGGAATGCATCATACGCAGCCAAAGGAATTGTACAATTTGATACTGATGCTGCAACAAGTGGAATCACGGTTGCTTCGGGTATTGCAAGACTTGCCAATTCTGGTGTGACCGCTGCAGCTTATGGTTCAGGAACACAAGTTCCTGCGATCACAGTTGATGCTTTTGGACGAATTACTTCTGTTACAAATACAGCAATTGCATTAAGTGCAGCAGATATCACTTCTGGCACATTGCCGATGGCCCGTGGTGGAACAGGGCAAAACACTTACACAGATGGTCAACTGCTTATTGGTAATTCCGTGGGGAACACTTTAACAAAAGCCACGCTGACAGCAGGCTCTGGAATTTCAATTACCAATGGAAATGGTTCGATCTTGATTGCAGCCACTGGAGGTTCTGGAACTGTGACCAGCGTCAGCTCTGCAAATACAGATATCGGTGTATCGATGGCGACACCGACTCCGGTGCTGACATTAAATTCTGGCACAGGAAATAATCAAATCGTAAAACTCAATGCCTCGGCTGAACTTCCAGCAGTCAGTGGTGTGAACCTCACTGGACTTAACGCAACAAATCTTGGAAGTGGAACTGTGCCTGCAGCCAGAATGCCGGCCTTGACCGGCGATGTGACAACATCTGCTGGCTCATTGGCAACAACCATTGCTGCCAATGCTGTAACCAGTGCCAAAATTTTAGATGATGAAATCATCGATGCGGACGTAAAATCCAATGCTGCCATTGCGCGAACAAAGTTAGCCAGCGGCACGATCAATCATGTTTTGATCAATAATGGCTCAGGCGTAATGGCAAGTGAGGCTAACTTAGCGGTCTCTCGCGGTGGCACAGGAGCTGGTTCATTCTCAGCAAACAAAATTGTGGGTACTAATGCAACTGGTACAGCACTGACGAGTTTTACATGTACACTGGATCAGGTCATCAAGTTTGATGTGAGCGGTAACGCTGTCTGCGGAACTGATTCAGGGTCAGGCGGTTTTGCTGATGGTGGAAATACTTTCTCAGCGACGGCTACGATTGGGACGAATTCAAATCATAATTTAGAAATTGAAACCAATGGCACGACAAAGATGACTGTGCTTGCCAATGGAAACGTGGGTGTGGGGACGAC
>Ga0164293_10002878_pt1 | contig 14604 bp, 23 predicted proteins | sample GEODES118metaG_FD_111487 | JGI IMG/M metagenome (GOLD analysis project Ga0164293, IMG submission 111487) | Eutrophic lake water microbial communities from Lake Mendota, Wisconsin, USA - GEODES118 metaG | ecosystem: Environmental > Aquatic > Freshwater > Lake | place: USA: Lake Mendota...
ACACTCGTAGTTTCCGTCGCCATCACAGTTACTACAAGTAGTTCTTCCACCACCATCACAGTAATCACATCCTGTTAAATAATCACCACCAGTATCTTCTAGTACATAATCCCCTGAACTTTTTTCCGAGCTAAGTGTACCATCATCTGGAAGCCAGTATTTTAATGTATCTAAATAAGGATAAGAGTCATACTTACCTTTTTTAATATCTACTATTAGATTTAATCTTACTGTATTACCATTAGAGTCTATTGCTTGATTACTATCTGAGCTTGAATTGTAGTACTTTACATACCAACCCATTTCTTTAGCGTAATCTCTAAATAATTGTACATCAGAATCATTTATTGTATAAATTCTATCTAAGAATTCTTTACCATCTCTTAACTTCCAAAGAATAGCTCTTCCGATGATTTTGTCGTTGTCCTCGACGCTTCTAAAAATTACTAAACTACAAACATCAGGATTTTTCATATAGATATCAAAGTATCTTGTTGGTACGTTACTCATACAAGACTGACCTAATGTTCCTTTTCTTTCATAATATCTTGAATAATTGTACCAGTATCCAATTTCTTCTTCTTTAACTATATCAAACAAAGAAAACTTATCATTTAATTTATCAATAAATGCTTTATATTGGTTTACAAATGATTCGATGTCTTTATCGATAAAGTCTACTTCAGCTACTTTAAGTAAAGCTCTAATTGCTCTACCAACTTTAAGTTCTTGTCTACCAGAAGAAAATATCTGTTTTAGTTTATTATCTTCAGTCGGTACTAATTTTTGTACATTGTAAACACCTTCTTTATCGGTACCGTCTTGATTTTTACCCCATTTAACCCAAGCGTAAGTATTACCTGATGTTTCGGATGTCACTCTAGTAACAACTTCACCAATTTCTGATGAGTTTGGTCTATGTGGTTCATCTGATGTATAGGTATAACCTAATTTATCAAATAGTTCTTGATTAGATTCTTTGTGTTTTAAGAAACCAGCACTTCCTGAGAATCTTACTAGATCCTTTTTATCCTTTAGGATTTCTTGAGCTTTTCTATCTGGAGTAAATGAAACTGTATCATTTTTATCCGTGCTAATATCAAAGAAATTAGATTGAACATTAAAGTCTTTATTTTCAATATCTAAAAGTGATTTTGATATTGGACTTTCAATTTTATTAAGCGCTAGTCTGAATTTATCGGAATAGACAACGTCAGATTCTATAATAAATTCTATTGATTCACTTACAAAGTCAGAGTATTTTTTTAACACGTCAATAAGTACAATTTTGGTTATATATTAAATTTCACAACTTAAAAATAAAAAATTAATAAAAGTGATATGTTAAATGAAAACTACTCAGGTAAAGTATTAGAGTGTGGTTTAGATGAAGCTGGTAGAGGATGTGGAGCAGGTCCAGTTGTCGCCGCTGCTGTTATTCTACCAAAAGGATTCTATCACTCTAAATTAAAAGACTCAAAAAAAATGACAGAAAGTCAAAAAAGAGAAGTCTTCCAATACATAAAAGAACATGCTATATCATATAGTGTTGCTGTATCAACACCACAAGAGATAGACAATATTAACATTCTTCAAGCAACAATGTTAGCAATGCACCGAGCGGTAGATGGATTAAATGTAAAACCAGAATATCTTATAATAGATGGTAATTACTTTAATAAGTACAAAGATATTGAACACTCAACTGTTGTTAAGGGTGATGATAAGTTCATGTCAATTGCTGCAGCTTCTGTTTTGGCAAAAGTAACAAGAGATGATATTATGATTGAATTATCAAAAGAGTATCCTCAATATGATTGGCAAAATAACATGGGGTATTTAACCAAAAAACATTTAGAGTCGGTTAAAATTTTTGGTCTTTGTGACCATCATAGAAAAAGCTATAGATTTAAATGTGATTAGTTTTTATCTTTCTTAAGGATGTAGTAAGCAAATACTACAAATATCAAAATAGGTGTTAGAATCGCTGTAATAATTTCTGTTGACATAATTTTTTATTTTAATTTTACAAATACTGAACCAATATTGATTGTATTTTCTATAACTTCGAAATTGTAATCTTTACAGGTTTTTCTTACAATTTCTTTCATTCTGTTACTAATACCTGTTACTACTTCAACTTGTGGTACATTCTTCTGCATCATTTCCCAGAAAAAAATGTCAAGTTGTCTACTGACATTTTCGTGCTTTATTCCGTGTAAATCAATTTTCATAAAAAGGATTAACTTGCATATAATCTTCACAGACCTCATCATCATCATGATAGTGCCACTCACCATCTTTATTATCATAATAAATTTCTCTACCATCAGAACCAATATAAGTCATTTCATCCTGTTCATAAACAAGTGTGACTTCATCACCACTTCTATCTGTAATAAAAATTCCGCATTCATCTGATCCTTCCAACTCAAAAATTAGTTTAATATCTAATTTTGGAAATTTATTTTGTAGATTCGATAAAAAGTTTGACGGTGGTGACCAAGCGGTATCAAATTGACACTCAAAAAGACCATCATCTTTAACGCTATCACTTACTAAAGATTCAACATCCCACTTTGTTCCATATTTATGTAAATTCCAATCATACCAATTATCGGCTCCGAATTCCTTCTTAAGAGATTCACATTTTTCTGGACTATTATTCTCAACTGGTATTAACTCAGAATGATCTTCTTCTTCATCTAAAATGTCTGATAGTTTTTCATTTCTTTTTGTAGATAAGTTTTCATTCATCCACTTTCTACCTAAAGCAGAAGAACTTGGAGATATTGTGTTTTTAATCTTCTCTGGCATAGGAAATACATTAGAGAATGAAAAAGACAACTCGTCATTTACATTAGGTTTTATAGCTAAATCATAAAACTCTTTCATGTGTTGTTTACTTCCAGAAACTCTAAATGTGTTATAAGTCCAATTTGGCATATTGATAAATTTTTACAAAGATAAAAAAAAATTACTTAATTTAATATATAATGTAGTGAAATATTTGTTTAAATTTTTAGAATCGGATTCTTGGGCTGGATCAATCTACGCATATGATAAAAAAGCAGTTGCTCAAACATCGGAAATTTTTCCACCAAAGGTGAAGTGGTTTTTTAATTGTAACGATTGTAACAATGACTTTTTCACATACAATCAATCAGAGACTAATTGTCCTATTTGTGATTCTGAATATATAGAAAAAACAACATTAGTTGGTGAAAAAGATTAAACGATATAAAGAGTTTTTAGAAAATGCTGTTTCTACTGCTTCATCAACTGCTGGTATGGGTGCGGTTACTGCTGCTCAACCAGGTGCTTTAGCTGGAACAACCGGAACGGAAGGATCTGGAGATGTTGGATTCACATTTAAGAAAGAGAAAAGAAAGAAAGGCGATCCATCACAAGTAACCGATATGAGAGACTTAGCACCAGCTAAAGGTATTACTAAAGTTGAGGATATTAAAGAATCATATAGATTAACCGAAGAGGAAACTTCATTAGTTGAAGATTGTTTAGCTGAGTTGATTGATATGGAATTTGAAATTAATAAAGTAAATACTGATAGTGAAGACCAAGAATATGATATTGATGATGATACACAAGGTAATTTCAAATCTCAAGAAATAAGAATATCTTTATTTAAACAAGTTGAAAAACTGTGGAGAGGTAATCTACAACTAAGATATTCATTTGATAAAAATGAAGTTTATAAGAAAAATATATCAACACTTAGACCTAATAGAGAGTTAGAAGATTATGAATCTAAAATCGTAGATGTTGCTGAAGAAGCTTCTTATAAATTAATAAACCATTTGGAATATACATCAGGTGACTTAATGGTTGAATTCTTAGTAGCTGGTTCAGCAATGCCTTATGGTAAACTTAGAGATATTAGTGTTAATATTCACATAATTCTTAGAAGAAATTTCTACCCAGTTGATGAAAAGAATCTACAAGAGAACATACAAAGGATTAAATCAATGATGGAGATTAATGAATCCAAAGATGATAAAAAAATGGAGAAATACATCATCAGTGGTAAAAAATTTAAAAACAAATATGCAACAGATTTTAATGGTAAGGTTGCAAAAGTTTTTTATACTCAGAATTTAAATATAGGTTCTAATTTAGGTAAGGGAAGTTATTGGAATGTAACACAGGATTCGTTAGATATATATTCAGGTGAAAGAGATGAAGAATTAGATTCCAAGTATGGTGATTATGTTAAAGATATTGTCTATAAGGAAATAGATGATAATTTAAGAATATTCGTTAAGGATGAGATTGCTGATGAATTATGGGATAATGAAAAGTTATATAATAAAATTAAAAATATTTCTGACGGAATATACGACCCGGTTTTTGATGACTATGGGTTATTATTATTTTGATTAAAATAATCTACTAAGATGAAGTTCATAAAAACATTTGAGACATATAGAAGTGAATCTGAATTCGTAAGTGGAGTTGTCGATGTATTGAAAACATATGATATAAGTCCAGTATTAATAAACAAAATTATAGATTTTTATCAAGACCAGATTATAAATTACTTTTACGATGGTAAAACTCCAAATCAGTTCGTAGAAGAAAATTTATCAGAACTAGAATTAGATAAAGAACAAGACTGGTTAGGTATTAAGTTTGGTAAAAGATGGTCTGGTGAACTAAAATATCTTTAAAAATAAAAAACCGAGTCGTGTGAATCAACTCGGTTTAGATTTGGTTTCAGAATTCACATTTCATCTACCTATGTCATACACCTTTTAATTCGACCGTACCGGTATGACTGATACTGACATCTACTGCGGGACCAACAGATTTATTATCCCCTAACCTCGGCAAAGGTTAGCCTGTTATTTGTCAAAGATTGCCGTCTCGACTTATTACAGGATATTTGTTATTTTGGGTTTCGGTATAACTTAAATACCTTACTACAAATATAGTAAAAATATTTAGATTATCGAATTTTTTTGGTTAAATTTTCAATTTTTTCTTTTACAACTTCAAAGTCAAATCCAAGTGATATAAACAACATAAAGATTATAAAAATAATTAAAACTGTAGATAGTGCTATTGCAATTGGTATCCAAAGGGGCGAAGTAACCCACCACCAAGACCAGTCAATATTACCAGTTAATTTAAGAACTAAAAATACTACGAATAACACTCCTGTTAATCCGATACCTGATGATTTACTTTTTGATGCCATAATTATTAATTTATACCTAATTTATCTAAATTGTTGTTTCTTTTTTGAGTTTTAGTGGAAAATTTTGGAAGTCTATAAACATCCGACATATCAAAAATTCTCATTTCTCTAGCTACATTTGACGTGTATCTAATTTGGTCTTTTCGCTTATCGATCAATCTACCCATTATCATATAATAATAAGTATCTCCTTCTAAATCACAATAAATAAGTGTTGAAATTGATCTTTGATAACAACTTTTAATATCCCATCCGATATCATCATCGTCATTTGTAAGTCCTACGATTGTTCCAATTAAAATAATTAAAGTTAAAATACCACCAACAATATAAAGAAGTACGTTTCCGTCATTATAGTCCCAAACTTGAAGTTGCTCATTCTTAATCACTTCTGGTTTATCTGAAGTAAATACTTCATAACCATTATTACTTTCTGATTTAGAATTAGTAACATAAACATAAGTGTTTCCATCTTTCACTTGTGATACTATATTATAATATTCATAACCACCTTTGATAGTGCCTGCATAGTTAAAAGCCACAACAGCAGCCGTTGTCATTATTAGTTTAATTGGATTTTCAATAATTAAATACTTAATAAAATTAAGAATTAGTTTTAAATACGACATAGATACAAATTTTAAGTAAAGATAAATAAAAAATTAGAATTAATATATAAATTCATGAAAAATATTCTTAATTGGGAATTATTTACTGAAGCTTACAATAAACCACGTGCTGGTGGTAATCGTCGTTGGTCTGTTAAGTATAAAAAGAAAATCAACTGTAATAATCCAAAAGGATTCTCTCAAAAACAATACTGTAAAAGAAAACGTAGAGGTGGTAAATACAAGAATGAGTCTGTTAATAATGACTTAATAGAACAGAACCTCAATGATATATTTTTAGAAGTATCTGATATTGGTGATTGGTTCGCACATGTTGAGGTGTATTCAACTCCTGGAAAATTGACAGGAAAAGACTACGAAGTTTATATTTCATTTGGTGATTATGAACCATATCTTCATAGAGGTGAAGAAGGTTTAGAAGACTATGGATATCAACAAAAAGAAATTCCTGAAGACTTTATAGATTGTATAAAAAGATCTATTGAATTTATGGATAGTGAGGGATATTCGCATAAATTATTATTCTCTACAGAATATTCATCTGATCCGGGAGAAGATGAATATTCTAATATAGAAGTTGATGATTTATATGACGATATGATTATGTCAGAAAATGAGTCTATAAGAGTTAGATTCTCAAAGGATTAAGCCTCCAAAACATGATTTTTCATCATCACGCTATCAAACAGTGAATAAAAACTATCGTAATTCTCATCATTTAACAGAACATCTAAATCAGTCATTTTAAGTTCAACACAATAACACTCCATGAAGTAAAAGAATTTTTTAAGAATTTTCTGTTCAGATGTTACTTCTGAATTACCTTTAACAACATTAAGTGCTTGTTCTCTAAGAGAAGTAGGACAGTTTTTCATATTTGGGGAGTTTAATTTTTTATAAACTATGTATTAAATAAAAATTAATTTGTTTTTGACAAAAAGTTTACAAAATTATAAAAAATTATTTAGAAACAAGCGTTTCAGACGATAAAAAAAAATAAATTTTTTTTAATTTTTTTTACAAATTTTATCAACTCTATCTGAGTGTCTTCCACCCTCGAAATTAGTATTGATAAATTCATCAACACAATTGATTGCTTCTTCTTCACTGATATATCTTCCAGGTAATGTGAGAATGTTTGCGTCGTTGTGTAAACGAGCCATATGTGAGATTTCTGATTCCCAACAAAGAGCTGATCTGACTCCTGACCATTTGTTAGCTGTCATATTTATTCCGTTTCCTGAACCACAGATAAGAATTCCAAAGTCACACTTTTTGTTTTCAACATCTTCAGCTACTTTATGTGCGAAGTCCGGATAGTCACATCTTTCTTCTGAATAACATCCCCAGTCATTGATTTCTAATCTATCTAATCCTGTTTTGGAATGTAGGTACTCTTTAATTACTTGTTTTAATTTCCAACCAGCGTGGTCGGACCCTAAAGATATTCTTTTCATGATTGCATTTGTAGATTGTATAACCAAGTTTCGATCTCTTCTCTGGTTCTTACAGTCATAACACCAAAGTCTGTGATGTAGTTTTTAGCATATTTGTTAGGAACTTTTATGATTTCCAACTTCTGTTCGTTATTAAAAACAAACATATTCATATCAGTTCTATATAGTTTTTTCTTTTTAGAACTTCTTCTGGTTTTTTTAACCGGTTTCTCTTTTTTAATCTCCTTTTCTTTCATACAAGACCTTATTTTAGAGATTATATCAATTTTTTTTGTAATAGTTTATCTGAATCCTATTGTAAAACTTAAAATTTCACCGACATCAAAAGTGTCATTTAATAACATCTGGGGATGTATTTGTTTTCTATTAGCTAATCCACCTTCTCTTTTAACAACATAAGCGTAGTCAATTGATTTTTCACTATTTTCACTATCGTCTAATTCACTTACATATCTTGATATTTCTCCACTAATTTCGGACCATTGAAAAGGTTTACAATTTGAGTAGGAATAAACTACTCTATCTGTATCATCTGATTGATCAAGTGGCTTGAATATTCTAAAATAATCATCTTTTATTTGAATTATAAAATAATCATCTTCTAAGTGTCTAAAGTAGTAATTGACATCTTCTTCTAAGTTTTCTTTTATGATTCTGTATTTAAGTAGTGGTTTATCATTAATTGTAATATCACCCTTCTTATTTTTTCCAATTTTTTTAACAATAGTTTTCTTATTCTTGAATCTACCACCAAGAACAGTGTCTCCTATTTCAATAGGAACTTTAATATCTTCTTTTAATTCTGAATTTTTATAAATTATCTCACATATCTTTAATTGGTTTATATTTTTTAATTTATCTTTAATTTCATTAAAATTAGAACTATGAAAAGAATTAGTCACCATACCATTTTCATCAAAATATAGAAAGTGTGAATTTTCAAGTGAGTAACCTTCACCAGTCAAATAATTATTAGTTAATTCTAAAGTTTCAATATATTTTGATATATCAAAGAAAATTTCTGAAAGTTCATCTTCATCGTCTCCTATAAGTATAGAGATTTTTTTAATAGGTGAATTTGTACTTTGATTTAAATCGCTAACTTTAACAGATATATCATCGTCTGATATATCTAATAAAATGTCCATCACGAAGTTTAGATCATTAGATTCGAATAATTTATATGTCTTTAAGTACTTCATGCTTGATTAAATTCAATTCCATTAAGTCTATTCAACCATCCATCACCGTGTCTATCCCAAGTTGCTGCTTCTCTATATCTGCTTTCTCTTAGTTCTTTAACTGTATCAAATAGTTTTTGTTGATTTATTTTATTAATTTTTGATATAGATGACTTTGCAAAAGGACTGTTATCTCCGATATCAATTCCATTAATTCTATAAGCATCTCTAACAATTTCTCTCATTGCTGATTGACCCTGATTGACACAACCATCATAAATAATATTTGCAACAGATTGATTGCTAAATTCTGATAGATTTTGTTCATTCCAATATTTACTTTTATAAATCTTTAGTGCTGTTTCATAAGAAAGGTTAATCATATCCTCTTTTTTAGGATATCTACCTAAATATTCATGTAGAATCGGTGCTGATATTCCATGATTTGTTCCTACAAATCTTTGCCCATGTCCTGGAATTGTTATCCAGTTTCCAGTGTCACCTCTATCATCCGAGTATCCAGCTTCTACTGTTTTTACTAAACCTTGTGCTACCTCAAAAGATGCTTTGTCTTTTTTTGTAAATACCTTTTGGTGTATCTCTTCTATGTCTTTTTTAATTTTTGAGTCTATTTGTTCTACTTTTTGGGTTTCCTCAGAAGAGCTAGGTGTTACTAAATATCCAAAGCTAACAACAGCTAAAAATATAGAAAGATATCCCGCTAGAATTCTTTTTCTAAAAATTTCTGGTATTGATTTAGTAGCGTTTACTAATCTTACAAAATATTCTTTTATTTTTTCTTTAGGAATTTTTTTAATAAAATCTTCGGCTTTATCTATAAGTCTATCAATCCAATCTGGTTGTTCAACTTCATTATCATACACATTTGATATATCCCACTCGTAAGTATTATCTGAAGTCCATCTTCCTTCAGACTCAACTATTCTATACATTTCATCGATTAATGACTGAAACTCTTTCTCTAATAGAAATTCATTGTATTTAGATATCATACTTTATATATTAAATTACAATACAACTTTATTATATTGATTTCATAAAAATAAAGTATTAATAAACGTATAAATGAATAAAGTCTATATTGTAGAAGCTCATTTTGAGGATCCAGAAAGTAGTTGGTGGTCAATGATTGGCTTATTCACTGATATAACTAAAGCAGAGGAATCATCAGAGAAATGGGATAACTTTTTTACAGAAAGTGAAAAGATATTTGATATACCACAAGGTTATCAAACAGAATACTATACATCCTGTTATGGTGATGATTCAACAAACTGGTATGAATCAAATGAATATTATGAGTTGAAGTCGGATTTCAGAGACATAAAGTACTTCACTAATATAACAATCAGAGAATTTGACTTAGATAAAGAAATTTTTGTTGAAAATGTAAAATCATACGGTTCTGAGAAAATGTTAAATCTTATGAATCAGTGGAGTAGAGATTATAAAATAAATGAATTAATTAAATGAAAGTAGATGTACTATTGGGTCTTCAATGGGGAGACGAAGGTAAAGGAAAATTAGTTGACTTTATTACACCAAATTATGATATAATTGCTAGATTCCAAGGCGGCGCAAATGCAGGACACACACTCATCTTTGATGGTAAAAAACATGTTTTACACCTAATTCCTTCCGGGATATTCAGAGATAATTGTGTTAATATTATAGGGAGTGGTGTTGTAATCGATCCGATTGCCTTAGTTGAAGAAATAAAGTTATTAGAAAGTCATGGTATAAATGTTATTCCTAAATTAAAAATTTCTAAAAAAGCTCACCTTATTCTTCCAAGTCACAGAATATTAGATAAAGTATCCGAATTGGATAAAGGTGATAAAAAAATTGGTTCAACCTTAAAAGGAATTGGACCAACTTATATGGATAAAACTGGAAGAAATGGTATCAGAATGGGTGATATTTTTGTAGATTTAAGAGAAAAATACAACGTATTAAAAGAGAAACACTTTCTGATTATGGAAAGACATAAGACCACATTAGAATGGTTAGATTTATATTCTCAAATTGAAAGAGAAGAGTTAATGTGGTTTGAATCGATTGAATACTTAAAAGTAATTGATATTATTGATTCTGAATACTTTATTAATAAATCTTTAAAAGAAAGAAAAACCGTTTTAGCTGAGGGTGCTCAAGGTTCTCTCTTAGATGTTGATTATGGAACTTATCCGTTTGTCACTTCATCTAACACTACAATTTCTGGTGTTATTTCTGGTTTAGGTGTTTCACCTCATTCAATTGGAAGTGTTACTGGTATCTTTAAGGCTTATACAACTCGTGTTGGTAGCGGTCCTTTCCCAACAGAGTTAGACAACGAAGTAGGTGAAAAGATGAGACAGATTGGATCAGAATTTGGAGCAACTACCGGTCGATCTCGTAGATGTGGTTGGTTAGATTTACCAGCTCTTAAATATTCCTGTATGATAAATGGAGTGACTGAATTAAACATTATGAAATTAGATGTCCTTAGTCATTTTGAGACTATCAAAGTTTGTGTTGGTTATAATTATAGAGGAGAGGTTTATAAAGACACCATACCGTTTGATTTGTCTGATAAAGATATTGAACCAATTTATAAAGAGTTAAAGGGTTGGGATGTGGATATCACTAATTGTAAAAATTATGATGAACTTCCTGAGGAAGCAAAAGATTATATTTCTTTTATTCTAACAGAAGTAAATATTCCAATTACAAGAATTTCAGTTGGTCCAGATAGATTACAAACAATAATGAGATAATGATAAACTTGGAATTGTTGACCGAATTCACGCATGAAGAGTTAAGATATAAATCTGATATAAAGGTTGTATCGTATAAAATAAATGTTAACTGGATAGAACTACAATTTCAAGATGTGATGGGAGAGGTTGTTAAGTTAGAAAAATATTACAATTGGTTACAATCTGTAAGAGAAGAAAAAATAAATCAAATATTATGATACAAGATAAAATAAAAGAACTTAAAGAAATTAATAAAATAATTGATTCGAGAAATAGTGGTAACATTTCAACTGAAGACATTTACACTTTTCTTGCGAGTTATGAAAGTCATATCCTTAGAAGGGACCAAATCATTTCAGAAATAGAAGAAGAGTTGGTTAAATTAAATGACTTTGATAATTGGAAAGAATGGAAAAATTCCGTAAATTTGTAGTATGAAAACGTCAGATAAAAAAAGAGTTTATGTTGATATGGATGGCGTTCTTTGTAACTTCTACAAAGCCGCTAAACAAGCTCTTACAGATAATCCAAATCAAAAATATCCACAATCACAATGGGGATTCTTTTTGAAATTAGAAGAAATTCCTGGTGCTATCGAAGGATTCAGAAAACTTGAAGAAAAATACGACTTGTGGATTCTAACACGTCCTTCATTTAGAAATGTAAATTGTTACACTGAGAAAGCTCAATGGATTTGGGACCACTTAGGTTTTGATATTGTTGAGAAAACAATTATGGCTCCAAACAAATCATTCTTAAAAGGTGATTATCTTATTGATGATATGGGTAATGCTGGTCAAGAAGAATTTGAAGGAGAATGGATTCACTTTAAAACAGAAAAGTTTCCAAATTGGAAAACTGTTGTAGATTATTTAATGAATAAAAATTAATCCTTTTTCTCCGAAGCGTATTTAACACCTAATAGATATAATTAATGAAATTCTAGATTTTAATGACATAGAAAAAATAATTGTTTTTCTATATATTGTAAAAAATAGAATAAAATCTAATTTGTAGTGTGGGTAAGGCTTTCTATATTATCTACATCTATTGATTCATCAGGCTTTAAGAGTAAATGTGTCCCATTAATTATTTTTTGAAATTTTAATATTTTTCCATCTTTAAGTGTAATATCTACATTATGATATCCCATTCCGGATTCTGGAATTTCATTTAATATATTTTTGATATTTTCTGGTAACTCTATTTGATTACTAAGAAGTTGTCTATGGTCTTTAGGTAGAAAATCAAATCCATATTTTTTACCCAACATAACTAGTAGTGGAGTGATTGGAATTGGAATTGGTATTCCTGATATAGCAACCAATGGTAGTATCCTAATGATATCACCTGACTGAGCTTTTAAGAATTGTTTTTCTCTATCAGTGACATCTTCACCTTTAATCATTTTGGATAAAATTCGTAATGCTAATTTTGTTTCTTCTCCTTCTACTTTAGTCGCTTCCCAAACATCTGATGCGAATTTACCACCTCTTTTAAGAATAGAATATAAGTAAGAAGAGAATTTATCAAATCCATCATTAAATGTTTGGAAAGTTTTAATCTTTTTCATAATTATGTTATATATTAAATATTGATTATATTCAAAATTTCCTAAATTTCATGTAACATCATGATATACATCTAATAAATTTGGAAGTCTGAAAAGTTTTAATTATATTTGTAAACTATGAAACAAAGAGTTTTTTATTTGGGTGACATCCATGGTAATTTTAATCTGATACATCAGTATGTGAAGTTATATGGTATTAAGGACGCTCATATAATTCAAGTTGGTGATTTCGGAGTTGGATTCAAGACTGTTGAAAAAGAAACCAGAATGCTTGAAATGTTTCATGATATTTTAGTGAAAAATAATGTTCATGTTTGGGCAATTCGTGGAAATCATGATTACAAGCCTCACTTTGATAATGATCCGTTTGGATTTACAAATATTCATCTTATACCAGACTATACAGTTTTAGAGTTAGTAGGAAAAAGAATACTTTGTATAGGAGGTGCTATTAGTGTCGATAGAAAATATAGATATACTAAAGCTCAAAGAGTCGGTAACTTTGACAATCAAACTTTAGGTGTTGAAAGTTGGTGGCCTGATGAATTATTTATTTTAGATAGAGATAAGTTAGGTGAAATGAGAGATATCGATATTGTTGTTACACACACGGCTCCTCATTATTGTGAACCAGATAATACATTTGGATTTGGTCCTTTTGTTGAAGGAATTGTTAGAGAAACCGGAGATACTGAATTAAAAACTGATTTACTTGTAGAAAGACAACAAGTTACCGATGCCTTTACTATTCTTAAAATGAATAATAATATCACGCATCATTACTATGGACACTTTCACAAAACTGATGTTATGAACTATGATGGTATTAAACATAGATTGTTAAATGTTAATGAATTGTGGGAAGAGAGAGATTAAACAATCTCTCTTTTTTGTTTATAAATTTATATGAGAAGTCAAACGGTAATTGTTATTAGGTGGAAAATGACTGGTAAAGTTGAGTCATTTGTCAATCTTGGAAAGTTATTCCAAAATTATGATTCCGGACAATTAGGGGTTTCTCGTTTTACTTTAGATAGAAAAGATTTATTTGATGGATATCAAAATGATGCTGTTGAGATAACAAAATGTCATGTTAATTAAGTGTCATTTCTACATAAGCCTTTTCTTCTAACGGACATATTGAAATTACACTTCCACCACCAGAACACTCATATTCTCTATCATCTATTCTTCTCAGTTCTATATTGACTAATCTCTTAAAATCATCTGTGACCTCTATGTCATTTTTACTCAGATGTATATCCAAATCATTAGTTTGATTGTACTCATTATATGAACTTTCATTATCCCACTTCACTACTCTAATACCTCTGGAGTTAAAAAATCTTTCAATTTCATTTTTTCTTACATATAGTATTCTACTGTCATAACCTTTTATGAAATTAAATTCATTATTTCCAGTGTCTTTAGGAACCATTTCGAGTATTAATATATCAGTTATGCTCATATTGATATTATATTCACCAATTCTATCAGCGGCTGCTAATACATCATCTATATCTTCTGTCAATTCTTTTAATTTTGAAATTAACTCTGATGCTTCTTGTAAAACTGATAAATCTATTTTGAGGTCCCATCTTATAATCCACTTTGATGAATTACCAAATTTAGATGAGTATATTTCTGGATCACCAAGTTTATCAGTTATAAAAAGAAAATTTTCTAGTATGTCTTCTTTACTAAAATCTGTAGACTCAAAAAACCTTTTTAGATGTTTCATAATTTATATATAATTTTTTAGAAATAACTTCTCTTCGGTGTTGTTG
>Ga0164293_10002879_pt1 | contig 14594 bp, 11 predicted proteins | sample GEODES118metaG_FD_111487 | JGI IMG/M metagenome (GOLD analysis project Ga0164293, IMG submission 111487) | Eutrophic lake water microbial communities from Lake Mendota, Wisconsin, USA - GEODES118 metaG | ecosystem: Environmental > Aquatic > Freshwater > Lake | place: USA: Lake Mendota...
TGAAAAGCCGGTGCTGGGCGATCCCGTGAATCAGAGCGCGCCGATTTCAAGCTTGCTGCCATCGGCGGCGGACGCCCCGCTGGAGGACATGCTCAAGGAAATGCCGACACTGAAAAGCGATCCCCTGGCGTCACTTCCCCAGCCGCTGTTTGTAGCCCAGGCGGGAAAAAGCGTCCCTGCACAGCCCTCGGATGGACGCGGATTTACAAATCTCGATGAGCTTCTCGCCCAGACCGGGCCGCTGACACCCGAGACAGCGCCCATCCTGCTTCCGGGGGATTTGCTTTTTGAATACGATGCCTATCGCCTCCAGCCGGGAGCGATTTCGAGCATGCAAAAGCTTGGCCAGCTTCTTCTCCGCAACCCCCGCTCGCGTTTCCTCATCGAAGGCCACAGTGATTCGTTCGGGCCGGATGACTACAACCTCCGCCTTAGTGAACTCCGTGCGCAGACCGTGAAGGAATGGCTGATCTCCTCGATGGGCATTCCTGCCGATTCCATCGAAACGCAAGGCTTCGGCGAGTCTCGGCTTGTGGCTCCGGCGACAGGAAGTATCGAGGAACAACAAATTAACCGCCGCGTGGAAATCGTTATCCGCCCGCCTGCGATATGAGTCACTCGCCCGAACCGCACACACTCGAAAAATCCGCTCGGGAACTCTCCAAGAGTGCCCGCGCCGGAAACAACGATCCGGTCGCCCTCTTTAAAAATTTCCGCATGGAAGAGGAGGCTCGCCTGCGCTCATGGAACGATGCCGGGGGCGGAGGACGCGAGATTGCGCGTCAGCGCTCGGACATGACTGACATTCTTTTTCGTGAGCTTTTCGAATATGTCGTGCGTCGTGTTGCGAGCAAGCCCCTCTCTGGCCGTCTCTCTGTAGCTGCCTTTGGTGGCTATGGGCGCCGCGAACTCACTCCGATGAGTGATGTGGATATTCTTTTTTTGCAGGAAAAAATTACAGCGGACAAAGAGGTGGAGGAGATCATTCGCCAGACGTTGGTGGCTCTTTGGGATATCGGTTTCAAGGTCGGACACGCGACGCGATCGATCAGCGAGGCGCTTGAAAAGTGTAATGAGGATCCCATTACTAAAACCTCGATGCTGGAGTGCCGGTTCCTTGCCGGCGAGCGCGAGATTTTCAACCGCTTCAAGGAGCGCTTCCAGGACGAGTGCGTGCGTGGTCACGCCGACCAATACATCGCCTGGCGGTTGGCGAACCAAGCCGAACTGAGGGTCAAATACGGCCGCACAGTCTTTATGCAGGAGCCGAACATCAAAAGTGGCACGGGCAGCCTGCGTGATTACCAGAGTTTGCTTTGGATCTCCCAATTCAAGCTGGGGATTAACTCTACTGCGAAGCTTGTTGAGGCCAAAGTTCTTCGCGAAGGCGACCGGCGTCGACTTGAGAAAAGTTACGACTTTATGCTGCGTACCCGCGCCGCCATGCAATACTTGAATGGCCGCTCGGCCGATGTCCTCACGCTTCAGCTCCAGGGACGGGTGGCAAATGAGTTCAGCTATCCCCAAAAAAACATTCTCCGCAAGGTCGAGGCCTTCATGCGCGACTACTATGGCCATGCGCGGACGATCTATCTGGTTACTGAGGCAGCCCTTCGGAAAATGGAGGCCGCTCCGGATGCCCGCCCCCAAGGCATTTTCGGCATTTTCGGCGTTCGACAGAAACCTGAGAAACTCGACCGTTTCATCATTCGAAATGGCCAACTCGAGCCCGAGTCGCGGGACATTTTCAACGACGATCCGTATCGGCTCATGCGCGCCTTCCACCACTCCCAAGTCCGCCAACTCGAGTTCCACCCCGAGCTCGTGGATCTCATCCGTCGACGTCTGCATCTGATCGACCGCACGTTCCAATACGCTATCGCCGCGAGGGAGACATTCTTCGCTATTTTGTCCCGGAAAGGCGAAGTCGGGCGTACCCTGCGCCTCATGCATGATCTGGGAGTCTTGGGACGCTACATTCCCGAGTTCGGCGCGCTGGATTGCCTTGTTCAGCACGAGTTCTTCCACCGTTACACGGCGGATGAGCACACGCTCGTCTGCATCGAGAAGCTCGACGGCGTTCTCTTCGCCGCCGAAAAAAAACTCGCCGGTTATCGACAGATTTTTCAGAAGCTCGAAGACCCCTCGATTCTCTATCTTTCGATCTTGCTTCACGACGTCGGGAAAGCGGCCAATACGCGCCACCACGAAGAGACCGGAGCTGTGCTCGCCCACAAGGTCGCGCGCAGACTTCAGCTCACTCCCGACAGGCGTCGCATGCTCCTCACGTTGGTGGATTCGCACTATGTCCTCTCAAAGATGGCCCAAAGTCGGAATCTTGAGGACTCCGCAACGATCGAGGAGTTTGGACGTATCATCCGGAACCAAAAAAATCTCGATGCCCTCATGCTGCTCACGCTGGCCGACGGCATGGGTACGAGCGACCAGAATTGGTCCGACTGGAAAGAGGGACTCGTCTGGACTCTCTACCGCCGCGCGGGTCAATGGCTTGAAGGCGGTGTCGATGCCATGGAGCAAAGTCGCCGCGACCGCCAAGCGCAGAGAGGAATGGTCCTTGAAATGCTTGGCGATGAATTCCGTGATGAGGCGGATGCACACTTTCAGTTCATGCCGATGCGGTATTTTCAAATGTATGAGCCGCTCGAAATAGCGGAGCATATGCGGATTTTCCGCCAATTCTTTGAAAACCGGAATGCCAACGACGACACGGCGCTCGTTCCCGTCTTCAAATGGATTCCGCGACCTGAGAAAGGCTACACCGAGGTTTGGGTATGCGGATGGGACCGACCGCGCCTCTTGGAGCGGATTGCCGGGGCGTTCCTGTCGGTGCGCTTGAACATTCTGAGTGCCGATATTTTCACCCGCACGGACAGCCTTGCAATCGACATCTTCCGTGTGGCTGGAACGAATCTCATGCCGATCACCAGCCCGCGCGACATTGTCGCCATAGAGAGGCGTCTAGCTGAAGCGATGCACCACGAGGACTATGATTTCCGCCCGCTTCTCAGCAAGGAGACTCGTCTACTCACCTACCGCCTTTCGCAAGAGTTCGACCTGCCAACGAGCATCAAAATCGACAATGAGTCGCACCCGGTTTACACACTCATCGACATTCAAACCCCCGACCGCCTCGGGCTTCTTTACGACCTCTTGCGTGCCATGGGCGACTGTGGGCTTCGTATTGAGATATCCCGTATCACGACAGAGATGGATGTCGCGATGGATTCCTTCTACGTTTATGGGCGTCATGGGGAAAAAATCACCGCGATGCCGGCCATCAAGCATCTTCAAGAGAGCCTGCACAGGGCTGCCGTGAAGAATCCCGAATGACTCCCCGGTTTGCGGTTCTTTTCTGGCGGCAGATTGTCCGTCCATGGGCTTCGCATCCCTTTCTGCCGCTTCTCAATATTCTTGGTATTGCCATCGGCGTTGCTGTTTTTTTGTCGATTCAGATGGCAAATCGCGGTGCCTTGGCCAGTTTCCAAAATGCGGTCGGCCTCGTCGCCGGCCGGGCCAATCTAGAAATCCGGGGCGATCTGCCTGAGGAGATTTTTCCACTGGTTGCCAAGACTCCCGGCATCAGCTCGGCCACCCCGCTTGTCGAAGGCATAGCCACCATGCCGGACACGCCTGGCGACTACTTGCGCATTCTTGGTGTGGACCCATTCACCGGCGCCAGCCTTAGGGTTTTCGAACTTAGCGACCCGGTAGGTTCTCCGCTCGATCTGGAAATGTGGCTGAGGGAGCCCGATGTCATTGCCTTGCCACCCCAGCGCGACCTTCCGGAGCCAATTCGCGTTCTTGCCGCAGGCCGCTCGGTGAAGCTGCGGCACGGCTTCGATCTCAAGACGGAGGATGCCGCAGTGGCATCCGATCCCCACATTGCTGCGATGGATATTGGTTGGGCGCAGCAGTTGCTTGATCTGGGAGGGCGTCTCACCTCCATCCAGATTCGTGTGGAGGATCCGCTGGCGATGGAGGCCGTCATCGCCAGTCTTCGCGAAATTGCTCCTCCGGATGCGCTTATCGGCCCTCCAACCCGGCGGGGTGCGGAGACCGAGCTCATGTTGGCCGCCTTCCAACTCAACCTGACCGCCCTGAGCCTCGTTTCCATGGTCGTGGGAGTTTATCTCATCTATAACAGCCTCTCGGCGGCCGTCGTCCGCAGGCGTCATGAAATCGGCATCCTTCGCGCAAACGGGGCCACCAAATTGGAAGTGATGGCGCTTTTTCTCGGAGAGGGCCTCTGCTGCGGATTTCTGGGAACGCTGCTCGGCCTCGCTCTGGCAGGCCCTTTGGCCGCGATCCTCGCCGCGCCTGTGAGCCAGACGGTATCCTCTCTCTATGCGCTGGTTACGATTGAGCGGCCTGTTCTCACTCTTGGTCAAGTGCTGCTGGCTTTTGCCGCCGGCCTGGGAGCCTCGCTCATCGCCGCCTGGCGTCCGGCATCCGAAGCGGCGGCCTGCGAGCCTGCTTTTGTCATTCGCTCAGGCTCTCAGGGAGATGCGTTCTCGAATCAATCCCGCCACTGGGGAACCTGGGGCTTAGTCTGTCTGTTCTTCTCGGCAGGGCTCTCTTGGGGCTCGCTCCATGGCGGTGGTAAATTTCTTGGCTTCGCCTCGGTGGCTTTTCTAATAGCTGGTTTTTCGCTGCTCGTTCCGGCATCCGTGAATTCCTTCGTACGCCTCGTTCATGGACCCGGGTGGATGGTTCGCCTTGCTGCCAAGCACCTCGGGCGCTCCCTGCATCGCAATGCCGTTACCATAGCTGCTCTGGCCGTGGCCGTGGCCATGACGGTGAGCGTTTCCGTGATGATCCATTCGTTCCGTGCCAGTGTGACCTCTTGGCTTTGCAGTACGCTCGTCGCCGATCTTTTTATCGCCCCCGCCGCGAATGAGATCGCCGGTCTCCAGAGTTTCCTGCCATCCGCCGCAGTCGATTGGGTCCAGCGCGATCCCCGTGTGAAGGAACTCGCTACTTTTCGTGAAATGCCTGTGCCTTGGGGTGAAAAGAGCGCGAATCTCGCGATCATCGAGGGCAGCGCGCGCGGCGAATTGGATTTCGTTGCCGGCCTGCCCGATGCACGCGCACTTTTTCACCAACCGGGCATGGTCGCCGTCTCGGAGAGCTTTTCGAACCGCCATGGGACAAAGCCCGGCGATGTTTTGCACTTTTCCTCACCGAAGGGTCCTGCTGAATTCCGCGTTGTGGGAGTCATCAAGGATTTCACACGCGACAGTGGGCTGGTGATGATCGATCGACCGAACTTCCGCCGATTCTGGAGCGATGAGCGACTGCACTCGCTCTCCATCAGCCTGCGTGATCCAGGTAACGTAGCCGCATTCGCCGACAATTTTCGATCAGCGTTCGGGCGCGACGGTGAGTTCTCGATTTATACCAATTACGACCTGCGCCGCCGTGTTATGGAAATTTTTGACCAGACCTTCGCAGTCACTTCCGTTCTGCGGGCTATTGCTGTGGTCGTGGCCATTGCTGGCGTCCTGCTCTCGCTCACCACACTCGTTGTCGAGCGCGAGCGCGAAATCGGCATCCTCCGCTCCCAGGGCGCTTCCTGCGGCCAAGTGCGGGGTCTGATCCTTTCCGAGGCTGCCATGATCGGTCTGCTCGCTTCCATCATGGGTCTCCTGTGCGGCGCTTCCATGGCCATGGTGCTCACTTGGGTCATCAACAAAGCGTTCTTTGGTTGGAGCATCGAACTTCGCTATCCGCTCGGCGTCCTTCTCTCGACGCCGCTTTGGATTATCCCGGCCGCTGTCTTCGCCGCATGGCTGCCCGCTCGCCGAGCCTCGCTCATCTCGCCTGCCAGAGCGCTTCGGTTCGAGTAATGCAATCCCGCTCCGGTTTTCGCTCCCCTCGAGTCGAGCTTTCTTGGTAATTGTCCACTGAATGAAAAACATCTTTGTCTTTTTGACTGCTTTCTTTGGCTTCTCAGTCTTTGTCTCTGCGGCTGATCCTGCCAACGCGGCTGCCGTTGTCGATTGGTCAACTGGCTGGATTCAAAGTCCCAGCGCTTGGGCGACTCTCGCTCTCCTGGTCGGGCTCGAGTTGGTGCTTGGCATCGACAACATTCTGGTCATCACCCTAGCCGTGGGGCGCATCGATCCATCGCTCAGGGACAAGGCTCGGATGATCGGGCTGTTTCTGGCGCTGGCTATGCGTCTCGTGGCCCTTTGTGGAGCGAGTCTGCTCATCAGCATGAGCAATCCTGTAACCTCTCTTTTCGGTTTTGATCTCTCGGTAAAAGATTTGATCCTGCTCAGCGGCGGACTTTTTCTCACATGGAAGGCGGTGAAGGAAATCCACCACTGCGTTGAATATCCCACACCGCAAGGTGGCACGGGTCTCGGTGGGGCTGTCACGGCGACCTTCGCCTCCGCGATCCTCCAGATTGTGCTTCTAGATGCGGTTTTCTCGATTGATTCGGTGATTACGGCGGTCGGGCTCACATCCAGCATGCAGGTGATTATCTTGGCTGTTTTGGTTTCCTTTGGTGGTGTGCTGGCTTTTGCCAAGCCGATCGGCGACTTCGTTGTCCGCCATGCCGCCTTGAAAATTCTTGCGTTGTCATTTCTAGTCTGCATCGGAATGACGTTGATTCTCGAGGGCCTGCACAAGCATGTGGAAAAGGAATTCCTTTACCTGCCCATGGGATTCGCTCTCTTGGTGGAAATGTTGCAAATGCGCGCAAGCCGGAATGCGACCCGCCAGCAATAAGGCCCGGCGATTTCGGTTGCCTTGGCCAATGCCCCCGAGCATAACGACGCGATGAGTGAGTTTATTGATTTTTTCCTACACGCCGAAAAGCACCTTGAATGGTTCATCAAAAACTACGATCTCTGGATTTACGCCCTGCTTTTCGCCATCATTTTCTGTGAGACAGGCCTCATCGTGACGCCATTTTTACCCGGCGATTCCTTGCTTTTCGCCGTGGGAGCCCTTGCTGGCAAAGGTCTCATCGATTGGAAAATCATCACTCCCCTGCTGCTGGTGGCGGCCATCGTTGGCGATGGTGTGAACTACGCGATCGGAAAATGGCTGGGACCAAAGGTCTTTCACTACGAGTCGAGCCGCTTTCTTAACAAGGCGCATCTGATGAAAGCCCACGCCTTTTATGAAAAATACGGTGGACGCGCCATCATTCTGGCTCGCTTCGTTCCCATCGTTCGCACCTTTGCCCCCTTCGTTGCTGGCGTCGGCTCGATGACCTATTCGAAATTTGCCCTATACAATGTGACGGGCGCGTTCCTGTGGATCGGGATTTTCCTTGGCGGCGGCTACTACTTCGGCGGCCTAGAAATCGTGCAGAAAAACATGAAGCTCGTGATCCTCGGAATCATCGTTGTTTCAGTCCTGCCAATCGCGTGGGAATTCTTCAAAGCCTGGCTCGACAAACGCCGCGAGAACGCTGCGTAGTTGGGAAGTTTTAAAGAGATTTCACAGAATACAGCAGGGGCTTTACTTTTCCTCTACTGATTGCACTCCTGCGGCTCGATGCGCGGAAATAGTGGGACTGGTTCGCCGAGTTGGTGGCCCTCCGGGAGCACGCCCCATGTCGCGGCTGAGAAAGAGGCGTCGCCCTGCCAGTTGAGCTGGGCGCGTATGGCATCCGCTTCGCGGGGGATGATCGGTGACATAAGGATCGAGATAATGCGCAGGGATTCGGAGAGTGTGTAGAGGACTTCGTCGAGTTTTTCCGCTTGGGCGGGGTCCTTGGATAGTTTCCACGGGGCGGTTTCCTCTACATAAGCATTGCAGCGGGTCACGATCTCCATTGCGGCTTCGATGCTTGCTTGGACCTGGTAGGATTTCATGGCCGCATTGTAGGCTGTGGTTTTTTCCTGAACGAAGGCGGCGAGCGGGGACTCCATGCGGCGCAGGAGGCCGCTGCGGTAGCGCTTGGCCATGCTGAGTGTGCGGTTCAGCAGGTTGCCGAGGCTGTTGGCGAGTTCCGCGTTGTAGCGCTGCTCGAGTCGCTCGATGCTGAAGTCGGCATCGCGTCCGGTGGAGATGTCGCTCAGGAGGTAATACCGCACGGCGGCTTGCCCGTAGCGGGCCACGAGGACTTCGGGATCGATGATATTTCCCAGGCTCTTGCTCATCTTGGCGCCGGAAATATTCCACCAACCGTGGACGAGAAGCGTGGGCATCTCGGAATCGGTGAAGCCGAGGGCGCGGAGCATGATCATCCAGTAGATGCCGTGGGGCGGGATGAGGATGTCCTTGCCGATGACATGTAGGGCGGGCCAGCGTGATTTGAAAAGGCTGAGATCGGCTCCCGGCTTGGCGTCGTAGCCGGCGAAGCTGATGTAGTTCGAGAGCGCGTCGAACCAGACATAGGTCACAAAGGCGGGATCAAAAGGAAGCTCGATGCCCCAGGTGAGGCGGGATTTTGGACGGGAAATGCAGAGGTCGCCGGTGAGTTTTTCCACGGCGTTTCGAAGCTCGGAGACGCGGAAATCGGGAACGACAAGTGGGTTTCCAGCCTGTGTGCGGGAGTCGATGAGGTTGAGTAGCCAGTCGCGGTGCTCGGCGAGTTTAAAGTAGTAATTTTCCTCCTCGATCAGGACGACCTCGCCCCACTCGGGGCCGAACTCGCCGTCGGGTCCGCGTTCTTTTTCGGTGAGGAATTGCTCCTGGCGCACGCTGTAGTAGCCGCTCTGCGTGGCCTTGTAGAATTGGCCTTCGTCCCAGAGTCGCTGGAGCATGCCTTGCACGCAGGATTTGTGAAGGTTCTCCACGGTGGCGGCCCAGGCGTCATGGCTGAGGTCGAGTTTTTTCCAGAGTTCCACGAAGAGAGTGGTGATTTCGGCAACAAACTCGGCCGGTTCCACGCCGCGCTTTTGAGCGGATTGTTGCACCTTCTGTCCGTGCTGGTCTACGCCAGTGAGGAAGAATACATCGCGTCCGGCGAGGCGCTGGTGGCGGGCGATGGCGTCTGCGAGGACCTTCTCATAGGCGTGGCCAATGTGCGGCGCGCCATTAGTGTAGTCGATCGCGGTGGTGATGAAGAATGTGTTCGGCATGGTGGGTCAGGAATCGGTTTTGATTTTTCCGCCCCAGGAGAGGATGCGCGCCTTGCCGCCAGCGGCTTCGGCCTCCTTAATCTGGTTGTTGCGGACATGGAAGAGCGAGAGGCTGGACCAGGCGAGCATGTCCTGCGGACGGAGCTTCACGGCTTGAAGCCCAGCTTCGACGGCCTCGGCGTTTCGGCCGTTTTTCATCAGCGACATGCCTAGCGCGTGCCAGCCCTCGAAAAAATCGGGATCCATCTCGACACAACGGCGGTATTTCTCGATCGCTGCTTCCAGATCGCCCACGGCGATGTCGCCAGTGGCATCGTCGAAAATATCTTCGATCTTTTGATCCATCAGCCTTGGCGGCCCGCCGGCATGGTGATACGCGCGGCTTCGCGACTCACACGCAGCCACTCCATGAAAAGAAGGTCACGCTTATTGCGCAGCACGCTCTCACGAATCTGTGACTCCCGGGCGCCAAAGGCCATTTGATCGATCGGGCCACGGGTCTGGAGTTGAGCGACGAAAGCACCCCAAGGGGCTCTTTCAAGATTCGAAATCCCGCCTTCTTTGAGCAAGAGGGTGGCGCCCGCGATGGCCTGATTTTCGGGGGATGTCGATTCGGCGGCGGCTACGACATTTTTGATTTCCTCGACTTTGAGTTTCTGCGCCGCTGCCGCTTCTGCGAATGGCTTGCCTTCGGCCACGGCGGCGCGAAGTGCGTTTGCTGCGGATGTCGAGTCGGCGGTGAACATTTGCTCGGCCTTCTGCGCACGGAGTTGGGCTTCGATACGCGGACGGGCCTCGTCGAGGGTGAGTGGACGCGCTGGGTTCAAGGCTGTGACTTCGATAATATAGAAGGCGTCCCCCGACTGGATCACATCGCTCGTGGCGCCGACTTTGGGAAGAAGGAATGAGGCGCGGGCAATGTCGGACATGGTGTCGGCATCGAGCGTGGACGATGGCTGGGCTGGACTCCCCGTGCGGTCAAACGCGGTCAGTTTGACGATCTTTGCGCCGGCCTTTTTGGCAAGTTGTTCGAGGGATGATCCGGCTTGCGCGACGGAATCTGTAATCTCGCTGGCGGTGTTTGCGAGCTTCTGCATGGCGTCGACCTTTTCCTTGCCTTCGAGCTTGGAGTCGGCTGGAAGCTCAAAAATCAGGCAACGTGCCTCGCGTGTCTCATCTGTCACGAGCGTGGCCTGGTTCTGCTGGTGGATTGCGGCGACTTCCTCCGGCGTGATCTGGATTTTTTCAGCGTCCTGCTTGCGCTCGAACTTTACAAAGCCTGCGGTGACGGGTTGGAAAGCCCGCGCTATCGACTGTATCTCGCCTTCGCCTATGGAGGCGGGTGCTTCAACGATTTTGCGTAGAGCTTCGAGTCGGAGGGAGTCGCGAATCACATCTTCGAGCTGACGCTCAGTGAATCCACGCGGCGCTAGCTGCTGGCTAACGAACTGGCTGTATTTCAGTGGATCGAATTGCCCCTCGACTTGAAAAATCGGATTCTCCTTGATGCGGTTGGCGACTTGGTCGTCCGTCGGTTCGATGCCGAGTGCGCGCGACTCGTGCTGGAGAACGAGAAGATTCCAGACAAATTCTGTTACAGCCCGATCTTGATCTTGAGAAGTTCCGCCGAGTTTCTGCAAAAGCTCGAACTGCCCGAGCGCGAGGGTGAGTTGGTAGTTTTTAACCTGGCGGTCGATCGCAAGCGGACTCAGGGACTTTCCATAGATTGTCGGGTTCTTAATCGTAGCCAACTCGTCGAGTTGAGTCGTATTGTAGAGGAAAATAAACGCTACGATCGTCAAAACGGCTACCACCAGCATCAGGACGCGTTGATTTTTTCTGAGAACTTGAATCATAAAATTTGATGAAAATATTGATTAACGAATCGGAAGTTATTAGAGGTTACGTGTAATGAATGCAAGTATCCCCCGTTTTTGGTTCGTAGCCGTCGCTCTTCTTGTTATGCCTCTTTCTCTGTTGAGGGCGCAGGATGTCATCGTTCAAAAAGATGGGCAGCGGCGCGAGGGTGAGATCACAGGATTCAAGACCGATGCTAAGGGCGACGCCATTCGTATTAAGATCGGCCCAGTCGAGACTACTGTTCAAATGGCGACTGTCCAATCCGTGGAAAAAGAGGCGCCTGCCGACTTCGAAGCGGCAAGCGATCTGTGGCGCGCTGGAAACGCCACCGGTGCGCTGGCCAAGCTCGAGCCGCTCACCCAGAAGTTCAGCGGCCTCCCCACGCCGTGGGCCGAGCGGGCGACTTCCCTGCTTCCCGAGTTGTATATCTTTCAAGGGCGTGCCTCTGATGCTGAGATGGCATTTAAAAATTTTCAAAAACTTTACCCGACCGCAGGGTCCTCCTCCGAGCTGTTGCTCGTCCGGCTTGCTATCGCCAAGAAGGATTTCATGACTGCTCGTGAAAAGCTCACGCCAATCGTTGAAGCTGCCAAGCAGACGAAGCTGCCAACTGGAACCGATGCCGTGACCATGAGCCAAGGACTCTGCCTCATGGGTGAAATCCAGGAAGCCACCGGTGAAAAATCCGAGGCCCTTGGCAATTATCTTCTTGTCACAACCATCTTCAAAAACGATCCATCTTCTGTGACTCGAGCCGCAACCCGTGCCGAGGCCCTCGAAAAAGAAAACATCATCGTTCCCTGATTTTCCAAACTCCGCTTAAAACCATGCACAAAACAAACTCAGTCATCGACCGCATCCTCCCGCTTCTGCTCCTATTGGCATCCGCTTCGCTGACTCACGCCGCTGACAAGCCGCCAGATCAAATGAGCATCCTCGAGACCATTCTTCACGGTGGGCCGCTGATCGTGATGATCTGGATATGTATTTTGGGCACCTCAATGGTCTTGGTGACATTTACGATCCAGCTCTTCATGGTCTTGCGGGCTGAAAACCTCGCGCCCAAAGCCCTTATGGAATCGCTGAATTCCACCATACAAGCCGGGAATTACCAAGAGGCCTGGGAAACCTGCAAAGCAAACAAGGCTTATGTTGCCAAAGTTCTTCAAGGCGCCCTTGAGCGTCTGGGCCGTGGTCAGGATGCCGTTCAAGGAGCCCTTATTGAGTACGGACTGCGTCAAGCACAGCCCATCAAAACAAAAATCAGTTACATCTCGGTCATTGGCGTCATCGCTCCCATGATCGGGCTGCTCGGAACGGTTATCGGAATGATGGGCGCCTTTGCCGTTCTTGGTTCCTCAGGCGTGGCCGATCCGCGAGGACTAGCCCTCCGAATTGGTGAGGTTCTCATGGCAACGGCTAGCGGTCTCTTCATCGCCATCCCAGCCTTCATTTTTTATTATTATTTCCGCAACTTAACCACGATCGTGGTTGGTCTCACCGATGACAAGCTCCAGCAGCTTATGCTTGATGTGCCTTATGATGAGTTGCACGGAATTATCATAGGTGATGGAGTGGATAGTTCCTACACCCCTTCAGTCGCGCATTCCTCAGCCTCTCAAAAAATCGCAGCAGCCGCCGAAGCGAATTGCCCGGTTTGCAACGGCGCGATCTCTGTCGGACAAACTCCTTGCCCTCATTGCGGATCGCCTATTGATTGGGCAACATAATCTTATAAAAATGTCCGATGCAGCCAATCAACGCGGAAAGAAAAAAGCCGTCCGCAAGCCAGAACACGAGCCTGAGCCCGAGTTCCAGATTGCGCCCATGATTGATATTCTTCTGGTCTTGCTGGTTTTTTTTATGTCCATCAGCACGACTGAAGTGTTGCAGTCGAACAAGGAAATTAATCTCCCCATCGCCAAGGATGCCAAAGAGGCCAAAGACAATCCTGGTCAGGTTATTATCAACGTGACTTATACCTCCATCAATGGCATGACTGCCATCGAGGTGGATCAAAAAGATTACGCCATGCCAGCCGAAATCGTGCCCCTCCTCCAAAGCAAAGTCAGCGCCAATCCGCTCGTTCGCGTTCTCATTCGAGCTGACCGTGAGGTCCGCTACGACTATGTCCGGAAAATTCTTGAAGCCGTTGGACAATCCGGTGTGGGTAATGTGACCTTCTCCGTAGTTGATAAAGACGTTAACACTCCAGCCGCTTCCTAACAAATCTCCTTATGCATACCGACACAAAAATCAGTATAAATCTTTCAATCGGAGGTACTTTTTAATCAATGGGCGGTGGTGGTGTATCTGAAGATGGAGATCCGGGCTTTCAAATAGCCCCGATGGTCGATGTGGTGTTTGTGCTCCTTTTGTTCTTTATGGCTTCAGCGGGATCTCAAGTCATTGAAAAAGAACTGAATATCAGTCTTCCTAGTGGCCGCTCTGCCAGTGCTGCCGGATCCGTTCCATCGACGCCAATCATCATCGACATCCTGCCCGACGGAAAAGTCCAGATGAACAACCGCAGCTATGATTCTCCGCAGAGCCGTGAATTGCCCGAACTGCGGACCTGGTTGAAAGAGACCATTGCGAAGTTTGGTGACAAGGACCCCGTTATTCTTAGGCCCGATCCCATGACCAAACATGAACGTGTCATGGATGTCCTCAACGCGGCCTCCGCGTCCGGCGTCACCAAACTCTCTTTCAGCTGATTCTCGTCCGTGCGCCGCGCAAGGCATTCTTCGAATTCTCGCCGAATAGTTCTTGTCGTATTATTTTCTTGTGCGCTGCTCGCTTGCGCTGCGGTGTTGTTTTTCATCCAGATCGGACACTTCGTGCGCAGTGCGGAATTTTCCCGTTTCATAGCCTCCCGTGCCGGAGAGGCATTGAAAGCGGAGGCCACGCTCCACCCCCTGCGCTGGAATGGCGATTCCGCGCTCAGTGAGAGTTTGACGCTCATTGGCAGCGAGTCGGCCGCTTTGGACCGCTTGGATGCCAAGGCTCTGCGTGCCCAGTGGAACTGGCGCGCCCTGCTCTCGGGGGCTTGGAAAATCGAAAAAATTGAGATTCAGGCTCTCTCGGCCGCATTCAGTCCGAAAATCGGAGGCGCACCGGATAATGTACCGCGCGATAACGCTAAAAAACCATCCGCTACATCATTCCTCTCCTCGTGGCTGCCTTCACGCTTCGAGCTCGGGAGCTTTGATGTGCGGAAAGCCGATCTGCGTTTCGGGGAAATTCAAAGCGCCGGCCAGGCTTTCACAGTACAACCTGTTGACGGGGGATACAACATCGAGGCAAGGGGAGGTTCTCTGTCCATTCCCGGGTGGCCGTCCTTGGCGCATGCGCAGAGTCGCATTCGCGAGCGTGAAGGCATCTACTACCTCGATGATGCCCGTTTTTTTCTGCCTGGTGCCGGATCGGTTGTGGCATCGGGAAATTCCGGCGCGAAAGCGCGTTTGACCCTCGTCTGGGACAGCGTGCCGGTCGCCGTGCTTCCTGTTCCCAACTTGGCAAAATACCTCGACGGCACCAGTCAGGGGCAGGCTACACTCGACGCCCAAGGCGCATGGCGTGGCAACATCAGCTTCACAGGTGCTTGCCTCCACAATCTGCCACTACTAAAAAACGCAGCCGCTTTTCTTCGCGATTCCTCTTGGAGAA
>Ga0164293_10002880_pt1 | contig 14591 bp, 11 predicted proteins | sample GEODES118metaG_FD_111487 | JGI IMG/M metagenome (GOLD analysis project Ga0164293, IMG submission 111487) | Eutrophic lake water microbial communities from Lake Mendota, Wisconsin, USA - GEODES118 metaG | ecosystem: Environmental > Aquatic > Freshwater > Lake | place: USA: Lake Mendota...
CGGGGTTGCTGCGTGGGGCGAAGATCAAGAGCCATGGCCCACCGCTGAGTGGGCAAAGTTCAAACGAGGAGAAAACAATGACTGACAAACACCTGACCATGCCGGACTATCCGTGGTTTGAGAACTCTGTTCTTAAGCGTGACGATGAAGGTCTGGCGCGCCATGCGGCGAACTATCTAGTGACAACGACCGACGAGGTATCTGCTGAGCGTTTCTTGTTCGGTTATCTTCCGGTGGTTGTATTTGCTGAGCTCCTTGATCAGGATGCTCAACCAGATCTCGGCTCAAGCCTTTGGATGATGCATCTCTCGGGTTACTTCGGTGGTCGCTGGCTGCGTGGCGAAATTGCAGCAGCGCAACCCCAAGCAATGCTTGTCAGCTTTTCACTGCCGCCGTCGCAGGAGGCGTTCAACGTTCCAATTGCACGAGTCACCAAGCTCATGGCCAAGGCCAATTCGACTGATGCCGATGCTCTCACTGCGGCCCATAAATCACTGTTTGATGAGCCGTCACCGGTGGAGGGTGCAGAACCAATTCGTGGCCTCGGGGACACTTTTGGTTACAACGCTGGTTACATGCTCGAGATCCTTGCTGCACCGCCAGTTGGTATCGCGGTACCAGATCGCTTCCAGGTCACATGCAGTCGACTGATGAGTTGTGACTACGCATCGCCGAAGCTTGCAGCAATTGCCAAACTGCGTCCGATCGCCGAGGCCCTTGATCGGGGAGATGCGGGATACGAGGAACTCAACAAAGCGCTTCAGTCAATCCAAAGCGAAGGAATAGTGCGCGGCCGCGCAGTGTGGAGCACTGGTTTGTCCGTCCAAGGCTTTGGTCAAGTTGCGTACGACCAACTGCTAGATGTGAGTTCGTCCTTCCTTGAGACCGTGGAAGCCACGGCATTAACCATGGTGAGTGCTGTGGTGAATGCCAATGCAACTCAGGCGCGTGTTGGTGCTCGCGCTCACTCTGCGATGGTGGTGTGGCTGGCGTCATACATGGCGGGCCTGCTGAACGGCGAAGGAACAATCGAAATTCCTCAGCTCCCATCCTGATCAGCGTCTTAAGTGACTAAGGCTCCCATTAAGGGGAGTGTTGCGAAAGCCAGCAATGTGCCGGCGCCGACCGTGAAAGTAGCTACCTCAGTATTTAGACCCGAACGTGCAGCCAGGAGTCCGGCCATCACCATGGGTGGTACTGCAATCTGCAACTGAGTGACATCCCAAGCAATGCTTGATGCGTCACCAACCAGTGCAGCCACCAAAATCGCGACAGCGGGCATCACAAGCATCCGCGTTGCTAATCCAAAAAGTGCTGGCTTAAGGACCGTGTCGACTCGACTCAAGCGAAAACGTAAGCCGAGTGCCAGCATCGCTGTGTATGAAACGGTGTCACCAATTGCGTCAAGTGAGTCATTCATCCAGTCAGCGAGTGGCCAGTGCCTGATCGCAACTGAAGCAAGCATTGCAAGTAGAGGTGGAAAGCTGAAGATCTTTTTCAACATCACCCGAACTCCACCTACGGCTTCGCCAAACTTGCTCGCTACATATGTGCCGTAAGTGACTAACAAAAGATCGGTGCCGAGTTGGTCGAAAGTGAGTGCGAGTGCGACGTGGTCCTCGCCAAGCAAAGCTCGCACTGCAGCGATTCCCAAGAAGCCCGTGTTGCCAAGCGGCACGATCAAAAGCAGTGTCCCGGTTAGCGCCGAATCCCACTTGAAGAACTTTGCTGCAACGAGAACACAAAGTGCAGATAAGCCCGCAACCGTCCAGGCACCAAGAATCGGCACTGCGGCATCTGTCGTGATCTCAAGCTTTGGGAGTTCAACCAAGACCAAGGCAGGAAACGCGATCGTTATTACCCAGAACTCAACGGGTCGTGCCACGAGGTCGGCCTTGGACCACCGAGACCCGACCAGCCACCCAGCCACAAAGAACGCGAAAACGAGCCCCACCCAACCATGTTTACGATTCGTGAATGAGTTCGGCGTGTTTTGTGAAGACTTTTTCAAGTAATTGACGCGTAATGGAAGTCAATTCGGATCAGTGGCTCATGATTCGCGCCGTTTCCAAGTGTGGGAAAATGGCTTCATGGTTCGCCAAATAGACCGTGGTCCCAAGACCGGAGAAGTAATCGCCCAACGCATTCGTCGCCGCATAGTCACAGGGGAGTTGCCCATCGGGGAGCGCTTACCGGCCGAAGAAGAACTCACACAGGAGTTTGGAATTGCCCGCACGACTCTGCGCGAAGCACTTCGTGTTCTTGAATCAGAAGGGCTCATCAAGATTTTACGCGGCCGCGGCGGTGGCCCAATCGTGACTCGCCCCACAGTTGGAACACTGTCCAAGGGGCTTGCGGTCACTCTGCAACTCGACGGCACAACGGTTGGCCACCTTGATGAAGCGCGACAGCTTCTAGAGCCACGCCTTGCCGGCAAGATTGCTCTTGACCACACAGCCGAAGACATAGCGGCCCTGGAAGAGATTGTGGCTATGGCTGAAGAAGCTGCCGAAAAGAATGATCGCAAAATGTTCGTTAAAGCAGCTGCACGGATGCACCAAGCGATTCTTTATCGTTCGGGTAATCCTGCAATCAGCATTTTGGCGGCGCTAGTCAATGACCTTGTTCACGACTACTACTTAAAGTCGACGGAGAAAACAGACGCAGCCGCGTTGGGCGATGCGTTTAAACGTGGCGCGAAGTCGTACCGCAAGCTCGTTGACTACATACGCGAAGGCAAAGACAAAGATGCCGAGGAGTACTGGCGAACCGTGATGATGTACACAATCTCGCGCCAGGATTCGACACGCTTGCTTAAGGCGTTCGCTGACTGATTAGCGCGGAAGGCCGAGTACGCGCTCGCCCAAAAGATTGCGCTGAATCTGGTGCGTACCACCAGCGATCATTGATTGGCGTGACGCATTGATTTGGTGGTTGGGTCCAGCGGCATCCCAGTCGTGCTGAAGCCATGCTGTGGCACTTAGGCCGAGAATATCCACCACTAGTTCTGAAGATTTTTGTTCGAGATTTCCTACGAGCACTTTCATCAAAGATCCAGCTGCTGGATTCCCGTCACACACCGATCCAGAGCTGAAACGCTCACCGAGCAGATCAACAATCCATTCATCAGCAATTACAGACGTGATGCGTTGACGCATCATTGGGTCACGAAGCACGTCGGTGCCGATTGCTGCTTCAAGCACTTGGCGCTTGCGGCGGCCACTACCAGACCCGCCGCGATAACTTGAGCGCTCACCGCCGAGAGTTCCATTGGCAACACCCCAACCCTTATTTGGTTCACCGAGTACTGAATCTTTGGAAACGAGCACGTCTTGAAGAAATACTTCGTTGAAATGCAAACCACCAGTGATATCAACCAGCGGCCGCACGGAAACCCCAGGTAAGTCCATCTTCAGAATCAACATCGTTATTCCACTGTGCGGTTTTTCAGAATTTGGATCCGATCGCACAAGCAACATCCCGTACTCTGCATCGCTTGCGTAGGAGCTCCAAACTTTCTGGCCGTTCACCACCCAAGCTTCGCCGTCCAATTGGGCCTTTGTTCGAAGTGAAACGAGATCAGAGCCAGCGTCTGGTTCGGAGAACAGCTGGCACCAAGATTCTTCAGCGCTCAAGATCTTGGGAACGTAACGCTGTTTTTGTTCTTCCGTGCCCGCGCTGAGAATTGTCGGCAAAGCGAGTCCGATACCAATTCCCATCGGACGCCGATTAGGTGTGTCATAGCGAGTAAGTATTTCTTCAAGAGTCGCTTCGTGATCGCGCGTGAGGCCGAGGCCTCCGTATTCCACCGGTACGCGAGAGCCTGCTAACCGAGCATCAAAAAGTTCGCGCTGGAAATTGCGAGCTGCCTCGGTCATGGCGTGGTGTCCGTCGCGTGACCGGCTGATGGTGTCTACCCGGTCGTCGTCGACATCTGGGTTACGAAGGGGGTAGCGGGCAGCGATGAACTCTTCGGCCCGAGCCCGAAAATCAGCGACGGTTTCAGTCATGCTCTAAAAATAGGGCAAGGATTTTGAGTTCGAGCAATTCGCCACAAAGATGTACTCCATGGGCGATGGGGGCGTAGCCGGCGAGCGGGAGTCAAAACTCGCAACATGGGTGGCAGAAGCCACGGGTGCCCCGATCGAACGCATCTTTCGTCGCCCTGGTGGCGGGCGCAACGAGGCTTGGGATGTTGAATTCAAACAGCAACGCCCGAAGTTATTTCTACGTGTGGACATGGGCGGTGGCGCACCGTATGAGACCTACACACTCCGCCGCGAAGCCGAGATTTACGATGCCCTCCACAAAGCAGGGATACCAGTGCCTGAGGTGATTGCGGTCCATTCAGAGATCGAAGCCGTGTTGCTTGGTTATGTAGAAGGCACCGCACCGCTTGCCAAGTTGCCAGTGGAGCAACAGCACAGCATCGTGGACTCATTTGTGCCCTGGATTGCCAAGATGCACGCACTCGATGTGAACAAGATGCATCTTCCAACGCTTGGTCCAGTTGGCACCATCAAAGAGCACGTAGCGCGCGAACTCGATGTGTGGGAAACAAGGCTGAATTATCACGCGCGTTCAACTCCGTTCTTGCAGGCGTGCCTTAAGTGGTTGCGCGAGAACAATCCAGAAGTGCCAGGCAGGCCGTGTTTGGTACAAGGCGATACCGGGCCAGGTAACTTTCTGCACGACGGATCCAAACTGACCGCCATCGTTGACTTTGAGTTGGCTCACATCGGAGATCCGATGGAAGACCTCGCGTGGATCGGTACGCGTAATGCCCAGGAACCAGTACCTGACTTCGATCGGCTCCTTGCGCTATATGAATCTGAATCTGGAACCAAGGTCGATGCATTTCGCTTGAAATACCACATGCTTTTTGCCGAGTGGCGAATCGGCGTCCTTGATGCGGCGCGCCCAAGTTCACGTGTTTCAGCGGCGGGAGACATCGGTGCACAGTTGATTTTCGGTGGGGGCCTGCACATGCGACTCACTTGCGAAGCAATGGCGGCACTGCTGGATGTTGATCTTGGTGCGTGGACGAAATTCCCAGCCGATGAATCAAGTGCATCTGGTGTGTTTGATGCAGTTCTTGAACAAATGAAGGACATAGTCGTTCCAAATATCTCTGACGCATTCGCCTCGGGCCGAGCCAAAGGAATCAGTAGGGCCCTCAAGTATCTGCGCGAAGTTGAACGTTTCGGGGACCGCCCGCTGCAGTCGGAATTGCATGATCTGTCGGGCCTGCTTGGCCACACCGTCGTTGACGTGGAGAGGGGCCGTAGCGATCTGCAAAAAGCCGTGATTGAGGGTCGGCTCGACGCCAAGGATTTGCTCACCTACGAGTGGAACCGGGTGTGTTGGAACCACACTCTCGTGGGCGAGGCGATGGGTGTGCTTGCGTCAAGGCACTTGCCAAAGGTTGCAAGATGAGAATTACCGATGCGCCAACTAAAGTCGCTGCCAGAACCAATCAGGTTTGGAAGTTAAGGGGGAAATCATGAGCAAACCACTAGCAGGAGTCCGCGTTCTTGAGATCGCGGCATGGACCTTCGTGCCAGCCGCCGGCGCCATCATGGCCGATCTCGGTGCTGAAGTAATCAAGGTTGAACCACCAGAAGGTGATCCCCAGCGTGCGCTTCGCAACCTGTTGAACCTTGACAAGAATGGCCCAAACCCATTCCTTGAAATTCCCAACCGTGGCAAAAAGAGCATCACAGTTGACCTACAGCACCCGAAGGGTCGCGACGTGGTGCTTGATATTGCGCGCAACTCCGATGTGTTCCTCACGAGTTACCTGCCAAAGGTTCGCACCAAGATGGGAATTGACGTCAAAGACATTCGTGGTGTCAACGAAAACATCATCTACGTTCGCGGCACCGGCTGGGGCTCACAGGGGCCATACGTGAATGTCGGCGGATATGACGCTGCGGCTGCATACGCAACCTCGGGTCTTGGCTACAAGTTCACCCTTCCGGGCAAGCCACCACTTGGCCAGCCTGCGGCATTCTTTGACCTCGCAGGTGGCAACACGATTGCAGGCGCAATTTCAACAGCATTGTTCCACCGCTTGAACACTGGAGAAAGCTCAATTGTCGATGTGTCACTCATGAACGTCGGCATGTGGCAGCTTGCGCCAGACATCGTGATGGCACCGTTTGCCAAAGAACAGTCAAACGCTCAGCCCGATCGATTCGAGCCGGGTAACCCACTCACCAACACTTACCCGACCAAGGACGGCCGCTGGCTCACTCTCGTGTTGCTCCAGGCAGATCGATTCTGGGCCGAGCTCTGCAAGGTGATCGGTCGAGAGAATCTGATCGACGATGAGCGATTCAAAGATGCAGCGGTGCGCTATCAGAATCGTCGTGCATGCGTAGAAGCTCTCGATGAAGCATTCACCTCAGCGACTCTTGCGGAATGGCAAAAGCGCTTTGAAGGTTTCAGCGGCGTTTGGGCGCCGTACATCAATTTCGCTGAAGTGCACCAACACCCGCAGATCGAACCAAACGGTTTCCTCCCTGAGGTTGAAGGACACGATGGAAACAAGTTCCGACTTGTTGCACCACCGGCGCATTTCAACGAGGTGCCAACTGCACCGGCTGGTCCAGCACCCGAGATCGGACAGCACACCGAAGAAATTCTGCTGGATTCGGGTCTCGACTGGGATCAAATCGGCGCGTACAGAGAAAGTGGAGTACTGGGTTAACCATGACTAAAGAAGCAACACCGGAATCCTTGAAGGTTTCTGCCGAACTCGAAAAAGAGTTTGCCGAAGCGATCAAATATCAGTTGACCGATGACGACATCGAACGCGCCAAGTTGCTGCTTGGCATCATGTTGCCAAGTGGTGGCCGCGAGCTCTTCTCGGAGGCGACACCAGATGCGATCCGCAACTGGGCGCTCGGTGTGGGCGATGACAACCCTTTGTACATAGATGAGGAGTATGGGCCGACCACGCGATGGGGCTCCCAGATTGGTCACGGTGCAATGGTCGGCCATATCAAGACTCCGATGCTTGGTGATCCGATGCCGGAGGAGATCAAGAAAGGCACAAAGAGCCTTTTCCGAGGTGTGCACGTATTCGTTTCGGGTGGAACTTGGGACTGGTATCGCCCCATCTATCCAGGCGACCGAATCTTCGCCTACCACGGTGAAGAATCACTCGAAGTGAAGCAGTCCGAGTTCGCGGGCCGCTCGGTAATCGCAGTGAGCCGCAATGTTTGCATCAATCAGCGCGGTGAAGTTGTCGGTGTCTACCGTGTGTTGCGAGTGATGACCGAGCGCAAGGCTGCCCGCGAGAAGGGTAAGTACGCCGAGCTCGCTCCCGCTAAGTACTCAGATGAGGATTACGCAAAGATCGATGCGATCTACGAAGCGGAAGCCCCACGCGGCGCAACACCCCGCTTTTGGGAAGATGTCAAAGTTGGCGACAAGCTGCAACCGATGGTGAAGGGACCGTTGACGGTCACCGAAATCATTGCGTTCCACGCCGGTGGCTACGGATTTGTCCCATACGGGCTTCGTGCTTCACGAGTTGGTTACAAGAACCGCAAGCGGATCGCACCGTTCTATATCAAGAATGAGAACGGCGTGTGGGACGTGGCGCAACGCCTGCACTGGGATTCGGAGTGGGCAAAAGCAATTGGTAACCCGATGGCATATGACTACGGAGTACTTCGCCAGGCATGGTTCAATCACATGGTTTCTGACTGGGCTGGCGATGATGCGTTCATCGAGCGCCTTGAAGACTCAATTCGTAAGTTCAACTACATGGGCGATGTGCAGTTCCTAGAAGGCGAAGTGACCGGCAAGCGTGAAGAAGACGGTCGGTACCTGGTTGACCTCAAGATGAACATGGTGAACCAGCGCGGAACTGAAACGGCATACGCAACCGCCACAGTTTCATTGCCGTCAAAATCGGGCGGAATGGCAGTCATCAAGACTGCGCCAGTGGACATTCAGCGCGAAGCTGCGCAAATGTTCGCCCGCCACAACGAGCTATTGGCCGCCAAGCGCAGAAAAGGCTGAGCGATTACTTCTTCGCGGCGTATTCGTCGCGAAGTTGACGCTTGTACAACTTGCCAGCATCGGTTCGCGGTAGCGAATCACGGAAGTCGACACTGCGAGGGCACTTGTAGCTTGCGAGTAGCTGTTTGCAGAATGCGATGATCTCTTCTGCGAGCTGATCGCTTGCGGATGCCTCTGGCTTTAGCTGAACGACGGCTTTGATTGACTCGCCCCATTCCTGGTCGGGCAGACCAATTACGGCGACGTCGGCGATCTTCGGATGGGTGAGTAGTGCAGCTTCAACCTCTTGTGGGTACACATTCACACCGCCGGTGATGATCATGTCCTTTGCGCGGTCACGAATGAAGAGAAAACCTTCTTCGTTCATCTCGCCTACGTCACCGATTGTGAAGAGCTTTCCTCGGTAAGCACTCTTGGTCTGCTCTTCGTCATCTTTGTACTCAAACGAAGGACCCTCGGTTCCGATATAGATGTTGCCAATTGTGTTTGGCGGAAGTTCGTTGCCGTCATCATCAAGGATCTTGATTGTGACTCCACGAATCGCGCGTCCAACAGTGCCGGGGTACTTTTCCCACTGGTGTGGTTTGGCGATTGTGGCTGCACCTTCCATGCCACCGTAGGTCTCCCAGATAACTGGGCCCCACCAGGCGAACATCTGCTTCTTGACTTCGAGTGGGCAGGGTGCCGCCGAGTGGCAGACCGAGTGCAGGCTCGAATAGTCGTACTTGTCGCGGATGCTCTTGTCGAGTTGCAGTAAGCGGTGGAATTGCGTGGGCACCATGTATGCCGAATAGACCTTGTGCTTATCGATTAGTTGCAGAGACTTCTCCGCTTCAAACTTGGGCATGATGACGAGTGGGTGTCCGCAGTTGAGCGCACCCATGTAATACGAGTGCGAGCCACCGTGGTACATCGCGGTTGACACAAGGTTGGGTCCGGCAAATGGTTGAAAATCGAACGCACGCCCGAACACCGCTGCAGCATTTGCTGCCGCACCCGGATCGCCACCTTCGGAACGACGCCGAATACCTTTTGGCTTTCCCGTTGTGCCCGAGGTGTATGGGAACAAGCTTCCCGTCTCGCGGTCCTCAGGCAGTGTGGTTGGAAACTTTGCACGCTCGGCGTGGTAATTCACATATCCCGTCAATTCGCCAGCGCAAAGCACGTTCGGCGGCACTCCTGGATCAAGTTTTTCCATGCTGGATGCGAACTGCGGATGAAATACAACCGCTTTGGCCTCAGAGTGCTCCATGATCAACTTGATCTCATCAGCGGTCAAAAAGGTATTGAGTGGGATGAACCACAATCCAGCCTCGCTGCAAGCAAGCGAGAGAGAGATGATGTCAACGCCATTGGCAAACATGCCGGCAACAGCGTCACCCTTCTTGACACCAAGACTGCGTAGGTAGTGAACGGTTTGGTGCGCTAAGCCCGCAAGTTCACCGTATGTGTATGTGCCGTCCGGTGATTCAGCAATCGCTGTCTTGCCTGGCTGATCTTCGGCGATCCACCAAAACCCCAGTCGTTGTGACCAAATTTCGCTCATATTTCTTCCTCTTTCTGACTGCTGATTCAACGAACCGTTACGTCGCCGGTTTTTTTGCGTTCGGGGCGCTCACCAGGCTTTGGGTTTCCAATGTGGGTGTATGCCATGCCGTTCTGCAAAGCCATTTTCGGCATCATGTTGATTGACTCCCAGATTGCACGCACGGTTCCCTGGATGGCTTCGGGCCTACGCGATGCAATGTTTGCTGCAATTTGATGCGCGCGACTCCAGAGATCCTCGCGCTTGGTTACCTCAGTGACAAGACCAAGACGCAAAGCAGTGTGTGCGCCGATGCGTTCTTCATTGCCCATGAGTGCCCATCGCAACACATCGCCGATTGGTAATCCGCGGTGCAACATGCCCATCGGCTCAAGTGCTGAGACGATGCCGCTACTCGCATGAGGATCAAAAAAGGTTGCATCCTCTGAGCAAAGAACAATGTCGGCTTCGTTGATGTAGTACATGCCGCCACCCGCACACATGCCGTGTACAGCAGCTACGACCGGCTTCCAACACTGATGATGCTTTGGACCCAGTGCCGCACCTGGATCAACATGATTCCAGATGTTCCAATCGGACCACCACGCACCTTCGGAGACATCGATGCCGGTGCAGAATGCGCGATCACCTGCGGCGCGCACAACGGCGGCGTGGATCGAGTCGGTGTCACGAATGGTCTTCCAAATATCGGCAACGCGTTGAGCGGTGGACTCGTTGAACGAGTTCATTTTGTCGGGGCGATTGAGGGTAATGGTGGCGACATGATCGTCACCGACTTCAAAAATCACTTCTTCGTTAGACATTTGGATCTCCTGACTACTTTTTACGGGCCTCAAACCACGCTTTAACTGCAGCTTTGTGGTCGGCCGTAGAACTTGAATTGACCATGCGAGCACTTTCGATCGACAGGTACTCACCAATTGGCAACGCCTGAGAGTCGCGCACGTTGGCTTTCATGCCCATGCTTGAGCTCTTTGGTGCGTTGGCGAATTTGGATACCCATTGTGGCCAAGCGTCGCTGAAAGATTCCGCGGGGAGAACCGCATTGGATACGCCAAGCGCATGTGCTTGATCTGCGGTCATCGGCTCACCTGTAACTGCGAATTCCACTGTGCGCGATGGGCCAATCAGTTTCTCGAGGTACCAGATTCCACCAAAGTCACCAGTGAATGCCAGTGCATTCCAGCCTGATACGAGTTTTGCTGCCGAACTAGCAACCCTTAGGTCCGTGCAAACAGCCAAAGACATTCCTGCACCGACAGCTGCACCATTGACTGCACTGATGGTCAACTTTGGAAAGTCCCACAGTGCTTGTGCAGTTTGGGCGTCGGAAGTTAGAGCCGCCACCCGCTGCTCCGGTGCAATGGGCTCGCCACCTTCGCGACGTGATGATCCATCGCGTACATCGCCACCCGAACAAAATCCTTTGCCGGCGCCTGTGAGCACGACAACCGAAACCTCATCATCAGATTCCCATTCACGCAACACGTTTTTGATCGCGGGATACATGTCGGGATGCAGCGCATTCATGCGGTCGGGTCGATTAAGCGTGAGCACGCCCATGCGGTCGCGCACTTCAGCGAGTACAACCTCGGTGCCTGTATCGACGTGTCGACCCATTGAAATCACTTGACAGATGGTTCGTGGGGGAGGCCAAGCACGCGTTCACCGACGGTGTTCTTTTGAATCTCTGCAGTGCCAGCACCAATTGTGGATGCGCGTGTGCGCAGGAAACCCCAAACCCAGCGGCCCTTCTCAATTGAGTGTGGGTCTTTGCGTGCGAGCATGCCGTGTGCGCCAAGCATGTTCACCACGAACTCGTGAAGGTCTTGCTCAAATGAGGTGACGAATAGGCGGCTCACTGATGATGCCGGCCCAGGCTCACCCTTTGAGGTGATGTCGGCGATGGTGCGCGCGCCGGAGACATAAAGAATGCGAACCCGAGCTTCAAAATCAGCGAGTTGCTGGCGAATAAGTGGGTCACCAGTGACCCCCAAATCCTTCGCCAATTGCAGCACCTCTGTGACCACGCGGCGATAGTTGAGTGCAGTGTTCAGGGTGCCAGCGGCACGCTCGTGGCCAAGGCTTGTACGCACAAGGCCCCAGCCAAGATGCTCTTCGCCGATTCGATCTGTGACGGGCACGCGAACATCCGTGAAGAAGATTTCTGCGAAGTCGGTTCCGCCAGTCATTTCTTTGATCGGGCGCACCGTGATTCCAGGTGTCTTGGCATCGATAATCAAATACGAAATTCCCCAATGCTTGGGTTGATCGGGTCCAGGTGTGCCGGTGCGCACAAGCGTGAAGAGTCGGTCAGCAGAATGACCATTGCTGCTCCACAACTTTTGACCATTGACGATGTAGTAGTCGCCGTCACGCACAGCCGAGGTTTTGAGGTTTGGAAGATCTGAACCTGCTTCTGGCTCAGAAAAACCCTGCGCCCAAGCTTCGCGTGAACTCAGTAGTGCAGGAAGCCAGCGTTCTTTTTGATCTGAAGTTGCGTACTTGATGATGGTGGGGCCACAAATCGAATAACCGGTGCCTAGCTGGCCCGGCACACGCGCCTTTGCTGATTCTTCGGCGTAGATGACCTGTTTCTCAAATGGAAGGTCCATGCCGCCGTACTCGCGCGGCCAGCTGGGGCCGTTGGCACGCATGTCCATCAATTTCGCGTGGTACTCCCGTACCCACTGACGACGCTCTTCAGCAGATGCACCAGGCTTGCCTGGGTTGGCTGCGGCGAAGGCTTCACGCAGTTGCTGACGAAAGGTCTCGTTATCAGCACTGGTGTCGATTTCCCCCATGGATACTCCCCATCAAAGCTCGCGTAGACAACGCGACGAACGACAAAATACTAACCCCATTTGGGATTTGATGACCTAGCCGACCTCGGCACTTGAATTAGGCGACGATGTTGACGAGGCGGCCCGGGACAACGATCAGTTTCTTGGGGTCATTGCCGCCGAGGATCTCAGCAACCTTGGGGTCCGCAAGCGCAAGCGAGCGCAGTGTCGGTTCGTCTGTGTCCTTGGCAACAACGAGCTTGGTCCTGACTTTGCCGTTCACTTGCACGGGTATTTCGATTGTCTCGGATTCAAGCAACGCAGGGTCTGCAGCGGGAAAAGTTACGTACGTGACCGATTCAGTGTGTCCTAGGCGCGACCAGATCTCTTCGGCCATGTGTGGGCACAATGGCGCAAGCATCAGGGCCGCAGCATCGGCAACTTCGCGGGGAGTTGACCCGTGGTGATTCAAATGTTGCGTTGTTGCGTTGTTTAACTCAATGAGTTTGGCAATCGCGGTGTTGAAGCGCAGATTCTCCATGTCATTGCCGACACCTTCAATGGTCTTGTGGAGCAAGCGACGCAGTTCGAGAGGAGCGGGGGTATCGGTTACGCGCAATTCACCGGAATCCTCGTCGACCACACTTCGCCACAGGCGTTGCAGGAACCGCTGCATGCCAATGACATCACGTGTGTTCCAGGGGCGACTCGCTTCCAGCGGGCCCATCGACATTTCGTAAAGGCGAAAAGTGTCTGCACCGTACTCTTCGTACATCTCGTCAGGTGTCACGATGTTCTTCAGGCTCTTGCCCATCTTCCCGTATTCGCGAGTAACGGGTTCGTCATTCCACGTGTATGCACCATCTTTTTCGATGACCTCATACGCGGGCACGGGTTGTCCACGCATGTCGCGGTACGCGTATGCCTGGATGTATCCCTGGTTAAACAGGCGATGAAATGGTTCAGCACTGCTGACGTGGCCGAGATCAAACAACACCTTGTGCCAGAACCGTGCATAGAGAAGGTGAAGCACTGCGTGTTCTACGCCGCCGACATATAAATCAACGCCTCCAGTGTGTGATTCATCGCGCGGACCCATCCAGTACCGCTCCACTTCGGGGTCAACGAAACGCTCAGTGTTGGTTGGATCCAAGTATCGAAGCTCGTACCAACACGATCCTGCCCACTGAGGCATGACGTTCAATTCGCGTCGATAGGTCTTTTTTCCATCCCCAAGATCAAGTTCAACTTGCACCCACTCTTTGGCGCGTGACAGCGGTGGTTGTGGTGCTGACTTATCGTCATCGGGGTCAAGCGCCTGCGGTTTGAAGTCATCGAGTTCGGGGAGTTGAACGGGGAGAAGATGTTCAGGCACGGCAATGGGGTTGCCGTCGGCGTCATAAACGATGGGGAAGGGTTCGCCCCAATACCTTTGGCGCGCAAAGAGCCAATCACGCAGCTTGTAAGTAACCGCTAGAGAACCCGTTCCTTTTTGTTCGAGCCATTCGCTGATCTTGCGCTTGCTCTCTGCCATTGAGTGCTTGCCATTGAGGGAGATTTCATCGTTTGATGAGTTGATGAAATCGCCTTCTCCCACAAATGCTTCGGTCCAGGCAGAACAATCGGCTGTTGGTTCGATGCTGCGATCGGTGAACCACTCAACAGGTGGCATCTGCACAGCAACGATGGGTAGATCGAACTTGCGCGCAAACTCAAAGTCGCGTTGGTCGCCCGCAGGAACAGCCATGATTGCCCCAGTGCCGTAGCCCATGAGTACGTAGTCCGCAATCCAGATCGGAATCTGTGATCCATTCACTGGATTTGTTGCAAACCCGCCAGTGAAAACACCGGTCTTGGTGCGAGTGTCGTCTTGGCGTGACGCATCATCAGCCTTCGCAGCTTCAATTCGGTATGCATCGATGGCGGAACGCTGCGCTGGCGTAGTTAGTGAATCAACAAACGGATGCTCTGGAGAGAGCACCATGAAAGTTGCACCGAACAAAGTGTCGGGTCGAGTTGTAAATACCTCAATGTCGCCTGCGGATGATGCAAAACGCACGCGGGCGCCTTCGCTGCGACCAATCCAGTTGCGCTGCATGAGTTTGATGGGCTCTGGCCAATTCAATCGGTCCAGATCATCAATCAAACGATCGGCATATGCAGTTATGCGCATGGTCCACTGGCGCATGTTGCGCTTGAAGACCGGGTAATTGCCGATGTCGCTGCGC
>Ga0164293_10002882_pt1 | contig 14590 bp, 17 predicted proteins | sample GEODES118metaG_FD_111487 | JGI IMG/M metagenome (GOLD analysis project Ga0164293, IMG submission 111487) | Eutrophic lake water microbial communities from Lake Mendota, Wisconsin, USA - GEODES118 metaG | ecosystem: Environmental > Aquatic > Freshwater > Lake | place: USA: Lake Mendota...
ACACGACATTGATTACAAAGATATTGCAATTCAACAAAATATTCCAATTGGCACAGTTAAATCTCGTGTTTTTAGGGCTAAGAAGTTGTTGCAAGAAAAATATCGTGAGATTTCTCACAAATATGAAGAATGCACGGTATAATTGTTAAAGTTTCATTTGAAAAAAAGGAAAAATAAAATGAAGAAATTTTTTGTTTCTGTTGTTGCACTTCTTGCAGCAACCTCAGCTTTTGCAGCTGATCCTATCTTTGGTCCAGCAAAGCCACCAGTCAAGGAAGGCACTGGTACATTCAAGGCTCAGTCTTATGGGCTGGAAGTCAAGAGCGTCAATGATGTAAAATTTGTTGGTATTTATGACAACAAGAATGGTAATGGTGCTGTTCAAAAGAAATTGCAATCATTCAGTTTTCAAGGTGTTGAGTTTTTTACTACTGCTACACTTTCAACAAATGCAAATGTTGACAAGGCATATGCTGGTGCTTCTGCAATGGTTCAATTTGGACCAGTTGTTCCAGGCATCTCTATTGCAGCTGGTGTAACTGTTCGTGGTGTAGAATTAGAACGTGGATTCAATATCAAGAATTCTTACTACCCAACAGTTGCATTGACTGTCGATCCAATGACACTTGTTCGCAATACAATGTCAACTCCGGCTCGAGCTGAAAAGACTGTCAGACAATTTGTCAAAGATCTTTTCTAAGTAATTTAAGGGGAAGATAATTTTATCTTCCCCTTTATAATATATATATGAGTTTAATAGACAGAACACTCATATCACGCAAAAGTTCCCACACGATTAAACCGTGGTGGGAAATTTGCATATATTGCACTCAACCTTTTACTACTTGTACATTTGAAAAAACTTGCCAAAGATGTAAATTTTTTGACAAATATAAAGATGAATTTGTTTCCAAAGTGATGCTTAGATTTATTTTCTTTTGCACAATCATAGCGGTTTCAAATTCAATTATTGGTATATTTTTATCAAAATACACTCAAAATCATTATCATTTGCTTCTTTTGAATGCTTTTTTAAATTTATTTATAGGAACAATCTTTTATAGAGTAGTAAAAAAATAGTACAATAATCTAGCAAGGAAAACAAAAAATGCCAAGACCAAAAAAAATCGCCCAAGAAGAAAGTAAAATTTCTGAAGTTATTGAAGTTCAAGAAGAACTCGTAATTGAACTCGAAGATGAACTTTCAATTGAGCCTGTATCAATGAGTGTTCCAGAATTAGAAGTTTTTTCAATTGAAGAAACAGTTGAAGAAGAAGCCCCAAAAACAATTTTTAAGGTTTATCATCTTGGAAATTATGTTTCTGATGTAGAAGAAAATTCAGATCAGCTCAATGTTTGCTTGGAATTTAATAAAGCTCAACTTTACAGCAACATTGATAAACTCAAAACACCTACAAGCGACCAAGAAGATTTAGTGCTTTTTAATGTTCCTTTCACTGATAATAGAAAATATAATTCACTTGCACAATTTTATCAACAAAATGGTCTTGCTCCTCAAGCTCCTAGAATTACCGATTGGATGACATTTTATAAAATCAAGTATCCAATGGCAACAGAAGAAGAGATTGCTATTCAAGTTTTTGGCCCATTGGATTACAGTTTCGAAATTGCGTAATAAAGCATGGATTATGGTTTTAAAATAAAAGCTGAATTTGCGCATGTCAAATTAATTACTAAAGCACTTGACATTTTAAAATCAATTTCAAAAGGCGAATTTACAAGATGTGTTTCTTTGTTGGAAGAAAATAAAAAGACGTACACTGAATCCAAATTAGAATATCCTGAATTTATAGACTTGAGGTTGAATAGCCTCAAGTCTAATCTTTTAATTATTGAGAAGCAACATTTTAATAATAGACATCTCAATGTTCTTCAATTAGGCGAATTTGGATATCAACTTACTGATGTCAAACAAAGATTTATTGACACTGGTATTATTATGAGAAAGAAAAAACTCATAAAGATAGAAATTCAAGTTAATCAAGAAGAAATAGATGTTATTCATTTAGCTTGCACACTTTATTGGAAAATTCTTTGTGGCCATTTAGATTTTCTTGCCTCAATTGACATGCATAAGATTGATAAAGAATTATTATATGAAGATTTATCTAATTTATGTTATTTTGCTACTGGATTTGAAGATAAATCAGCACGTTTGGATATAGAAAATAGAGTAGTTAATCGTAAAGCAAAATGGGCATATGACATTTGCAAGAGCATTGACAGCTTAAATACTGATGATATAATCAAGAACATAGGAACACTTCCTAAGTTGAAGATTTTAAAAAATGGCTAAATATAAACATACATTCTGGCGTTATGTCCCAAGTACAGAAAAATTCAAATCAGAATTTAAATTTGTTGAATCATTAGAAAGTGATTCTGATGCTGTCCCTGAATTTCATGATCATTACTGCATAGATCAAGTAATAAATTTAGAAACAGGACAAATGCGAGTGAAAAATCATTCTGCTCCCGAATATTGTGTTTCCAAATTTATAGGCTGGTCTCTAGAATTGCCACCTGTAGAAAAAGCTAATAAACAAGAAATTTTTATTGTCGTTCATAAAAGCTCATTCTCTCATAAAAAGATCGAATTTGATGAGTTTTTAGAACCAGAAAACAATAGATATAACCAAGAAGAATGGGATTTTCTTTTGTCTGTTATAGAGAGTAGATTTACAAAACAAAAAGAATGGGCAAAAGTAGGCATCAGAACTCCAAGCCAATATGATGATGGTACACAAGTTTTTAAAACAGAAGATGAATTTCGTGCTTTTTCTTTTGGAAGACGTGCTTATTTTCTTTACCATCTTGTTCGCAATTATTACTTCACCCATCTTGTTCGTAGATTAAATATAGGATATACCCAATAATGCTAGTATGTGATGTTTCTGCAATCGATAAGCTCATTGATCTTTATTTTGAAAATTTATCAGTAATTTATAATGGTAATAAATTCTTATTATATGATCTTCGTGATGATTTTGTAGATAACAATAGAGAATGTTCTATCGATGATCATGAAATTACTACTTCAGGTATTTATTTTAAAGATTCATTGATTGTTGCAATTGACAAACAACAAGATTTCAGAAAAGACGATACAATCAACCTATGAAAGCAAATTTCAAAGAATTCTTAACTAAAATTGACTTTAGTGATCCTTCTGAATATGATTTTGATGCTGATAAAACAATTGACCAGAATATAAAAGAAACTTTAAAGAACATCAACAAATCATCCTGGTGTTGGACTTTGTTTAGCTGTGAAGGACATAATCATGAAGACAAAAGTAAATCACTACCATATTTTGTTTTCATAGTTAAGAAAAAATGCATCCCTGTTTTGCTTGGGATGTTATTTCAAACACTAGACCCAAGAATTGATGTTAAAACTGAATTACCTTTATGTAATACAAATTCAATTAATGTGTCTTGGGGTTTCACAGATGATAAATATGCAATTGTAAATGTTCATTGGTGGGATAATTTTTTAGAAGATCCTGAACAACATAAGAAATTACTTGCCGATTTTTACGAGATGAGTTTTAAAATATTAGAGGCAAAATTATGATTAAAAAAGTTGGCGAGCAAATAGATGTTGATTTACATACAGAAATGTTATTGTCTTTTACTAAGTTCATAGAAAATTTTTCTCCATTACTCGATAAGGCTGAAATGTATAAGCAAAATATTCTTGCTGAAAACTTAATCAACAGTACTCAGGAAAATACAGAAAAACTTGAAATTATAAGTGAGTTGAATGAAATACTCAACGAAATGATTCCTGTGTTTTTCAAATTTGCAAAACTTGAAGATAAACTAGAACATTTCTATTCTAAATAAAAAAAAGCCCTCTTTCGAGGGCTTTTTTATTATCTAATTACTACAGCTTTTTCATGTCCAACAATTACGTCGGGATCAACATAAACTTTGACTCCAGCATCTTTCCACTTCCAACAAAGGGAAACGTCTTCAGATGAGAAGTCTCTGCTAATTTCGATTTCGTGCATTGCTGGCTCAAACCAAGGATAAGAAACCTTTTCCAATGCACCCTTACGACACATCATAAATCCCATGCCAGCGTAGAATACTTCTGCTAATTTCTTTGGATGATTATTTGCAAGTTCTTTTAAATCACCAGGAGACAAGAAAGGGAACATACCAGTCTTCAAGAAGAAATTCAAATCCCAGTCCTTGACAATTGTAGAGTGTGTTCCAGAAGTTGTGAGATAAATTCCACAAAGAACTTCCAATGACTTATCACGCTGCATTTGAGCAAATAATTTTACAACTTGATCTGGCTCAAATACAATATCAGAATCAAACCACATGATATAATCGTAGTCCAACTTGCCCTGAAATGGAATCTGATGAACTCCAGCTCTGTTATCTGCACCAAGTAGATTTGCTCTACAGTGGAAAATTACAGGAGAATAATGTCTTGAAACGATGATATCAAAAGGTAAACCTCGAGAAGTTGCGAGTAATAACTTTGTCCATGAATCGAAAAATCCAGGTGTAAATTCTTTTCCTGGAATACAACAAACAACCACAGGCTTCTTTTGAGGAGAAGTAGAAATTGTTTGTGCCAACGGAGCTGACATATTAGTATTGAATTTCATATAAATATTATACAGATATTTAAATAAATAAAGCCCCTCGTCGGGGCTTTATTTATTTTATTTTTGCTCTTTCATTTGATCAACTCTATTGAGAGATCTTTGTATATTATTTTGCGTGGAATTTAATTGCTTTTGTTGAGTTGGAAGAGTTGTAAGAGAAATTGCTTCTTTGTCATCATTATCTTCATCTTCTCTTTCTCCAGTTTTTTTATCAGCTTCATCAGCACTAGTAGCTTTCATGTTGCCAATAGTTTGAACTGTTTTGCTTATTTGATTATTGATAAAGTTTGTTTGCTTCTGTTGATTCATCAAGCCAGTCAAATTTACCATGTTTGCAGTCTTACTTGATGCAGTACTCTTTAATTTATCAACAGTATTTACAACCTTGCCAATATCTTTGTTGGTTTTATTTGTTGTCAATTGATCGTTCTTAAAGGTAGTCAAACTTGTAAAACCCGCTTCTCTCATTTTCATCATCATCATCAGAAGCTTGTACGGGAGTTTGATTCTTAAGCGTTGATGTTTCTTCAAGAGTGTTCTTAATTCTATTTTGTGTAGTATTTAATCTGTTTTGATCGCCAACAGTTTTATTTAAGTTTACAGGATTAGCAATTTTATTAATGGAAATTTCAGAAGCAATCTTTGTAAGTGCATCAGCTTCTTCAAATTTATTTTGAGCATCCAATATGTCAGCTACCCTAATAATTCTCTCTGCAATATTCATATTAAAATCCTTTGAGGGTGTCAACTTTTTTGACTGAATCATTGATATTTTTTTGATCAAGATTTACTTTTCTTTGTTTTTGAATTGTATCAGTATTTAAATTAACCATACCGGCTGCTGCACGTTCACCATCTTCTTGCATTTCTTCAGCAACTTTGGTAATTTCATCTGCCTCTTCATGTAAACCCATAGCATCAACTTCGTTGGCAATTTTAATAAGCTTAAAAATAATGTTTTTCATACTAACTCCCTAAGTATTATATTTACAGAAAAATAAAAATAGCACCTTTCTAATAGTATAACTAAGATATATATTTGTGCGTGATGATAAGAGCAACCTTGATTATTGTAGTAAAATACATTTTATTTATATCTTTATACTTGATAATTTCAACAATAATTTTTTTACTGCAATTTATATTTTGTATTTATAAATGCAGGTATTCGAGCATATACAAGGTAAAAAAATAATATCCGCCCAGTTAAAGGAAAAATTTTAATGAAAAAAGTAGCTGTAGCAAAAGAATTGTTAGAAATAGCAAACGAACTTGATAATCTATCACTTTTCAGTGAAGCAAACACAATTACAAAGATTGCAAACATTGTAGTTGCTGAAGATATGAAACACGATCCTATGGTCTTTAATCCTGATGATCAAGCAAGTGATGATCTTGATGCAATGTCAGGCGAATTTGATCAATTACTCGATATGCTTATGGATGCCAAGAAAAGTGGTGATCTTAATGAAGAAGACATGCATTCTATTATGAATATTCTTCAACAAGAAACAGGAAGACAATCACAAGAAATGTCATTTGAAGACGATGAATACGATGATGAAGAAGATGATGAAGATCCTAACGCTTGGCAATATGAAGATGATGAAAGCGACTTAGACGATGAGGAACATGAGCAACGTGGTCGTGGCGGCATGGAATATCCTGATCTTGACGATGATTTTTAAATCCAAATTATTTTGTAACTAATAATATCATGGACATTTTTTCAAACAATAAAATTAAGAACAATTCTATAAATAGAATTGTTGAATCTCAAGATAATAAATTGGATGCTGTTATGAGAGGAAACGAAAAAACAGCAACACTAGGAACTTTATCAAAAGTTTTTAATTATTATCTAAACAGAGCAAAAAATGACAAATTACCTGAATTACTAGCGTGGTTTTTTCTTAAAAGACAAATGGCTGATGAGGGATTTAATTACGACAAATTTGAAAATATTGTATTTAGTAATTTTATTGATAAAGACAAATACACTTGGAATCAAATGTCTCTTGATGAAAAAAAATCATGGATGCAATCTCATGATATTTCTGGGATTGATTTAAATTATAAATTTCCAGGCGTAAATACTCCACAAGGTAACTCAGGATATTATTTTTACGATCCTAAGTCAGGTTCATCTGCACGTTATTTAAATCCTTCAACAAGCAAAGAACCATATAACTTTGGAAGTTATAAAATGAAACCTGTTAACCAAAATATGGAAGAAAAAGAAAAATTCTTAAAAGATACAAATTATTTTGGTTTTGGAGAAGCTGGAAAACAATATTGGGAGAAACTTAAACTTAGTGGACCTGATAGTCTTACAGAGCCAAAATTCAAGAAAAGATAAATAAATCCCCTTCATTGGGGATTTATTTTTTTGTATATAGCGTTTATGGAAAATAACGAAAATATTCAAGGATCAAAATGTTGGACTTATGAAAACGAAACACTTGTAAATCGAAGAATCAAGATAAGTTTGCAAATCTTGAACGTAAAATACCCCAAGTATCCCACACAAACTTATTTTCATTTGATTTGCTAAACTCTTCATCTGTGAGAACATTTACATTTAATTTTTTACTCAATTCATCTAAAAACTTAGAGTATTGAATTTGTAATTCACTTTCATTTTTATATAAAGACAAATCATTTTCAGTAAGCTTGTATCTTTTTAATAAAGGATAAAAAATTTGATAAAACTTTCCTTTTGATGAGTCTGATAATTCGTACATAATTCTCTGTGACTGAGCATAAAATGCCAATGCCATCTGTCGATTGTCTAAGTATTTACGGTTTCTCAAAACACAGGTTATAAATTGATTGCTTTTTGTATCAAGTTTTAAAGGTTCGATATTTTTAGATAATTCTTCTTTAATAATATTTTTTATAAATAAAATATCTTGTGAGTAAACACCTGTGACTGATGCACATAAAGCTGAATTGATAGGCGTTGTAGTTGGAGGATTTAAAGGTGCAACAGGAGACCTTGTAGTTGGAGGAGCTAATACCGCAGTAGATTTTCCTCCAGAAGATGGCTGAGGTGGAGCTAATATTGGTGCTGTTGGAAAAATGCCCCAAAGTTTACCATTATCTTGAGCAATTTTCATCAGTTTATCAGATAATTTAAACTGCCCTGATTCATCTAATTTCGAAGCAATACGCAATATATCTTTCATAATTAATATATTCTACTTGGAAATATTATTTCCTTACTTATTCGAGGATTATGACAACAACACAACGTATAAAACTTATGAAATGTTTTACTCAATCACAATCAAATTACCAAAAAGCAAAATCAAACAATTTGCTGAACCATTGCCACAAAGCATAAGTGAATTGAGTGATGCTGATTTTATGACACTAATTAATCAATATCCTGATCATAAAGCACTAGCAAACAATATAGGTAAAGATAAATTAAAATACAATGGACAACCAATAAGCTGGTCTCCATCAAATTATCAAATAGAACTCCTTACAAATTTTTATCTTGGAAACACAATTAGATTAGCTAACGAACAAGAAAGCCCAGGAAATCAATTCGCAAACATTTTAGATGGTTCTAATATAATTTACTATTTTAATAGTCCTAATTTTAGCAAAAGTACATTAACAGCATTTTCAACCCTTGGAATAAACAATAATGGAAGATTCGTATTAAGAATTAATAATAAAAATATTGAATACACAGAACCATTCAATCAAGAATATATTTCACAAGAATGTTCTTCAGAAATGTTTACTGAAATCTTAAGAGATATTTACAAAGGCAGAAAAACTGCACTATCAAGACCTCAATATGAAAGAATGGGCACTTCTTATATCTATAATGGAGTTCTTTATACATTACCACAGAGTATTGATCATAATCCAACAAACAATAATATATTCAAATTAGTAAGCCAAGAATTTTTTCCATATATTAAAACTGAAACTCTTACACCAGAAGCTTTAAAAGCATTTTTGAAAAGATTTATAAGAATATCAGGTGCAGAATACGAATATCAAAGAAAAAAGTGTCCATCTTATTATGAGAATGGAATAGAAACATTTTATATAACTTTTGATAACATAAACTATAGATTATATGAATTAGATAGATTCTTAAGAAATTCACCACCAGAATTGATAGAAGTTTGGAACAAAGCTGTTAATGATAGACCAAGCATCAATAGCGTAGCAGATGAATCCTTAAGAGAAATTCAAGAAGACAAAACATTACAATGGCCACAAGGAATTGTATTTGATACTCAATACGATTCGAGCGATTTAAAGAGTTTTGCATATGCTTACTTACAGAAAAATAATAATGATCAAATAAAAGCTATAATTGATGCAATAATCCTTAAAAACAAAGATGTCATAATCGATGAAGAAAATGAAACTTACTATTTCAATTTATCTGTTGATTTCTTCGATATGAATTCTGACATTCAAAAACAACACGTAAACGAAATAACAAATAAAAAAGCATTTCAATTCAAATTATTTAAGAATAACAATAATTGGTTCTGCAATGTAAATAAAGTTTCTAAAAATACAATAACACCCGTTGAAACAATACAATTATTTCAAAAAAGATCTGATCCAAGCCAATATAGTTTAGATGCTGTTCTACTTACAAATGGAAAACTTTCCCATATCATAGAATATGATGGAGCGGATCATTTTGGATTGAGAAAAATTTCTAGTCTTGATGGTGAAAAAGAAACTAAAACAAATAGCTTCCTAAATAGAATGTTAGCTGATCAACTAAAAAGCGCATATGCAAGAAGTTTAAATATTCCAATAATTCGAGTGCCCGATTATACAAAATACGCTAAAACTCAAATATGGAAAGATGCATTTAAAAAATTCATATTAGAAAAATTAAATATAATACAAACAACTTCTGAAAATGTGAATCCAGCTGTGAAACAATTTAATTTATCAAGAAAATAATACTTCTTATTTTTGCCCTATATTTCTACCAATGTTTTGAAATCTATCAAATCCCATTACAGGAAATTTACCTAGTAATTCATTCCGTTCCATGTTTCCTAAAATCTTTAAATAAGATCCATAATTCTTCACAAAATATCCACGCTTATCTTTTATCTTAGGATCAGACATAATTTCATTAATTCGAGCGTTTAGTTGCCCGATAATCATTTTTTCAGGTGTTTCTAAATTGTAAGCACTAGGATTTTCCAAGAATAAACCAAATTGATATAATCCAAATTCGAGGGCAGGTTCTAGTAAAGCCCAAAGAGGACTATTCATATTTAATCCCCTAATACTCTGACTCAAAGATTTACTTCCACTACCTATACCTTTGAATAAATTATATAATTTAGTACTTATCATTCTAGTAGCAAATGTACTATTAATAAATTTATTCCACACTCTAGGATTATTTTCAGCCAATGATTCTAATTGAGCAGATTTACTAAAAAATGCAGCTCTAGTTTTTATAGCTTGGGCATTATCTTCTAAATTGAATTTTGGATTGGATTTAACACCTGGCTGCAAACGATTTTCTTTTCTTACTAAACTTTTATATCTATTGACACCAGTATTCTTTAATGGGTCTGTAGGAATGGGAAGATTTTTTAATATATATTCTAAATAAACATATTTATTAGATAAATACTTATTTAAGTTTAAATAAAATTTAGGATCTTTTATTCCATAAATTGCTTCACTAATTTGTATACCAGAAGTTTTTTGCACCATTTTTGTCCACTTAGATATTGACTTGGGATTTAATTTATATTTGTCAAAAATTTCTTTTTCTATAGACATTTCATTTAAGTTAGGATTTTCATCAATTTTACGATCAATTTCTAATAAAGCATTATCATAATTTACAGAGAAAGTTCTTAAAGAATCAATAAATTCCTTTAATTCTTTTTTAAATAAATCCTCTCCGTTCGGAACATTTTTATAAAAATTATCATAAATCGCTTTTAAGTTTTTTGTGTCAAAAGCATCTTCAAATTGTTGTCTCCAAGCAGTAACTTCAAGCGGGTCATAATATCTACTTCTTCCACTTTTTTCCCATTGATTTCCATAATGTTGATTCATTTCATCAATAGTTTTAAATTTTTTACCAGGACCAACTTGTTTCAATCTTGGATCAGCTCCATGGATAAGCTCATGTTTTGCAAAGGATATTAATGCTTCTTTTTTTAGTGATAATTTCAAATACATTGTTTTTGTATTTTGATCATATCTTGCATTGTTTTGGGAACCATATTCAGGAACAAATTTACTTACATACTCTTTCAATTCAGAAGTAGCAAGATTCTTATTTAAAGTTTCCAAATTTAAAACATCATTTTCATAAGAATTTGAAATAATATTTTCTAATAAACTCTTAAGACTTTGTCCCGTAGAAGTTTTAGGATCAAACATTCCCTGCTCTGCTATTTTAATATTTCTGTACCACATACTATATATATTCTACTTAAAAAAAGAATCCCCCGACTAATTCGAGGGATTTAATTCTTCTTTTGTCATTCTTAATGCATCATCAAAAGAAAGATCATCATCTAAATAATAACCACCAAAAATACTTTCTGCTGTTTCTGGATCTTCAGGAAACATCTTCTTCAAAGATGATCTAAATTCCCAAAATCTAATTGTTTTATTAATTCTAGCAATAGCATCATCAACACTCATTCTTAATTCAAATATATAATGCTTTAAAGTGGAATATGCATACTTTTTGATTCTTATAGTTTCATTACTGTATACATAATTTACAATTCGCCCTAAACTAATTTTTGCTCCATTGTAATTTATTAAAGGCTCGTTATCTTTATTGACCCCTAAAGTACTAACATCTAATCCTAACTTTCCTTCAGCTTCTCTTTCCCTTAATTGTTCTTCTGCTAATTCGAAATTTCCACGAGACTGCATAAATATTCTTACACTCAAAGTATCTATAGGAATACCACGCTCCATCATATAGTTCTTAGCTGAAATGTTTAATTTAAGCCTGTCTAATGCAAGCTCAGGACTTAAGCTTTTTAAGTAAATTTCAAATAATCTTATGTTGTCAGATCTATCACCTTTTAAAAGACTTACAATATCATAATAATGCTCTAACTCTTCTTCACTGTAAACTTTTGGTGGTTCTGGCTCTTTATTACTATTATATAATTCTATAACTCTTCTTAAAGATATAATGTCATTTTTCGCTGTATTATTTTTTGTTCTGAATATTTTAAATAATTCCTCAAGCTTGTCAACATCAGTTTCACCAGTGCCAAGAGAAATTTTTTCTATAATACTTTTCTTATAATCATCTTTTAATTTTCTCTTAAAAGCAAAACCCTCTTCCATCAAAGTATTTAAATTTGAAGACTTGTCCTTCTTTTGATATACAGGCGTTGAACGTTTTCTTTTCTCCACTAATTGTTTTATTTTATCGAGCGAGAAATTATAAGCTTCATCACTACTCATTCCAGATTTTAAAGCTTTTTTATATATAGCACCAAAGTATGTTTTGTTAATTGAAAGATTTGATTTATCACTATCTATAGCTAATATATCTTCTTGTATATTATTGATACGATCCCTTTTTTCGAGCAAGTTCTTTAATTTTCCTAAAGCTACTCTTGCTGCCTCACCCTCACTCATACCAAAACTTAAAGCAGTACGATAAGTTTTATTAAATAAAATTAAATTACTTGAATAATTATCTTCATTGCTATCTATAAGCATGATCAAATCACGAGGGAAACTATCATCAAATTTATCTTTTCTCATAACATATATATTCTACTTAAAACCTACACCTCACTTTTTTGCCCATATAGGAAAAACCATATATAATAGATTTCGAGCAAAAAATATGAAAATCAATTTTTACAACTATGACTTAATTGGAAAGAGATTAAGCTATCAATATCCACTAGTAATGGAATTCATAGAAGAACAAGATACAGACGATTTCGAGCAATTAAATAACTTAATAGCACAAAAGTTCAATCACTATGGACCAGCTTACGGAAACATAACAATTGACACAAAAACAATCGCTCTATTAAAATTAAACAAAGAAGAAATAAAACTAACAATTCAAGATAACCTAAATACTATATATAATAAAGATTTCAAAAAAATAATCCTCAAAATTAATGCACACTTAAAAAATAATCCAAATAAAGATTTATCCTTACTCAAATCATTTTTCCAATTTTCACTTAAAGCAAAATCAGAATATATATCACTCTACCTAAAATGTAAGGAATTATAATTTTCGAGCAAATGAAAAACATCAAAATATATATATCCTTAATCCTACTAATAATAATTTTATTTTTCGCTATTAAAGAAAAACACTATATAGAAAAAATAACAAATAATTTCCTATACTCAGATTGACCCAAAAATTATAAAACTACATTAGAGAACAACATTTTTCGAGCATTATAAATACAATAATATTTTTCCTGCACATTTTTAGAGACTTATATAAAAGATATATAAATGTTTTACCATTATCCTAAACTACAAAGGATAATAGTTTATCTAGCCTCACTATACCCACAAGCCTAACATATCCTCAAACATAAAGTATTTACACCATTTGAGCATAAATTTTCGAGCTTTATACCAAATGTAAAAATTATAAAAAGAGAATAAGCTAGTGGAAGATATATATCTACCATTAGAGAGAACATATATTCTTGTGGATATACAGTGGAGACTTAGTGGAGGACAAGTGGAGAGTGTATGGATACCAATATATATAATTAAAAGATATATATATTTACCCCTATTATGAACAATAATATATTTATAGATAATACCTTATATTCAACATTAGAGACAAGGAATTTATTCTTCCTATATAGAAAGATAATAATCCACTTACACAAGATAACATAAACAAAAACACCAACCCAATATTTCGAGGGCTGGTGTTTTTTCAATTTAGAGAGAAGAAGAAAAAGTAATTTCTTCTATGGTAAAAAATAAAACTTTTAGGATAGAGAGAGGTATTTTTCGAGCTATATAATTTATTTTTACTATATAGAGAAATAAATAAATTACACCATTAGAGAGAGTAAAGAATTTCGAGCTAAAGAATATTCTCTATAGGAAATAAAAGAAAAAGAACATTCTAATAAGTTTAAAGAATATTCTAATTTATCGGGGCTCTTAAGAAAAAGCAAGCAATTTTGTTTTTCTACTATAAAAAGAGTCGTAATATATTTTATTCTGTATTAGATAAATCTTTTCCTGCATCTCTTTCACCAATTCTGAGCCAATAATTTTTCGAGCCTTTAGAGGAGAAGAATATCTTAACATAGTGGAAAGAAGAACACTCTTTAAAGCAATAGGGACAACAATAAAGTTTCTTCCTTCCACCAAATATATTATACCTATTAATATTATTTATTGTTGCAAAATCAAAGAATATTCTTACGTTCATTTTTCGAGGTGTTAGAGGTCCACAATTTTCGAGCCTAACCTTTAAAGATTATTCTCTCACTCCCTTTCGGTCGTGAGAGAATAATTTAGGCTCACTCTTTTACAATACGTTTAAGAGGAAACTTTGAGGCTATGAATATTCGAGGGTATTGTTTGAGTAAAGTTAATGGTCCTGGAAATAGATTTGTATTATGGACTCAAGGTTGTTCTAAGGGTTGCTCTGAATGTTTTAATCCTGAAACTTGGAGTACGAACATATATAAAGAACTTTCTCCCAGACAAATTTTCGAGCTAATAAAAAATTTCGAGGTAGATGGAATAACAATTAGTGGTGGAGATCCTTTAGAGCAAGAGGATGAATTATTAGAATTATTAATGTTACTTTCCTCTATGCGTTTAAGGAAAGGAATTATTTTATTCTCTGGATTTACACGGGCAGAAATTTCGAGCAACATTATTAGAGAAAAGTGTTTAAGCTATATAGATGTTTTAATTGATGGA
>Ga0164293_10002883_pt1 | contig 14587 bp, 14 predicted proteins | sample GEODES118metaG_FD_111487 | JGI IMG/M metagenome (GOLD analysis project Ga0164293, IMG submission 111487) | Eutrophic lake water microbial communities from Lake Mendota, Wisconsin, USA - GEODES118 metaG | ecosystem: Environmental > Aquatic > Freshwater > Lake | place: USA: Lake Mendota...
CAAACACTGTCTGACGAACTTCAGCGGCAGCATCCAAAATCAGCACCTGCCTACAATTTAACCCACTACAAAGATCCAGAGAGAAACATTTACCTGCCGTATGTTACTCATGCTTTGCATGGATTGAACCGGGAATTCAAATTCAACAAAGACTTCTTTGGCTCAGGTGAGTATAGGGCGCTTATCAAGCTTGGCGAAATGTTGCAGGGACTTATAGAGCCAGGTGCATTTGTCCAGCGCGGTGAAAAAATACAGGAAATCAGTAGTTTTAACCAAGCCCTCGTCTGGCTTACAGAAGATGCCATGAAAGGGCATTACTTACAGCGATACAAAGGATTGGGCGAAATGAACCCAGAGCAACTTTGGGAAACCACAATGGATCCAGAAGGTCGGCGAATGCTGCAAGTAACCATTGAGGATGCTATTGGTGCTGATCAGCTGTTCACTACCTTGATGGGGGATCAGGTGGATCCGCGGCGGGAATTTATTGAGACAAATGCACTCGCTGTGCAGAACCTCGATATCTGACGCAGCACAAGTGTAATGAGGTCAGGGGGTTAACCGAGCGTAATAACGGCGAACACGTTACCGCTCGGGCAATCCTGGTTTAAACAATCCCGACCAGATGCTTGTTCTCCATAATCCAGTCTTCAAATTCGGCAGCTAACTCCTTTGCGGTTTTACCTTCCGGACAAAGAGGCTCACCAATCAGCACTCGAATAGTCCCTGATTGTTTTGTTTGTATTCCTGCTGGCCAAAACAGTCCAGCATTATGCAGGACAGGAATTGCAGGGGTTGAGGTAGCAACTGCCAGCTGAGCCCCGCCTCGTGAAATCTTTCCTATTGTTCCGGCAGGCGCACGCGTCCCTTCAGGGAATACCAGAATGGAAAGGCCTTGCTCTATTCTTTGTGCCCCCTGAGTTAGCAATGATTTGCCTGCTTCCCTAGGCTTACTTCTGTCGATAGCAATTGGATTCTGCAAGCGCATTGCCCAACCCCAGAATGGGATATCCAAAAGCTCTTTTTTTAGAATCGGACATGCTGGTGAAAACAGCTGATACAAGAAAATAGTCTCCCATGCGCTTTGATGATTGCTCATAACAACGACGGGCTGATCCGGAATATTTTCAAGGCCATCGATGGTGTAACTGATTCCGCAGGTAATTCTTAACCACCATAAAACAAGTTTGCACCAAAGCGAATATAAGAAAAAACGCTTGAGCGGAGGGAGTATCCAGAATACCAAGGTTACGGAAACTGAAATCACAAGAGTAAGAGCGCCGTAACCGACGGAAAATAAACCAGAACGAACTTTACTTATCACACAGCACCTTTAAGTAATTGCGCATCAGCAAACGTCGCGAGATTCTCGTACACGCGCGCTTCCCCGACTTCTGCCGGGAAACCATCTGCAAAAGTCCTCTTGCCTTTTCCAGTTAGCACCAGAACAGGCTTGCAACCGGCGGCTTTAGCGGCTTGGAGATCTCTCAAACTGTCTCCTATATAGGGTGTACCAATTAAGGGAACGTCAAACTCCGATGAGATTTTGAATAAGAGCCCGGGCTTTGGCTTGCGACAGTCACAACCATCGAGGGGGCCATGGGGGCAGTAAACCCACCCTTCGATAAAGCCACCGACATCTTCGATCATTGCAGTCAGGCGTTGGTGGATCTTTGCCAAAGCGTATTCATCCAGCAATCCCCGTGCTATCCCTGACTGGTTGCTTGCCACAAAGATCCGATATCCAGCGGCTGTTAGGCGCGCGATAGCGTTAATACTTCCTGGAATAAGCTGCAGCTCATCAACGGATTTAATAAAGCTGTCAGAATCCTCGTTGATAACACCGTCTCTGTCCAATATCAAAAAATTTGACATCAGGATGTATGCAGGCAAGAAATATCTGCAACGCGCAGAAAGAGTTGTCGTAATGCATTCAGCAAGGCTAAGCGATTATCCCGGAGCAATTCATCATCGACCATGACCATCACATCCTCAAAAAACACGTCGACAATTGGTTTGAGTACTGACAGCTTCTCCAGGCCCAAAGCATATTCGGAGCGATCAAACAAAGGGCCCACTTCATGAAGAAGTTGTGAAACTTTCTCACCCAGAACCAGCTCAGCCGGCTCTACCAGTTTACTCATGTCAAATGCTGCGGGAATGACACCTTCGTGCTTGGACAGAATGTTTGATACGCGTTTATTGGCGGCGGACAAGGACGCACTTTCTGCAAGCTGACTGAATCGATTGACGGCAGAAACTCTGTTTGCGAAATCCAGCGGCCTTGAAGGCTTGAGCTCCATAACTGACTGAAAAACCTCAGCTTTTATGCCTTCGCCTTGGTACCAGGCACGGAAACGCTCCAGCATAAAACCAAAAACATCTGCTTGAGTAGTCACCGGGACCGCTACGCCCTGATTCATGTACAACGCCAGAGACTTTTCTATAGCAGACAGCAAATCAAGACCAATTTTCTTCTCGATCAGGATACGCAGCACGCCCAGCGCAGCTCTGCGCAGCGCAAAAGGATCTTTAGAACCTGTCGGAGGTTGCCCGATAGCGAACAATCCGCAAATGGTATCGATCTTTTCTGCAATTGCCAGAATAGCGCCGGCATCGCTGGACGGAACAATATCACCAGCGAATTTTGGCAAGTACTGTTCAGTAATCGCCAAGGCAACAGCCTCGTCTTCGCCATCATGCCGTGCGTAATAACTGCCCATGATCCCTTGCAGCTCAGGGAATTCCGACACCATATTGGTCAGCAAATCACACTTGGCAAGCAGCGCGGCCTTTTTGCATCTCTGCTCATCCCCGGATGTGCACTGTGCAATGAACGCACTCAGTTCAGCAACGCGCAGAGACTTTTGCTCTACGGTACCGAGTTGTTGCTGGAAAACTATTTTGCCCAGTAAGGGCAAGCGCGAAGCAAGAGTGGTTTTCCGGTCGGAGTCATAAAAGAAAGCTGCATCTGCTAAACGTGGCCTGATAACCCGCTCGTTCCCTGCGATAACCTGTGCAGGGTCTTTACTTGCAAGATTAGCTACAGCAATAAAATTTGCGAGCATTTTTCCTGATTTATCAGTGAGATAAAAAGTCTTTTGGTGATTTTTCATCGATGAAATCAAGGCTTCAGCGGGCACCGCAAGGAAGTGTTCATCAAATCGCCCGGTCAGCGCCACGGGCCACTCAACCATGCTGGTTACTTCTTCCAGCAAGTCTTCGTCAACATGGACAACAGCGCCAAGTAAAGCACCCTGCTCCAGTATCAACTCCCGTACACGAGACTTTCTTAATTCATAATCGGCAATTACAAATCCTGGATTCAGCAAAAGAGCTTCATACTCTGAAGGGCTGGTGATGGTGATAGGGCTTTCACACTGAAACCGATGACCGCGTGTTACCCGGCCACTGCGTATCCCAAACAACTCGGTGTCGATGACGGTGTCACCAAACAGCATAACCAACCAATAAACGGGTCTTACAAACTCGTCACGAGTACTTCCCCAACGCATTTTTCGGGGAATTGGTAATTTTTGGAGTGAGCCCATTACGATGCCGGGCAACAGGCTAATGGTATCCTCTCCCTTTCGTAGAGCACAAAACACCAGTTTGTCTACGCCATCCTTTTGAGCGTGTCCCAGTGACGAAAGCTCAACCCCACACGAGCGAGCAAAACCAAGTGCCGCCGGCGTCGGAAGACCTGCTTTATCATAAGCTGCTGATACTGCTGGCCCCACTCTTTCAACAATACTATCTGCCTGTGCGGTGACCAGGCCCTCGACGCGCGCAGCTAATCGCCGTGGGCTGGTAAATGCCTTTATCTCCTTAAAGGGAAGCCCCGCGGCGCTGAGCCCCGCCGTTAAACCTGAAACAAATGCGTCGGAAAGGCCCTTCAATGCCTTTGGGGGAAGCTCTGCACAGCCAATTTCAACTAAAAAATCTTTTTCGCTCATGGTGTTAACGGTACTTGCCGCCTGTCTCGAAAATTAGGGATTTAATGCAGCTTTACGCATATGCTCAGGGGCTAGCGGGAAGCCAAGTTTGCGCCGGCTTTCGTAGTAAGCCTCAGCGACTTGTCGTGACAGCGCACGAACCCGGAGAATGAATCTCTGTCGCTCAGTTACTGATATTGCCTGTCGAGCATCAAGCAGATTAAAGAAATGCGAGGCTTTTAATACCTGCTCGTATGCAGGTAACGCGAGGCCTAAATTTATCAGCTGTGTACATTGTGATTCGCAATCATCAAAGTAGCGGAACAGGGCTTCGACGTTGGCATGCTCAAAATTGAATGCCGACATTTCCACTTCATTCTGATGAAACACATCGCCGTAGGTGACTACGCCGTCAGGCCCTTCAGCCCAGACCAGGTCATAAAGGCTGTCCACACCTTGCAGATACATGGCGATACGTTCAAGGCCATAAGTGATTTCACCACTGACCGGGAAACATTCAAGCCCGCCTACTTGTTGAAAATAAGTGAACTGTGTCACTTCCATACCATTCAGCCACACCTCCCAACCAAGACCCCAGGCGCCGAGTGTAGGTGACTCCCAGTTATCCTCAACAAATCGAATATCATGGATCTGAGGGTCAATACCCAGATGGCGCAAGGATTCAATATAGAGATCCTGGATATTTGGCGGAGACGGCTTAAGGATTACTTGGAACTGGTAATAGTGCTGAAGTCGATTCGGGTTTTCGCCGTAACGCCCGTCGGTAGGCCTTCGGCTGGGCTGCACGTACGCTGTTCGCCAGCTCTCCGGGCCAATAGCGCGCAGAAAAGTCGCCGGATGAAATGTCCCAGCCCCTACCTCCAGATCAAGAGGCTGAAGCACAACGCAGCCCTGCTTTGCCCAAAAACTCTGAAGAGCGAGAATGAGACCCTGAAAAGTTTTTACATCAGCAGCCGCCGGTGTTGATAACGCCAAGACACACCTCATTTTCATGCGCGGAATGCGCATAAACAGTCGAAAAGGCGCAATTATGCTGGATTAGGCTGTTAATATCCACTGCGCTAGAATGCGCAAACATAGCCCAAAACCTAAGAGAGATCACATCATAGACACGATAAAAACAGTAGTACTGACCGCCGTTTTAAGGTTGTTGTCATGGATTCCTCTAAAAGTATTGTACAAAATCGCGGATGGGCTTGGTTACGTCACTTACCTGCTGCCAACTGAAACCCGGCGCATTACGCTGATAAATCTGCGTCTGGTGTTCCCGACCATGACTGAGTCTGCAACCCGGAAACTGGCGTTACAAAGTATTTGTCAAACGTTAAAAGGATTCCTTGAACTCGGCCATATCTGGCACAACAGTCTTGATCGTGTTCAAGCCATGATCAAGGATGTTTATGGTCTGGAACTGGTGAAACAGGCGCGAGAGTCAGGTCGGGGGATCATATTTGCAGCTCCACACCTCGGAAATTGGGAGATGTTGGGTGTATACATTGGTCAAATCGGGCCGATGACAACACTGTACAAGCCGCCGAAAATTAAGGGCCTCGAGCGGTTGATTGTAGCCTCTCGCTCCAGGCCTGGTGCCGAGCTTGTTCCAACGGACCGGCACGGAGTGATTCGCCTGAGTAAGACATTGCAACAAGGTGGTATGACCGGGATTCTTCCGGATCAGCAGCCACGCAAGGACGGTGGTGTGTTTGTCCCTTTTTTCGGGATACAGGCATTTACCATGACGCTGCTGCCAAAATTAGCTTTAAAAACACAGGCGACAGTTATCTTCGCTTACGCGCAACGAAGATCTGATGGCGCTGGATTTGACATAGTATTCAGCCCGGCGGACTCTGCTATTTATCATGCTGACCCGGTAATATCGGCAACAGCCATGAACAAATCTGTTGAAAGATGTGTAATGGCGGCTCCGTCACAGTATCAATGGGAGTACAAGCGCTTCAGGAGTCGCCCGGATGATGACCCTGCTCCCTTGTACTGATCTCATACGAAGATCAGCGCATCTGCTCAGCGACGCCAGAACATTGGCATAAACAGGACCAGCAACGTAAATATCTCCAAGCGGCCAAGCAGCATTGCCAGACACAGAACCCACTTTGCCGGATCAGAGATATCCGCATAACTTGCAGCAACGCCCTCCAGTCCGGGTCCGAGATTGTTAAGGCACGCGCCGACAGCACTAAATGCGGTGACTACGTCCATCCCCATCGCCAGCAACGCAATCAGCAGGATTAGGTATACAAGGACATAGACCGCAAAAAATCCCCACACAGATTCAATGACCCGGTCAGGAACCATGTTCCTGCCAAGCTTTACAGTGATCACAGCATTCGGGTGGATAAGTCGCTTTATCTCACGCGAACCTTGCTTGAAAATTAACAGGATGCGGATGACCTTCATGCCTCCGCCAGTAGATCCTGCGCACGCGCCAACGATAGACGCGTAGATCAACACATAGGGTAGCGCCAAGGGCCAGGAACTGAAGTCTGCCGTTGCAAAGCCCGTCGTTGTCGTGATCGAAACCGTCTGAAAAAGGCCATGGATAAAAGCATCTTTGAAGTTGTATGTCTCAGTCAGAAACAGAACTGAAATTGTAAACACAGCAAGCGCAAATAAGATGGCGGTGTAAAAGCGGGTTTCGGGGTCTTTCAGATATTGCGAAACACTACGATGCCTCCATGCGGTGAAATGAAGAGCAAAGTTGATGCCGGCAAGAAACATAAAGAGCACCGCGATCATGTTGATGGTATCACTGTCAAAGTGGCCAATACTGGCGTCATAAGTAGAGAATCCTCCAATCGCCACGGTTGCAAAACTGTGACAGATCGCATCAAACAAACTCATACCGGCAGCCCAGTAGGCCAGCGCACATAGCGCGGTTAGCCCAAGATAGATATACCAAAGCGCCTTTGCTGTTTCTGCAAGCCTTGGTACCAGATTGTCGTTTTTCACGGGTCCTGGACTCTCAGCCCGATACAACTGCATCCCTCCGATTCCAAGCATAGGCAGCACGGCAACAGCGAGCGCTACGATACCCATGCCTCCCAGCCATTGCAGTTGCTGACGGTAAAAAAGAATGGACTTGGGCATATAGTCCAGTCCGGTTAGAACCGTAGCACCTGTGGTGGTCAGACCTGAAAACGACTCAAATACTGCATCAGTGATGGTCATGCCGATATCAGGCGAAAATAGAAAGGGAAGCGATCCGAATGTGCTGAGAACCGTCCAGAACATGGTAACAACCAGGAACCCGTCGCGTGTTCGCATCTGCTGTTTGGATCGCCAGGTGAGTATCCAGAAAATCAGGCCTATCCCGAAGGTCAGCATCAAGGCGAATCCAAATGACGTAAATTCCCCGTCACCATAAATCAACGACACCAGCATTGAGGGCAAATACGCCAGCAGGCTGAACAGCATCAGCAACACGCCAAGTATTCGTGACACAACAGAAATGTGCATGTTGTTGGTTTATTCCGGCATGGACGCAGGCAGGCCTGCAGCGTTAAAAGAAAGAAAATCCTACGGCAAACAAGCGTTCAACTTCAGGAATGCGCTTCTTGTCAGTCAAAAACAGAATCACATGATCCTCAGGCTCGATGACGATATCATCGTGTGCAATGAGCACTTCATGATTTCGGACAATTGCACCGATGGTTGTTCCTGGCGGCAGATCAATGTCTTCAATTGCTCGACCGACAACCTTGGAGGAATGGCTGTCGCCGTGAGCGATTGCTTCCAGTGCTTCTGCAGCACCCCGGCGCAAGGAGTGCACATTCACAATATCGCCTCGGCGCACATGTGTTAACAGGCTTCCGATAGAAGCTTGTTGCGGCGAGATTGCTATATCGATTTCCCCGCCCTGGACAAGATCCACATAAGCTGGATTGTTGATCAGACACATTACTTTGCGCGCGCCAAGCCGCTTGGCCAGCATTGAAGACATGATATTGGCTTCATCGTCATTGGTCAGCGCCAGGAACACATCGGTATCTTCAATGCCCTCTTCCAACAGCAGTTGTTTGTCAGAAGACATCCCGTTTAACACGATTGCCCGGCTGAGGTATTCCGAAAGGAATGCACAGCGCTCGGCATTAAATTCAATCACTTTTACCTGATACCGCTGTTCAAGTGCTTCAGCCAATCGCATACCGATATTGCCGCCACCCGCAATGATCAGGCGTTTGTATGGTTTATCTAGTCGACGCAGTTCCCCGATGACAGCACGAATGTTTTTTGCAGCAGCAATAAAAAAAACTTCGTCATCGGCCTCAATGACGGTTGAGCCTTCGGGTGTGATGGCGCGATTGCGCCGAAAAATAGCCGCAACACGAGCGTCAACATTAGGCATATGCTCGCGTAAAAACCGAATTTCCTGGCCTACCAGAGGACCACCATAATAGGCCCGAACCGCAACCAACTGGGCGTTTCCGTCAGCAAAATCCAACACTTGCAATGAGCCGGGCAGCTCGATCAGACGTTTAATGTAGTTAGAGACCAACAGCTCCGGGCTGATAACGACATCCAGAGGAATCGCTTCATTACAGAATAGATCCTCTTGCGCGATATAGGATGCTGAACGCAGGCGGCAGATTTTTTTGGCGTTTTGAAAATAGAGTAGGCGATCTGGCAGGCGACCATGTTGACTTCATCATTTTCAGTCACCGCGATGATCATATCGGCATCATCCGCGCCGGCGGCGCGCAGCACGTCTGGGTGTGATGGCCAGCCCTGAGCGATACCTACGTCCAGCCGGTCTTTTAGTTCCCGCAGCTTGTCTGCGTCTGGATCTACCAAGGTGATGTCATTTGCTTCACTGGACAGGTTCTCAGCCAGTGATACACCGACCGGGTTACAACCCAGAATTATTATTTTCATCTAGTGGTTCTGGCTCCTGCACGGACGCCGGGCTGGCGTCGATCTTGAAAGCTCGATTTAAGAATTATCCGCCCATCATAACGGGCTTACAAGGCCATGGCCTGGTTTATCTGGGGGAAGCATTTTTTGCAGCAATGCAAAATAAAACCCATCAGTACCGTTGTCATGAGGTAGAAGCTGTCTTCCATAAGGACACAAAACACCCCACCGGTCCGGTAGGGTTTTTGAATCTGCACCCGTGGTTCTGTTGAGAAAGGCAGCTATTTGCTTGCTGTTTTCAGCGGGAAGAATCGAGCAGGTTGAATAAACCATAAACCCACCTGGTTTAAGGCATCGCCATAAGCGATCCAACAGGCGGCCTTGCAACTCGCAGAGACGGTCAATATCAGCGGACTTTCTCAACAGCTTGATATCAGGTTGTCGACGTATGATTCCAGTCGCAGAACACGGTGCGTCCAATAAAATGCGATCGAAGTACTCTCCGTCCCACCAGTCTTCTGTGAGGGTTGCATCCGCCGCAATAACCTTGACCCGTGCACCCGGCAGTTTTAATCGCTCAAGGTTTTCCTGTAACCGATCAAGGCGGCGAGCCTCAATGTCCAGAGCGATAATCTGCGCAATGTTTGGCTCAGCTTCCAGCAAGTGGCAGGTTTTTCCACCGGGAGCTGCGCAGGCATCGAGGATACGGTGGCCGCTTGCCGGGGCTAACAGAGAGGGTAGCAGTTGCGACGCTTCATCCTGCACGCTTGCAAATCCCTCTCTGAAGCCAGGAAGCAAATCCACAGGGCAGGGGTTTTCCAGATAAACCCCTGTAGCGGATATAGTCCCTGCTCTTGCAGCAATACCCTGCTCTGCCAGCAGTTCAAGGTAGCCTTCCCGCGAGCACTGTTGAAGATTGACCCGTAAGCTCATGGGCGGATGGGCATTGCCCGCCTTGAGGATCTCTTCCCAACTATCCGGCCACTCTGCTTTTAACGAAGTGACCAACCATTCCGGGTAACTGTAGCGTGCTGCAACATCGGCAAAAGAGATTTGATCAGCAGATACAATGCGCTGGAATTTGCGCAACACGGCATTAATGAGTCCTTTGGCCCATGGTTTTTTGAGAACCACGCAGGCGTTGACGGTCTCATTGATGCTGACGTACTCAGGGATGCGCATGTGCGACAGTTGGTACATGCCCAGAATCAGCAGGCAGTGTATGTCAAGATCTTTGGACTTCAGCGGTTTGTCGACAAGGTTCCCCAACGTGCTGTTGAGTTGAAAATACCAGCGGCAAGTGCCGTAACATAGTTCCTTCAGCAAAGCCATTCAGGGCACCTCCCCCGGGGATGCCGGCTTACGGGGAAGTTGGGTAGCAAGAGACCCTCTTTGAAGCAATAGGGAAGCAAGGACTCTGGCAGCGACGGCACGCACGCCTGCTGGACCTTCCATAGAGATCGGTTTCATGAATTTTCCTGCTGACTGAGGATAGCGCCATCTGTCAGCAAGGGACTGTGACCATTGAGCAAGTCTTTTACATGGACCGGGTTTTTGCCCGGCAACTGTATTACCTCAAGCTCAAGCGCGCCTTCTCCGCATGCGACGGCAATGCAGGTATGACCTCGGACGAGCTTAATAATACGTCCAGGGGTTGCAGCGATGGCATTTTCGACCGGTCTGGCCTGCATAATTCTGATGCGTTGACCATTCAGGAAGGAGTATGCGGGATTTCTTCCAATGCCAGCCCTCACAACAAGGTCAATTTGAGAGGAAGTGTTCTTCCAATCAATCAAAGCCTCTGTTTTATCAAGCTTTTTAGCGTAGGTGCTGAGAGAGTCATCCTGGACTTGAGCGGAAAGCTGGAGTTTGTCCAGATTGCAGAGGGTGTGCAGCAGGCCTGTGCAGCCAATCTCTGCGAGCCTGGTTTCCAGCATTTCCCGGGTGTCGGAAGCACCTATGTCCGTCTTTAGCACATAAAGCATGTTGCCGGTGTCGAGGCCAGCATCCATTTGCATAATGGTGACCCCCGTTTCAGCATCTCCTGCCAGCAGCGCTCGCTCAATAGGCGCTGCCCCTCGCCATCTCGGGAGAATGGAGGCGTGCACATTTATACACCCTCGTTTGGGAATATCCAGAATCGCCTGCGGTAACAAAAGTCCATACGCCACAACAATCATCAGATCCGGGTTCAGCTGGGCAAGCTCTTTCTGAGCATCTGCAGCTTTCAGACTGACAGGCTGATAGACAGGGATATTGGCTTCCAATGCTAACAGTTTGACCGGGCTTGCCTGCAGGTGTTTACCACGACCTGCTGCACGGTCTGGCTGGGTGTAAACCGCCAGAATGTTATGACCTGAGTCTATCAATGCCTTCAGGTGCTTTGCGGCAAAGGCTGGAGTTCCGGCAAAAACGATTCCGAGCGATGACATAGGGTCCTTCCAAAAAGTTCTGGCACTTATTCAGATTCAGCCAGTTTATGAGCCTTTTCCAGTTTGCCGCGAATGCGCTGGCGCTTGAGCGTGCTCAGGTAGTCAACAAACAGCTTGCCATTTAAATGGTCCATTTCATGCTGGATACAGGTTGCGAGTAAACCGTCGGTGATTATCTCAAACGTCTCGCTCAACCGATTGACTGCGGTGACTTTTACTTTGGCCGGGCGACTGACCGGCTCGTAAAATCCGGGCACAGACAGACAGCCTTCGTCATATTCCGACAGTTCCTCATCGATGACGGTGAGGCGAGGGTTGATGAAAACCAGAGGCTCACTTCGGTCTTCAGAGATATCAATGACGATAAGCTGTTTGTGGACATTCACCTGGGTGGCAGCTAAACCTATTCCCGGCGCTTCATACATGGTTTCGAACATATCGTCGATCAGCGTGCGAATCTGGTCATCGACGTGCTCGACAGGTTTAGCAATCGTTCTCAACCTCACGTCGGGGAATTCAAGTATCTCGAGTTTCGCCATTATGTCCTCCGATAGAAGCAACTTCGTCAAGCATCAGTCCCGTTGCTGTGCCATAACCACAAGAGATCGGGGGTTTTTGTAACAACATGTTCCGCCCGCTTTTTGGGGCGAAGTATATCACAGCAACTATGCCCCGGCGTTTTGATGGCTACTTGACAAGGATGTCCTGACAATGACTTACGATCAGACCCGATTAATCTTGAGTTTATTTTTTACAAAAGGCGTCAGTGCAGCTTTTCTAAGGCGCTTGCTGGATAAGTGGCAACAGGAGCAAGCGGATTGCTTTCCCGATTCCCGTGATATCGCAGCGTTAAGCTCAACAGAGTCTGAACTGCAAGCAGCCAGCCGAGCGCTGCAGCCAGACATAGAACTTAATCTTTTGCTGGAGCGGACCATTCAATGGACTCAGGAGTCATGTAATCACGTGATTTTCGCATGTGAATCGTCGTACCCTGCATTGTTAAGAGAAATCCCTGACTATCCGCCATTGTTGTTTGTTAAAGGCAATCCAGAAATCCTGCGACGCCCCATGGTGGCGATTGTTGGCAGTCGCAGCAGCTCTGCTTATGGCCGTTCGGTGGCTTACAGACTGGCAGCAGAACTGACAGACAAAGGTCTGATTATTTGCAGTGGACTGGCATCTGGGATTGATACACAGGCGCATCTGGCTGCGCTGGATAGTAATGGAGCAACGGTTGCCGTACTGGGAAACGGCTTGAGCAGTATTTATCCGGTTTCAAATAAATCACTGGCTGACAGGATTGTAAACTTCGGTGTTCCTGAGTCAGGTGCAATTGTATCTGAGCTGCCGCTAGATGCCGGCCCCCTTGCGGAGCACTTTCCGCAAAGGAACAGGATTATTTCCGGTCTGAGTCTTGGGGTTTGTGTTGTAGAGGCCACTATGCGTAGCGGATCGTTGATCACTGCTCGTCTGGCACTGGAGCAGAATCGTGAGATCTTTTCAGTGCCGGGATCAATAAACAGTCCTGGCAGCAGGGGTTGTCATAAACTGCTTCGTCAAGGCGCTGTTTTGACGGAAAATGCTCAGGACATACTTGAGCACATTGAGTTTATCTGCCAAGCGCAACTGGCCATGTGTTACCCCGAGTACAGCCGCAATAAAAACCAGATTGCTCACAAACGCCCGGGCACATTGCCGACCGGTTTCGAGTTGCCAGCGGATTGTGAACTGCTCTACCGAGAGCTAGGTCAGGATGGTGTCAGTATTGAAACCCTCTTGCTGAGAACGGAGCTACAATTTTCTGAGTTGAGTGAGAAGTTGTTGCGGCTGGAGGTCTGTGGACTGGCAAGTCACAATGGCAGTCGCTGGCGGCGTTTGGAACAGGATGAGTAAAAAAGAGACGTTTTATGCAAAAGTTGTCTGTCAAAGTGGCGGCACAGAAGCTAATAGAAGGTTACGTCATTGCGTATCCAACGGAAGCTGTCTGGGGACTTGGCTGTGATCCACTTAATAAACAAGCCTGTCTCGATTTGCTGCAGATCAAACGGAGACCGATCCAAAAAGGTATGATACTCATCGCTGGAAGTATCGATGAATTTGCTGACATCTTGTCAGCATTACCGGACGATCAGGTACATAAACTGTATGTTGCATGGCAAAACCAGGGCAGCACGGGTGCGATAACCTTTTTAGTGCCGGATATTCTGGACCAGGTACCGTACTGGATAAAAGGCAGCCACAATTCTGTTGCGCTCAGGGTCAGTCAGCATCCCTTGGTGAAGTCGTTGTGTCGTGCCTTTGGAGGACCGCTGGTATCCACTTCTGCGAACAGATCCGGAAAACCACCGGCGAGATCGAGAGTGTTAGTGGAGAAGTATTTTGGCGGTCAATTGGAATTTACAGTGCCGGGGGCTTTAGGTGGCGCTACGAATCCTTCAAAGATTATTGATTTCTACACCGGGAAAACCATTCGTGCGTCGTAAGTGAACGCCTCAGGGAGTTTAGCAATGTCAGACAGTCATTCAGGTGAAAACGCCGGCTCTGGTGTTTCTGCAGATGCGGTGAGGGAGTTTTTGCTTGGCCTGCAAAACAGTATCTGTTCAGGGCTTGAGAGTCTTGATGGTAAAGGCAGATTTCATGAAGACTCTTGGCAGCGTGAACGTGGAGGCAGTGGCATTACCCGTGTGATCAGCGATGGCCATGTCTTTGAAAAAGGAGGAGTCAACTTTTCCCATGTGTTTGGCGACAGTCTGCCGCCATCAGCATCCGCCACTCGCCCCGAAATGGCCGGACGCAGTTTTCAGGCGATGGGGGTATCGCTGGTTATTCATCCGGGCAATCCATTCGTACCAACCTCTCATGCAAATTTCCGCTTTTTTATAGCCGAAAAGCCCGGTGAAGCACCGGTCTGGTGGTTTGGGGGCGGATATGATTTGACGCCCTATTACGGCAATGAAGAGGATTGCCGGCATTGGCATCAGGTCGCCAAAACATCGTGTCAGCCGTTTGGCAATGAGTTGTACCCTCGATTCAAAAAAGAGTGTGACCAATACTTTTACCTGCCACATCGTAAAGAAACACGAGGTATTGGCGGGCTTTTTTTTGATGACTTCAACGAAACAGGTTTTGACAAAAGCTTTGAGATGGTAAGAACGATCGCCAACAGCTATATCAAGGCCTACGGGCCGATTGTTGATGCCCGTAAGTGTTTGCCATTTGATGAGTCTCAAAAGCAGTTTCAACGTTATCGACGAGGCCGCTACGTTGAGTTCAATCTGGTTTATGATCGGGGCACATTATTCGGGCTGCAATCTGGACTTGGCCGTGTTG
>Ga0164293_10002885_pt1 | contig 14583 bp, 13 predicted proteins | sample GEODES118metaG_FD_111487 | JGI IMG/M metagenome (GOLD analysis project Ga0164293, IMG submission 111487) | Eutrophic lake water microbial communities from Lake Mendota, Wisconsin, USA - GEODES118 metaG | ecosystem: Environmental > Aquatic > Freshwater > Lake | place: USA: Lake Mendota...
CTCAGGCATGGTTATTCTTTGTGATGGTACTGCCGAGATGGATACTAGACTTTCTCGCGTTTTAAATTCGGATTCTGGAATGGGTATCGTTCGTCACGCTGACGCTGGATACGATATCGCTCTCAATATTGCTAAATCACCCAGTACAAAAATTAAGTTTCCATCTCTATAGGTTTTTTATGAAGTTATTACTTTTATTTTTATTGCTTAGCGGTTGTGCTCACAAACAAATGAACGAAAAACGCGCAGCCAAAATGTGTCGCAAAATCTATGGGCCTGCGCAAAAGCTCCCCAAAAATTTACCCACACCCCTGGATAAGTTTCGTTCAGATGTTAAAGAGATCATTCTTAATTGTTATCGCGAGTATACTGATAACACGAAAGATCCGCGCGACTATGTTTCTTGTACTATGACGACCTTGGCGCCCAAGGAAAAACCAAGACTCACCATCTTGAGCACACAAGAAATGCTATTACCTGAAATCGTCATTCAGTGTGCTAATCAAAAATTTGCGAAACTCAAGAATGCCCCAAGGGTAAACAAGCCAATTCGCCTTGAACAAGTCTTTCATCACATCATCGCAATTAAAGGCTGAAATGAAAGTTTATCGTCATCTTGCTCAAATCGTTACCTTAGACTCCGCATTTAAAAAAGATGGCCGACGTCTAGCTCCTCACGATTTAAGTGTAATTGACGATGCTTCTATTGCATTTAATGAAAATGAAATCCTTTGGGTTGGAAAAACCAAGGAATTACCGGCCCCCTTTCTCAATGAGGAAGTCATTGATCTACCAGGCCATGTACTCACACCAGCTCTTGTTGATTCACATACTCATTTGTTGTTTGGCGGTAATCGTGCCCGCGAATATTCGCAGAGACTCAACGGCGTTGATTATCAGGCAATAGCAAAGTCTGGTGGCGGAATTCTCTATACGATGAACGAGACACTCAAGCTCACCGAGGATCAACTTTTTGAACTTGGTGTTGAACGTGTCCAGCGCCTCGAAACTTATGGCATTAAAACAATTGAAATGAAGTCTGGTTACGCCCTTACTCAGGAAGGAGAACTTCGTCTCCTGCGTGCTGCCAAGAGACTCAAAGATCATTTTTTTGGCCGAGTTCGAATTTTCTCAACCTACCTTGGCGCCCACGCTGTTCCAGAAAACTTTAAGAGTTCCGCAGTTTTTCTAGATGAGGTTGTGATACCTACGCTTAAGATTGCTCACTCTGAAAATCTGGTCGATTGTGTTGATATCTTTGCAGAGCAGGGCTATTTCTCGACCCAAGATACAGAAAAATTATTTGAGTTTGCTAAATCAGTTTCACTGCCTACCAAAATGCATGCAGATGAATTTAATGATAACTCTGGCGCGAGCCTTGCGGCCCGCTTTCAATCACTTAGTGCTGATCATTTGCTCAAGATCAGCGACAAGGGCATTGCTGACTTGGCAAACTCTATGACCGTGGCAACCCTTTTACCTGGCACTGCCTTCTTTTTAGGTAAGCCCTTAGCACCCGCGCGAGCGATGCTCGATGCCGGATGCAAAGTAGCACTTGCAAGTGACTACAATCCAGGCTCATCACATGTAGATAATTTATTGCTCGTGGCTTCGCTAGCAGCGCCATCGCTTAAGCTTAATCAGGCAGAATTATGGGCGGCCATCACGCTCAATGCTTCGGCAGCCCTAGGATTTTTTGACCAAGGTGCCATCATCCCCGGAAAAAAGCCAACTTTTGCTTTGTTTAGAGTAAATGATATTTCAGAAGTGACTTATAACTGGGGACGCAATCTTTGCGTTATTTGCCCTTAAGGGCATCCTCAACTTTAGCAATAAAATCTTTTGCCATGAAGTCATGGCCCTTGTTTGAAGTATGCACCAGTTTTCCTTTCACGTAGACCAAGGAAAAGGGGTAAGCAGCAACTAAGAACTTATCGCTAATTTCGGACATTGGATCGATTACGTGATGAAAATCGAGGCCATACTTTTTCTTGGTCTTCTCAATGGCAACGAGAGGATCTTCTTCATCCCCGTTTATTCCAACAATCGATGCCTTCTCGCCGAATTTTTTCTGAAACGCTGTCAGCGAAGGAAATTCCTTGAGACAAGGCAAGCACCAACTTGCCCAAAAATTAACTACGACTACAGGTGACTGAAGGGTTTTAAGCTCAAGGTTTTTCTGATCAATCGTTTGGAATTTTGATTCTTGAAAAAGTGACTCAAACAGCTGGTCTTTGCTTTTCTCAACTTTCACCTGCTGGGCATTAAGAAGGGGTGAATTCCATAGGATTTGAGTAGCGAGAAAGCCAAAAAAGCCCATGGCCAAGATGATTGTAGGAAGAAACTTCTTCATTGGAATTAACCTCTGACGCTATAATAATAGCAGAGACGGAGGTTGACCATGCAGGCGGGGCAAATCCTACCAGAGGATCCAAAAAAAAATAAGCAAAGCGGTCAGACTTTAGTGGAGTTCGCTCTGCTACTCCTCGTCATTGCCACAATTTCCTTTGGCTTCATCGCAGTAACCAATCGAAATCTCGCCAAATACTGGACGGCGTATGCGCGCCTCATCGTGGACGACCCATCTCAAGACGGTATTATTAATCTCTAAATTTGTTTTTTTCAAAGGTGGCCTTATGGGTTCGTACGTCCTTGCAATTGATCAAGGAACTACCGGCACGACTGCTTTGTTGATTGATGCCGATTCACTCGAAATTAAAGCTGAGGGTTCAGAAGATTACCCACAAATTTATCCTAAGCCGGGCTGGGTTGAGCACGACCTCAATCAAATTTGGGCGACAGTCAAAAATACCGTTCAGATCGCTCTAAAAAATGCCAACGCAAAACCTTCCGAAATTATGGCCATTGGCATTACCAATCAACGTGAAACTACGTGTGCATACAACAAAGCAGGAACACCGCTAGCAAATGCTATTGTTTGGCAGGATCGTCGCACGACTGATTTCTGCGCAGATCACAAAGACTCATTTAAAAATAAGTACACTCCTAAAACTGGTCTGCCCCTTGATCCCTATTTTTCTGGCAGCAAAATGAAGTGGCTTTTAGAAAATGTTCCAGCGGTAAAAAATGCTACCGACAAGAATGATCTTCGCCTTTCAACCATCGACACATTCGTTCTTTATAAACTTACGAGCGGTGATTCTTTTGCTACAGAACCATCTAATGCAAGTCGCACTCAACTTCTCTCACTCGAAACTTTCGATTGGGACGAGGAGTTAGTACGTTTTTTCAACGTTCCTAAATCTGCGCTTCCCAAGATACAAGATACGTTTGGAGAATTTGGCAAAACGCGTGGCCTAGATTTTTTACCAGATGGAATTCCTGTTGCATGCTTGTTTGGTGACCAACAGTCTGCTCTTTTTGGTCAGGCCTGTCTTAACGTTGGTGATATTAAATGTACTTATGGAACAGGGGCTTTCTTACTCGTAAATACTGGCGAGAAACGAGTCTTTTCGCAGCAGGGTCTCCTCACTACGGGCGCTTATCGATATAAAGGAAAACAAGTTTACGCTCTAGAGGGTGCAAGTTATATCGCCGGTGCCGCTGTACAGTGGTTGCGAGACAACTTAAAACTCATTTCTAAAAGTCATGAAGTTGAAGCACTCGCTCGCCAAGTTACAAACCTTGAACAGATGGAGCACCTACTGTTCTTTCCATTCTTCACTGGTATCGCCGCGCCCTATTGGGTCTCAGAGGCCAAGGGTGCCATTATTGGCATGACCCGTGATACGAGTTCTGCTCATATTGCCCGCGCTTGTCTAGACGGCGTGGCCCTCGCGGTTAATGACTGTGTCCAAGCATTTCAAAGAGACTTGGGAAGGCTGAATGACATTAAGGTTGATGGTGGTGCAACCGCGAACTCTCTTTTAATGCAATCTCAGGCGAACTTCTCAGGAAAAAAGATTCTCAGACCCAAAAACATTGAGACAACCGCGTACGGAGCCGCCCTCGGAGCGCTCGTTGGCCTAGGCAAAATTCAAATCAGTGATGTGGGTAGACTCTGGAAGCTTGACCAGGAGTTTACACCTGATAGCGGCGCCCACTATTATTCCAAAAAAGCGGATCAGTGGAATCGCACTCTTAAAAGGCTCTATCTATGAGAATGCAAGTTCGAAGTGGCGGAATACCGTGGTGGGTTTTTGTTGGTGGCATTGGCTTTCTCATATTTGGAGGATGGAAAGGATTTTTTGGCGCAATCGCAGGCGTCATTCTTATCCCAATTGCCATCGTTTTCATATTCGCTTTGAGTTTCTTTTTTTGGTCACTCTACATCACTAAGAAGTATGGAAAACAGCAAAGACAGTCCCCTTTTCGTTTTGAAAGAGAGGGCGAACGCCCTTTGAATTCAAATGAAAACGTGATTGAAACTGAAGCGACTGTTATTAAAAGTGAAAAGGATTCTCTTTAAAAAAGCATACCCTTAAGATCGCTTGCCCTTTTTAGGCCCTGCATTTCAATTTTGAATTTTCCGTTAAATTCACGAACGGCCCGCTCTGACGTAATGACTCTTTTGTAATTCATCTGTGAGGCTTCTCTTAAACGCAGCTCCATCATAGGAACAGACCTCACTTCGCCCGTAAGACCCACTTCACCTAAAAACAGAGTATCTTGTGGAATCGCTTTTCCATAGAAGGAGCTTAAAAGTGACGCCACAACACTTAGATCCGTTTCCCGTCCTTGCAGCTTAAGGCCCCCCACAACGTTGACGTAAATATCATTGTAAGAAAGGGGAATACCGACATATTTATCGATGACTGCAACTAACAAAGCTACACGATTCGAATCAAGTCCCTGTGTCACACGGCGACCAGTGCCGAACTTGTTCTCCACAACGAGTGCCTGGATTTCTACAAAGAGGGCCCTTGTTCCCTCGAGGATACAACTCAAGCTGCGACCAAAAGAATCTGGCAGTGTTTGATCAAGAAAGTATTGTGACGGGTTCTCGACCTCAATAAGACCATTTTCTCGCATTTCAAAAATACCAATTTCATTGGTATTTCCGAAACGATTTTTCATGGAGCGTAATAATCTATATTGGCCGTACTGATCGCCTTCAAAATACACAACGGTGTCGACCATGTGTTCTAAAATTTTAGGGCCAGCGATGCTACCCTCTTTAGTGACATGGCCAATAATAAAGCAAGTAAGCCCCATTGATTTGGCATGGTTCATTAATTCGTAAGTCACTTCCCGGATTTGTGACATGGTTCCAGCGGGCGAATCGAGCTGGCTGGAGACAGTTGTCTGAATAGAATCAAGCACAAGAAAATCTGGTTTGATTTCTTTTATCGCCTCAACCACTCGCTCCCAGCGAGTTTCATGAAATATATAAAATTCTTCGCTGGTGATCCCCAAACGTTTTGATCGTCCAGCAATTTGAGCCTCTGATTCTTCGCCTGAAACATAGAGAACTTTTTCTGCTTGTTTTTCAGACAAGAGCGCACCACACACTTCCATCAACAATGTAGATTTACCGATGCCCGGCTCACCACCAATTAAAGTTAGAGAACCGCGAGTGATACCCCCCCCAACCACGCGATCAAACTCTTTCCAGCCCGTATTAAAGCGAGCATATTTTTTCATTTCTACTTTAGAGATCGTTTTAGGTGTTGAAAGAACAGAAGCTTCCCCGCGGACAACAGCTTTAGCCGATAACTTGGGTGCCACTTCACCCTCTTCAAAGGTGTTCCAGGTATTGCAATCAGGGCATCTTCCAAGCCATTTGGCCGACTGATAACCACACGATTGGCAGGAAAATACTGTTTTAATCTTTGCCATGCTATCCCTCGATGAGTTTAAAGAATGCCGCTTCGCTCAGAACAGGCGTACCAATTTCAAGTGCCTTCTTATACTTACTTGAGGAGGGATCGGTATCATTAGTTAATAAATAATCGGTATTTTTCGAGACTGAACCAACAACAATGCCACCGTTCTTTTTGATTTGTTTTTCAATTTCACTACGAGGAGCTGACAGTGTTCCAGTAATGCAAATCTTCTTACCTTCTAAAACTCCACCATCAATAACTTCTGGCACAATAATTTCAAATTCGAGTTTTATTAACTCTTTGATAAGTTTTTTCTTTTCTTGTATTGAGCGAACAATGTCTGTAGCGCTTTTCTCGGCAAAACCATCAATCGAAGAAAGGGTTACAACATCAAGCGCCATCAACTTTTCTAGACTATTGTGCCCATGAGCAACAATCTTCTCTGCTTTTGTTGTTGAAACTCCCTCTACTCCAAGCGCTGACATGAAAACCGCGAGATCAATTCTTTTTGTCTTTTGAATATTATCAAAGAGCTTCTGGGCTAATTTTTCTTTTACTTTATCAAATGTGAGAAGATCCATAACGGTGATGCGATAGAGGTCTGGTATATCTTTTACGAAGTCTCGATTGATCATTTCTTGTAGGCGTTTTTCACTTAAGTCTTCAATGTTGGCCTGTCGTATCCAGTGAAGGATTGATTCCAATCGTTTGCCCGGACATTCATCATTGGTACACAGGAGCCAGATATCCTCTTGTAACAGTTTTGCTTCACAGCTTGGACAATTTTCTGGCAAAGAAGGTTTTCCGGGTTTTGACATTTTAACTGAAAGAAATTTCGGAATGACTTCACCAGAGCGAACGATTTCGATTTGATCTCCCGACTTGAGAGAGAAATCTTTAACCACACCCATATTATGAAGAGTCACACGCGATATAAGCGCCCCCGACAGTTCGGTGGGCTCGACTTCTGCAACAGGTGTCAGGCGACCATTACGGGAAACCTGCCAAGTAATGCTATTAATTGTTGTAACCTTACTCTCACCTTGAAATTTAAAAGCTAATTTATAGCGAGGATGATGGCTGGTTTCACCAAGTTCTTCATGGAGTTTTTGATCATCTAAGATGAAAACTAAGCCATCAATTAAATAATCCCCTTCAGTCATAAACGATTTTGCTTCATCGATTCTTTTCTTAATTGAATTAGCATTTGAATGTAATTGCCACTCAGGAACTTCAAACCCCAGACTTGATAAGTCTTTGAGTTTTTCGGACTCAGCTTGGTATTTTACGCCAATGGTGTCAAACGCTTGGAAGCTAAGATGCTTAGAAAAGGTAATATGTTCTTTTCTTCCTAACAATCCTGCCACAATATTTCTTTGAGATGTCGGCCTCTCAAGTTTTTGTCTCTCCATCTCAGTTGAGATGGCATGAAAAGCATGGGCTCGACAGAAGATTTCGCCTCGAATTTCAATATCTATCGCGCGCGTAAGTTTTTTTGGAATGTCAGAGATATAAGCGACTTTTCTAGTGATATTTTCACCCTGGCTGCCATCACCGCGAGTTTTCGCCATTACCAAGCGGCCTTTCTCATAAATTAATGAGCAGCTTGAACCATCAATCTTGAAAACACTGACCAGCTTTCCCTGTTCCAGAAATTTTGCGAGATCTTCTTCAAGATAGGTTTTTTCAAGAGAGAGCATCTTTTTTTGATGAGCCACTTTTTCAGAACTGCTATCAATAGGACTTCCTATCAGCTCAAGAACGGTATTCTTCGGATCAATCTTTTTGAGCTCAGCCTCAAGCGCATCATAGGCTTCATCAGAAATCTCTGCGTGCCCCTGATAGTAGAGTGATTTGTGATGAGTAATTAGTTTCTCGAGTTCTCTTATGCGCTTTTCACTCATATCTTATGTCGCTGGTTGTAGTTATCAAGCGCCGCTTTCACTTGAGGCGCCACCACAACCGTAGCAACAATATTGGGAATCGTCATGAGCGCATAGGCTATATCAATGAGGTTCACAACGTTTTCGGCCGCCAGGACAGATCCAACTAATATCGTACCAACATACCAAAGCTGAAAACTATTCTGTCCAAAAAATGCCCTGCCGCGAAAGATATAATCCCAACATTTCTGATTATAGTTCGCCATGCCTAGCATCGTTGAATAAGCAAAAAGAAGAATGCTGATTCCTAAAAAGTGTTTACCCCACACTCCCAAATTCATTTCGAAGGCGAGTGTTGTAAGCTCAATGCCGGATAATTTAGGAATTTCTGTGCCCACAAAATTAACCAGAATAACCAGCGCCGTAAGAGTGCAGATAACAAGTGTGTCTAGTAGCGGCCCCAACATCGCGACATAACCCTCGGCTACTGGCTCTGGACTACTTGAATTTGAATGCGCCATGGGTGCAGTTCCAAGGCCAGCTTCATTTGAAAAGGTAGCTCGCTTAATTCCGGTCACCATGATGTGAATAAGACCGTATGAAAGTGTGCCATAGAGCGCTGATTTGGCCGTAAAGGCATGATTCACTATATCTACCAGCAGTGCTGGAATCATCTGAATATGTAGAGAGAGAATGATTATGCAAACACTTATGTAGATTACGCTCATAAAAGGAACAATCGCAGAGCAGACATTCGAGAGTCTCTTAAGCCCCCCTCGCAAAACCCAAAGCGTAATAACCGAAAAGAAAACTCCTGAATACCAATTGGGGATGTTGTAACTTTTTGCACCAAAACTGCTGAGCTGATTAATTTGAAACATCGATAATGTTCCAATCATTCCACACCCCGCAAACAACCAAGCGAGAAATGACCATTTCTTGTGAATTATTTGTGGAATGGTATACATCGCTCCACCTTGCCAGTGGCCACGATAATCTCGTGCGCGATACATAAGAGCAGCTGTACACTCGAAGAATTTTGTATTCATCCCAATGATCGCTGCTATCCACATCCAAAGAATTACACCGGGTCCGCCTTGAGCGATCGCAATAGCCACTCCTGAAATATTTCCTAAACCAACTGTTGCCGCGATAGCGTTACAAAATGTTTGAAAATGTGGAATCTGCCCCTCTTCTACCTTTTCATCCTTATGTCGTAAAAGCTTGGTGGCATGAATGACACCTTTTAAGGGCAGAAAGCGGGATAGCCATAAAAGGTAAAAATTAGCAGCGAAGAGAAAAATGACCAGCGGTAATCCCCATACAAAATCGACAATTTGCTGCAGGATTACCGTGATATTCATATTAGAAATTTATACTCGCGCCGGCCTTAAGTGCCGTGTCAGTTGCTGAAACTGATCGCACATCGCCCTTGAACGTAGCTTTTGTGCTCGACATCTCGAGCATCCCATCTAGCGTGATGGATGGGCTGTACTGATATTTCACACCAAGCTCCATTTGTAACCATGACGAACTTTTAGCGCTGCCATAAACTGAATCTTCATCATTAAATTCAGGAAATGGCATAAATTCCGCTCGCAAGACACCACGATATTCTCGGCCAACTGGAAAGTTCGTGCCTACGCCAAGGTAAAATCCGGAATAACCAAATTCACCAAAACCATCTGCCTCACTGACATCCGCTTTGTAGGTGCTGGTTGAATAGCCCCCATATAGATCAACTTGTGGGCCATAGAAGAAGCCCAACGGAAGGTACTTATATCCACCACCGAGTTTGAATGTACCTCGCTGATAATCGACTTTACTGCTATCAAGATTACCAGAGGTTTTCTTTAGAGTTCCAAGAGAGCGATCAAGTTCAAACAAACCGAACCAATTTCTGGTTACCCACGCTTCAGCTCGACCTTCAAAGCCAAGCATATAGCCACCGACTCGCTTTGAGCCACCAGCAGAGGCGTTGAGAGCCGAAGAACTTGCAACTAAATAAAACGAAGCAATACCTAGTTTTCCGAAAGCCTCTTTGTTGTCGACGGGATAACGAAGTTCGTCGAGAGTTTTATCGTCTTTAAGTTTTTCCAGGCGAACCCAGTCACCCACTTGAAGCTTCACATCTGATTTATATACTTTCACCACGCCCAGCGCCTGGTTATCGGAAATGCTAAAGATCTTACCGGTCGCCATCACTCGCGCATCCCACTCCACAACTTTTTTTAGAAGAGGATGTTTTTTAATCCCCTTTAATCTTTTAGCAGTAAATTCTTGGCCAATTTTGATCGTATAACCTTTGCCAATATCTAGAGTGATTTGATCACCAAGGATTCCGGTGATTCTTCCATCGTAGGGAATAATTTTTCCAAATATTTCAAGCCAGTTTCTGATTGTTTGTGCGGCAACTTCGAGATCATCATTATTTAAGACAGAGCGTTCTGAAAAAAGAATGTCATCACCATTTGCACCCACGACATCGAGTTGCACCTCAAGGCTTGAGATCTCTTTTATAAGATTAATACGAATGCTTGAGCCAGCCTTGAGTTTATCGGCGACCACACGAACGACTTCTGGTGTTTTGAGATGTTGATCAAGGTTTTCACGATAGCGACTAAAGATTCCAAGCAAGTCTGAGTTTGATTGGTACTGACACCAAGTTGTTTCTTTTAAATAGCCTTCTAATTCAGCAAAAACCTTTGTACCAAGAGCGCCATTTAGCCCATCAGAAATCGGAAGAAGAACACATCGGCGCATGGAATATGCATCTTGTGCTAAGGCGACTCCAGACATCAGTAATGAAACAATCAAAAGAATGCTTTTCACGCGTGAACATCTCCTGCTGTAGTTGGATCACCTTCATAAAGGCGGATAAGCATCTTGGCCTCTGCGAGTTCTTCGGCTAAACGTCTGTTTTCTAGTTTCAAGCGCTGAAGTTCGAATTTGAGGCTTACTAATTCACTTTCTTTTTTAAGATCAATATCGCTCGTCGCCGCTGGGGTCCAGATGAGATATTTTCCTTCAACTTCTTTCCATTTGACTAAATTTGCTTTGATATGACGCCGAATAGTCGATATCGACACTTTTTTGTAGTGTGAGTAGTCAAGAATGGATAACCAGGTCCCTTCCGTGTTGGCCATGCGTCCTCCGTTTTTCTATACTTCATATTAGAGAAGACCATTGAGGGTGTAAATTTTAGAATGAAAGCTCTTAACTTAGATGAATTTAAAAATAAGAAAATTGCCCTCGTCTTGTCTGGGGGGGTCGTTAAGGCGGCTGCTTGGCACCTTGGTGTAGCACATGCCCTCGAAGAATTAGGCTTTCACCTTAAAAGCAACAAAAACACTCGGGAATCAGAGCTTAAAACTCACTCATTAGAGATCGGGACATACGTCGGTTCATCGGCCGGTGCCATGACTTGTGTTTTCCTGGCAACAGGCTTTACCCCTCAAGACGTAATCCAATCTACGTTGGGTTATAAAAACTCACGCCTCAAACCCATAAGTTATCGCGATATGTTTCATGTTGGTCGTCACAAGATAAAACCAACCAAAAGTGAATACTGGCACCCCTTTGAAGAATTTCCAGTTCTGTTTAGAAACTTGGTTAAGCCATTTGTTGGATTTTCGGGTTTTTTTACTACAGAGGGAGTACGCCAATATCTTTTAAAAAACGTTCTTGAAGTTGATAACTTCGAAGACTTTGCCGCTGACCTATTTATCGTGGCAACGCAACTCGACCACTCTCGCAAGGTTATCTTTTCGCGCTACAATTATCCGAATCCTAGTCACGATACGACTTCGCAGTATTATACCGGAACACCTGTTTCAATTGCGGCGGCGGCTAGCATGTCAGTTCCGCCTTTCTTTGTTCCTTATCCTGTGAAGAACAATCTCAATGGTCAAATTGACTACTATATTGATGGAGAAATTCGCGAAACTCTCTCCACTCACGTTGCAGAAGATAATGGTTGTGATGTTATTATCAGCTCATGGACTCACACCCCTTATCATTATCATGATGAAATCGGCAGTCTGGTTAACTATGGCCTGCCATCAATTGCCATTCAGTCCATCTACCTTATGATCCAGAAAAAAATTATTACTCATAGGGCCGAACGCGCCAAAGCGATTGATATTCTCGATACGGTTAACGCCTGGATGAAAGCTGAAAAGCTTCCCGAGTCTCAGCGACGCAATCTCATGGCGATACTTCAACGGAAATTGAATGTGAATCCCAAGGTGCGCTTTATTGACATCGCCCCTGACCACAACGACTATAAACTTTTTTTCGGTAATCACTTTACCCTAAGTCCCAAATCAGCTGGCCACGCAGTTGAGGCAGGCTACAAGAAGACCATGCAAGTTTTAAGTCAGCTGGAAAAATAATGCGTTATCTCTTTTTGTTTGCTCTCGCCATTATGCTTCCCTTGCAGGGAACAGATATTAGTTATATTTCAGATGATGTTATCAATGCCTCAAATAATGGAGACGGTGGTATTGTCGAAGCGCGCGCATTGCTAGATCAGAATACAACCGACGCTATTCTGGCAGACCATAAGAATATAATTCCCGCTGATTTCCACATATCTCCCTACTTCACACCCTTTGTTAGTTTTTGGTTTGGCATATATACCCGCTATAGCTCTGATCATATCGTTATTCATGATCGCGATAATTTATCTATCATTTATGCCGTTCTCGACTTTTCACAAATAGAGCAGCAGCTTAACAGAAATGCTCGCTCGGCCGTTGTTCAAAAGATCTCAAAAGAGAAAGCAAATGAGATTGCTGCCGTTCTCAGAATGCTCGCTAAGGGTCAAACTGATTCTAGGCTTTCTTTGTCTATACTTAAGGTCTTGCAAAAACACACAGGCCCACTTCCCACTGACTCAATTGAGCGTGGGAAATTATTAAACATTCGAGCGAACAATATTCGCACGCAGACCGGGCAACGTGACTTGATTGAAAAAGGTGTTGTTAGAATGCTTCCATATAAGCATTTTTTTGATGAAACCTTTGCTCGTTTTGATCTTCCAAAGCAGCTCATTGCTATTCCTTTTCTTGAATCGAGCTTCAATACCGAGGCACATTCGAGAGTCGGTGCATTGGGGATTTGGCAATTCATGCCACTAATTGCTTCTTATTTTGTACCCAAACGTACACCTACGCTGGATTATCGTAACAATCCATTCATCTCTTCAATCGCAGCGATGCACTTACTTCGTGAAAATAAAATGATTCTTAAGTCTTGGGATATGGCGGTAACGGCTTATAACTCTGGCACCAAGCACCTTCTACTTGCTCGCAAACAACACGGGGCCACACAGCTTGAGGATGTATTCACAAAGTATCAAAACTCTCATCTAGGCTTTGCTTCCAAAAACTTTTATGCCGAGTTTTTAGCTCTTGTGCATACGCTTACATATGTTCAGGAGGTTTTTCCTAACGCAAGTGTAGTCCGTGAAGTAGAGACACCCCTCTTCGCTGTTTCAAAATGTTCATTTAGGCCTGTCGACCTCATGAAAAAGTTTAAACTCAATGAAGCCCTTTTCAGAGAACTCAACCCGCACATCGAGTCTTTAAAAGGAATACTACCCAAGGGAACAATCCTTGTTCACAATGGTTTTCTTCCAACTAAAATTTTTCGCTATATAAGTGATAGAGAGACGGTCAAATTCCGTCCTCTGCAGTGGTCGAAGGATTTAGTGAAGAATCAGAGTTGTTCTACGAGATAAGTATTTGGTGAGCAGAAGCTTGCAAAATTTCGCTTGCTACCATCTTGATACTCGAGGCGGATGTTGATCTTGGCATTAGCCGATGTTTCTTCGCCACCTTGATTTTCAGACATAATAAAGAGACGTCGTGAGTTTTCACCCAACGATTCATAAAACTGGCCATCTTCATCAAGGGCCAACCCATAACTGACATGGGCCTGGGCATGAGACTCAGCTAAGACCTCATACTTTTTAACTGCACCATCTAGATTAACTTGAATGAGACATGCTGATGCATGGCCCTCAAGATTGAACTTCTTGATTACTTCACGAATTAAGCTCTCCGAAGGAACTTCAGCTGAACCAGACTTATCCACACCCAAGAAGATTTCCTCATTCTGGTGTGTGAGTGTTAAGTAGTGACGTGATCCCAACAAGAGCGGTGGTGCTTTCATTCGATAAGTATTTGTGGATAACTTCTCCGCTTTTACACCACTAAAAGTGAACTCAAGCTGTTCGCCAGAGATAGAGAGTTCTTTTTTTGTGCGACTAAGAACATCTTCTTCAAATAGGCTTATAGAAAGATCTCCACGTGACCCGTAGAGATTTGGATCGAATGTCACTTCTTCTTCATGGATGTGCACAATTCTCTGAGACTTTTTCCCATCTCCACGTAAGTAAGTCACAAGTCGGTTACCTGCTTCCACACCTGCAAATAAAACGTAACGATAATCAGAATCTTTCGTTACTTTAAAATCAGATGTGAAGAATGTTTGCACATTCTTTATTCCATCCACATGAACGGATTCTGTTTCATCGTCTAATTCCACCAACAAGTAACCTAATGGTAGTTGTTTCGGTGCACGCGCATACTGACTGAGGAAATCTTTTTCAAATGCGGGGATTTCTAATTCCACTTTTCCACGAACAACTGGAATGTCTGTATGAGTGGGTACATGATCACGTTGGAGAAGAACAAAACTTCTGGAGCCATTCTCTGATGCTATTGTTTCTCTAATCTCTACAACTCCGGCACCATGATCTTGTAATGTTTGAGCTGCATCGTCTTGCGCTCGCAATTCAAACTGACGAAGTTTTGAAAGAGTACCTGCAACTGATAATCCCGCAACCACAGTTACTGCATCATGAGTACTCACCAGTGCGCTTGCCCCTGATTTCTTCTGAGTATTCA
>Ga0164293_10002892_pt1 | contig 14575 bp, 13 predicted proteins | sample GEODES118metaG_FD_111487 | JGI IMG/M metagenome (GOLD analysis project Ga0164293, IMG submission 111487) | Eutrophic lake water microbial communities from Lake Mendota, Wisconsin, USA - GEODES118 metaG | ecosystem: Environmental > Aquatic > Freshwater > Lake | place: USA: Lake Mendota...
CAAGTAGGCCTTGAGCTTTTCCTGCCTTTTCGCCAAAAGCCGTCCAGCCGCATCAAATCCATAAACGATGGCATACGAACAGGCCCCGCCAGCGCCGGTTTGTTTGGAGTAGGTTTTGTTTTCAAATTGCGATCCATACGGGCCGGGGTGCGTCACCGCGATTGTCAGATCCATCTTGGTGGCCGCCCCCAGCGCTCCGGAGGCAACCACCTTGTCATCGTCCAGCCTCAACTCAGCGATGCTACCGTTGAAGGTGAGGGTTAATTTGCTTCCCCTCAGATCGGCAGTCGGCATTTCGAGATTCAACCCTGCGGCTGCTACCGAACTGAAACGCACCTTGGGTTTGTATTTTGCAAAAAGAGGATCGTTTGTTGTTTCCAGCTGCTCCCTTTCATCAGCATATAATTTATCTCTCCGAACAGCGTCCTGAAGTGTCTGCGCTTGGAATGGCACCAGCGAACGCCCTCCGACAATATCAACCATTCCCTGCCCGCTTCCTACGGCGGAAAGAATCGCTCCAGCCCGTGCGTTCAGGTAGGTTTGAGTCGTGGTTGCATTCATTCCAAAAACAGAGTTGCCATCACCGGTCCCGCCAGCTGCCGTAAGCATGGCGGAGCGCGAATACCCACTGGCGCTTCCCAGATTCAATACCAAGCCTTTCCGGTAAGACTTCAAAGAGGGATCCAGATACTGATAGTCCCGACCCTCGTTAAAAGTGATTCCCACAAACATCCGGTCAAAGAGCACTGTGGCCCTGTCCGGCAAACCATCAGCTGTCCAACCAGGCCATGTAAATCCTGCCAACCTGTCCGCTGAACCCCAAGTCATTAGACTATTTCGAGCAAATTGCAACTGTTTGCTAGCCTTGGGACTGGCACCGTATGGCGCGTAGATATTCGAAACTCCGGGAAATGCCTCTTGAAAGGTTTTTCCCGGGAATGGTTCCTCTGCAAAACCCAACCACTCACAAAGCACGCTGTAGTCAACCATGCACGGCATGACGAAAAATTTTACTGAAGTGGCCTCGTATCCGGCTGCGACCAGCAAATCACGCAGAAGGGCGCATTGGTCAAAATCATTGCCCGATCCCTCGAGGAATGTGAGCAAGGCCCCTTTCTTCAATCCATGATAATGCGTGTATCCGATATTGTTGCGCACCCAGTTGTAAATCCTCAGCGCCTTGGCCTCCTGCGACTCCCCCGTTACCTTCTGCCCATCACCGAGTGAAGTTGCCAAGGCCACCAATTCGGGGTCGATTGCTTCGGGAACTGATTGACTCGATACAGAGGCCAAACGAATACTTGCAGTTCGCGGCACGACAATCGGGTCTTGAGCCCTTGGAGGGGTTGCAAGATTCGACAAATTTGCACCTGTCGGCGCATTCTGCCAAAGAGGATTGTTCTGCGCCTGCACGCCCAAGGCCAGCAGGCCAAACAAAAGCCACCAAACCGCCGATCGAATATGTTTCACACGATTTTTCATGGTCTCAAGGATTCGCTGTTCCAGTTGTCGTTTCCACATTGCCGCTGCCGTCATAATCAAACGCCTCGGAGCCTCCGGCATCGAGGCGACCCACCAGATCGTATTTGAAATTCAACCGCACCGTGCCGTCTGCCACGCCGTCCCCATCGCTGTCAGCCTTCGTGGGGTTTGTCGCCGCTTGAAATTCCTGAATATTTGACCAGCCATCACTGTCGGGATCAGCGCTGGGATTTTGTCCGATGGCGCCGAAGTAAAATGTCTCCCAATCATCCGGCAGGCCGTTGCTGTTGGCATCAGCCGCCAAGAGCGGATTTGTTCCTTGTGTCACCTCATCGAGGTTACTGACGCGGTCGCCGTCAAAGTCGGCCAAGCTGGGGTTATCCGTTGGGATGTCCGAGTATTTCAAGCGGATAAAAAACCTATCTCCACTGGGATTGAAACCCCATTCTCTTACAGATTCGTCGCCTGATTCAACCAGCGGCAACCATTCCCAGCCCCTATTCAAATCGTCGGTGTGCTGGATGAAATAAGTGCGGCCTGACTTCCCCCACCATTTGAACCGCCAGATTTCATTAGCCTGATCGTGTTCGAGTCGGCTTCCTTCATTTGGCATGCCCGAAGACTGTGCGATGAGCTGTGCTGCTGCGCCAAGTGCGACCAACGTCAGGATCAATCCCGCCACCAACGTCTTCATTTCAAGCCCTCCTGCCCTGCACTTGCGGCTTGGCTTTTGGCACTGCTACTGCGGATTGGAAAATACTCGACCGTGGTGTCGAGGGGTATGGGCGGGTGCTCTCTCAACCACCGCTCGCGTGCCGCATGCTCGGCCTCACGCTGCCGGAACTCAGCAGCCAGCTTCGCGACGTTCGCATCGTAATAGGTGTGCAACGCCTCGATCACCTTCAGCACCTCCGGCGGCACCGGACCTGTCGAGACCACTTGCCAAGCGGATTTGCCCGTGCGTTTTAGCTGCTGAATTAACGACGCCGGCCAAGACCTCGGCTTCCGACCTGCCACACGCCCCATCGCAAAGACCCGATTCATCGCCTCAAACTCCGTGCGGTCGCCCTCGCCGCATGCCATCCAAAATGAGCACTCGCTGGCGCCCGTGTCGAAATCGGAATGCTGGCTCAGATACTGAAAATTTGCCGTGGTCAGAAATGCCAGATTCACGCCCTCCTCATTCCACTCCACCTCGGTGAATTGTTTGTTAAAAAGCGTACATTGTAAAAAAACGCTCGCGAAGCGCTTCTCAGCCATTTTCCTCATCTCCTCCAGCTCGGCTGCTGTAGGAACTGCCTCCACAAGGCTGAGCACAGGCGTCGGCGTCGGCACGGGTTTCAGCCTCGGCGTCTCTAGGCGATCGTATGTGATCGTGCGGTTCCCCAAGTCCACCTCGTGGCGGTCTAAAACTTTCTTTTCCACCCGCAGAGGATCAGGCGATGCACCGCCCGAGCTGCTATTGTTTGCCGATGCTTGAGCAGCCACTTCGCCAACCGGCGCTGCCAGAATGCTGGCCAGCAGCCCGGCAATCATCGCTCCAACTTTTCTTCGATAAAATTTTTTCCCCTCGTGCATATTGATTTGTTTTTTGCTGGGGAGGGGCGGCATCATGCACATGAGGTGATATTTTTCAATGTGACAATTTCGACATTATTGCATTTCAAGGCAGACATTATTGCGAAAAATAACGCGCTTTATGTTGCAAGCGTGTCGCTTACTCGGCGCGGGTCACGGCGTGCGTATCGAGGTATTTTTATCGCGAGCGTGGCGAATTTGAGGCCGATGATCGCAGAAGTGGGAGGCTGTCGGCTGGGTGAAACGAGGATAATTCTGCGAAGACGTAGCCGACGAAGACTTGGACTTCGGCGCGGAGGAGGATGCGGTCGGGGTCGTTGCTGAGCCAGAGGGTGCCGGAGCGGAATTTGTGGTGGGGCTCGAGGGCGTTGGCTTTTTTGGTGTTCACGCTTTGGATTTTGATATCGAGGCGCAGGGCGTCGCGCGGGGTGCCGGCGATGGGGATTTTCTCGGGTCCGAGGGATTCGATATCGACGAGAAATGGCGATCCGCCTGGGAACACGAGGGTGCGGACTTTTTCGCCTTTGGCGAGGGATTGGCTGCGGATGAAGAGGGATGCGGCGAAGAGGTCCCGGATGGGGGAGATTTTGACAGGCTTCCACTTGGCGGGCTTGCAATCGGGAGAAATCCACTCGCGGAGGCTGGTGAGGTTGCCGTTCTTACCTTCGATGCGTGTCGAGAGGGTGCGGGTGGCGTATTTTTCGAGTTGCTGGGAGTGGATCGTTTGGAAGCTATTACGGGTGGCGCAGGCATCGAGGCTGGCGTCAAGCTGGTAGAGCGTGCGGGCGAACCCTGTCGTGCCGCCGGAGCTCGTGAGAATGGCGTGTCTGCCCTCGTAGGAAATCGCGGCGCGGGCTTTTGCGGCGGGTATCTCCGCCCAGCCGAGGCGGTATTCGGCCTGGAAGGGTCGGATCTCGGGGAACGGCCCGGCGACATCCGGAGAGAGTGTGGACTGCCAGGCGCCAGCGATGGGGATCGCGAGAAAAAAAGCGGCGAGGAAGGCCGGCACGGGAATCAGGGTGCGGAGCCAAACCAGCCGAGCGGCTGGGGATTGATGCAGTGGTTGATCTGCTTGACCTCGGTATAGGCTTCGTAGCCGTAGGTGCCGAGTTCGCGGCCCATGCCACTCTGTTTATAGCCGCCCCAAGGGGCTTCGGTGAAGGTGGGGTGGTAAGTATTGATCCAAGTGATGCCGGCGCGAAGGCGGCGGACGACGCGCTGGGCCTTGGCGCCATCTCTCGTAAAGACGCCGGCGGCAAGGCCGTAGGTGGTGTCGTTTGCGATGTGAACGGCTTCGTCCTCGGTGTCGAACAATTGGACGGTGAGGACGGGCCCGAAAATTTCCTCCCGCACGATGCGCATAGAAGGTTTCACATCGGTGAAAATCGTGGGCTGCACGAAATTTCCCGCGCTGCGTTGGTCATTGTAGGCGGAGCCTCCTGTGAGGAGCTGAGCCCCTTCGCAGCATGCGCTTTGGATGTGATCGAGAACTTTTTTCTGATGAGCACGGGAGATGAGCGGTCCCATTTCCGTGGCTTCATCCATCCCGGAGCCGACGACGATTTTTTCAGCGGCGGCAGCCAGTCGGGGAAGAAAGGAATCCGCGAGACTCCGCTCCAGCAGCAACCGGGAGCCGGCGCTGCAGACTTCTCCTTGACCCGCGAAAATTGCAAAAAGCGCATACTCCAAAGCGTGTTCGTGGTCGGAATCGGCAAAAACGATATTCGGGCTTTTTCCACCGAGTTCGAGCGACACTTTTTTGAAATTCGAAGCGGCAGCGGAAAGAATTTTTCTTCCGGTTTCGCCACCGCCGGTGAAGGCGATTTTATCGACCAGAGGACTTTCGGCGAGGTGCGCGCCGACGGGTGCTCCCGGCCCATAGACCAACTGCGCGACGCCGGGAGGGAATCCCACGCCGTCGATGAGTTCGAAAAGAAGCGAGGCCGAGAGAGGCGTGAGCTCGGAAGGTTTCAGAATGCAGCAATTTCCCGCTGCAAGTCCGGGTGCGAGCTTCCATGCCGCCATGAGAAGCGGGTAATTCCACGGGATGATCTGGCCACAGACTCCGATCGGCTCGCGCACGGTCTGGCAGACGACGTTCGCATCACCGACTTCAAATGTCTGCCCCTGTGGTTTGGTGGCAAGCCCGGCGTAGTAGCGGAAGCAGGCGGCGGCATCGGCAACATCGAAGCGGGATTCGCGAAGGGGCTTGCCGCAGTTGCGCGTCTCCATTTCGGCAAATTCCTCTGTGCGCGACTCAATGAGATCGGCCAGTTTGAAAAGGCGGGCAGCCCTCTCCTGAGCTGGAGTGCGCGACCATGGACCATTATCGAAGGCCTCGCGGGCGGCGCGGATCGCTTTGTCCACATCCTCCACCGACGACTCAGCGACCTCGCCGAGTCGTGAATTGTCTGCGGGGTTGTGAAAAAGCCGCACATTGGCATTCCACGCAGGAACGAATGCGCCGTTTACGTAGTTTTTGAGACTCATGACATCCTCCCGGGGTTCCAGAGTGCGGCGTTGATACAGGACCAAACATGGATCGTCCAGCCAAGCATGCCAAAACTGATAAACCAAACGACGGCCGCGCCGACAAAGAAGAGCAACGCCGCAAGCACGCGACCTTGAACCAACTGCCCGAGGCCTGGAAAAAAGAAGCTGCAAACAGCAGCGATCACATTGCCAGCCGAACCTTGGTTTTCATTCATGTAAAAAATATCCAGCCTCCAAGCGGTTTTCGCAAGCGATTCCCGAGCTTCAGGGCATCAGGTTTTTCCATGACATGACGCGTTGTTTTTGGGATGGCTTGTCGGTGTCCCGGCCTGCAATGACGACGGAGTGGATGATGACATTCCTGAAAGCGGCCGTCATTTTTCTGGCCTGCTTTTGGATTTACTCGCCCGTGTACCATGGCGAGTGGCTCTGGGACGACGATTACCTACTGACGAACAACGAGGTCGTGCAGTCACCCGAAGGACTTGGCAAATTATGGTTCGCGCCTGCGACTGCGGATTATCTGCCACTGACGATGAGTGCGCTTTGGCTGCAGTGGCGCTTCTTTGGACTTGATTCCACCGGCTACCACATCGTCTCAATCCTCCTCCACGCGCTTGCCGCCTGCCTGCTTTGGGGGCTTTTGAAGCAAATGCGCATCCGCGCCGCATGGCTTGCCGGACTGCTCTTTGCCGTGCATCCGCTGTGCGTGGAATCCGTCGCCTGGATCTCAGAATTGAAAAACACGCTGTCACTCCCGTTTTTTCTGGCTGCAGCCTGGTGCATCGTACGCTTTGAACAGGGCTCTGGTCGCCGATTTTACTTTGCCGCCCTGGGCTTCTTCCTCGTCGCCATGCTCGGGAAAAGCTCGGTTGTCATGTTCCCATGCGTGATGCTTCTACATGCCTGGTGGCTAAGAGGCAAAATTGATTGGCGCGATATTTTCCACAGCGTGCCGTTTTTTCTCATTTCGCTTTTGCTTGGACTGGTGACGCTGCACTTCCAGCTAAGCAGGGCGATTGGTGATGAAGCGATTCCGATTGGGGGCGTGGCCTCCAGACTAGCCATCGCCGGGCTGGCCTTGCTTTTTTACCTGACCAAGATTTTCTGGCCGGCTACGCTTCTTCCGATTTACCCCCAATGGAAAGCCAACCCGCCCGAGATTTATCAATTCCTGCCTTGGCTGCTCATTATTGGAGCGCTTGTCTTTCTCTGGATCAGGCGGAAAACTTGGGGCCGCCATACGCTGATGGCGTTTGGATTTTATTTCATCACTCTCTTGCCGGTGTTGGGCTTCGTGTCGATGTCGTACATGCGCGTGGGCTGGGTGGCGGACCATTTCGTCTATATCCCGATGATCGGAATGGTCGCATGGGTTGCGGCGGGAATCGGAGAAGCCTTTGCGAGGGCAAGCGAAACAGGGAAACAAATGCTTCTCAGCGCAGGCATTTTTGTCGCAGGCGGACTCACCTTTATGAGCCACAATTATTCCGCTGTGTGGAAAAACGAAGATAAACTTTGGAGCTACACGCTCCGGCATAACCGGGACTGCTGGCAAGCACACAACCGACTTGGGGCAAGAGAATTGAATCGAGGAAAAATCGATATCGCGCTCACGCATTTCCGCGAGGCAGTGGGGCTGCGGCCAGATCTCGCTGAAACCCGCAACAACCTCGGCTCCGGCATGTTGGCAACCCAAGACACAAAAGCGGCAATAGCTCAATTCCGTGAAGCCATGCGGTTGTCACCTTCAATCGTGGCCATTCAAGCCAATCTTGCCCGCGCGCTTTGGTTGGACGGTCAATTCCAAGAGTCATCGGAGATTTACGCCGATCTCGTTAAGAGATTTCCCGAAAACCCCACATATCTTTGCAATCTTGGAGTCGGCCTGTTTCGCGAGGGGAAAATACAGAAGGCCGTGGACTGCTTTGAGAAAGCCCTCCTTATTGCTCCGAACCTGCAGGACGCCAAGACAAACCTTGAAACCGCACGCGAGGCACTGCTAAAAAATTATTCGCCGTGACCTGACTTCAACAGGCTTTTCAAACGAAGCCAATTTGGCGACCAATCCTGGCCACTCTAGAGAATGCAAATAAACGCGCCGTCCATCGAGGTTGCCTTCTGATTTGCTCAGAATCCGTGCACGCTCCAGCCCGCCGGAAATCCCTGTTCCCTCCAATTTTAAGACAGCCTCTTTAGCCGTCCAAAGTTCCAAAAAACAGGCACTGGCCTCCTTGCCAGCAGCAACTATGGCAGCAACTTCGGTCGGGGTAAAAAATCGCTCTGCCAGAGCAAGGAAGTCGGTTCGACGCCCGGATTTTTCCATGTCAAATCCAACCGGCGAGCGCGAGAAAACGATCGCCACCTCGCTACCCGTGTGGCTTAAGCTAAAATGCAGGTCTGGTACATTTATTAAAAAAGGCTTGCCTCCAGGATGCGTGCGAAAATCACCCAGAAAATTAAAATTTTTTGTATAATATTTTGATAAAATATGAATTGCACATCTACTTAACAAAAAAGTTTCACGCACATTTTGACTTGAAATCGAATGAAGCCGTCCAACCTCCTCCGGACTTAAGAGATTGCTATCGGGGTTACCCTCAGGCAGCCATACATCAAACTGTCCATAATCAAGTATGTTGGCGTCTATTTTAAAGTTTGCTACTGGCATATTTTTTCTTGCAGCACGATCGAGTTTCTTGTTTTTTTAAGAGCTCCAATGAAAGTAACAGACATCAACACACAAACCTTGACGGCACTTCTTTCTCTTACCAAGAAAAAAGAAACTCTGCTGGCCAAAGTGGCCCATGTGGAAAAAGAAATAGCCGCACTGGCCTCAGGAGAAGTCCTTGCCGCAACCCGCATCCTTCGTGCAAAATCCATCAAAAAGCGCCGAGGTGTAGCCAAGGGTCCTAAGAAAGCACGGTCACCAAAGGGATTTATGCAAGAGCAAGTCATCAAACTACTCCAAGCCGCCGGCGAAGTGGGTGCAGGAGCCAAGGAACTTGCTGAAAAAATCGGCAAACCAGCTGCCCAGATTCATGTATGGTTCAGCACCACAGGCAAAAAGCTTGGCCAATTCGAAAAACTTGAAAGCGGCAACTGGCGTATTCTCTCCGGCACGAACCACCAAGAATAACGCTTCATTCCATCAACAAAAAGGCGTTTCGCAGGATATGCGAAACGCCTTTTTTATTCGACTCAAAAGGCTTGCGCGACTTCCTCGCCGATAATTTTAAGCCCCGCACGCACATCAGCATCGCTCATGGCAAATGAAATCCGAAGGCATTCCCGTCGGTGGCGCCAACCCTCATCCGGCAAGCCAAAGAAGAAATAATCCCCAGGAACGATGAGGACACCGCGTTTTTTAAGGATTTCATAAAGCTCGCGCGAGGTCTTTTTTGCTCCATCCAGCCAGAGCCAAAGAAAGAGCGCACCCTCGCTTTCGTGCAAGGCGTAGGGAGCATCCGCAGGGAAAAATTCCTCGATCGCCTCAAGTGCGGTGCCCCGTTTTCGAAGATAGAACGGGCGAATGATCTCGCGGCTGAGGCGAACGATTTCGCCACTGGCAATGAGTGGGCCCGCTATGGCCTGACCGAAGTTTCCATTCGCGAGACCGGTTACCGCCATCATGGAGGAAACGGCAGCGGCAACCTCCGGAGGGGCCACAACGAATGCGGTGCGGGTACCGGGCAGACCGAATTTGGAGAGGCTCATCACGTGCACAGTCTGCCCGGTCCAGAGCGGCTTGGCCTCACCGAAAACAATACCGGGAAATGGCCACCCGTAGGCATTGTCGATAATAAGCGGGATGTCACGCTGTGCAGCGATATCAGCCAAGTGCATAAGCTCAGCATCCGAGATCAAATTCCCACTCGGATTCGTTGGCCTTGAAACACACATGGCAGCAACATCGGATCCGGGGCTCAGATTTTTAAAGTCCACATGGTATTTAAAACGATGCAGGCTGGTGTGCGAGATGCCTGGCTGGACTCCAGTGAACATGCCCGGCTCGAGCGCCTGATTCGCGTAGCCGATGTATTCCGGCATGAGCGGAAAAAGAATCCGTCCATGCGTGCCATCGGAACGGCACCCCCCAAAAAGATTGAAAAGAAAGTAAAACGCCGTCTGCCCCCCAGGCGTCACCGCAATATTCTCAGGACCAACAGGCCACCCGAACTCCTTGCGCAGCAAATCAGCAAGGGCCTTCAATACACCCGCATTGCCCCGGGGCGGATCGTAGATCGACAACGTGCGCCGCAACTGAGCAGGATCGCCCGTGATTTGTTCCATGCGGGATTTCCATACGGCCTCCATTTCCGGGATGTGTGCAGGATTTCCTCCTCCCAGCATCAGCGGGGCTGGGCCGACACCGGAAAGCGCCTTGCCCAAATCATCCATAAGGCTCTCGATGCCGCTACCGCCGGAGAGATTCTGACCGAGTGCTGAAAATTTCATGCGCGCCACGATGCGCGATGATCGCCTGCGGTTCAACTCCGCGCTTTTGAGTCTTGAGGACAGTGGTGCCATCTGTTTTCCTCTCCCGCCTGTTGAATTTCGACGCCATTCCAATCCGCATAAAAACTTCACTCCGCAGGGCTGCCGGGCTGATCTTCTTGGCAGGGTTGTCAATCTGCCTCGCATCCTGCGCCTCCGTGAGCGTGGACAACATCCGCCAGACAAGCGCCAATCCGCCAAGCATCGCTCCCGACGAAATCCTCATCCTTCCCTTCAACCTCAACGAGGACGGCCTGCGCGTGGACAGAAAAGGCAAGGACTTCGAAACATTCCGGGCTGAACTCCAGGCCCGCCTCAACAGGCATCTCATCAAAAAACTTGGAACTCATGTCGCTCCAGCCAGAGTCATTTCCACGGAGGACGGCCTGCCCCAAGGGAGCTACTGGCTGCTCACCGGCCGCTTCGCACGGATCAACCAAGGCAGCCGCCTCCTGCGCAGCACCCTCGGCCTAGGCGCAGGCGGAACAAAAATGGAAACCATCGTCGTCGTGCAGGAACTCTCAGGGAAAGTTCCAAACAAATTTCTCGCCTTTGAAACAACAGGCGGATCGAACATCTCCCAAGGAATCGGAGGCGTTGCCACACTGCCCGTAAGCGGCCCAATGGCTCTGACCTCGCTATTCAACGCGGCGGACGGCATTCGCAGTGGTGTGAGCTTCGACACCATGCGCACAGCCCACGAAATCGCAGCAACCCTCTCGGACTACCTTCATCAGAGGGACGCACTCGGCAACAAACCCTATATCAAACCCAAACTGCTTGGGGAAATTCCCGTTCGCTTGCCTTTCAAAAAGACAAAGAAACGCTCTTCTACGCAGAGCGCAACTCCCTGAAGTCAGTCTTCAAGCAGGCATCCGAGCACACGCTGCGTGTCCGAGAAGTCCTCAAAAAGAAAATCGGGCGCATGCTCGGCCAATTCGGGCACGGAATAATAACCTGTGGCTATGGCTACAGTCTTCGCCCCGATAGCGCGCCCGCACTCGATATCCCTCGGCGTGTCGCCGATAACATAAATCCGCTCTGGCGGAAACTCGATTCCATGGTGCTCGAGTGCCCTGGCACGCGCAAATTTCCCCAATTCATTGCGGTCGTGGTGATCATCCGCAAAGGCGCCGAACTCGAAAAATTTCCAAACGCCAAAGTGGGCAAGCTTGATCTCCGCACCACGCGTAAGATTTCCCGTGAGCAACGCCAAGACGGCTTCCGGGTGTTTTTCAAGAGCCTCAAGGACAGGAACAATGCCAGGCAGCAACCTGCCATCATGAAGGGACATGCGGCCTGTCAGATGCTGCAAATATTCATCCAAAAGACCCGCCACATTTTCAGAACTGGCTTCGATGCCGTGCTTGGCTAAAAGCTCGCGCGCAATTTTGCCATCAGTGGCGCCAGCAAGGAGAATGCCCTGCAAATCCTCCTCCACACCGAATCGCTGCTTCATCGCATCCTTCAAGGCCCACTCTCCCGCGCCGCCGGATGTGATCAGCGTGCCGTCGATGTCAAAGAGCAGGAGCCGACGCTCAGTTTTCATCCCTCGCGGGTGCGTCGTCCTCGTGATCGTCATCCTCGTGGGGAGCCTCTTGGGGCTCGGGTTCGAGAATTTCGCCGTGTTTGGTGAATTTGCGGTGGCGCTTGTTTGCAGGAAGCGGGCTGAGCGTCATTCCGACGGCACGTCCTACGAGCTTAGGCTCCATATCGACATGAGCCATTCCTGCCAAATCATCCCGCACGCGCTTAACTACAAGCAAGCCGAGATCCTGATGGGCCATTTCGCGGCCACGGAACTGAAGCTGGATTTTCACCTTGTTGCCCTTGTCGAGGAAATCCTCCGCATGCCGGATCTTGGTGAGGTAGTCGTGGGCGTCAATGTTAACCCGGAACTTGATTTCCTTCACCTTGCTGACTGCGTGTTTCTTTTCCTTCTCCTGCTTGGCCAGGTCGTAGCGGAATTTTCCGAAGTCCACGATACGACATACGGGCGGTTGAGCATTGGGAGCAATCTCCACAAGATCCAGTCCGAAGCTGCGGGCGCGACGGATAGCCTCGTCTAGACGCATGACGCCAAGTTGCTCATTGGTTGCGGCAAGAATCACGCGCACCTCGCGGGCGCGGATTCGTTCATTGATACGGATGTCCTTGATATTAATAGAAGCTCCTCTGTGAGGGGTGTGTGTTCAGGGTACGAGTGAATCTCATCGTGACGCCGGATGGGTAGAAAACGAGCGCATGCCGCGCATTGAAAAAAGGAGAATCAAGCGCTGCATGCAGACGGAACGAAAACAAAAAAATGGCAAATCTCTTTACGAGGCATCAGTTCAGGAAGCAGTTTGAAAGCAAAGCACGCTTCTCCGCAAGGGGAATTTGGATTATTTTTCGTTTTGTCACATTCGCAGCTTCTGCGCACCCAAGTGCGGCCTGCAGGGATTTGCAAAACTGTAGCATTATGTTACCCCACCAAAAGCCCCAAACTCGATGCGGCAAACGTGCGCCGGATGGTCTCCAATGCCTCTTTCGGAAAACCCTCCGGCAATCTGAAATCGGCATCCACGATTGTCCTCAACGCTGCCAAAAAGACACCAGGCTGTTCGTCAAAATCCAACTCCTGCGGAAATGACGCATCCAAGATGGCAACTCCAGACTCCGTTTCCTCCAGAAGCTCTTCACTCCAGCGCATGATGGTATCAACGGCCGAACACTCCGGGAAGCGCTGCACAACGAGGGAAAACAGATCGTTCCGCGTGCGGACATTCAACAGCAGAGCCAGAAAAAATCTATGCTCGGGGTCCGAAATGCGCCGCCTCATCGCCTTAATGCCATCCCGCAGCCGGCACTCGTCCAGAGTGGCTTCAATACCAACAGAGAGCATACCGTGTTTTTGTTGAAAAGCAGTGTAGACTTTCTCCCATGCCCCCAAATCCCTCAGGTGGTCCATGCAGCTTTGCAAGGTATGAAAGCCTCGCTCGAAGTCCAACTCCCAGACCATTTCCAGAACAAGCCCAACATAGGCGGGGTCCTGAAGCTGCCCGAGCAAATCAAGCACCTGGCGGCGCCTCAGCGTGAGTGGATCACTGAAAACTGGATCATACGCGACATGTGGCGGAAGATAGTTGAATTGCGGACCCGTGCCCGGATCATGCTGCGTGCGGACAACCACGGTGATGGATGGCGTGTCCAAATGAAACAAGGAGTGGATGCAGGCCCGACCCGAAACAATCGGCACCGTGCACCCCGTCTCGAGCAGGGAGATGTTGCTCATACGTAAATCACCCACTCGGAAATGCGGCGTGATAGCAGTGTCGTTTTCAAACTCGAATTGCGCATGAATGCTCGATCCGGACATCACATGAAAAGCACCTGAGAATTCATGCTGGTGAATTGCCGTCGTGCCATCCATCCAGAAAAGAAGCTGAATATAGAAGCGGGCATTTTCATAAACGATGATCTCCGGCTCACCGAATCCCGATTCTGTCTGCGAAGGCTGGGTATCATTAAGCAAGAATCCGCAGAGAAAATTCTGCAGGTCGACGTGCTCGGCGGGAGGGCATTTCCGCAACTCCTCCTCAGCAATGCGTGAAAATTTCTCCAACGAGAAATTCTCCTTCTTCCAGCGAGTCAGAACAGCGTTACCGAGGTCTTGAAAAAACAAATCCATTACTCCCACCTTCCCACTGGTCTCTTTGAAAGCACAAGAAGGATCGTCTCACAGCTGGCGCATCACAGCCTCGGATTGGATTCAGACCTTGAAGGATCCTCGACGTTATGCTTTGGAAGAAATCACACTTTCGCGTAAACCTCGGCTCCTTTCTCGACGAACTCGCGACTCTTTTCTTCCATGCCTTTCGTGAGAACCTCGTCCTCAGAGAGTCCCTGCTCGGCCGCATATTTACGGACATCCTCGGTGATTTTCATCGAGCAGAAGTGGGGGCCGCACATCGAGCAGAAATGGGCGCTCTTTGCACCCTCCTGAGGGAGCGTTTCATCATGGAATTCACGCGCGGTGTCAGGGTCTAGACCAAGGTTGAATTGATCCTCCCACCGAAATTCAAAGCGGGCTTTCGATAGCGCATTGTCGCGGTATTGAGCACCGGGATGGCCTTTCGCAAGGTCAGCCGCATGGGCAGCAATTTTGTAGGCGATGACGCCGTCCTTAACATCCTTCTTGTTCGGCAAACCGAGGTGTTCCTTGGGCGTCACATAGCAAAGCATAGCGCAGCCATACCAACCGATCATAGCAGCTCCGATGCCGCTTGTGATGTGGTCGTAGCCGGGAGCGATGTCGGTGGTTAATGGCCCGAGCGTGTAAAATGGAGCCTCTCCACACCACTCAAGCTGCTTGGCCATGTTCTCCTCGATGAGGTGCATGGGCACGTGGCCCGGGCCTTCATTCATCACCTGCACGCCGCGATCCCATGCCCGACGGGTCAACTCGCCCTGCACCTGAAGCTCCCCGAATTGCGCCTTGTCATTCGCATCGGCAATCGAACCGGGGCGAAGTCCATCGCCGATC